>Ga0302324_100009705_pt1 | contig 20069 bp, 9 predicted proteins | sample Palsa_T0_1_FD_201949 | JGI IMG/M metagenome (GOLD analysis project Ga0302324, IMG submission 201949) | Peat permafrost microbial communities from Stordalen Mire near Abisko, Sweden - Palsa_T0_1 | ecosystem: Environmental > Terrestrial > Soil > Palsa > Peat permafrost | place: Sweden: Abisko...
CGGCGTGGGCCCGTCTGTTCAAAGAGTCAGGCGCGAAGTATGTGGTCCCGGTGTTTGAGCATCATGACGGATTCGCCATGTATGACAGCAGCCTTTCGGACTGGACCGCCGCGAAAATGGGGCCGCATCGCGATTTGATGGGAGATCTTGCCAAAGCCGTACGCGCCGAGGGACTGCATCTGGGCGCCTCGTCGCATCGTGTCGAGCACAACTTTTTTCTCGGGGTCGGGCGCACCATCCCCTCGGACGTGAATGATCCGCAGTATGCCGCTTTCTACGGACCCGCACATCGCTGGCTGGCCAATAAAAATGGCACGCCCGTTGCAAACGACTTTACGTTCGTCTCGAAGGCTTGGACTGACGATTGGCTGGCGCGATCGGCTGAAATTGTCCAGAAGTATCAGCCGGAGATCATGTATTTCGATTGGTGGATTGGCCAACCTTCGGTTCGAGAAAGCCTGACGCGCTTCGCATCTTTCTACTACAACCAGTCCCTGCGGAACGGAGCAGCGGTGGGCGTGATTAACTATAAAGATTTCGCGCTCGATGAAAAATCCGCCGTGCTCGACTTGGAGCGCGGTCAACTCGCCGGCATTCGACCGCTGTATTGGCAAACCGATACCTCGATCAGCAACAAATCCTGGGGATACATCGAGAACGACACGTTCAAGTCGCCCGAATTTGTGATCCACCAGTTGATCGACATCGTTAGCAAGAACGGCAATCTGCTGCTGAACATAGGGCCGCGCTCCGATGGCACCATCCCAGACGAGGTTCAGCAAGTGTTGCGCGAGGTGGGAGGATGGTTGCGGGTCAACGGCGAGGCGATCTATGGGACGCGCAGCTGGAAAGTGTACGGGGAAGGCCCAACTCAAGTGGCGGCAGGTTCCTTTCACGACACCGACACCCAGCCTTATACGGCGGAAGATTTCCGCTTCACGAAAAAAGGCAACGTGCTTTATGCGATCGAATTGGGTTTGCCGGCCAGCGGGGAGGCGGTCATCCACTCCCTGGGTACTTCTGCGCCAGATTCTGTCAAGATTCTATCGGTCTGGTTGCTGGGCTCCGATTCGAAGGTAACCTTCGAACAGCGCGAAGACGGATTGCATGTTTACCTGCCGGAAAAACCGGCGGGGAAGTACGCGTATTCGTTTCGCATCCAGAGCGAGTGAAGCTTCGACGTGGCCAAGCAAACTTCTCGAATTCGCTGTGTCCGATGATCGAGAAAAGAATCATGGGGAGCCATCCGCCGCAGATCCATGCCACGTTCCTGATGGTTCTTCTAAGCCTGCCGCTCTCTGCCCTCATGGGTCAGACCACGCCGCCGTCGTCATCGGGACGCGAGAACGCGTTGCCCCAATTTGTTGACATCACCCCGCGAACCGGCGTCCACTTTCGAACCGAAGCCAGCGCCACCTCGCAGAAGTATTTACTGGAGACCATGGGCGGCGGCGTGGCCATCTTCGACTATGACGGCGACGGGCTCATGGATCTTTTCTTTGTAAATGGCGCGAAGCTCAGCGATCCGATGCGGCCGAGCGCCGCACCCGACAAGTCCGATCCACGCTACTGGAATCGCTTGTACCGTAACAACGGCGACGGAACGTTTACGGATGTAACAGAGAAAGCCGGACTGCAAGGCTGTTGTTACGGCATGGGCGTGGCCGTGGGAGATTACGACAACGATGGCCACCCCGACCTGTACGTCACCGGTTGGGGATCGAACACGCTCTATCACAACAACGGCGACGGAACCTTTACCGATGTGACTCGGAAAGCCGGAGTGTCGGGTGGCGGCTGGTCAACGAGCGCCACCTTCGTGGACTTTGACCGGGACGGTTATCTCGACATTTTCGTGACCCGTTATTTAGCCTGGGATTTCTCGATGAACATCTGGTGCGGAGATGGATCGAAGGACATGCGGGCCTTTTGCCATCCCAACGTATTTCAGCCGGCTACGTCCATTCTTTACAGAAATAACCATGACGGAACCTTCACGGACGTGTCGGAGGCAGTAGGCTTCACTCACCACCCCGGCAACGGACTGGGTGTGGCATTCAACGATTACAATCGCGATGGCTGGCCCGACCTGGTGGTCGCCAACGATGCACGGCCGCAGCAATTATTTCGAAACCTGGGGAACGGCAAGTTCGAAGACGCAGGTCTCGTCGGAGGCATTGCCTTGGACGACGACGGGCGAACGTTTTCGGGCATGGGAATCGATTTCCGCGACTACGATAACGACGGCTGGCCGGATTTGATCATCACCGATCTGGCGACGCAAAGCTTTGCGCTGTTTCATAACCAGAAGGGTCAGTTCCGCTACGCCAGCCCGGCGACCGGCATCGACCGGATCACCCGGCCACACTCGGGATGGGGCGTCAGCTTCACCGATTTCGATAACGACGGCTGGAAGGACTTATTCATTCTCCAAGGTCACGTGATGGACAATATCGAAACCACCCAGCCCGGGTTGCACTATCTCGAACCGCCCGTCCTCCTGCGTAACATCAAGGGCCGATTTGAAGACGTGTCGTCGGTGAGTGGAGAAGTTTTCGCAATTCCTGTGGTGGGGCGCGGGGCAGCGATCGGAGATCTCGACAACGACGGTTTCGAGGATATCGTTTTCACCTGCCTTAACGGCGAAGCGCGAATCCTGCACAACGGCGGCAATGGCAATCACTGGATTCTCATCAATACCATCGGTACCGTGAGCAATCGCGATGGAATCGGAGCGCAGATCCACATGGTTTCCGCTTCAGGAACCGAGCAGTGGGACATCGTGAGTCCTGCCGGCAGTTATCTGAGTTCCCGCGATAAGCGAGTGCATTTTGGTTTGGGTTCCGATCGTGTGATCAAGAGTCTGGAGATCACTTGGCCCTCGGGCGTGGTTCAACTGCTTTCCAACCTATCCGCCGACCAAATTCTCACGGTCACTGAGCCCGGCAAAAAGGGAAACTAGGATGGGAAAGGCGAACCTGGTTTGGCTGGCTCCGGTCTTCATCGTAATAATCTTGCGCGATTCATGTGTGGCGCGGTCGCCGACGGCGCAGGATCCTTTCGTCCAGCACCTTCGAGCGGGCACGGAAGAAGCGAACCAGGGCAACTTCTCGTCGGCGATGGCGGACTTGCAAACTGCCGTGGAACTTGACCGCGACAATGCCGAGGCCTGGTACCAACTCGGATCATTGCTCGGGCAGATGACCGATTTCAGAGGCGCCGAGAGTGCTTTCCGGCGCGCGATTAAGTTGAAACCTGAGTTTGCCCAGGCGCACTACAGCCTGGGACTGGCGCTGACGGCAAATCCCAAAAGCAAGTTGGACTGGCCGGGCGCGATCTCCGAATTTCGCGAAGCATTGAAATACAAACCCGACTATGCGGAAGCCTTCAACCTTCTGGGTGCCGGACTTACCAGCACGGGGGAGGTGGATGCGGCGATTCCGCAACTGCAGCATGCCATTCAAATCAAGCCCGCATTCTCGGCTGCGCACTTCAACCTGGCGATTGCGCTCGAAAAGAATGACCGACTGAAGGGTGCGGCAGAAGAATATCGGCTCGCGGTGTCAACCCGGGGAGCGTATCCGGAAGCGACCAGCGCGTTGGGCAAACTGCTGCTCCGCATGGGGGAAACAACCGAGGCGCGGCAGGAACTGGAGAATGCGCTGCGTCTGAATCCCGACCTCGGCGATGCTCACTACGCTTTGGCTCGGGCCTTGCAGTCCTTGGGCCAGAACGATGATGCCCTGATCGAGTTTGATGAAGCGAAGGATCTGGCGCAACGAGAGCCGGATGCGATGCAGTCCGCCCTTTTCAGCAACACTGCTCTCGAACTTGCCGCGAAAGGAGATTTCACTGGTGCGGCCGCGTCGTTGCGGAGAGCCATAGCACTCGAGCCGGATTATGGAATCCCTCATCACAATCTGGGCCTGATTCTTGCCGATCAAGGTGAAATGAATGAAGCCGCGCAGGAGCTGACAAAAGCGATCTCCCTCATGCCTGGACGGGCAAGACCATGGTTCGATCTCGGTCGAGTGCGGAAACTGCAGAGTGATCGTCGAGGCGCGTTCGAGGCATTGTCATGGGCGGCTCGACTCTCACCATCGGATGCCTCGATCCGGAGCGAACTGGCGTCGCTTCCGGGGACGAACCCTTCGAGCCAGGCAACGGAACCTCTTCCCGCGAGCCAGCCCATGAATCAACCTAAGCTCGGCGCTGTTTTCGACACCGCTCGAGACCACGTGGCGTTCGCCGCGGAACTGAGCGCACGGGGTGACTTTCTTGGCGCCGTCGGAGAGCTCCTGCGGGCGCTGGCATTGCAGCCGGCGCAAATCGACGCGCGCCTCGCGCTCGGCCGTGCCTACGAACGTCTGGGTGATCGTGATCGGACAATCCTCGAATACGGCAAAATCGTCCGACTCGTTCCTGAGGATGCTCAGGTGCGGATCGCCCTGGGCGAGGTTCTTCTTAAGAGCGGTCGCGCTAGAGAGGCAGCGAATCAGTTTCGAATTGTGCTGGCGCACCAACCCGGTTCCCCGGAGGCACGAGCGGCCCTCAAGCGAGCCACACGAGCTTTAGCAACGCCGGCTTCGGCGAACCGCTAGGGCGACCAGACATTCGGCCTGGCCTGAAAATATCGCCTTACCCGGCATAGGTTTCGGATCACCTGCAGCCCACGGAGGTTGCATTCTCGGCGACGCCTAATTCTTATATACTACGAATTATCTTGACAACTATCTCGTCTTTCTAGTATTAGTTCGAGCCGTTGGCGATCGAAAGTAATCGTTACAGTAAACGACACTGTAAAGACTTTTGCGAAGAGTTCAAGACCTGCCACTCCATGTTGAGGTGCGTTGCCATGTCGCAGCAAGCGAAAATCAGTCGGTTCCGACCGCAGTTTGAGGCGCTAACTCGAACTATCCGCAGGTTTGCCGTTGTCGTCGCCGTCTGCGCAGTCGTGGGGCTGCTGACCCTGGGGCCAGCTCAACTATCCGCCCAAGTCAATACCGGATCCTTGCGGGGAACCGTCCAGGATTCAGGCCAGGCCGCCGTGTCAGGCGCCGAGATTACGGTTCAAAACACGGATACCGGGTCGGTTCGAACCTCGTCCACCAATGATTCCGGTGAATATTCCGTATTGGCGTTAGATCCTGGAAATTACAGGGTCACGATCGCCAAACGTGGCTTTAGCAGCAGCAAGTCCACGGTCAAACTGGATGTGGCCGAAGTAGGAAACTTGAATGTCACTTTGCGCCCCGGCTCGGTGTCGCAAGTGGTAGAAGTTTCCGGTGCCTTGGCGGGAGTCGATACCACTGACGTATCCCTGGGTTCGGTCATCCATCAGGAACAGGTGGTGGACCTCCCGTTGAATGGCCGGCAGTTCACTCAGTTGTTAGAACTGGAGCCCGGAACTGTGCCCATTGATACCTCACAGATTAACGGCAAATCTCCGTCTTTCGGAGCTGGCGGGCAGAGCCCGGGCGTGAATGGCGGCGTCAATCGCAGCAACATCTTCTTTCTCGATGGCATGCTGGCTTCCAATCCGTTCTTTGGCGGATTCTCCTACAGCCCCTCGATCGACGACATCGAGGAGTTCAAGGAGCAATCGCATACCGATCAGGCGGAGTGGGGCCAATCCACGGGAGCGCAGGTTACCGTGGTGAGCCGTCCCGGCACCAACACCTTCCACGGATCGGCATTCGAGTTCTTCCGCAATGATGCTCTGGACGCGAGAAACTACTTCGCCTCCACCAAGCTTCCTTTCCACCAGAACCAGTTCGGGGCATCGCTCGGTGGGCCCATCATCAAGAACAAGCTATTCTTCTTCGCCAACTATGAAGGAGGCCGTGAGATACAGGGAAGTCCTGAGTACTCTACGGTTCCAACCGTGGCGGAGCGCTCCGGAGACTTCAGCGGCTTGGAACCAGATGGAAAAACTCCTTTGCCGACCATCTACGATCCCAGCACGTATAACCCCACCACGTACACCGAGAGCCCCTTCCCAGGAAACAAGCTTCCCTCCGTAGACGCGGGCATGCTGGCGCTGATGAACGGCTTCTATCCCATGCCGAACGTCACTCCCTCCGCCTCCAACGGCTTCGCGAACTACGTCAACAACGAAGGCACTACACAGACCGCGGACCAGGGTACGGTTCGTATTGATTATGACCTCTCGATGAAAAATCGGTTGAATTGGCGCTACAGCAAGAGCGACTCGCAAAACAGTCAGCAATCCGCTCTGGCCAACCGGTTCACGACTGGTTTTAGCGGCACGCTGACCGGTGGCAATTGGTTGCACACCTATAGTCCGAGCCTGCTGAGTCAGATCACCGTCTCTTACAACACCCTCGACATCCCGCAGGCCATTACTCTTCCGGTGAACGAAGGGGCGCTGTTTACGGCCTCCGGTGTCGGTGCCGGTTTCAATGAGCATCCCGGCGGCGATCCAGTGGATCTGGCCCCCGCGCCGAGCTTGAGCGGGGCGAACTACACAGGCTTCTGGAATGGAGCCGGTCCCATCGGTCCCATGCACATCTTCCAGGCTTCCGGCTCGGTGGCCAAGACTGAGGGCAAGCACCAGTTGAAGTTTGGCGGGGCTTTCTATCGCACTTGGATGTACACCAACTGGAATGGCAACAGCATCGACTTTTCGCAAAAAGCGACGTGGAACGCGGCCTGCCAATTCGACACCAATCCCGACGGCAGCACCAACGCCTTAGCAACCGCTCAATGCCCCGGCGGTTCCGCCTCCGAAGGCGGCGATCCTGCCGCCAGCATGTTGTTGAGTTTGCCGGACACTGCCACGCGAAACCTGGGAAATAGCGGAGTCAACCTCCGGCAGAACACTCTGGGAATCTTTGCGCAGGATAGCTTTTCGCTGACGCCGAGATTCACCCTGAATTACGGCCTGCGATGGGATTACAGCACGCCCATGACGGAAGCGGATGGCCGCCTTGCAACCTACGACATCTACACCCAAACCTATGACGTGGTGAAAGGCGACAAGGATCTGCCCTCCACGCTACCCCTGAACGTTGCGGTTTTGCCCCGGAATTCAATCACTCCGCAGCACTACGATTGGTTTTCACCCCGCTTGGGTGTGGCCTATCAATTGGACTCGAGGACAACATTGCGCGCCGGTGCCGGACACGCCTACGACAATTGGGGCGAGTCCTTGCAGGTGGGCCAGCAGAATCGTGGCGCTTGGCCCTCCGGCTTTGCCCAGAACGCCAGCACCACGCCGCTCAACGTAGCCGGCATTACTTACTTGCCGTCCGGTGCGCCGGCCTCGGGCCAGAATCCGTTCTCTGTACCGGGAGTGGTGCCCGCGAGTCCGCTTCCCGCAGGTGGATTGGGCTTCCAGGATGTCAAGTGGGTGCCCGATAGTGCCTGGCAGTGGAACGCCGAGGTCGAACACAACTTCGGCCCAGTGGGAGATCTTTCGGTGGCATATGTCGGCTCCAGAACCGTGCACATGGCCATCGCAACCTTGTACAACACCTCGCTCCCGCAACAGAGTTCAACCACCGAATCCTTCCCCGACAAAGTCTTCGGTGCACCCACCGGAGGTTTCCTGGCGAGTGAAGGAAACGCCAAGTACAACAGCCTGCAAATGAAGCTGAGCCGCTCGTTCACCAGCGGATTTTCCTACAACGCGGCCTTTACCTGGTCCCGCAATCGCGGCTTGGATAGCTGCAGCGGAGATACCGACAATCTCTGCACGCAGAATCAATACAATCCGACCGCCGACTACGGTCCCACATTCCTCGATGTCCCCCTCATCTTCACCTTCAACACTTTGTATCAGTTGCCGTTTGGGCGAGGAAGGGCCCATCTGAACAGCGGACCTGCGAGTGAGATCGTGGGCAACTGGCAGCTCAACGCCATCATTCTGGCGCGCAGCGGCACGGTGGTCAACCCGGGAGTCAGTCAGAACAACGCCAATACGGGCGACGGAGCCCAGCGGCCAAACGAGGTTGGAGATCCCAACTCCGGCGCGCCGCATACCATCACCCAGTGGTGGAATCCGGCGGCCTTCACCGTCCCGGGACCGGGCACGTTCGGAAGCGCGGGGCTCAATTCGCTGCGTGGTCCGGGCTACACTGATGTTGATTTCTCGGTGTTCCGCGACTTCCCGGTCACCGAGAGATTCAGGCTGCAATTCCGCTTTGAAGCTTTCGATCTGTTCAACCACCCCAACTGGGGTACACCCAACGCGACCGTGGGGGCTACCAACTTCGGCGCCATTACGAATACGTATGCCAGCGGAATCGGGCCCGGCGGTAACCGGGAGATTCAGTTTGCGCTCAAGGCATTGTTCTAGCTTTCGTCCTGAGCCAGTCAATCGGGTGCTCCGGCGTACCCCGCTCCCAGTGGGCTACGCCGGACCCAACCACGAATTCATCCCGCTCTATAAATCAGCCGTCACCTTACAACCATCATCTGCAACCGGCCTCCATGTCCGCGACCGATGCTAGCAAGCTGCTGAAAACCCAGATTTTTGATTTGCCGGTGGGAGGAAGGCCCAGTCATCAACTCACCCGGTGTGTCCTGCTACCGCCGCATCCTCTGCCGCATAATCGAACGGTGCAAGGAGCGCGGCGTCGGCCGGATTTTCTCGCTCCCAGCGTATCGTTCGCCGGATTGACTCATCAATCGTCACCGATTCCTCGTACCCTAGTTCCTGGCGGATCCGCGTCGAACTTGCCGTCCAATGCTGCGCGGCGTTGCCGGGTTTTAGCAAGTGGCGCGGCGTGCGCTCGGTGGGCAGGACGACGAACTCCCCATCCCACCGCATCGCGGCGGCGATCCTTCGCGCCCATTCCAGTTCGCTAAACGATGGCTCCTCGCACACGTTATAGATACGCCGCGCTGCGCGATCATCCGTGGCGGCCAGCGCGATGGCTGCGGCCACGTTCTCCACGTAGCCCCGCGGTGAGCGCCAGGCGGCCAGCGTCTCGGGAAAGATGATGTGGCGCCGTCCGTCGGTGATGCGCTTCACTACGGGATAAAAACGACGCAGTGGATCGCCGGGTCCATACACCATAGGCAGTCGGAGTACCGTGCCGGGAAGTTTACGGTCGTTCATGACGGCGCGCTCGGCCGGAATTTTGTCATAATCGTCCGTCAGCCAAGCGAAAGTCTTGCGCAGGAGTTGCAAGCTCTCGGGTGGGTAGGGATGCAAACAGCGTCGCAGCTCCGACTCTTCCGTAAGGGGCACATCCTGCAGGGGTCCGCTTTCTGTACCGTGCAAAATGCCCACCCCACGGTACACGTCGATGCTGCTGAGCATGACCACCCGTTGGGTCGCGCCGCGAAAGATGGTCATCAGCTCTTCTGCCTGCGCACCCGAACTGACCACAAGGTCGATCACCACATCCGGAACAAAGCGTTTCAGTTCCTGAGCGCTGCTGCTGAGTTGGTTGCGGTTGCCACGAATCTCCTCCACGCCGGCAGGCACTGCCGCGGTGCCGCGGTGAAACACCGCCAGTGCGTGTCCCTGCTGCGTTAGCGCGCTCACGGCGAACCGCCCGATGAAGCCATTCCCGCCAATTAGAAGAATGCGCATAGGATAGTGAAATAATCGCAAGAGAAACGCCTCGGGCACCAGTAAAATTCTCTTGTCCACAGAAATAACTGATAGAAAGTATCCGTGCGCGGCGATGACGAACACCAGACGGCTCACACCCCCATAGCACGTATGTTGTGTTCAAAACTCGAAAATCTGGCAACCATGCAACGACGCGCGCCGGCCCAACATAACTGCGAAGACAAAATAATGAGCAGCGTGATCCGCGGTGCCGCCCTGGTGTTCGTGACCTGCCTTCCTCTCCAATCGCAAGCGAGGCCGCAAACGCCCGACCCGCAGCAGCTTTTTCAAGAGGCGGTGACGGCCCAACAGCGCGGTGACGACGCTGTCGCGTTGCGTAAATACCGGGAACTTCTCCGCGTGCATCCGGGGGCCATGGTTGTACGGGCCAATCTGGGCGCTACGTTCGCCCATCTTAAGCGCTACGACGAAGCCGTCGAACAATATCGCGCCGTGCTGGCCGCAGAGCCCGGCAACGGCCACGTTCGGCTGAACCTGGCGGTGGTCTACCAGGAACGCGGCGATTTGCCGCGCGCGGTGGCCGAACTGGAGCTTCTTCGCCAGAAGCAGCCGGAGGACATGCAGGCTGCCCTCCTGCTGGCCGACTGCTACCGCCAGCTCAAGCGATACTCCGACGCAGTGAAATTGTTGAAGGCGATCCAGCCCCAGCAACCCGACGACCTCGATTTGCAATATCTCCTTGGATTGGTATTAATTCAGTCCGGCCGCGCAGAGGAAGGCGCGGGCGATATCGAGAAGGTTGCCGAGAAGGCGGCCAACGCGGAGGCGTACTTACTGGCAGGGCAGACCCGGCTCGGCATCGATCAATACGACTTGGCGCTCACCGATGCGCAAGCCGCGCTGCGCCTCAATCCCGCTCTTGCCGGGGCGCAAACCTTGCTGGGTATGGTTTTGGAGCACACCGGCGACTTCCGTGGCGCAACGGCGGCGCTAGAACAAGCACTCCGGGCGAATGAAAGGGATTTCGATGCGCACTTTTATCTCGGATCAATCCTGTATTTCGACCGTGACCTGCCGGCGGCCAAGCTTCATTTGCAGCGTGCTCGGCAGTTGCGGCCCGAGTCGTCGCAAGCTCAGTATAAATTGGCCTTGATTGCAATTCAGGAAGGGCATTTGGAGGTAGCGCTCAAGGAGTTGCAGATCGTGATCCGCGACAGCCCGGATTGGCTGGAAGCTCACGTTGAGTTGGCCGGGCTGTACTACCGGCTCCATCGTCCTGAGGACGGTGCTCGAGAGAGATTGCTGGTAGACCGTTTGGCGACGCCGCAGCCGCCCGGGCGGTGAGCCCGCGGCCTTAGCGTGCGGGCTCCTTTACCTCGAAGATACGGTCGGCCGGCACATCCCGGAAGGATTGCACAACTCCGGAGGGCCAGAGGATCTCGATTGACTCGGCTCGAGGTTCGCTTCCGAGTCCGAAGTGCACCGGCCCATCGCTTGAGGACGCGTATCCCATGCTCGTCGTCATGTGGTTGTACTGCGCGCCGGTTTTCGTGACCACCTTGATGCGGGCGCCGATGCCGTCGCGATTGCTGCGCGTGCCTTCGAGCGCGATGTCCAACCAATGGCCGGTCGATTCACTGCGATTCATCCAGATTTCGGCGTCTCTGCCGAGAGCGGTGACCACCGCATCGATGCGGCCATCACCGTCGAAATCGCCGAATGCGCAGCCGCGGTTTCTAGCCGGCACAACTGCGTCCAATCCCGCTTCTGCGATCAGCGCGCGCCACTTTCCCGTGGGGCCGGGATTGCGGAAGACGACGTTGCTCTGATCGACGTCCGCTCCCAGAGTCATTAACGAAAGCACGTGGCCGCCGGTTACGAAGAGGTCCTTCCATCCGTCGTTGTCGAAATCGTAGGCCGCCAGGCCGAAGCCGGAGCGCCGAAGGCTCGCCTCGCGCATGCCGCTCGAAGTTGTGATTTCGCGGAACTGACGCCCCTGTTCATTGTGAAAAATAGGGAACGTCTGATTATTCAGGGCCACGAAGGCAATGTCCGGGTAGCCATCGTTATCCAAATCGCGAAAATCCAGGCCCATTCCAGAGATGAAATTGCCGTCTTCTGTGAGCGCGGAGCCGGTTTCGAGAGCCACCTCTTCGAACTTCCGTCCCGTGTTATGAAACAGGAAATTGTAGTAACCATCGTTGGTCACGCAAAGGTCTGGCCGGCCATCCAAGTCGTAGTCGGCCATGGCTGCGCCCATGCCCTTCCCCACGTGAGACCGGATGCCCCACTCGGCGGATACGTCTTTGAAGCTGCCGTCGCCTTGATTTAAGTACAGCTGATCGGGCAGACCCTTGTAAAAGCTGGGCGCACAGTAATCGGACTGATCGTGATAGCGGCACACCGGCTCTTTCGCGTAATCCCACTGCAGGTAGTTCACGACGAAAAGATCCAAGAGCCCATCGCGGTTCACGTCCACCCACACCGCGGCAACCGACCACAGAGGGCCATATTGCGCGTCGGGACGATCAAGTCCCGCCTTGGCAGTCACATCGCTGAACGTCCCATCCCGATTGTTGTGGTAAAGAGTATTGCGATGAACTCCGGTGACGAACAGATCGGGATAGCCGTCGTTGTCGTAGTCGCCCACCGCGACGCCGTTGTCATAGCCGCTTCCGGCCAAGCCCGCCTTTTCCGTCACGTCCACAAATACGCCGTTGCCATCATTGCGGAAGAGCCGGTTCCGGTATTTCGGATCGTCTTTGCGAAGAGTCTCAAGATTGGCTCCGTTCGTGAAGAAGATATCGGGGCGGCCGTCCCGGTTGAAGTCAAAGACGGCGACTCCACCCGCCATGGTCGCCGGAACGTGGCGCGTAGAAGTTTCGTCCGTCTCCAGACGAAAGGCGATCGGCAGCGGGGAGAACTTGATCGGCGAAGGTTGGTCCTTGGCACCGGCGAGGATGACGGCGGCGCTGGCTATGAGCGGGATGGCGCCGAAGACCATCCAACGAGACCGGGGGTGGAGGAATGGATCGGTGGTCGAAGACTGTTTACCGCCGGCCGCGGCTCCGTGTCGATTCGTGTTTGCCATCTGGGAACAGGGAAATCTACGCAGATGATGAGATTGCCCCAATGATAGCCTTTACTGTATCGTTTATCCAATTACGCCGAAGCAGGGCTGTCCGCGCCTGGACTCGCTCGTCGCACCAGATACCATGGGGGACTGTATTTCGGAAAAGGATAGACCGGGAATTGGGGCAGAGTTGATTGTTCCCGTCCATCGCCCGAAATGCGATCAACCGTCGGGTTTCTCTAGACGAAGTTTCCTTCAGGCGGGCGGCGTTGTTCTGGCGCTCGAGGCCGCCCGGCCACGGTCCTCAATGTTGTTCGGTTCTCCGAGAACCCCGTCGACGGTCGTCCCTCCCTCCTGCCTTGCCGCCTCGAAAGCGAGCTATCCTCCGCTGCTCGAAAAGTTCATCGCCAAACTGGATCCGGCAGCCGACGTTTTCCAGTCGGAGCAGTACGCTCAAGAAATCGCGGAGGTTCTCGACGCCTGGAGCCTCTCGCTCCGCCGCTCACCGCCGGAGGCTCTAGGGGTTCTCAAGCCCCATCTCTCCGACGGCATTTCGGCCTCATCTTTTATTCCCTCCGAGACGATCCCACTGCGTGCTCGCCGGCCGCCGCTAAGCATGGAGCGGCGTTTCTTCCTGGGTCCGGAGATTAGCGGGCGCGAGCAGTTTCTCAAGAACTGGTCCGCATATCTTTCGCCTCTCGCAGCCCTGCGGGTGGCGGAGTTTGAGATTTACGGAATTCGAGTCGATGGCGAGTCTCCTGTGCGCGTTAGCACAGAACTTCGTTGCGATTTCGTGGGCACAGCGGCGGACGGCTCGCGCGAGCAAAGAGTAGGTTCCTGGACCATCTCGTGGGTTAGGGATGAAAATCTGCGTTGGACCGTGGATCGGTGGGTCGCCAATCCTGAAGTGAGAAGCACAATGACCGGCCCAGGGTTCACCGAGATTACAGCGAGCTGTATCGCAGCCGACTCGCCGGGAATGGCGCAGCTATTGCCCGGCATCGATGATTGGCGAATCGCTCTCGACGGCGCCAGCGGCATCGACGTGTACGGCAATCACGGCATCGCGGTGGGAGACATCGACGGCAGCGGATTCGACAGCTTCTATGTGTGCCAGCCTTCTGGTCTGCCGAACCGGCTTTACAGGAATCGCGGCGACGGAACTTTTGAAGACATTACGGAGAACTCGGAAACCGGAATCCTCGACGGCACCGCTTCCGCGCTGTTCGTCGATTTCCTGAATCGAGGCAAGCAAGATCTGCTGGTGGTTCGCACGGGCGGCCCCTTGTTGTTCGTGAACCAGGGGAAGGGAAGGTTTGAACCGCGGCCCGACGCGTTTCACTTCGCACGCCCACCGCAGGGAACCTTCACCAGTGCGGCGGCGGCCGACTACAACTGCGACGGTCTGGTCGATGTTTACTTCTGCGTCTACAGCTACTACCAGGGATTGAACCAGTATCAGTTCCCCACGCCCTATTACGACGCACAGAACGGCCCGCCAAATTTTCTGTTTCGCAATCGTGGAGACGGCACGTTCGACGACGTTACCGTCACGAGCGGTATGGACCAGAACAACAATCGCTTCAGTTTTGCGGCCGCCTGGTGCGATTACGACAACAACGGCTGGCCCGACCTGTATGTCGCCAATGATTTTGGGCGAAAGAACCTCTACCGCAGCAATGGCGACGGTTCTTTTACGGATGTTGCGGACAAGGCGGGCGTGGAAGATTACGGGCCCGGTATGAGCGCGTGCTGGCTGGACTGCGACAACGACGGCCTGCAGGACGTTTACGTCGCCAACATGTGGCTGCCGGAAGGCAAAAGGATTACGGCGGACGATCACTTCCTGCCGGGCGTCGATCCAGTGATTCGCGCTCTTTACCGGAAGCACAACGCCGGAAATTCTCTCTACCGGAACGATGGCAAGGGCAGGTTTGAGCAGAAGACGGAGCAGGCTGGCGTGGCCATGGGACGGTGGTCGTGGTCGTGTGCCTCGTGGGATTTTGATCACGACGGCTACGCCGATTTGTATGTCGCGAACGGTTTCGTCTCCGGTCCCAATCGCCACGACCTGCAGAGCTTCTTTTGGCGGCAGGTGGCGCAACGTTCGGCGTCTTCGACCGGCGCCTCTCCGGAGTATGAGATGGCGTGGAACGCTGTGAATGAACTGGTCCGCTCCGACTACAGTTGGAGCGGCTACCAGAGGAACGTATTTCTGGTTAACAATCAGGACGGAAGTTTCTCCGATGTATCGGGCGTGCTTGGGCTCGACTTCCGCGATGACAGCCGCGCCTATGCGTTGAGCGATTTCGATCACGACGGGCGGATGGAGTTTGTCCTGAAGAACCGCACCGGCCCCCAGCTGAGGATTTTGCGCAACGATCTCGAGGGCCTCGGCAACTCGATCGCGGTTCGGTTGCAGGGTCGTGCCAGTAATCGCGATGCAATCGGTTCGATCGTCACCATCGAATCCGGTGCGCCGCGGCAGACAAAATTTATTTCCGCTGGCTCTGGATTTGCTTCGCAGCACACCAAGGAATTATTTTTCGGCCTGGGCGAGGCGACGGAGGTGATCTCCGTCTCGGTGCGTTGGCCGACTGGAGTGACCGAGCGCCACGACCATGTTCCGGTGAACCATCGCGTAGAAATCGAGGAAGGTGGGAAAAGCTTCGAAGCGACAGCGTACGCGCCGCGCCGGGCGCAGGCTGAAACGTCGGCTGTTAAAGCTTTGTATTCGTCGCCGGCTGGCGCGGTGCAGACCTGGCTGATTGCGCCGCTATTCGGCCCGGACATCAAACTTCCGGACCTGGGTGGGGAAATGCGCTCTTCGAGCGCTCTGCGGGGCCAAACGGTTCTGCTCTCTTTCTTTCGCCTCGACTGCAACGACAGCCGGGAGCAACTTGAGCGATTGCAGAAAGCCTCTGCCAGGTTCGCCGCCGCGGGAGTGTCGATTCTCGCAGTTGCCTTAAATTCCGGCCCTGACCGTGCTGCCATCAAAGACTTCGCTTTGTCCGCAGGCATCGCTTTCCCGATCCTTATGGGCGATGACCGCACGGCAGGGGCGTGGAATATTCAGTGCCGTTATTTGTTCGATCGGCGGCGCGACATGAATCCCCCGATCTCGTTCCTGCTCGATAAAAGCGGGGCAATCGTCAAAATTTACCAGGGATTGGTCGCGCCCGAGAATGTGACCGATGACTGCAAGTCCTCCCCGACAACTGCCGAGCAGAGGTTCGCGCGGGCGATGCCGTTTCCCGGTCCCTACTACGGAAATCCCTTCACCCGCGACTACTTCACCTATGGGATCGCGTTTGTGGAGTATGGCTACGTCGACGAAGCGCGAGCCGCGTTCCAGAGGGTGGTCGACGCAAATCCAACCCACGCCGGCGCTTGGTTCAATCTCGGCACAATTTATCTGAACCAGAAACACTACACCGAAGCCCGCAATTGTTTGCGCGAGGCCGTCCGCTTGAATCCGACGGACGCCGACGCCTGGAACAATCTCGGGATGATTTCGGGCGAGGAAGAAAAATACGAAGAGGCGCTCGAAGAGTTTCGCCAGGCCGTCTTCGCGAATCCGAATTACCTGCTGGGGTTGCAAAATATGCTGCGCATCTACCAGTACCAGGCCCGTCCCGCCGACGCACAGAAGGCCTTGGAAGAACTGATCGCGCGGGCGCCGAACAATTCTGACCTGCACCTCGGACTCGCCATGGCCCTTCTAGCGGGGAAAGATAGTGCGCGCGCCCTGAAGGAACTCGAAACTGCGGTGCGGCTTCGCCCGGACAACACCGACGCTATCAATAACCTGGGGGCGCTTCTGTTGCGCATGGGGCGAGCTCCGGAGGCATTAGCGCGCTTTGAAGAGTGCCGGCGACTGGCTCCCGACTTCGACCGCCCCTACATCAATGCAGCGCTGATTTACAAAGCGGCGGGCCAGCCGGCGAAAGCCCGGGAGCTGCTCGATGAATTTCTGGCGCGGCACCCCGATAACGCGGATGTGAGGAGCGCACGAGAGAAGATCGGTCCATGATCCAGTCCTTGACCACTCGAATCATTCTTTCAGGTCTGCTGGCTGCGGTGTTTCTTGCCGCCGGTTGTGCGGCCGCGGATGAAACCGGCGTCGTCTCCGGGACTGTGCGCGATGCGGAAGGCAAGCCGCTCGCTGGAGCGAACCTGACCCTGACCGGCGATCGGCCGGCTTCGATTCGGATGTCAACGACCAGCGGAACGGAAGGGAGCTATCGCTTCACCGGACTCACCCCGGGCAGCTATCACCTCGCGGCGCAGATGACGGGATTCGCCTCGACCGAACCCGAGGTCATTGACATATCCGCTGCTTCCGTCTCGGTAGCTGTGGATTTCAAACTGATGCCCGAGTCTCTGTTGCCGCAATCGGCCGCAGGTGAATCCAGCGCAAACATAGCGCCGGAACCCCGGACTCCTCCTAAGTTTGCGGCGGCGGGAGTCCGCGGTCTGATCGACCCGGGCGGCTACTCCGCCGCCGCGAACGCGGCTGCCACCTCTGGTCTGATCGAGGGGATCGCCGGGATCAAACGCGCCGGCAACGGAATCGGCGCCCTGACTGCAGCGAGTTGGCCCTGCGGTGTCGAAGCCCAATTGGAGACGGCGGTTCGAGCGAACCCGAATCAGGCCGAGGCGAATCGCCGTCTGGGCGAGTTTTACATTGCTCACGGTCAGCCGAACCAAGCCATTCCTTTTCTGCAGAAGGCTCGTGAGATCGACCCTGCCGACGACCTTGCTGCCCGCGACCTTGGGGTGGCGTGGATCGAGAGCGGGCAGTTCGATTCGGCCCGCCAGTGGCTGACTGGACTCGCTGAGAGACTCCCCACTCCTGAGATTCACCGCCTTCTGGCGCGCGCTCTGGAAGGGGCCCGAATGTTTCCGCAGGCAGCCGAACAGTATCACCTCGCTGCCGACGATGAACCGAGTGAGGAGAACTTCTTCGGCATGGGCTACGAACTGATTCTCGCGGGACTGCCTGCGGAGGCCGCAAACGCCTTTCGGCTGGGGCTAAAGCAGCATCGGCAGTCGATCCAGTTGCTGATCGGAGCCGGCACGGCGGAGTTCTTGCAGGGGCACAGCTCCGAAGGGCTAGTTTCATTCTTGCAAGCCTCGGACTTGAACCCCTCTGATCCGCGGCCGTATTCGTTCCTATCGAGCGCTTCTGGAATTTCCGAAGCGGAAGGCGACAGAGTTCGCCAGGCCCTCAAACGCTTCCTCGATCTCGCGCCCGGCAACGCGGAAGCCTCGTATTTTTACGCAGTTAGCCTCGCAAAAAGCCCCGATGCTCAGGAAGCCGCGGTTGCCGCCAGTGTGGAGGCAGGGCTCAAGCGTGCCCTCGCGCTCAATCCGGCCCTCGCCAAAGCCCATATGCAACTTGGGGTGTTCTATGGCGAGCGCGGCGACCACAAGGATGCGGCAATCGAATATGAGGCTGCCGTTCGCTTGGCTCCGGGCCTCAAGGAAGCGCACTACCGCCTGGCTGGGGCGTATCGGCGAACCGGCCGACCAGAACTTGCCGCGCGGGAGATGCAGTTATTCCTTCAGGCACGAGCCTCGGAAAGTGCCGGGGCCGGTGATTCTGATATCGGAATTGAACAATTCCTGTCAGTGATCGAGCCTCCGGGTTCCCCAAAGGATGGTGCCGGGAAGTGCCCGGTGGGAGCTCGCTGACCATCAGGCTGGGGTTGGCGTTTCTGAAGATCAGCGTATGGAAGCGTATGGAAAGATGGGTTGACAGGATGTTGTGGGTATCGTTACAGTAATGGTTAACGTAGCTCTGTTTACTGGGGATTTGCCATTATGGGAAGTGCGGACGACCTGATCGTAGTTAGCGGTGCGGGTGGCTTTATCGCCGGAGCCCTGGTGGCCTCCCTTCGGGCGCAGGGTTACAAGCACATTCGCGCGGTGGATGTTAAGCCCTTGGATCACTGGTACCGGCGCTTCGAAGATGTTGAGAATCTGTCTTTGGATCTGAACGAAAAGCAGAATTGCGAAGTCGCAACGCGGGGGGCGCACGAAATTTACAACCTGGCTGCCAACATGGGTGGCATGGGTTTCATCGAGAAAAACAAAGCCCTGTGCATGCTCTCGGTGCTGATCAACACCCATATGCTGCAAGCGGCCGTGAAGCATGGAGTGGTTCGGTATTTCTATTCCTCCTCGGCTTGTGTCTACAACGGCGACAAGCAAAAGAGTTTTGCAGCGTCGATGCTGAAGGAAGAAGATGCCTACCCTGCGTTGGCTGAGGATGGATACGGCTGGGAAAAGCTATTTTCTGAACGCATGTGCCGCCATTTCCGCGAAGACTACGGTCTTTATACGCGAGTGGCACGCTTCCACAATGTGTACGGGCCTTGGGGAACATGGTTCGGCGGGCGCGAGAAAGCCCCGGCGGCAATCTGCCGGAAGGTGATTGAGGCAAAGCTGAGCGGCAAACACAAAATAGAAATCTGGGGCACGGGACATCAGACCCGCAGTTTCATGTATATCGACGACTGCATCGCAGGGGTCCAGAAGATCATGAATTCAGACATTCTGGAGCCGATCAATCTCGGATCGAGTGAAGCGGTGAGCATCAACCAGTTAGTCGATCTTGTCGAACAGATCGCCGGCATCCGTCTGGAGCGTAAGTATGACCTGGGGGCGCCGCAAGGAGTCAACGGGCGCAACAGTGACAATACTCGGATCGAGAAAGAGCTGCGATGGCAGCCCAGCACGCCACTGCAGGCTGGCTTAGAGAAGACCTACGCCTGGATCTACGACCAGTACATCGCCCGCGAGCAGGGTGCGGCGGGTGTGGTGAAAGAATTCGCCGCCTTGTCATCTTAGGCCAGGGGCCACGGCGTCACTCACATGCAGAAGATGACGAAAACGTGGGACTATCTGATCGTCACGGCGGCGAACGATCAGCAGGCCGAAGCTTACGACATTCAAATTCAACAGCGCCGGGAATCCGGCGAACTCCAGCAGATTCGCCATTGTCTTGTGGTTCCCGACATTGACGGCCAGCGGATCGGGAGTGGGGGAAGCACTCTCCATTGCATTTACCAAGTCCTGTGCCGCGAGCGGCGGGGCATTGGTCCTGCCAGTTTCGAGCAAGCTGAGGCGATTCTTGGCGGTCTCCGAATTCTGATCATCCATGCCGGTGGCGACTCCCGCCGCCTTCCCGCCTATTCGCACTGCGGCAAAATGTTTGTCCCCCTCCCCGCCAAGGGGTTCGCCTCGGTTGCAACCTCACTTTTCGACCGGCTCGTGCCCGAATTTCTCGCTCTTCCAAAAGCGGATTCGGGGCAAGCCGTGGTGGCTTCGGGCGATGCTCTGGTTCTATTCGACCCTTCCGGGGTAAGATTTCGCCGTCCCGGCATCACTGCGCTGGCGTCGTTTGCGTCGCCGAATGAAGCAGCGCATCACGGCGTGTTTTGT
>Ga0302324_100009706_pt1 | contig 20068 bp, 6 predicted proteins | sample Palsa_T0_1_FD_201949 | JGI IMG/M metagenome (GOLD analysis project Ga0302324, IMG submission 201949) | Peat permafrost microbial communities from Stordalen Mire near Abisko, Sweden - Palsa_T0_1 | ecosystem: Environmental > Terrestrial > Soil > Palsa > Peat permafrost | place: Sweden: Abisko...
AAGGATTATTTCGGAGGATGTCCTCTCCAACATGTTCGGTCAGCCAGGCGTAAACCTCCTTATTATTTCCGGAAGAACTCCAGTTCATTTCAGGAAGTTTTAGTTTTCCCTTGTTTATTTTCTCTGCAGTCTGTGCGATCACTGCTTCCAGTCCGGAATTATCTTCTACGCTCAACCCGGGCAGGGGACCGCACTCTCCGATCCCGAAAACTTCAGGAATTTCTTCCTCCCAGATCTTAATAAACCAGGAATTTTTATCGCGCATCGCACCGCGAGAGGTTCGGGCAGCGAAGCCGAACTTGAAAGTCCGCCGATGGAAACTTGCTTTCAAAGACATGACCCTGCTAATATGCATGCGATTGGCCGGAAATGCAAAGTAGAGAATCGTTGTTCGTTGATAGTTGTTCGTTGTTCGTGTTGGTTCTGTCTGTTTCTATGTTTGAATTCTTCTGGCTGTGCAATAACGAGTGAGCTTTGTGCTAAAATAATACAGGTCCTTATGCATTTTGAGGCAACTTTCACGATTTTGCATCGATTCTGATTTGCAGCAATCATTTTAGTTCCCAAAGATGAATCCCATCAATATTCTCGATTACACCTATGAATTGCCTCCTGAAAAGATTGCCGACTATCCGATGCGCGAGCGGGACCACTCAAAACTTCTGGTGTACGACCAGGGAAAAATAATCCATTCAAGATTTGACAACATCACAACGTTTCTCCCCAAAGATTCCATCCTTTTTTTTAACAACACCAAAGTCATTCCCGCCAGGCTCTTGTTTTATAAAGACACCGGGGCGGCTATTGAAGTTTTTCTTTTAAAACCTTTTTCTTCCTCTCTGGTTCAGGAAGCGATGCACGCCAAAACATCCGTACAATGGGAATGTTCTATTGGAAATCTGAAACGCTGGACTCCCGGCACCAAATTAAAACAAATGTTGGGCGACATTACCCTTCACGCCGAACTTATCGATCTCAGAAAAAAAATTGTTGAATTATCCTGGTCGCCTTCCCAACTCACATTTGCGGATCTCCTTAGCTCCACCGGCGTAACACCGTTGCCTCCATATATCAAACGTCAAGCCCGGCCGGAAGACCGGGATCGCTATCAAACCGTTTACTCCCACCCGGAAGGTGCTGTAGCAGCGCCAACAGCGGGTCTTCATTTTACCGATCATACCTTAAAGGAATTGTCTCAAAAGGGATTTGTTATCGATTTCCTGACCCTACATGTGGGTGCGGGGACATTTCAACCGGTGAAAGAACCAAATGCCGTTGACCATCCGATGCACAGAGAGCAAGTCATTATTTCTCGTAAAAACATCGAGCACCTTTTACTCCCGGATAAAAAAATTGTGGGCGTTGGAACGACTTCCTTGCGCACCCTGGAAAGTTTATATTGGTATGGCATAAACCTGCTCGAAAATCCGGACGCTGAATTCAACATTCAGAGGCTTGATCCGTATCAACCCAAGAGCATCGCTCCCCGGACCGTTGCTTTCCAGGCTGTTGCCGATTTGATGGATAAAAAAAAGCTATCCTCGCTCCATGGAGAAACGTCCATTTATATAGTGCCCGGATATACCTTCCGTGTTTGCGATGCTCTTATCACCAACTTCCACCAACCGGGCTCAACCCTAATACTTTTAGTTGCCGCTTTTACGGGAACAGATTGGAAGAAAATTTATTCCGAGGCCCTCAGGAATGATTACCGGTTTCTCAGCTACGGCGACAGTTCCCTGCTGATTCCAAATATCTGAACTAAAAAAGACTGCCTTAATTTGCGGCAAAGTCTGATGGCAGGGTATAAAACCCATAAACGGCGTTTCAAAATGAACCTGATCATACCCGCCGATCATTTTTAGACAATGATGCCCCTTTTCAATAGGAATTTACGCTGAATCTGTTTTAATTTAGCTCTTTAGCCAACCACGCCTATGTTTCAACGACTGCTCAAAATGCTGGAGGTCGAGCCGGAAGAATCCGGTCAGGTGACTCTTCTTCTGGCCATCAGTTTTTTGATGGGGTTGTTTTTGGCCACATTTACCGTGGCCTCCCAGACCCTCTTTCTGAACAACTTCAGAGAAGCTGATGACCTCCCTATTGCCTTGATGTGGTCGGGGGTATTTGGCGTCGTTCTCACTGCTGTTTACAATATTCTGGAAGGACGGATTCCATTTGTGCTATTGGCCATCCTAAACTTAGTGGTCATTATTATTCTGACAGCATTCATTGGGTTTGGCGGGAACATGATTTCCAATGGAGGTGCGATCGTCAACGGTGCCATTTTCGCTAATCTCAGGAACCCGTATTACTCCGGGTTTACACTCGTGCTACCATTCACCTTTATCACTATGCTGGTTTTTTGGGGATCCTTTGCGCGAATGTTCGATCTTCGTCAGTCCAAGAGGATTATTGGAAGCGTGGATCTGGGGATGGACTTTGCCTCCATCATCGCCTTCTTTTCTATTCCAGTGCTTTTGGCCTATGGCGTCAAGGTTGAATACTTGTTTACCATCGCCGTATTCAGCGTCATTGGGTTTCTGTTCCTTTTTATCCGGCTCGGAAACTTGTATTTGCAAAGAAAAAGTGCCTTAACTTCTGAAGCCGAGGAACACCAGAAGTTATCGCCCTTCGAGTTTTTGAAAAACAAGTATATCGTATTGTTGTCTGTATTTATTATAGTTTCGATGACGGCACTGCGGTTTATTGACTATTCTTTTTTTAATGTATCGACCAAGCAATTTGATAGTCAGCAACTTCCTTATTTTCTGAGTTTTTTTGAGGCTCTCATTGTGGTATTCGGGTTTTTATTTACCACGTTCCTTACGGACCGGCTGAATCAGGATTATGGCCTGCGGGTGTCAATGATTGTCAATCCCTTGCTTCTAATTTTATTCACGATGCTGGCCGTTGGATTGGGATTAGTCTTCGGATACGATCCTGCCGTTTCCGCTACCGCGATCTACTTCTTTATCATGGTAACCATGAGTAAATTGTTCGTCAATTCTTTACGGGATGCTCTCGATGCTCCTACATTTAAGTTTTACTATGTACCCATTGACAAGTCCATCAAAATTGATACACAAACAAAAATTGAAGGTATTGTGACAGCCCTGGCAAGTACGGTCGCCGGGGGTTTGATTGTGCTCATTAACCAGTTCAAGATTTTTACTCTCCTTTCCATCACGATGTTTACATTGCCCTTACTGGGAATTTGGTATTGGGTCACCAACAGAATGTACAAGGGGTATCGGGAAACACTTCAGGGATCCTTAATTAAGAACAAATCAACGCTTGAAAAGGAAATCGTTCAGGAATTCACCATGGACGGAGTACTCGAGAAGGAGGTTCGCGGAACGGCTGAAGAGAAAGTAATTTATGGCCTCCGGCTCATGGAGCGACTAGAGCCTGCGCTTTTTGAATCTTCCATATTTCAGCTTGCTGAAAGTAACCTGAAAAAAGTAAAGCAATTCGCACAAGAGAGAATTCAGGAGTTGGGGATGGGTCAGGAAATCCGTGAAACCCAAAACCTGGCTTCCCAGGCCGCCGGGGCAGCCGAAGACAGCGACCTGCTTTCTATTGCTCCGGATAAGCTGATGAAATTAAGCAAGTCAGTGAAACAGGCCGACCGAATGTTGGCCGCCAAGCTGCTGCGGAAATTAATAAGTCCCAAAACAATCTTTATTCTGCTTGAACTCCTGCGCGATGCCGATCCAAAAGTCAGGCATGACGCGCTGGTTACCGCCCGTAAAGTAAAACGTCCAGAAACCTGGCCTGTATTGATTGACCTTCTTTCCTCTCCGGTGTATGCGTACCCGGCAGCGGCAGCTTTAAAGGAAGCCGGGATTCCGGCACTTCCGGTTTTAGAAGCGGCCTTTCATAAATCAGCGCAAAGCGATCTGGTGATGCTGAAGATTGTGCAGATCATGGGACACCTTGGCGGGGCGGATGGATTGCAATTGCTGTGGAAAAAAATAGATTACCCCGATAAACGCATTGTCCGTGAAATACTATTTTCACTGCGGTTCATTAATTATCACGCCAAAGGACGAGAAGTCCTTGCGGTTAAGGATTTGCTGGATGTAGAGATGGGTAAAACCCTGTGGAACCTTGCCGCTTTGGATGAGTTGCCCGAAGAAGCAGAGGAATTTAAATTCCTTCGAGAAGCCCTTCAGGAAGAAGTTCTTGAAAATTACAATCAGATCACTTTGCTACTTTCCCTTTTGTATGATCCGCAGTCAGTACAGTTGGTACGGGAAAATATAGAAACTGGAACCGCCGATGGAATCACTTATGGATTAGAACTTCTCGATCTATTTGTAGATCAGGATCTGAAACCCAAGCTGGTTCCTCTCCTCGATGACATGCCAACGCACGAAAAACTTGAAAAACTTCAGATTTATTTTCCCCGGGAAAGTTATACCCCCATACAGGTCATCAATTATATTCTCAACCGCGACTTCAATTTCAACAACCGGTGGTCAAAGGTGTGTGCGGTTCATGCCTCCGCGTTCCTTCCCGATTTCCGGGTAAGCCGGGGATTAATCAGTCAGATGTTCAATCAGGATAAGTTCCTGCAGGAAACGGCTGCCTGGGTTATTTATAATAAGGACAAAACTATTTATCGCACCATTTCTGACAGACTTCCGCAGCGGGATAAAAAATTCCTGGACTCGTCCATTGAAAATAACCAGTTGCTGGATGGTTTAGAGGATGGGTTTTTCTTAGGAATTGAAATGATCATGTTCATTAAGCAATTACCCGTATTCAAAGGCATTTCGGGAAATCTGATCAGCGACCTGGCCGACAAAATCATTCCAGTCGACTTGAAGCCTCATGACCGTATGACCTTTGGCGGCGGAGATGAGGGCACCCCAATCCTGATCGTCGCCATCGGGGAGGTTAAATTGAAAAATCAACACTCAGAAATTGCCACCTTAAAAAAAGGTAGCGTTTTTGGGGATCTCTTTCAGGATGGACCTGTCGTGAGAGTTACCGAGATGGAGGCCACCGAGCGTTCCGTCATCTTCAGAATTAATTTGCCCGACTTCTATTTCGTTCTGGCAAGCCATCACGAATTAGTGCAAGGGTTGATCAAGAACTTAACGCGGAAGACAGTATTTGTTAAGAATTGAAGATTAAGCAGAAAGCATAAAACAGAAAGCATAAAACATTAAGCATTAAACATTAAACATTAAGCTTTGAGCTTTAAACTCCCAAGCAATAAACTCTAACCCCATGGCTCTAGAAATTGACGTACTGATCAACTTTGCGGATAAGGACAATGAAACTGCCAAGAAGAATGAAATAGGCTGGGTCTCGAACTTCAAGAAGTTCCTGGAACTCATGCTTTACCAGGTGCTGGGCACGAAGCCGAATGTCGTGCTCAAATCCGAGTTTGATTCCGCCACCGCGTCCACGTTGGATAATGCTTCCGTATTGGTTACCATTCTCTCGAAAGATTTTGTGCTATCCGGCCGCTGCCTGGATACGGTGGAGGCGTTTTTCAAAACAACGTCGTCGTCCAAATTCAACCGCGTATTCAAAATTCTGAAAACACCCCTCACCTTGCAGGAGCAACCTCCCCGTCTTCGCGATCTGATCGGTTACGATATGTACCAGTTGGACTCGGAAACCGGCCTAATGAAGGAGTATTCTGATTTCTTCAGCCAGGAGGCGGAACGGCAATACTGGATGAAGATGGTGGACCTCGCCTATGATATTCTTGAAACTTTGCTCCTGCTCAAACAAGGCGAAATGAAGGTGGAAACCAAAAATATCTTTAAACGCAAAACCATTTACCTCGCCGAAACGGGTCATGATTTGTCGGTACAACGCAACATTATCAAGCGCGAATTGCAGCGCCACGGATACATCGTTCTGCCCAACCATACACTCCCCACGACGGCCGGCGAGCTGGAACGGGGCGTCAGGAAGGACCTCGAAGAATGCAGCCTTTCCATTCACCTGATTGGCAGCGCCTATGGAGAAATCCCCGAAGGATCGGATTTATCCGTTGTGGATATTCAAAACAGGTTGGCTTCGGAAACAACAGTAGCCAAACGGGCGCGGAAAGAAGAATTTTCCCGTCTGATCTGGATTGCTCCCAATCTCAAAAATGCGAGTGACAAGCAGAAATCCTTTATCGATACGATCCAGCGAGATACGGAAGCGCAGGAAGGGGCCGAGATTTTACAAAACCCGCTCGAAGACTTCAAGAACATCATGCGCGAAGAACTGCTGGAGTCCCAGGAGCGGAAAGGACAGGATGATTTTTCCGGCAAAACGATTTATCTCGTTCACGATCGCATTGATCATTCAGCCGTGCAACCCTTCCAGGAAGCCATAGAAAAATCGGGATTCAAAGTGCTGATCCCGGAATTCGAAGGAGACCTGCTCGAACTTCGAAAGCACCACATCGAAAACCTTAGAAAATTTGACGGTGCTGTTATTTTCAAGGGTAAAGTAAACGACCAATGGGTGCGCATGAAAGTACTTGACCTGCTGAAAGCCCCTGGCTTTGGCCGAAAAAAACCCATTCGCGGCAAAGCCATTATTTCTTCCGGACAAAATCTGGATGGTTTCAAAAATCAAAACCTGACGCTGATTAGCGGAGGAGATACCGGCAAATCTCTTGAATCGTTGAAAACATTTTTACAGGAATTTAACGCCTAACCGATATGAGCCAGATCGTTGACGAATTACCCGGAACACCCTCTTCGGTCGTTACCGGAAACCCTTTCCCGGGACTGCGTCCGTTCAAAATTGAAGAAAGCCACCTTTTCTTCGGACGTGAAGGACAAAGTGATGAGGTTCTCCTCAAACTTTCGAAGAATCGATTTGTCGGGGTCATTGGTCCTTCAGGAAGTGGTAAATCTTCGTTCATCTATTGTGGAGTACTTCCGATCCTATATGGAGGTTTCCTTACGGATGCAAGCCCCGACTGGGAAGTAATTGTAACCCGTCCCGGCGCTGGTCCGGTGGATAACCTGGCCGAAGCGTTGCTAAAAACATCGCGGGAATACAACTGGGCGGATCCGGAAGATAAAAAGATCAAACGCACCATCGTTTCCACTTTGCTTCGTAGCAGTTCCCTGGGATTGGTGGAAGCCATTGAGCAATCCAGAAGGTCTGCTGATGTAAACTACCTGGTGCTGGTCGATCAGTTTGAAGAACTTTTCCGGTTCAAAGACAGCACCGATCCGAACTCGGTGAATGAGACCCTCGCCTTTGTAAATCTTTTGATGGAGGCGATCAATTATCCCGACGCCCCGATCTATGTGGCGATCACGATGCGTTCTGACTTTATTGGCGACTGCGCCCAGTTTCCGGAACTCACCCGCAAGATTAACGACAGCCATTATCTGATTCCGCAGATGACCCGCGAACAAAAGCGGCGGGCTATTGAAGGACCCGTGGCGGTCGGCGATGCGCACATCTCATCCCGGTTAGTCCAGCAACTACTCAATGATTTAGGAGATAATCCCGATCAGTTGCCCATTCTCCAGCATGCCCTTATGCGCACATGGAGTTACTGGACCCGTTTTAAAGATACGACGGATGAGGCGTTGGATCTTAAGCACTACGAGGCTATTGGTACCATGTCGGAAGCTTTGTCGCAACACGCCAATGAAGCCTACGATGAATTGGACGAAGAGCAGAAACGCATTTGCGAAATCATGTTCAAGGCCATTACTGAAAAACGGGGTGAGAACTTTGGAATACGCCGACCGACGCGGCTAAACGAAATTGCCGCGATTGCGGATGTGTCGGAAGAAGATCTCATGGAAGTGATCGAAAAATTCCGCGAGCCCGGAAGGTCACTCCTCACTCCTGCTCACGGGGTGCATCTTGATTCCAAGTCGATGGTTGATATTTCGCACGAAAGTTTAATGCGGATCTGGGTGCGTTTGAAAAACTGGGTGGATGATGAAGCGGATGCCGTACAAATGTATCAGCGTCTGGCGGAAGCAGCCTCTCAATACCAGGTTGGAAAAGCTGGACTTTGGAGACCGCCGGATTTACAACTCGCACTGAACTGGCAAGCCAAGCACAAGCCTACGTTGGTCTGGGGTCAACGTTATCATCCCGCCTTTGAGCGGACGATGATCTTCCTCGAGTACTCCAAGAAAGAGTTCGAGACCGAGCAGCGCATCAAGGAACTTGAAGCCAAACGCCGGTTACAACGAACCCGCATTGTTGCGGGGGTTCTGGCCGGTTTTCTGGTTGTTGCTTTAGTGGCTTTTGTATACGCGTTCATTCAGCAAACAGAGGCAAAGAAACAGGAAAAGTTGGCGAAGGAAAATCAGGTAAAGGCGGAACAGAATGCCGTTTTGGCTAAGAATGAGGCTGCCCGGGCCAATAAAGAAGCGGAGCTGGCCAAGAAAGCCGAGGCGGAAGCAAAACGTCAGCAAACAATTGCTCTACAAAATGCGGAAGAAGCCCAACGGCAGCAGAAACTGGCGGAAGAAAATGCAACGCGGGCAACGCAGCAGGAGAGACTTGCCAGGGCAAATGCAGAAAAAGCAGTAAAAGCCCAAGCTCTGGCCGAAACCAATTTCAAGAAAGCGAAAGAGGAAGAACGAAAAGCCCAGCGTGAGCGATACCTGGCGATCGCCAATGCGATGGCTATTAAATCAAAAGAGTTGAATGATAAAGAGCAGGAAGGATTGCTGGCCCAGCAGGCGTACAATTTCAATACCCAATACGATGGGTACGCTTACAACAATGACGTCTACAATGGTCTTTTTTCTGCCCTTAAGAAGTATGACCATCCGCTGACGAAGAGTTTGGATGGCCATACCAATGCGGCGCGGGCCCTGGTCACCAATGTAGGAAGTGCTTCCATTTTCTCCGGAGGAAGCGATGGCAAAGTGATCCGCTGGGTTCTGCAAAACAATATCTGGACAGGCACTGAGTTAGTGGGAGCACGAAGCGACTATCAGGTGTATTCCATGGATGTAAGTCCCAATGGCAATCTTCTCGCTGTGGGCGGTCTCTACGCACCCAATCGCGATGCCAACTATATAGAATTGTACGACTTAAAAAACTCCGGTAGTGCACCCAAAAAAATCACCGGTTACAAAGCTGATATTGAGAATATTAATTTCACCCCGGATGGAAAGGGCTTTTACGCCCGCTGCAATTCCGGCCACAGCATCATGTATTGCGATCTGAACACAGCGCGGGAAGTGATCAGTCCTGCAGAAAAAATTACCTCCATTGATCTTAGTCCGGATGGCTCCAAATTAGCCGGAGCAGGCTCGGATGGTAACTTGTATGTCTGGGATATCAAAAACAACTATGCCCCTTCGGTTTACAGTATCCTACCGGGCGGAAGCGACATTCTTGCCGTTGCCTTTATGCCCGATAGCCGGGATTTGGTCATCGGCGATCAAAACGGAGAAATCCGGATCATTACCAGCGGCATCACCCGAAGGATATTGTCAGGGCACATTTCACAGATCGAACAGATCAAGTTCAGCAACTCCGGAAAATTTATGGCTACGGCGAGTAAAGACAAAAGCATTCGCTTGTGGAACCTGGATAAGTTGAAAGAACAGCCCCTTGTCATGAGCGACCACGATTGGGTTTGGAGCATGGCGTTTACCCCCGACGATAGCCAGCTCATGGCCGGCATCCATAGCGTTCGCGAAAATGTGAAAGACAAGGATTTTACCATTCACGCCTGGCCGACCCGGATTCCGGCGATGGCCTCAGAGCTTTGCAGCCTGCTCACCCGGAACATGAAGAAAGACGAGTGGGACCTGTATGTCGGGGAAGACCTGCCCTACGAATTGACCTGCGGCAATTTACCGGCTAATAACAAATAGCGCATGAAGAAATTTTTAGCACTGAGTTTCATTGTTGTTGTTTTTGCCGAGGCTTCCGCCCAGGTGACAAATTGTGCGCAGACACTCCGCCTTGCGCGCTCTACGTATGATCAGGGGCGCCTGCATGAATTGCCCGGTTTGCTGGAACACTGTCTGAAGGATGGTTTTACGGATGATCAGAAAGTTGAGGCTTATAAGCTTCTGGCCGAGGCTTACCTCTATTTGGAAGAGCCGGAAAAAGCGGACGAAGCCATGCTCAATCTCCTTCGCACGAATCACTACTTTCAGATCAACGAGAATGTTGATCCTGCTGAATTTGTGGGCTTGTATAACACATTCCGCACCAAACCTGTCTATAATATCGGCATCAAGGGCGGCATCAACGGCACGTTCCCGATGCTTATGAAGAACTATTATGTGGGAGAAGGCGCTAAAGGAAATGGGAAATACGGAACCACAGTAGCGTTTCAGGCGGGCGTCGTTTTTGAAAAGAATTTTTTTGACCGGTCCAAAAACAAGATTTTAAAGAGAATAACCTTCGCACCGGAGTTATTTTACACGATCAGGAGTTTTGCCTATTCTAATCCCGATATTTTCCCAGCCGATATCAATCCAGACAGCAGCGTAGCCTCGCAGACAGGATCAATAAAGCAAAACTGGATCGACGTCAATGCTATCATTCAATACAAACTAGGTGAAAGCAACCTTAATCCCTATGTGGGGTTTGGGCCCGGAATTAGCTGGCTGATAGGAGCCCAAAACCAGTACGTATTTACCCGTGACGGTGGGGTCGGTACGGTCAGCGGGGCGGCTATTAATGTCCCAAAGATTTATGAGAAATTGGTTCCTTCGCTCGTTGCCATTGCCGGAATCAAATACCAGTTCGGCGCCATTAAACTTATCGTCGAGGGACGGCTTCAGTATGGTCTTATAAATGTTACGAACCCGGATTCAAGATCAAATCCAGCGTCGGTCTTTAATAATGTCTGGACGCCTAACAATTACAGACAAGTTAATGCCACGGCCAATATTGGCTTTGTATATCCGTATTTTAACCCGATTAAGAAATCGCATAAAAAAATTAAAGCCGTTAAATGAAAAGAATTCTATTTGTTATTGCGCTGTTGACCACCGGCTGTGCCAAGGAAAGTAGCGTTGCGCCCGGCAACGCCCCGACTTTCGTGCGTTATTTCAATGGGGGAAACAATGATGTGGCCGAGACGGTTGTTGAAACATCCGACAAGGGCCTCCTGATTTTAGCTACCACCGCCATTTCAACTTCACTTACGTCAACCTCTTATAAAATAAAGTTGATCAAGACGGATGCGTTTGGCAATCCGTTGTGGCAAAAATTTTATCCGGATTTCACAACCACCTCGGGAAGCTATCAGGCCGCAGGAATGTCGGTTTTACCTAATGGCACTATCGCCATCGCCGGAACCAGCATTAGAAACGATTCGTCTTTCTTGATGCTTTTGACAACGGATGCTGACGGCGAAAACCCGAAGGAAGCCCTTGTTCCTGCTTTTCCTATTAATGATGTTAATGTGAAACCTTTGGCTACCAACGGACTTGGTGTGACCTCTGACGCCGCCGGTGATTTTTTGGTCCTGGGATCAATACAAGACACCAGTCAACACAACAATATGGTCGTCGCCCGCATAAGTTCAGATCTGGGCACCGTTCTTTGGTCGGGAGTTTGTGGTGCAGGAACAGTTGCGTTGGTCAATAAACTCTTTCTGGATGCCTCCCAGGAGAATTTGTATTGGGGCGGCACTGTCATTAGAACAAATTCAAACGCCGCCGTCAGGCTTATTGAGGTAGTTGCCGACTCTCAAAACGAAGGTGCCCTTGAAAGTGATCCTGTGATTGGCAATCCCTTATTTACAGAAACAGCTAATGACATCTGTGCCTACCGATTTGGGACCAGTTTCGCGTTTGCCGGCGAGTCGAACGAGAAAAAAGGTTCTTCCACACCGGGCACGACGACCGATATTCTTTACAAACTTGTCGGCCAGGACGGTACCCTCATTTCCTCGGTAACCTACCCTATCACTGGGGTCGGCCCAAATCATGACGGAGCCAATCAGAATGAAACGGGAAATTCCATTTGGTCAACCCAGGATGGGGGGTTACTATTGCTGGGAACTGTGAATTCACAGGGGAGTTTTGGCAATGGCGGGAAGGACTACTATTTGATCAAAATTGACTATTTTGGAAATGTCCAGTGGACCAAACTTTATGGCAGCCAGTTCGATGACGTCGGCGCTCAGGTTATCCAGGCAAGTGATGGCGGATACATCGTGCTGGGCACCACTACCCTGGCTAATTTGAAAACGATCATGCTGATGAAGACAACGATCAATGGAACGATTCAGTAATTCTTTTTGATTCTGGAGTCGCTTAAAGAAAGCGTTTTTTATAGTTCTTGGATTTCGATAAACATTGAAAAAATATTTCCGCTATGAGGATATTTACTCTTTTTAAATTTTTACCCTTTCTGTTCTTATTTTTTCCTCTGCTAAGTTTTGGGCAAGGTACGGTTGTCTCCGTTAGTTCGGCGCCCACGAATGCGTATTATATGGCGGGGCAAACCGTTTCGATTACGATCACCTTTAGCACGAATGTGGATGTGCATAGCGGCACAGGCGTGGCCAACGAGATTAACCTGATCCTGAACAGCACGGCCACTCCCGTTTACTATACCGGGATTGATCTAACCAATGTACCCAGCCTGACCCTTACTTACGTCGTTGGTGCCACGGACAATGCCGCACCCTTAAACTATTCCTCCACAACTTCTTTATCAACCCCGGGTACTTCTTATATCATCATGCATGGCGGAACCGCGATCACCAATACATTGCCGGCGACAGCATCCGCTTCGGCGCTAGGGAATTCCAATGTTACTATTGATACGACGCCGCCTGTATTGACACTGTCTCAGCCGGCCATGAATGCTTTTATCAATACTGCCAATGTATCCTATACCCTCTCGGAAAGTCTTGGTTCGGGAACCATCACCTGGACCCGCACTTCGGGAACCGCCGATCCAGGCTCGCCACACAATCAGGCATTGGCGGGAGCGGAACTTACTACGCTTACAGAAACCAATCATACGCCGACCAACAATCCGACCCTGGTCAGCGGAACCGTGTATACGGTCACATTTTCCGGAACCGACCTCGCCGGAAACACGGCAACCACTATAACCAACACGGGCGTTACTTTTGATAACACACCGCCGGTATTGACGTTGACTCAACCGGCCGCGAGTGCTTTTGTCAATACTGCCAACGTATCCTACACCCTCTCGGAAAGTCTTGGTTCGGGAACCATCACCTGGACCCGCACTTCGGGAACCGCCGATCCAGGCTCACCACACAATCAGGCATTGGCTGGAGCGGAACTTACTACGCTTACGGAAACCAATCATACGCTGACTAACAATCCGACCCTGGTCAGTGGAACCGTGTATACGGTCACCTTCAACGGCACAGACCTCGCCGGAAACGCAGCAACCACCATAACCAACACGGGCGTTACTTTCGATAACACACCGCCGGTATTGACACTGACCCAGCCGGCCACTAACGCATTTGTGAACACCGCCAAAGTAACCTATACACTCAACGAAACATTGAGTTCCGGAACGATCACCTGGACTCAAACAGGCGGTAGCGCAGATGCCGGCTCGCCGCACGTTCAGGCCTTGGCTGGAGCCGAACTAACTACCAGCCAATCCAATTATACGCTGACTAATAATCCCACGCTGGTGAGCGGCGCCATTTATACTGTAACCTTTGCCGGGACTGACCTGGCCGGAAATGCCGCAACACCGATAAACAATACCAATGTCACCTATACAACGACTCCACCTGTATTGACCTTGTCCCAGCCAGCAACTAATGCTATAGTCAACACGGCAAAAGTAACTTACACCAGCACCGAAAGCCTTTCTTCCGGAGCGATCACGTGGACTCAAACAGGAGGAACTGCCGATGGGGGCTCACCCCATGTCCAGGCATTAGTCGGCGCTGAGCTCACAACAAGCCCTGAAACCAATCACACATTAACTAACAATCCCACGCTGGTCAGCGGAGCGATTTACACGGTCACGTTTTCCGGCACCGACTTGGCAGGAAATGCGGCAGCTCCGGTTTCCACCACCAACGTCACATTTGATAACACACCCCCCAATTTAACGTTGACACAGCCAGCCGCTAGCGCATTTGTCAACACCGCCCGGGTAACTTATACGAGTAATGAGAATCTTTCAGGCGGAAGCATAACCTGGACACGCACAGGAGGTACCGCCGATGCAAGTTCGCCTCATGTTCAGGCATTGACGGGAGCTGAGTTGACGACTAACGAAACCAATTATACGCTGACGAACAACCCAACGTTGGTGAGCGGGACGATATATACCGTAACCTTTGCCGGCACCGACATCGCAGGAAATGCCGCAACACCGATAAACAACACTAGTGTCTCGTTCAGCACGAATCCCCCCGTGTTGACCCTGACCCAACCGGCCGCCAGTGCATTTGTAGGTACCGCAAAAGTATCGTACACGATTTCCGAAAGCCTTTCGGCAGGAACAATCACCTGGACACAAACCTCGGGAACCGCCGATCCGGGCTCACCACACAATCAGGCATTGGTTGGCGCCGAGCTTACAACAAATGAGACCAACTATACACTTACCAATAACCCAACCCTGGTGAGCGGGGCAGTTTATACCGTCACTTTTAACGGCACTGACCTTTATGGAAATACAGCAACGACGATAACCAACACCAACGTCACCTTCAACAATACGCCACCAACGATATCCGGTACCCCCTGTTTTAATGCCAACGGCAGCAACCCGGAAACAATTGTTATTATGTTTTCAGAGACGTTGGGAAATGCCGATGGCTCCAATGTAAGCATCCAGCCTCCGAAAGGGTTCGGCGAAAGCAGCGGTAACCTGGCCAGTGCAGTGTATACGGCTTCCGGTAACAAAATTACGCTGACCAGTACCGGCAATAACAAGTGGACCGCCGGCGACAACATCGGTTATATAACGGGAGCATCTTTACCGGTAGTCGATCAATCGAGCAATGAATTGGCCACCATCAGCAATGTAACGATTGCTGCATGTTCGGTTCCCCAGTTATCCTCCTCTATGGTGTTGTTCCCCAATGGAAGCTCTCCTGAAACCATCGTCTTTCAGGTCGATCAACAATTAACGATAAGTTCCGGCACAGCCGTTACCGGTCTATCCGTTAGTGCAGGCAGCATCGGAACAGCGATCTATACCTATAGCGGAGGTGTAGCAACGATTACTTTAACCTCTGCTGCTGATGGTCAATGGACAGGCTCCACTACCGTTAGCTATACCGGAACCGGGAATATTACCAATACAGCAGGCTCACTGCTGGCCTTTGCGGCAGAACCCATACTACTGACGCCCGTTTCAATCTCCTCCAACAATGCTGCCACGAGTTGGGCCAAAGTGGGAAACACAGTGACGGTCAGTTTTACACTCAATAAAAACATAACCGCGATTCCCACCGCAACGATCGATGGTTTTGCCGCTACCATTACCGGCAGTGCGCTGACAGCAGGAACAACCTACACAGCTTCTATTACTACGACTGCCGGTGACACCCAGGGGGTTTTGGCATTTGACATCAACGTTCACGAAGCCAGCAGAATAACCGATATCACTGCCACCCTTAACGGTTCCACAGTTACGTTTGATAAGACCCCACCAACCGTGACGCCTGTTACTATCGCGTCTAATAATGGCACCAATACAGCCTATGCCAAACCCGGAGATGTAGTTACGGTTTCCTATACACCAACCGACAACTTAGGTACGGTAAGCATAACCGCCGCCACCATCGACGGGTTCGCTGCGACATCCACATTGGCTTCATCAACGTTGACGACAACTGCTTCTGATAACAATGGAGTGATGCCTTTTTCAATTACGTTCAGCGATCAGGCCGGAAATACAACGACCATTACAGCAACAACGAACGCTTCCACGGTAACCTTCGACAAAGTCCCCCCGGTTGTAAATTCAATTAATGTTGTCGGTGGCAATCTCAACGGGATCGGGACAACCAACGGAACATCCAATACGACGCTTACCTATACTGTTACATTCTCCGAAAATGTTACCGGAGTGGCCATCGGAGATTTTTCACTTTTATCTTCAGGATATGGAGGTAATGCATCGTTTCCGTTAGTGGGCGGCACCATTACCAGCGTGACGGGTGGCCCGGTCGTGTACACCGTTACAGCAACTCCCATTACCGGCACCGGTATTTTGCAGCTTGTTTTTAACGCGAGCGCCACAGTCATTGACGCAGCCGGTAATCCCAATTCGGTTGCCTTCACAACCGGACAAACGTACGAAGAGGTGCTTCCGGTGCCCGCCAATAATGTCACTCTTCTTTCCGCTTCAAGTCCGAGTACGACATCCATTCAACTGACCTGGACAAACCCGACTGCCGGTCAATTGCCGACGCATTTACTGGTCCTGGGCAAATTGACAGGTACGGGGAGTTATGTTTCGGTGACGAGTGGTACGCTGGTGGCGACCGACGCAAACTTCAATGATGGCAACGGGGGCGCGGCCATTGTAAGCCTGACTGGCGGATACACGGCCACAAGTTCCATAACTATCCCCGGACTACTTTCGGGACAGCACTATGATTTTGAAGTGTTCCCGTATACACTATCCCCCAACAATACCAGCGACAACGTAGACTACCTGACCACCGGAACACCAACGGTAAGCTTTACCGTGACCACGGCAGCAGCGGGAACAATCACGGCCGGAAGCACCGCACCACCGGCAACCATCTCTTCATTAGCCACCTCGTATGGTGCGGTGAATTTTTCATTCAAGGTTCAGGACGATGGGGGTACCAGCGCGGATAATTCACCAACCGTTTTTAATCAGTTGGTCTTCACAGCCGGCGGAGCAAACACGGTGACCAATTGGGCAAATGTCATTGCCTCTGCTGAACTGATTGATATAACCGGAAACCCAGGTAGCCCGATTACAGCGACCAGCATTGGTGCTAATTCAATTACATTTTCTACAATCCCCACAGGAGTCGGAGCCGTTGGCTATATCGCTGAAAACGCCACCAAGGAGTACCAATTAAAAATTGCGTTGAAACCCTCGCTTCCCGTTCCCACCGATGACGAGTTATTCGACTTCCTGGTCAACGCCGCCAGTTTCACATACAATACAGGGTCATCTACCATAGCCGCTGGCCAAACCCAAAATACCGGAGCCGGGTTCAATGAAGTAACCGTGGTAGCGACGGCGCTGGCATTTACCACTCAGCCATCGACCGCTGATTTGGTGCTGACCAATCTGACAACCGATCCCATTGTAACAGCGGTTGACGCTAACGGGAATACGGATCTCGATTATAATTCTATCGTTAGTGTGACCAATACAAGTTCAATAAGCATGAACCCGGGTGGAGTTTATCCTTTATCACTCTCTGCTTCTTCCGGTGTCGTTACTTTTCCCGGAACATTTCAGTTTACTGATCAGGGAACAGGTACGTTAACTGTAGCAGGCGGTGGTCTTAATTCCAATTCAGGAGCCGGTTTCGTAGCGTGCTCGGCGATTACTGTTTCCTACAGCAACATCTCCACAATAACCGGTGGCACCGGAACAGCGACAGTTTCCTCGCTCACGAATGCAAGCCCGGGAACCTCCGTTTTCAGTTTTACAATTAAAGACGATGGTGGTGTCGGCGGCGACGGTTCACCAACCCGCATTTCTCAAATGGTGATTACTCAGGATATCAGCAATCAGTTTGCAAACTGGACACAGATCATTGCAGGCGCGACTCTGAGTGATGGTACAAACACGCTCACAGGAACTGTTAACGCTGGCAACATTACCTTCTCCGGGATTAATTTCGGGGCTGGAAATCTGGGATTTATTGCTGACAACGGTTCAAAGACCTACACGCTCAACGTTTGGTTCAACTCCACATTGGGAGGAGGTCTTCCCCCAACGGCAGATGATCTGAAATTAGTATTTGATATTACTCAGGCAAACATCACATTGAATGCACTGAGTAGCGCCATCAACGCTGCGCAGAGTCAGAATTCGGGTGGAACCAATGGTGTGTTTCAGGTTATTGCAACGAAATTGGTGTTTAGTACCGAGCCCGCCGGAAGTTACCTGGTGAACATTGCGTTGAGTGCACAACCACCTGTACCGGTTGTAGAAGCGTGGGATGCCAATGGCAACCGCGACCTGGATTATTCTCCTCTTACTATCGTAACCACCAATGCGGGTGGTCTCGGAATGACCAATGCTCCAACGGCGATGACCAATGGTATAATTACCGGAGCCACATTTGGCGCGATGCAATACACTACGATTGGAAATGGTACACTGACCGTCACATCTTCAACACCCGCAGCCAACTCATTGGTGCCGACCGCGGCCGTGGAGAGTCCCGGCCCCACTATGGTGAGTGTAGGCACAGCTACCACTATCGGCGGTGGCGTGGCACCAGCCACTTTCTCTTCACTGAATACAACAAGCCCTGGTGCTACAGCCTTTACCTTCACCATCACAGACGACGGCGGCTCTCCACCAGCTCCAAATGACGGAAATCCAACGTTGATCAGTCAGATAATTATTACGCAGGACGGTACAAGTAATTCAACAGGACTCGCAGACTGGACGCAAGCCATAGCCGGCGCTCAGCTTTCCGATGGAACCCATACACTATTTGCCAGTTCGATTGCTCCTACCAGCATCACCTTTAGTGCAATTCCATTTGGTTCGGCCGCTACCTTAGGCTATATAACCGACAATGCGGCAAAGACCTACACCTTGACAATATGGCTGAATACAAGCCTAGGTGGTACATTGCCTAATACAATTGACGGATTGGCATTTGGCTTCGATGTTTTGAAAGCAAACGTCACGACTAATCCCAATGGAACACAGATCATTCCTGCCCAATCAGCAACGTCCGGGAATGGAAATGACGTGGTAACAGTTGTGGCAACTGAATTGGATTTCACTTCTATTCCCTCCACAGCCAACATCAACATTGATTTTGCTCCCGTTGTGGTGCAGGCGCGCGATGTGAATGGCAACCGAGATCTGAACTTTACGAGTGCTGTTTCTGCGTTGGGGAACACTCAAGCGTTAACCATGGTCAACACGCCGTTCACCCCCAACCCAATATTAAGTTTCAATTCACCGTCACCTGGAGTCTTGACCTTACCTAGCAATTTTCAATTTACGTCTGGCCCAACCCCGCAAACTACCCCGATTCAATTGACGATTTCGGCCGGAGGAATTTCGAATGTCCTGGGAAACACGCCGACATTCACGATAACAACTTCAACACAGTCTGAGCTGTTTTACGTATCCGCCGATTATACGACCAGGCTTCCGTATCTCGGAAATCAAACGGCAAGCATTCAAGCTAATATCAACCAAAGTCTGCCAATTGCCACCTTCCTTTTGCAGGACGGAAATGGTGTAACGCCGGACCCGGACGGGGCACCCACTACCATCAGTTCAATTCAACTCGGTATCAGTACCACCAATTATTTGGGAGTCACCACTCCCGGCTCGACCGACATTCTTCAGATTGCTCTCTATAATGGCGCCGGTGTTTGGCTAGCAGAGCAAACGCTGGGAGCCAATTCAACGGTCACTTTTAATCTCAACCCGGCAACCTACATCACAGCACCAGATAATTTATCAACAACCTTTTCCATCCGGGCCAGTTTTGCAAGTACGAGTTTGGCAACTAATATTCACGACTTGGATAATATTCAACTTCAAGTACTCAATGTAACACAAGGACCAGGTTCTGAATTTAATCCGGTCAATGACGTCACCGGTGGATCCTGGACTCAAGCAACGGGCAACGTAACAGGAGCTGCAATTACGCCAAGTAGTGTAAACATTGTGGATGTGGTGGCCACTCAACTGGATTTTACGACACAGCCAGGTGCATTTGCCGGTATCAATCAGCCCATCACCGAGCCTGTGGTTGCCGCGCAGGACGTCAACCATTTATTGGATTTAGATCAGGATCCAGGACGCGCTGCACCTACGGGAGCCACTATTTCAACACCGCAAGCTGGTATATCCTCAAGTGCGTTGACGTTTTCGTTAGGAATATTGAACTTTCCTCCAGCATTTGAATATATTTCTGCTGGAAACGGGA
>Ga0302324_100009707_pt1 | contig 20067 bp, 17 predicted proteins | sample Palsa_T0_1_FD_201949 | JGI IMG/M metagenome (GOLD analysis project Ga0302324, IMG submission 201949) | Peat permafrost microbial communities from Stordalen Mire near Abisko, Sweden - Palsa_T0_1 | ecosystem: Environmental > Terrestrial > Soil > Palsa > Peat permafrost | place: Sweden: Abisko...
TCTTCCCTGAAAGCCTGGCCCGATCGCGATCCCAGTGACTAGGATCGCGATCGGGCCACTAGTAACGCGGCCGTTTTGATAGTGCACCCATCTCGTTGCGCAAGGACGGGGCACCGCGCTGTCGTCTGGGCCCTAGGCATTGCAAGGTAACCGCCTGCGCGTGTTGGCCGCCATGCGACCAAGCGCGCCTTTATTGGTCAATAGATGAACTTTTATCCGTCCTTTCGACACCGCCAAGCGCGGATGCAATCTTATATGGAGAGTCATTGCGGTCAGAAATTACGCAGTGCGCAAGCGTCAAACGTCCTTCCATGTCGCGAATCTGGCCCTCATGAACTCGTCACTCTTCATCGACGATGACATCCATATTGCCGACCATCGGCTGTGTGTCCATGACGGAAAGGCTCTCTTTCATAAATTCTCGAACATCTGGATCAGGATGATTGTCGCAGGCCAGGTTCAACCACTTAAGTGTGAGACCGAAGTTGTGGCGAACTCCTAAGCCACGTGCGTACGCGATGGAAAGCTCCCATTGGGCATCAGGGTCTCCGTCCTCCGCGAGCTTCCGATACCATTCGAAGGCCTCGATCGGATCCGTTGGCGGCGGCCCAAGTCTTCTGCGTATTTTCTCAAGAATGTACTCGCGACGCGCGGCCCGTTCTTTTGCGTACGCACGACGCCAGTAGTCGGCCTGCTCCTCCGCGGTGGCTCTGTCTAGTAGCAGTTGAGCCTCCATCGATTCGGGAGCCGCCTTTTCGTACCACTTGATTGCGCGGGCCCGGCTCTGCCGAACATATATTCCATCTTCGTAGAGCCTCCCCAAGGCGATTTGCGCCTCAACATCACCCCGCTTCCCTGCCGCGACGTACCAACGAAACGCGACCTTGCAGTGCTCGCGCGAACAAGGGGTGATCACTTCGCAATCGTCCTCACCGAGGTTGAGCCAAGTTCGTGCCGGAACCTCGATTACCTTCTGATTGGCGCCGCTTACCGCCCCAAGCCGAATGGCCTCGCCAGCCCTTCCCGAACGTAACCCGCCCAAGGCTTCGACCGCTCTCGCGTAACCCTGCGCTGCCGCTTTCCGGTACCACTCACCTGCCGATTTTAACTCTACCTCCATTCCATACAAGCCGTTGTGACAAAGATGCCCAAGGAACCATTGCGTCGAGGCATCCCCCTGATCGATCAAGGGTGTCGCCAGCTGGAACGCGATGGGCCGCGCTACTCGGCAGCAATCTTCGCCTCCTCGACGCCTTCGTTCCATAATCGGGTTTCCACGAATCCACGCGCCGTGAGCGCGACGACTGCTACCGACAATCGTCATTGTTTCGCGTGCTGCCGATCCCGCCGCTTTGGCCGGGTTATCTCCTCCCGCCCTCGCCCACGCGCGGCATAGCCCTCAAGCAGGCGAGCGCGCTCAGAATTGAGATCGCCCAACGCGTCGGCCTGAAGGCGACAGATCAGAAACTTGGACAGCAACGCCTTGGGCAACCCTCTGGGCGCGCGCTTGCCGAAGGCGTTTCGCCATCGTAGTGTGAGATTGTCGAGATCGAGCATCCTGAGGCAGGTCGCCGCCTGCCGCGATTTTCGCTCGCCATGACGGGGGCACAGCCAAAAGCGGGGCGCTTTGGGCTTCCAGAGGCGGCGTCTCGGCGCGGCGTGGATGCCCGCGACAACAAGCGCGGGCATGACGACGTTGGGAGTGGAGATTTCCGACGAGTCGCTCGCGGTTAGTTTTGGTATCACCCCGCGAAGCGCGGTTCGGGAACGCCGCGAACTCCGAGGTCGTAGATGGCGAACAGGCTGCCGCGCAGCGGGCCGTCGCCGGGAAAGCGCGGCAGCGGCGGCTTGGCCATCGATGTCACAAAGAGAATGTCGAGATTTGGGCCGCCGAACATGACGCTAGTCACTTTCTTGACCGGCATTTCGATGACGCGGTCGATCTTGCCGTCCGGCGAATAGCGCACCAGCCGACCATCGTAGACCAGCGCGTTCCAGAGGCAGCCCTCCGCATCGACGGTCGAGCCGTCCGCCGCGCCGCCGCGCGAGCGGTCGACCTTACAGAATGTGCGTCGATTGGCGACGGCGCCGGTGTCGAGATCGTAGTCATAGGCCCAGATTTCGCCGGTCCAGGTGTCGGCGAAGTAGAACGTGCGCCCGTCCGGGCTCCAGCACGGCCCGTTTGACACGATGATCCCGTCGTCGAGCTTGTGCAGCGACAGATCGGGGTCGAGGCGGTAGAGCGCGCCGTTGGGTCCCTCCTCCATCGTATCCATCGAGCCGGCGACGAAACGGCCGCGTTTGTCGACCTTGCCGTCGTTGATGCGATTGGCGGGCTTGTCCGGCTCGGGATCGACGATCAGTTGCGTCTCACCGGACTTGAAATCGAGGAAATGAAAGCCGTTGGCCAGCGACAGCACGGCGCCGCCCCGCCGACGCAACGCCATCGAGCCGATCTTGGCCGGAACGTCCCAGGCGCGAACCTCGCTCCCGTCCGCCGTGCAGCGGAAGACATTGCAGCCGAAACTGTCGATGAAATAAAGCCGCTGCTCCTCGACGTCCCACAGCGGTCCCTCGCCCAGAATCGTCTTGACGTCGATCAGCACTTCGATCCGCATGGCGTCCTCCCTCAGTCTCCGATTTCAACCGGCGAAGCGCGGCTCCGGCAGTCCGCGTACGCCGAGTCCGTGGACGGCGAACAAGCCTCCGGCCTCGCGCCCCCTCGGCTTCACGCCCTTCACCGTGCGCGCCATCGAGGTGACATAGGCGATGTCGAGATCGGGGCCGCCGAAACTGAGGCTGGTCGTGCTTTCGACGGGTAGGCCGACGAGGCGGTCGAGCCGGCCGTCTGGCGCAAAGCGGGCGAGCTTGCCTTCGTAGACCGCGACGCTCCAGACAAAGCCCTCGGCGTCGACCGTCGCGCCGTCCGGCAGCCCTTTCAACCCGCAGGCGGGAAAGGAGCAGAAGACCCGGCGACGGCTCGCCATGCCGCTTTCGAGATCATAGTCATAGGCCCAGATCTCGCGGGTATAGGTGTCGGCGAAGTAGAAGGTGCGGCCGTCCGGACTCCAGCACGGACCGTTGGAGCAGACGATACCGTCGTCGAGCTTCTCGACCTTGCCGCCGGGATCGAGGCGGAACAGCGCGCAGATCGGGTCGCGCTCCTCGTAGTCCATGTATCCGGCGACGAACCGTCCCTGGCGGTCCACCTTGCCATCGTTCATGCGGATGCGCGGTTTGCCCGGGTCGGGATCGACGAGCTTGCGGCAGCCGCCGGTGGCGAAATCGAGCGTATAGAACCCGTCGCGCAGCGCCACAACGGCGCCGCCGCTTCGGCGCAGCGCGAGCGAGCCGATATGCGCCGGGACGCTCCACGACCGCGGCGACGCGCCGTCCCCTTCGCAGCAATGAACCCTGGCGCCCAGACTGTCGATCCAATAGAGCCGCTGCTCGGCGACGTCCCACAGCGGCCCCTCGCCGAGTTCGGCGCGCGCATCGGCGATCAGCTCTATTCGCAGCACCGCGTGCCTCCCCTTCACAGCGTCTCCACATTGCCGTCGACGCCGAGCGACTGGCCGGAAATGTTTCGTCCCGCCGCCGAAAGCAGATAGGCGACCGTCGCCGCTACGTCGTCGGCCGTCACCATCCGGCGAAGCGAGACGCGTTCGAGATAGGCCCGCTCCATCTCCGCGTAGCCGACGTTGGTCTGCCGGGCTCGCGCTTCGATGACTCCCGTCATACGCGGCCCCTCGACGATGCCGGGAAGGATGGCGTTGACCCGGATATTCGACGGCCCAAGTTCCTTCGCGAGACTTTGCGTGAAACCGATGACGCCAAACTTTGCGGCCGAATAGGGCGTGCGAAACGCGTAGCCGTGGCGGCCGGCCGACGATGACATGTTGATAATGGCCCCGCCACCCGCCGCCTTCAGCAAAGGCGTGGCGTGATGGGCGCACAGGAACTGCCCGGTCAGACAGACATCGAGCGTGCGCCGCCAGTCAGCTGGGGCGATCTCTTCAACGCCGCCCGTCGGTCCCGCGACGCCCGCATTGTTGACGAGCGCGTCGAGTCCGCCGAGCGAGGCCCGCGCTTCGGCGAACAGCCGCTCGACGTCGGCCTCCGAGGCGACGTCGGCTTTCGTTGCGCCGGCGCCGGGATGCGCAGCGCGAAAGCCATTGAGGAATTCGTCGGAGACGTCGCAAATGTGCAGTCGCGCGCCACAAGCAAGGAGAACATCGCTGATTGCGCGTCCGATGCCCGACGCGCCCGCCGTCACGAGCACGCGCAGACCCCTGGGCAACGAAAACACCGCGTGAGCGTCGCTCATATTTCGCTCCTCGTCATCCCGGCCGCCGGTCGCGCAGCGCCATGACGGCGGCGAGAATGACGAGACCGAAAAGGATCGTGCGGGTTGCGTAAGGCAGAGTCGTGCCGGCGAGCAACGTTTGCAAGGCGGTCAGCAGGAACGCGCCGCCCAGCATGCCCAGATAATGGCCGCGGCCGCCGGTGATCAGCGCCCCGCCGATCACCACCACGGCGATCGAGGGCAACAGATATTCGTCGCCCATGCCCAGGCTCGCCTGGCCGGAAAAACCCGTCAGCAGCGCCCCGACGATCGCCGAGCAAAGACCCGATAGCATATAGACCCCAATCAGCGTCGCGCTCACCGGCACGCCGGACAACGCCGCCACCCTCTCGCCGTTGCCGATGGCGTAGATGCGTCGACCGAACGGCGTCTTGCTGAGCAGCAGCACCGCCACGACAACGAACAGCGCGACGAACACGACCACCGGCGTAACGGGCAACTCGTGATCGGTCATGAAGCGGCGCAGCAGCGGCGAGGAGAAACCGTCGGGCGTTCCGTTCGAATAAATCAGCGCCGCTCCTTGCAGAACGCCATTGATCGCCAGCGTCATGACGATAGGCGAAACCCCGAGCCCTACGACGCCCGCGCCATTGACGAAACCGACTGCGGCGCCGACGAGGAGCGCGACCGGCAGCGCGTAGAGCAGCGCCACGTCCGATCCCTTGACCATCCCCGCCAGAAGAATGCCGGTAAAGCCGATCGTCCACGGCACGGAAAGATCGAGCCCGCCGGTCAGGATCACCGCGCCCTGCCCCAGCGCCAGTACGGCGAGGAAGGAGGTCAGAACGACCAGCGAATTGTAGTAGGACCAGCTCGTCAGCGCGCGACCAACGAAGATCTGCGTGGCGACGACGACAATCGCGAAGCAGACATAGGCGGGCAACGCATATCTCAGCGTCTCGGCGTTACGGATCAGGATATTCGGTGTGGGATCGGCGCGCCGAAGGCTGTCGCTCGTCGCATCCGGAAGTCGCAGCCGCTTCGCCCCCCGCGCGCGTTGGCCTGGAAGCCGCCCTTGCAGCCGCGCCCTCACTCTGAGCGTCAGATGGCGGATGTGGCCGACGAGCGGCGAGTCGGAGCGCAGCGAATCGCCGAGCACCGCCAGGATCAGGATAGAGCCCTCCGCCACCGTCGAATAATAGGCGGAGACATTCAGCACCAGGAGTATGTTGACCACCATCATCAGCACATAGGCGCCGAACACCGATCCCAGCGGGCCGCCGCGTCCGCCCCCCAAAGTCGTGCCGCCGACCACGACCGCCGCAAACATTTGCAGCAGAATCGGATTGCCGATGAGAGGATCGGCTGAGCCGGTCTGGGCGCTGATGAAGACACCCGCAAGCCCGTAGCAGCCGCCGCCAATCACGTAGACGAGGAACCGCACCCACGCGGTGGAGACGCCGACCGCACGGGCGGACTCGAAATCGCTGCCGACGGCATAGATGGCGAGACCCAGATTGGCGCGTTTGAGCCAGGCCCACAGCAGCAACACGATAAAGATGAGCAGGACCGGCTTCGGCAGCGCGTTGGGCACGGCGTCGCCGACCAGCAGGTCGCCGAGCGCCGGCTCCACCTGACCGCCGGGCTTGTCCATAATGAGAAGCGTCACGCCCTGAAGAATGAACATGGTGGCGAGCGTCACGACGATCGGCTGCATGCGCAGGAACGCCACGAAAAACCCGTTGAAAGCGCCGGAAGCCATGCCGACGCCGACGCCCGCGGCGACCAGCGCGAACGGCGAAATATTCGGCTCCTGCAACCAGGAGGCAAGCACGACATTGACCAGCGAGATCACCGCGCCGGCCGAAAGGTCGAAGCCGCCTGACAGCACGACGATCGTCTGTCCGATCGCGGCGAGCGCCAGCGTGGCGCCGCTCGCCGCCATCTGCGAAAGATCGTAATAGGTCAGCCGCACCGAGCCGATATTGGCGATGATCGCCAGCAGAACGAGAAAGACGGCGATCGCAATCGCAAGGCCGCGCTGGCGCTGAAGCCGCTTCAACCGGAACGGCGCCCGCGACGCCGTCGCGACTTTGGCCTCGGCGGCGCCGAGCGTCGTCAAGCCGCCCTCCCCTGCGAATGGCCGAGCGCGGCGCGAAGGATTTCCTCCTCGGACAATCGGTCAGCGGCGATCTCTTTGACGACGGCGCCCTGATAGAACACCAGCGCCCGGTCGGCGAGGTGCACGATCTCCGGAATTTCGGTCGAATAGAAAAGCACCGCGCCGCCGGCGTCGGCATAGGTGCGGATCAACCGATAGAGCTCGTTCTTCGTCCCGACGTCGATGCCGCGCGTCGGGTCGTAAAGCAGCAGAACGCGGCTTTCGGCCAAGAGCCATTTGGCGATGGCGATCTTCTGCTGGTTGCCGCCCGAAAACGCGGCGACCGGCGTCCACAGCGCGCGGCGGTCGACGCCGATGCGGTCGAACACGGCCGCCACGGCGGCGGTCTCCCCTGCCCCGTCGATCAACAGGCCGGAGACGAACCGGTCGATGACGGGCAGGGAGGCGTTGTGCTTGCCGCTGAGCTTCAGGGAAAGCGCCTCGGTCTTGCGGTCCTCCGGAACCAGGCTGATGCCGATATTGGCGCGTACGGCCTCGGACGGCGAGGTGATGACGATCGGTTCGCCGTCCACGCGCAAGCTTCCCGATCGCAGATCGGCCATGCCGAAACAGGCAAGGAACAGCTCGAGCTGACCCATGCCTTGCAGGCCCGCGACGCCGAGCACCTCGCCGGCCCGCAGCGAGAACGAGGCGTCCCTGAGCTTGCCGGAGGTGGCGAGGCGCTCGGCCCCCAGCACCTCGGCGCCCTGCTCGCGACGAGATGCCGGCCGCGACGGAAAGGCATGTGCCAGCGCACGACCCGCAATCATGCCGATGACCTCGTCATCGGCGTAGGCGGAGACACGGTCGGTCGCGATATGGCCGCCATTGCGCAGCACCGTCATCGTATCGCAGAAGTCGCGCACCTCGCGCAGCCGATGCGAGATGAACACCGTCGTGACGCCCTTGGCGCGCTGCTCCGCGATAAGGCCCCCGAGCCAATCGACGTCGCGGCCGGTCAGCGTCGAGGTCGGCTCGTCGAGCAGGAGTATGTGCGGGCGGCGAAACAGCGCGCGCGCAATCTCGATCTTTTGTTGAACGGCGAGATCGAGATCGCGGATCTCCTCATCGAGCCGGATGTCGTCAAGTCCGAGATCGGCGAAATGTTGCGCCACGGCGCTGCGCGCGGCGCGCCGGCGGATCGTGCCGAGCAGGCTCACCGGTCCCTTCGGCAACATCATGTTGTCGAGCACGGTGAGGTCGCGCACCAGGGTCATTTCCTGGAAAGCGGTCTGCACGCCCTGCGCCTGCGCGTCGCGCGGCGTCGCGAAACGGGCCGCGCGGCCGAACAGGCGAAATCCTCCCGTATCGGGTTGCGCTAATCCCGAAAGCAATTTGACGATAGTCGATTTGCCGGCGCCGTTCTCGCCGAGAAGCGCGTGCACCGAGCCGAGCCGAACGGCGAAGGAGACGTCATCGACCGCAACGGTCGCGCCATAGGCCTTGCGCATGTGCTCTACGGTGACAGCGATATCGTCGCCGCCGGCCGGCGTGGGAGCCGCCATCGCCTGTGTTCCCAGTCAGGGGCGCGCGGCGACCGGAGCGCGCCGCGCGCCAGCCGTCACGGCTCGGGTTGACCGACGAGCGCCGCTTGCAAGCCGATCTCCGGGGTTTCGGCGGAGTAGATCGAGGCGAACCAGCCGGGATTCGGCACCAGCGACGGCGGGAAGGCGTTGCAGCCGTCCTTCATCTCCGCCCAAGTCCCCTCCTTGCAATATTTGATCGTATCGTTGGTCACGATCGGCAACGGCAGCGTGATGCGCTTGGGGACGTCTTTGCCTTCGAGCTTTTGCACGGCTAGCTTCAGCGCATAGCCGCCCGCATAGGGCGGCGAGGCATAGGAGATGCGGGGCGCCGCCATCGGCATGTAGGTCCCGTTCGCGCCCTCCACCTCGGCGTTGGCCGGAAGCATCTGGATGCGGCCGCCGTTCGAGCCTTCGCCGGCGCAGGGTTTCAACTGGTCAGGCTTCTTCCCCGCCTCGATCTGCATGGTGTTGGCGGTGTAGCAGCCAACCTGCATCCAAAGTCCGTCGATCTGGTCCCAGCTATGGGTCGCCAGTATCTTCGACAATTCCGTGCGGGCGACCGCCTGGCTCCACATGCCGACCGCCTCGCCGACAATCTTGATGTCGGGATATTTGGCGAAAACCTCCTTCGCCGCCTTGGTGCGCGCGGTGTCCACCGAGGTTCCGGGCACACCGGTGATCACCACGATGTTGCCCTTGCCATTCAGCCTTTTGGCGAGCCAATCGCCGGTGACGCGGCCTGCCTCCTCCTGGTTGATCGTCACGTTGTAAGCGCAGGGTTCGCTGATCTCGCCGTCATAGGCGATGATCATCACGCCCTTGTCGCAAGCGTTCTTGACCGCGGCGTTCAAGGCGGTCGGCGAGATCGGGTAGACGACAATCGCTTGCGCGCCCTGCTGAACCATGGCGTTGATCTGCTGGATCTGGCGCTGCGCGTTCGGTCCCGCGACCTGGACCTGAAGATCGACCTTGTCGGCGAAGTTCTTGTGCGCCGCCATCGCCTTGACCATGTTCGCGGCCTCGGCCTGCCAATCGTTGCCGATGTAGCTCATCGACAGGAAAATCTTGAATTTCTTGTCGGCCGCCGCGGCGTTGGCGGCCATCGCGAGGCTCGCAACGAGGCCTGCGGCGCCGGCCCATTTCGCCCAGGGCTTGCAACTTTTCATCATCGCTTTCCTCCCAAAGAGCCCGTCGCTGGCGGGCGAAGTCGCGAAAGCCCCGCGTTGATCGCCGGGTCATCGACATGCTTGTGATCATAGATCAATGATCCTAAAAGGCGCAAGCGTGTTTCCGCGCACCGCGAAGCGACGCGCGGGCGCGACACCCGGGAGCGCATGGCGGAGGGAAGGCGTTGCGCCCGTTGACGGAGCCTGTTCGGAAACCGACGCTCGCCGTGGCGCGCGCGCCGCGCAACACGCTGCAGGACTTCGTCTACCGCCAACTTTGCGAACTGATCCTCAACGGCGAGATTGCGCCCGGCCAGCTCATCACCATCCAGTCGCTCGCCGACGCGTTCGGGGTCAGCGCCATGCCAGTGCGGGAAGCATTGCAGCGTCTTACGGCGGCGCGCGTGCTGACCGTCATCTCCGGCCGTTCGATCGGGATTCCGCGTTTGACCGGCGACCGGTTGGCCGATTTGCGGCGCGTTCGGCTGGAAGTGGAATCACTTGCCGCGGTATGGGCGACGCCGCACATCGCCGACGACGACCTGGCCGAGCTCGAAGACAGCGTGGCGGCGATGGAGAGAGCGGCGCGCGAGGGCGACAACAAACAATATCTCAGATTCAACCACGCCTTCCATTTCAAGATCTATCAAGCCGCGCGTTCCGACGCGCTCATCGCCATCATCGAGACGCTGTGGCTGCAAATCAGCCCGTATTTCCATCTCCTGCACGCGTCGGGAAACTATTTTCGGGCCAACGAGCAGCACGAACTCATGTTGTCGGCGATTCGCGCGCGTGACGCAGCCGCGGTCAGTCTTGCCGTTCGCAACGACATCGAGGAGGCCTATCGCGTCCTCGTGCCGCTATTGGAGCCCGAGACCGTCCGATAACCCAAACACGCCGAAGCGGACTTGACCATTGCGGCATGGCTGGCGAGCCTTTCCCTCGCACGCAAGAGCGGAGATCATGTCGCAAGCGCGATCTGTTCTTACGCCGCGCTCCTTGCAGGAGGCCGTGGCGGCGGCGGTCGAGCGTGCGACGACGCCGTTGGCGGGCGCAACCCGGAGCATGCGCGCGTCTGCGGGGCGAGCGGCTGGTCCCCCTTCCTGCTGCTCACGAGCCTCGCCGAACTTCACGAGATCGCCGCCACCGACACGGAGATCGCCATCGGCGCAGCGGTCACGCACAATGCGCTGGTTTCGGCGCTGCAGGGTCTGCCCGATTGCCGCAGCCTTGTTGAGGCCGCACGGCGTGGCAATGTCTCTGATGGGCGGGAAGCTGCCCGGCTCCTTTCGAGCTCGGCGTGGCGTAACCGGACGTTCGATTTTGAGCGAGGGCTAGCCAATTGCGGAATGGCGGCTCGGGCGCAGAGAATGAAACTGAGGACATGCCTGCGTCGGTCACACTGTCGCGGGCGTTTTCGCCCGCAGTTCGAGTCTTGTCAGGGCTGAGTCAACTTGGTTTGCGATAAACTGCGCGTAGACCGATACCTGCGGCAACCCCATCAGTTCTCCGAACGCGCCGCGCGCCAGCGGCCCCGCAACGAACAACGTTGGACTAGGAACGCCGTCGGCACCCATCGCGAAACCCTCGCGGGTTGTCCACAGTCCTAATTTCGTAGGGTCAGTCGCCACCAGGCCTGCCTCTCCGAGCTCGGCGAGGAAGACCTGATTGCGCAAGATGTCCTGGTGCGCCGGGCCAACGGCTACTATGATGCGATTGAAAACACCCATCTCGCAGCAACCTGTGCGCCCATTGCGCAATTCGACCGCGAAGCCCGTGTGGTCACGACTGACGACCCCAAGGTGGGCTCGCTTCAAAGCCAGTGTTCCCAGTTTCAGCTTCCGATCCACAATCGCCTCGATCTGCGGCGCTGCGCGGTATCGGTGCGCGTCCCAGAACGGGCGCAAATGACGCACGATACGCCGCCGCGCATCCACATCGAGTGCGCGCCAAATGTCCTGACCTTGGTTCCGGACGCCCTCAATAACCGCTTGCCAGCTTGTGCCACCCCTCTCGGCCGCGCTGACCGCGGCCCGTACGCGCGCGAGCAGATCCGAAGCGGCGCGGGACCGCGGATCTAGGAAATCGCCTTCAGGCGCGAACGAAGACAGACTGCGACCTCGCGCCCTTAGGCCGCGGCGCGAGATCATCGTGATCGGCCCGAGATGCGCTCGCGCATCGAGTGCGGCGACAAGATCAGCCGCCGTCAATCCCGCGCCGACAATCAACACCCGCTCGTGCGACGCGACGCCCGCGACGACATTGTCTACGAGCGGATCAGCGATCAGTCGTGGATCGCCGTCGAAGGCGCGCAATTGCGGGGGAAGGGCGGGAGCGGGATGCGTGGTTGCAATCGCGGCGATGTCGGCTTGAAACGTTTCGCCATCCGCTGTTCGCAGGCGCCAGCCGTCCGCCGCCTTGCGCATAGAAAGGACCGAGGCGCGGACGTGGCGCACAGCCCCAGAGGCAACCCACGGCCGAAGCGTCTCCTCAACGTAGCGGCCAAACTCGCGCCGCCGCGGATAGACCTCGCCGCCTGCTTGCGCCGCATTGTCGCGGGCGAGCGCTCCAGAGGCGGCAAGCCAGCGCGCAAAATGTTCGCCGTCCTCGGGAATGATTGACATGCGAGTCGCTGGGACGTTCACCCGGTGGATCGGATCGTCCCCGCCGTAGGCAAGACCGCCGCCGAGCCGGGCGCGCGGCTCAAACACCACGATGTCAGCTTGTGTGTGCGCGCGCGCGAGATGGAACGCCACGGCGGCGCCGCTGAAACCGCCGCCGACGATCGCGATGGTCGGAGCGTTTTTCACGATTGCGCGGCAACCGCTTGCGACCCTCGCGAGCCGGAAAGGATCTCGCCGAACGGCCCGGTGTTGACGATTCGATCCGTTCGGGCGGCGCGATGTTTGAGCGGCAGTTTGGGAAACAGCAACTCCGCCACGCGATAGGCTTCCTCCAAATGCGGGTACCCCGAGAGGATGAAGGTGTCGGCGCCAACGCGACGGTATTCGTCAATTCGCTCAGCGAGCGTGTCGGGATCGCCAACCAGCGCCGTGCCCGCCCCGCCACGAACCAGCCCGACCCCGGCCCATAGGTTTGGATATACTTCCAGCTTGTCTCGGCGCCCGCCATGCAGCGCGCTCATGCGCTGCTGCCCGACCGAATCCATACGCGCGAATACGTCCTGCGCCTTGGCGATAGTCGCATCGTCGAGCTTCTCGATCAGACGGTTCGCGGCGGCCCAGGCGGCTTGGGTCGTTTCACGGACGATCACGTGGAGGCGCACGCCCAGCGTGACTTTGCGCCCTGCCTTGTCCGCGCGTTCTCGAAAATCCGCAAATTTAGCCGCGACCGCCTGCGGCGGCTCGCCCCAGCTCAGATATTTGTCGATCGTACGCGCGCCCACGTCGTGCGCCGCGTCCGATGAGCCTCCGAAATACAGCGGCGGGTGCGGTTGCTGAACGGGCGGAAACGAAACGCGCGCGTCCTCCACCTTGATGTACTCGCCGGGGAAAGTGACAGCCTCCCCGACGAGAACGCGTTTGTAGACGTTCAGGAACTCCTCCGCGGCCCGATACCGCTCGCCATGTGGCCAGAACAGGCCGTCGCCGCGATTCTCTTGAGGATCGCCGCCGGAAACGACGTTTATCAGCACGCGACCGCCGGAGAGCCTATCGAGCGTCGCTGTCATGCGCGCGGCCTGCGTTGGCGAAAGCACCCCCGGCCGCACGGCGACGAGGAATTTCAGGCGCTCGGTCATGGGCGCGAGCGCCGAGGCGACGAGCCAGGAATCCTCACAACTCCGTCCTGTGGGGATCAGCACGCCTTCGAAGCCGAGCGAGTCGGCGGCCAACGCAATTTGCTTCAGATAGGGAAAGTCGCCGGCGCGCGCTGAATCTGGAGAGCCGAGATACCGCCCATCGCCGAAGGTCGGCAGGAACCATAGCGCAGTGATTTCGTCAGGAACGTTCATCGCGGGTCTTTCGGGAGTTCACGTCGACGCGTGTTTAGAATATAAAATCTATCATATGACTATTTTTGTCAACTTATCTCGTGTAGAGGATTGTCCACAAAATTGAGGACGCCATGGGTCGCAAGATCATCGACATTCGAAATCGCCCCGCCTTTCTCCACGACTTCTACGGGGCGCGGCGAGGCACGCCCGAGTTTGATACGGCGCGTTGGCTCAACGGTCGCACGGGCTCGCATGATGTCGAACACTTCACCCGCTCGCAGACGGAGGCGGGCTACATTGAGGAGGTCGCCGAGGCGGGCCTGGACTTCGCGGTCGTCATCGGCCGCGACACGCCCGGCATTCGCAACGACAACGATCAAATACACGCCCTTGTTTCGCGCGACGCAAGGCTTGTCGGCGTCGGCTCAGTTGATCCCGAGCGCCTCGGGCGGCGCGCGGTTGAGGAAGCGGAGCGGGCGGTTCACGAACTCGGTCTGAAAGCAATCAACCTGGAGCCGGGTTTCGGCTTCCCGCCCCGCGCGTTTGACGACCCCCTGCTGTGGCCGACTTACGAGGCTATGCAGGATTGGGGAAAGCCGGTCTTTCTGATGACCGGCCCGACGACGCCAGACCTTTCCTTCAACGATCCCTCCGCCATTGGCCGCGTCGCGCGCCGTTTTCCAAACTTGCAAATCGTCGTGCATCACGGCGCTTGGCCACGCGTCGATGAGATCATCGGCGTCGCGTTCCGCTACGCCAATGTCACGATGGCGCCTGACATGTATATATTTCAGCCCGGCGGGCGCCTCTATGTAGAGGCCGCCAACGGAGCGCTTTGCGATCAGCTCGTATTTGGTTCATCCTATCCGTTCCGCGCGATGAAACAGTCAGTTGAGGATTACGAGCGGCTCGGATTCAGCGACGACGTATTGGAGAAGGTGTTTTTCACCAACGCTGCGCGACTGCTGAAGTTAGGCTAAGGCAGGCAGCGCGGCCTCTGGCTTGCCCGACAGCTCCTCGGAAAAGCCAAGTGGCAGCGCCGTCTCCGATTTCAACTGGGCCAGCTCGAAGAACGAGGACACGCGCCGCATCGCCATCAACGAAGTCAGACGACGATAGACGGCGTCAAAGTGCGGCACGTCGACGGCGACCACGCGCAGCAGAAAATCGAACTCGCCGGCGAGCCGATGAAACTCGATCACTTCGGGCATCTCGCAAACTTTGTCGACGAACGCTGCGACGACTTCGGGTGCGTGATCGCCGGCTTGCATGAACACCTGCACAGTGACGCCAAGCCCAAGCTTATCGCGTGCGAGCAGCGCAACGCGCTTTCGGATGATTCCCTCTGCCACGAGTTTCTGGATTCGTTTCCAGCAAGGCGCAGCGGATAGGCCAACCGACCGGCCGATCTCGGCAACGGTCGTGCTGGCGTCCCTTTGCAAGATCTCCAAGATCTTTCTGTCCGTTACGTCCACCGCACCCCGAGCCCCATCGTCGCGTTCGAGGTTTAATACACTCTTTCTATCGAAATTAGCAAGTGAACGGAACGGATTTTCGGAACCGACCTTTCAGCTCCACGCGTGCAGCGGCGGCTTCTTGTCATTCAGGAAATAGTCGCCGAGGATCGCGTATTTCCAGCGCACCGGATCGTGCAGGGTGTGCGCGCGGGCGTTGCGCCAGTGACGGTCCAGATTGTGCTCGGCAAGTGTCGAGCGCGTGCCGGCGAGCTCAAACAGTTTGTTGGTGGCTTCGATGGCGACTTCGCTCGACAGCACCTTCGCTTCCGCCGTCACGACCTGAGCCCAGGCGACGTTGTCGGCCGTCGGGCCGGCGACCGCCGCGTCGATGGCGTAGCCTGCCTTTTCGGTAAGCGCCTCCGCGGCGTGCAGCTTCAGTTGCAGCGCGCCGATGGCCTGGATCGTATATGGGTCTTCCCCCGCCGTCTCCTTGCCCGAGTCGATCCACGGCCGGCTCTTCGTCCGCACAAACTTTATTGTTTCCTCGATTGCCGCCTTGGCGATGCCGCTGTCGACCGCGACCTGGATGATCTGAAAGATCGCCCCGTCCGCCGTCGGCCTATCGTACCCCTTGAACCCAGGCACGAGATGGGACTTCGGCACTTTGACATGATCGAGGATCACCGTGCCTGAGAGCGTCGTGCGCTGGCCGAACGACGACCAATCATCGATCACCGTCAAACCCTCAGCGCCGCGGTCGGCGATAGCGTACCAGGCGCGGCCTTCGCCATCCACCGCGACGATCGGCACGAGATGAGCGAGCAGCGCGCCGGTCGAATAAAACTTCTTGCCGGTGACGACGACGTAGTCACCCTTGTCCTCGAATTTGGTCTCGAACTCGGCCGCACGTTTGGAGCCAAATTCAGAAAACGCATTGCCAAAGCGCGTCCCCTTGACGACTTCAGCAAACAGAAGCTTCTGCTGGGCTTCGTCGGAGACCGTGCGGATGGCCGCGACGACGCCGATGTGATTCTGCGCGATCTGGCCGATAGACGAATCGCCGGTCGAGATGATCTCCGTGACGCGCGCAATCGTCGCGTAGGAGAGTTCCGGGCCGCCGAAGCGCTTGGGAACGTTCAGCGACCAAAGTCCACTCTGCGAATAGAGGTCGAGTTCGCGCACCGGCCACTCGCGCGTCGCGTCGCGGATGCTGGATCGCTCGGCGAAATCAGCGGCGAGTTTTTCCGCGATTTCGATCGCTTCGGCGTTGGCGCGGATGACATGCGCGGGCGTTGATGGCCTCAGGATCGGCGGTACGGGCTTCAGTTGTTTGACGGTCTCGTTCATTTGACCTCTCCTTATGCGGTTAGGCGGCTCGGCCGCGGCCGAGGTAGAAATCTTTCATGCCGTCGCGCGCGCGCAGCGACGCCGCGTCTTCCTCATGCGCGGAAACGCCGTTCTCCAGAACCACGGCGCGATGCGCGTAGGCCAGCGCGACCGCAGAGTTTTGCTCAGCAACCAGGATCGCCAGACCCTCCTCGGCGTTGAGACGTTTGAGCGCACGAAATATGTCCTGCACGAGGAGCGGCGCCAGACCCATCGACGGCTCGTCGAGCGTGAGCAGACGTGGGGTCGACATCAGTGCGCGACCGATGGCGAGCATCTGCTGCTCGCCGCCTGACGTTAGCCCGGCGGGGGAGCGACGCCGCTCTGCAAGTTTGGGGAAAAACGAGTAGACGCGATCAATTAGCCGCCGGGTCTCGGAACGAGACTTGGCCGCGCCGATCGCCCCGGCGATGAGGTTTTCCTCTACCGTCAACGGCGTAAACACGCGTCGCCCTTCGAGCACCGGCGCAAGCCCGGCGCGCAACAGGTCGCCGGGCGAAACGCTTAGGATCTCGCGACCGTCATAGGTCGCGACATCGGCGCCGGCCTTGCCACGCACGGCTCGCAGCAGGTTCGAGACCGATCTGAGTACCGTCGTCTTGCCGGCGCCGTTTGAGCCCAGCAACGCGACGATCTCGCGCGGCCGCACGTCGAGATCGACACGCGTCAGCGCGACGACCGCGCCGTTATAGACGACCTTCAGATTCTCGATCCGCAACAGCGCGTCGGACATTCTTCGTCTCGCATGGAGGTGGGATCGGCGACGACGCCCTTTGTTGGGCGGTCGCCGCCGAGTGAGCGCCGATCAGTTCGAAACCGGCGCCGTCTCGCTCGTGCGGATCGTGAGACCCTTCTCCTTGGCGTATTCCTCAGAGGACTTCTCGATGATCGGTCGCAACAGCTTCCAATCCGGCGCGATCCAATCGGAGACGACGTTCCACTTCTTGCCGTCCCAACGCTGGAACGTCACATAACCATCGCCTTCGTGGTTGTCCCAAGTCACGTTGATCGAATGAAACAACCCCTTGGCCCCGAGCGCCTCGACGCGCGCGGGATCGAGTTGCAGATGCTCGAAGCCCCAGCGCACCTCGTCGCCTGTCAGCGTGCGATGGCCGAACTTCTCCTGCGCGACGCGCACGGCCTCGACGTTGAGGATACCGTTGACGATACCAAGGTTGTGATAGACCGAGCCGATGCGACCCTTGTCCTCGAGATTGCCCTTGCCCGCGCCATAGACCGTTTTCACGATCTCTTGCACGATCGGGTAATTCTGGCCGGAGGCCTGCGTCGTGATCGCGGTGTAGCCGATCGCCGCCTCGCCCGCGGGGATCACGTCTTCCTCCGAGTTCGACCAGACATTGCCGACAATGTGATCGGCGGGAAAGCCAACCTTCGCCGCCGTCTTCAGGGCGACCGGATTCATCACGCCCCAGCCGCGCAGCACGACATAATCCGGCTTGGCGCGACGGATCGTCAACCATTGCGACTGCTGCTCGACGCCGGGATGCGGCACTTCGATCTGCTGCACCTCGAACCCGTATTTCTGTGCGAGCAGCTCATAGATCGGGATCGTCTCCTTGCCATAGGGCGAACCGTGATAGAGCACGACGATCTTCTTGCCCTTGAGATTGTCGAGGCCACCGAGCTTGCTCGCGATGTAATTCACAATGCCCGAGGTCTCGCTGTAGGGGTTCAGGAGCAGCGGGAACACATAAGGGAACACGCGTCCGTCGGTCGAATCGGTGCGTCCGTGGTTGACCGTGATGAGCGGAACCTTGTCCTGCGTGATCCGATCGATCATCGCATAGGCGATGCCGACCGACAGTGGGTTCCAAGCCGCTACAGCAGGATGGCTCTTCAACCGTTCGTAGACTTCGACGCCGCGCTCGACCTCATACTGCGTCTCGCCCTCCGCCCAGGTGAGCTTGACGCCGTTGACTCCGCCATCGCGGATGTTGATGAGGTTCAAATAGTCGATGAACCCGCCGAAGAAGCCCGAGCCGCCGGCGGCGTAGGGTCCCTCGCGATAGCTTTGCAAGGGAAAGAACTGATCGTCGGCGACCGCGGACGCCGTCGCCAGCGCGCCGAACGCGACGGCCGTCGCGAAGGCGAGCGTGCGCCATTTGGAAACGTAGGTCATGTTTCAACTCCTGTTTGACGATGACGTTGGTTAGCGCGACGCGGCGGCCACGCGCGTGCGACCGGCGAACCGTGCGAACCGCTGCGTCAGGGCAGCCAGTCCGTCCGGTTCGGCGATGAGGAAACCGATGATGAGCACGCCGATGACGACACGTTGGATCATGTCGAGCGATCCGGCGTCGATCGCGCCGTTGGCGATCGCCACGGAGGCGCGCGACAGCAGCAGCGGCAGGACGACGATGAGAGCAGCGCCGAGAAACGCGCCGCGAATGGTGGAGAGCCCGCCGACGATCACGATGAACAGGATCTGAAACGACCGATCGAGATTGAAGCCGTCGGGCTCCACCGTGCGCAGATAGGCGAAGGCCCAAAGCACGCCGGCGACGCCGATGATGAACGAGGACACGGCGAAGGCGACGAGTTTTGCCCGCAGCACAGGCACGCCGATGATGCGCGCCGCCGTTTCGTTATCCCGAACCGCCATGAAATCGCGCCCGGCCTTGACCGATACGAGTCGCCAGGCGAGCGCGGTCAGCAAGGCGACCACCGTCAGCGTGAAATAATAACGTCCGAGCGGGGTGACGAACGAGATTCCGGCGACGCTCAACTTCGGCGCGTCGATCACGCCCGAGTTCGAATTGTTGGAGAACCACGGGAATTTGTTGAGCGCCCATTGCACGAAGAACTGCGCGGCAAGCGTGGACACCGCGAGATAGAAGCCGCGCAGCCTGAGGCTCGGCAGGCCGAAGGCGACGCCTATCGCCGCTGCGAACAGGCCGGCAAGCCCAATCGTCACCGGGAGCGGCAGCCCGTGCACGCGCAGATTGAGATTGAAGGCGGCGTAGGCGCCGATTGCCAGAAACGCCGCCGAGCCCAAGGAAACCTGGCCGGTGTAGCCGGTCAGCAGATTGAGCCCGACTCCGGCCAGCGAAAGCGCGAGGAAAGGCAGCAGGATCGCCTCGAACAAATAGTCCGAGCCGAGGAACGGCGCGAGCGCATAGGCCGCCGCGAGGCCAATCAAAGCGAGGATGACATCGCGCGACATCGTCAGACCCTCTCAACTAGGGCGCCACCGAACAGACCGGCTGGTCGCACCAGCAGGAATACGAGCGCGACGACATAGGCGAACCAGATCTCGATCCCGCCGCCGAAGTAGGGTCCGATGTAGACTTCCGCGAGCTTTTCGCTCGCTCCAACCAGCAATCCGCCGACGATCGCGCCGAGGATCGAGTCAAACCCGCCGAGCACGAGCACGGGCAGCGCTTTCAGGACGACGAGCGAGAGCGAGAATTGCACGCCGAGCCGCGCGCCCCAGAGCAGGCCCGCGACCAGAGCGGTGAAGCCAGCGGCGATCCATGCCGTGGCGAGGATGACGGGCAGTCTGAGGCCGATCGCGCTCGCGGCATAGGGGTCGGCGGCGGCGGCGCGGAAGGCGAGGCCTATGCGGGTGAACTGGAAGAAGGCGATGAGCGCGGCCACCATCAAACCCGCCACCGCCGCGGCGAGCAGATCGAACTTCGAGACGAACACGCCGTAGACGTCGAACGGCGTGTCGCTGACGCCGATGTCGAGTCCATGCACTTGGCCGCCCCAGAGAAGCTGAGCGCCTCCCTCCACGACATAGGCCAGACCCAGTGTCGCCATGAACAGGGTGATTGGAGGTCGATTGCTGAGCGGGCGGAGCACCGTGCGTTCGATCAAAAGACCTATCAACGCCATGACGGCGAATACGATGATCAGCGACAGCGGCGCCGGCACGCCGCGCTCCACCAGGCAAACATAGGTTAGTGCCGCGAACAGCAGCAGCGGCCCCTGAGCGAAGTTGAGCACGCCCGAGGTCTTGTAGATCAGCACGAAGCCGATCGCGACGAGGGCGTACATCACGCCGGACAATAGACCGCCAACCAGCACCTCGATGAAGAATTGGTAGTCGAAGTCGAGCATCGCTCAGGCCTCCTCGACGTGGGGCAC
>Ga0302324_100009708_pt1 | contig 20065 bp, 13 predicted proteins | sample Palsa_T0_1_FD_201949 | JGI IMG/M metagenome (GOLD analysis project Ga0302324, IMG submission 201949) | Peat permafrost microbial communities from Stordalen Mire near Abisko, Sweden - Palsa_T0_1 | ecosystem: Environmental > Terrestrial > Soil > Palsa > Peat permafrost | place: Sweden: Abisko...
GGCCGGTGCGATTGTTTTGCTTGATGAAACAGGTAAGTACGACAATCAAAGTCTGGAACTCACCGGCCAGAAAGCGTTGTCATGGGGTGACATAGCGGATATTATGGGTTCAATTACTAACCTGCCGATAAAGTATATTTCTCCATCGGAGGATGAATATAAGAAGGTAGCTATCGATGCCGGTGTTCCTGCCGAATATGTTAATCTATTTGCAAACTTTGGTAAAACTATGAGAACAGATGAATTTGCTACAACTACTTCTACGCTTGAGGAAGTGCTTGGACATAAACTTACTGCTGTTGAAACTACCTTGAAAGAGGTTTACGGTAACAAATAAAAACCATAGGCCTGCTGCAGCAACTTAAGGTTTTAAATGTTGCTGCAGCTTTTCTCCCAAGCAATCAAATATTCAAATAATAAAAAAAATCAGTGTTGTTTCGATGTTGAATAAATAAGTTCTTTGAAATTATTGTCTGTATTGGGTTTCAGCGGATTTTGGAATGGAAACGATTTGAAAATCGCCAAAAATTGCCTTGTTTTAAAGTATTGATTATCAATACATATGAATCAGGGCAAATACATCTTCTCTCAACTGATGGAGCTCGTCTCTCATAAAGTCTTTAACGCTTGTGTTAATCGCTACAAAGGAGACCATAAATCCAAACAGTTTTCTTGCTGGAAGCAATTTTTGTGCATGGCTTTTGGCCAACTCACTCACCGTGAAAGCCTATCCGATACTATTTTATGCCTGCGAGCTAACGCCGGCAAATTGTATCACCTGGGTATTGGTCAAGCCATTGCAAAAAGTACGTTATCAAATGCGAATGAGAGCCGGGATTCCAGGATCTTCGAGGAGATGGCAATGATCTTGATCGAAGAAGCAAAGTCATTGTATCTGAACGAAAGCGATTTGGAAGTTGAACTGAAAAACAATGTATTCGCGATTGATGCTACCATCATCGACGTCTGCTTGTCAGCATTCAGTTGGGCAAAATTCAGAACAACCAAAGGCGGCGTCAAAGTCCACGTTCAGTTGGACCTAAAAACTGCCATTCCTGAATTTATCCAAATAACTCCTGCAGCGGTTCACGAGGTAAATATTCTCGATAATATCATCTTTCAACCAGATAGCTTTTATGTCGTAGACCGCGGCTATACTGACTTTGGCAGATTGTATAATATTCACAAGGCCAAAGCCTTTTTTATCACTCGAGCGAAGGACAACTTCAATTTTTCCCGGGTGTCCTCCGTATCTGTCAAAAAAAGGACCGGCGTCATGTGTGACCAAACGATCCGCCTAAATGGTTTCTACGCCTTAAGGGATTTTCCAGTCCAAATGAGAAGAATAAAATTCTATGATGCCGAAAATGACCGTGTCCTGGTTTTCCTGTCTAACAACTTTGAATTGAAGGCCACAGAAATAGCACAACTATATAAGCATAGATGGAAAATCGAATTGTTCTTCAAATGGATCAAACAGCATCTAAAAATCAAATCCTTCTGGGGCAGATCTGAGAACGCGGTTAAGATTCAAATTTGGATAGCCATTTCTGTCTACGTCCTGGTTGCCATCGCAAAGAAGAAGTATCAGTTAAAGCAGTCCTTGTATGAAATTATCCAGGTAATCAGTATTTGCATCTTCGACAAGGTGCCTTTACATGAACTATTCGCAAAACCTATACAGCAAAATTTCAAAGAGCAAAATGACAATCAATTGAATATGTTCTAATTAAGACGAAACGTTAATGAATATTTTTCAAAAAAATCCCTGTATTATTCGCTCCGCAAACTCGTCACGGGGTTGGCCAAAGCCGCTTTGATGCTTTGATAGCTAACAGTTGCCAGCGTAATAAGCACTGCGGCCAAAGCAGTTACTGCAAATATCCACCAGGCTATTTCAGTCCGGTACTGGTAACTTTGCAGCCAGTGGTGCATAAAATAGTAAGCAAGAGGGGTAGCGATCAGCAGGGATATAAAAACCAATATGATAAAGTCTTTGGATAAAAGACGCCAGAGGTTGAAGACAGACGCGCCGAGGACTTTTCTTACTCCAATTTCTTTGACGCGCTGTTCTGCCATAAAGGAGGCCATGCCAAAAAGACCCAGGCAACTGATAAATATCGCCAAGGCTGCAAAACAGGTTGACAGCCGGCCAATATGCTCTTCACTATTAAATTTCGCGGCGTAATCCTGATCAAGAAACTGGTAGGCGAAGGGTGTTGCCGGGTCGTATTTTTTAAAGATCGCCGCGATCTTATCTATCGCCTCATGAGCGCTGACCGAGGGATAAATTTTTATATCGATATTGGTTAACTGATTAAAACCAAACCTGGGCAAATAGAAAATTGTCGGCAGGGAAGCATCATAGGCAGACTGATTTATCATGTTTTTTACGACGCCGATTATTTTAAACGTGTTTCCACTCCACATGACGTTTTCACCCAGCGGATGTTTGAGGCCCATGAAATTCGCTGCGGCTTCGTTTATGATGAATCCGGCAGAATCGGTCAGGTAGGCGGCATTGAAATCCCTTCCTTCGGCCATTTCCCAGCCCAGGGTTTTCCCAAATTCGGAGGTAATGGCCATGGTTGTAAATTGTTCCTGTAAGCCAGGGTCTTTACCGCTCCAGGTAAAGCCGCTATTGGTTGTATACATTTGAGTTATCTCGCTCTCCGAGGCGGCCACGCCGCTAATGTAACCACTGGCAAGCAAATCATTTCTAAACGCCTGATATTGCTTATTGATATCGTCCGTTTGCAGGGTGATATTTATTAGATTATTGCGACTGAAGCCAACCGGGCGGTTTTTTGCAAATTGGATCTGCCGGAACACGACAATGGTCCCGATGATCAATACGGCAGATACCGTAAATTGGACCACTACCAGTACCTTGCGTGGAATGGCGGCCCAACGGCCTACCCGGAATGATCCTTTTAGCACCTTTACCGGGCGGAATGACGATAGATACAACGCGGGGTAGCTGCCTGCAATAAACCCGGTGAATAAGCAAAAGGCGATACCCAGCACCCAAAATAAGGGGCTGTTCCATAAAATGGCGATTTGTTTTCCGGCCAGTTGGTTAAACGCAGGGAGGCATAACTGCGCCAGCAATAATGATGAGATGAAAGCCAAAGCAGCAATCAAGAGTGATTCACTGTAAAACTGGGTGATCAAACTGCTGCGAACCGAACCGATGGCTTTGCGGATGCCGACTTCTCTTGCCCGTTTTTCGGACCGTGCCGTACTCAGGTTCATAAAATTGATACAAGCGAGCAGCAGTACAAATATGCCGATGAGCCCAAATAACCATAGGTACTGAATGCGGCCTGCGGTATTAACCCCATTCTTAAATTCATCGTACAGGTACCAGCGGTTCATGGGGTAAAGAAAAAGTGCAGATTTAAAACGAGCGTCACTGTTGTGCTGGCTTGTCAGCGCATTCAGCTTTACATCTTTAATTTTGGCCGAAACTTCGGCCATATCGGCATTGTCGGCCAGTTGTACAAATGTCTGGAACCAGTCTGCGCCCCAGGGGTTGTTGAATTTGGTGGCATAATGTTGATCGTTTGCCAGCATTTGCCATGGGGCGATGAAGCTAAGGTCGCCGAAAGATGAATTTTTCGGCAGATCCTGGTAGATACCGGTTACTTTGGCGTCCATTTTCTTATCGATCCGGATGACCTTGTTCAGGGGATCGGCATCACCGAAAACCGCTTTAGCGGCAGTTTGAGAAAGCAGGACGGAGGAAGGATCATTTAAGCTACCGGCGCTGCCTTCGAGCATTTTTATGGAAAGCATATCGGTAATAGCAGGCTCCATAAAGTTGCCTGTTTGGATGACTGTTTTCCCGTTATAGGTTAGAGGATGATTGACATCATAGGAAGTTATGATCACGTGTTTAAAAGCCTGTCCATAGGTCTGCCGAAGGGCAGGCGCCAGCGGTAAGGCCGATCCCCCATAGGTTTGCATTTCATTGTTGACCAGGGCATTTTGATACAGCACGGCAATACGGTCGCGGTTTTTGAAGCCGGCATCAAAAGATAGCTCGCTCCATATCCATAAACCTATCAGCATAGCAACGGCCATACCGATGGCAAGGCCACCGATGTTGATTAAAGAGGAAGCCTTATTTTTAATAAGGTTTCTCAAGGCGATTTTACCGTAATTTCTTATCATGCCGGTTCGTTTAAATTAAGTGTCGACGATAAGACAATAAAATACGTGCCGCGTTGTTAGCCAGCTGAAAATCAAATTATTGCAATATTGAATAAACTGGTCGATGTAATGAAAACGGACAATTTGTGTGCGGTTTTTGTCGGGGAAGGCAGCGCCATATCCCTTTGGGGTCGGTGATCAAAAAAGGATTGAAAGGTGTTCGAACCAGTCAGTTATTCAGTTCTTTATCGATCTCATCGGTCAGGGTCAGCAATTTTTTGGCAAGGTTTATTTTCTGGGTTTCTCTTTCGTGGAGGTTATCCCGGTAATAAAAGATCTGATAACGCACCGCAGGGTCATTCAGGAGCCGGGTGACGTGGATCTTCCCGGCGGAATCGACCATGGCCTTTGAGCCGATGTATTGACCAAAGTCATTCATCCGTTTATGAAAAACGGTGACATCCGCGTCCCTTTGAAAGGGCAGGTCGGTGGAATATATCTGCATCAGGTGTTTCAATAGTCCCTCGTTCCGGATCAGGCGAAGGTAGCCGGAAGATTTGAATCCTTCGAAGCGGCTGTCGTCATAGGCGAAATAATACGTGTTTATTAATAATCCGGATCTTGCATCGATATAGGAAGTATCGACCTTGTGGCTGTTGATCTGCCGCCATACCGTATCGTAATAATCGACGGTCGGTTGAAATTGCTTTTTACCATCCTGGAGATCCGCCGCGGTTTTGAGCAGGTCCTGTCTTATCCCGGTTAAAAAGTTGCGCTCAATTTCCCTTTCATGCCGCCGGTCGTTCCAGTTGTGGAAGGCGAGGGTGAGGCTGACGGCAATGATGATGACAACAATCTCCTCCAGGAACCCGAGTATTTTTTCCTTGATGGATTTAGATCTGTTTTTTAGCAGGTTGACAGCGTTTTGGCTATGCTGTATTATCTTTTCTTCGGACATGAAAAGCAATTTACGTCAATTTTCCTTTTCATGGGTTTCTCCTGGCCAGTTTTATATGTTAGTCACCGATGCTTTTCCGTGAGATATCCTGCTTCCGAGGGCAGACAATTCCAGTCCGCTTATTTTCCGGCGCCATCCGGATCAAAATCCAAAGAAACCGAGTTCATGCAAAATCGCTTGTAGGTCGGTGGTGGACCATCGTCAAAAATGTGCCCCAAATGCGAACCGCACCGGGCGCAAATCACCTCGGTTCGTGTCATGTTAAAGGAATTATCCGTCTTGTAAATCACACTATTTTTACGAATCGGCTGGAAGAAACTCGGCCAGCCGCAGGTACCTGCAAACTTCGCATCCGACCGGAAAAGCCTGTTCCCGCAAACCGCGCAGTAATAGGTCCCCTTCGTCTCGTTATTCAGGTACTTACCCGTAAATGCCTTTTCGGTCGCCTGTTCCCGCGACACCGCGTACAGGTCAGGGGGCAGGCTCTTCTTCCAGACCACATTACTCACCTTTATCCTATTGGTATCCGTTGTAGAATAATAAGGATTATTCTTATGAGGGTTATCCGATTTCAGCTGCTGCGCCAATAGACCGGAAACAGAGGCTAGCAAAACAAACGCCAGAATAGTTACCCGTTTCATGTTATGGTTTAAGTTTATCCTTAAATACCTTTTTAAATTTCTCCACTTCCGGTTGGATCACAAACCGGCAATAGTGCTGGCTGGGGTTTTTATTGTAAAAATCCTGCTCGTCCGCCTCCGCCATATAAAATACCGTGTAAGGCACTATCTCTGTCACGATTGGCGTTTTATACGCCTTTTCCTCATTGAGCCTGCCGATATAATGATTCGCCTTTTTCATTTGCATCGCATTATGGTAAAAGATCGCAGACTGGTAAGTGTGCCTACATCATTTCCCTGGCGGTTTAGCAGCGTCGGGTTGTGGGCTTTAAAAAAAGCCGCCAGCAATTCGTCATAGGAAATTTGCGTCGGATCATAAATGATATTACAGGCCTCCGCGTGACCCGTATTCCCTGTAGACACTATCCGATACGAAGGCTGCGCCACATGGCCGCCGGTATAACCCGCTACCACCTTCTTTACCCCTTTCAACAATTGAAACTGCGCCTGCGTGCACCAAAAACAGCCCATGGCAAAAGTCGCTGTATCCAGCCTGCCTGATTTTGGGTCGCCGCCGATCTTTACGACCGGAGCATACGCCCGTCCCGCAAATGCGAAACAGCAACACAGCAAAACCGATACCAGCGGTTAAATTTTCCTTTTCATCCTGCAGATATATTAGGCGGTAAAATTACCGGATCGCCCATCTTGTCGCCGGAATTACCGTAATTATCACTTAAATTTAACAGCTACTTTCTTTATTATTAGTCGGTTAGACGAAACAATCCTTTAATACTCCCTATCTTTATTCCTACCAACGCTCCCCCATTGCTGTTCACCTTCAAAAATCGGTTTCCAACTCTGAATCCTTATTGGGAGAAATACACCGCGTTGCAACAGCGTGCAGAATATCCTGCCAGAACTACCCTGCTGCAGGAAGCCAAAACTGCCCAAAACTATTATTTCGTCGAACAAGGTTGTCTTCGGCTGTGCTTTGATAATAAGGGGAAGGATACGACAGTGCAATTCTTTTTTGAAAATGAGGGGGTCGCATCCCTGGAAAGCTTTCAAAAGAACATCCCCAGTGTGTTTACCATCGAAACCATCGAGCCCGGCGTTATCCTTGTCCTGCCTAAAGCCGTGTTCAACGGTATGGTAAAGGAACTGGAGAGATACACCGTTGCAACGCTACCAAAATCTTGTAAAAGAAAGACCGCATATCGTGAAGCGGGTACCACAACATTATATCGCCTCTTACCTGGGCATTACCCCGGTACACCTCAGCCGGATCAAAAACAAGCTGGCCGGGAAAAAACCGGGCGGGAAAAGATAGCTGGAGAAAAGATAGCCGAGGAAAAGATAGCCGAGGAAAAGACACATTTGATAACAAATGTTATCGCCTGACACGGACGGTCACGGTTACCTTTACAAAAAATAAGCGATATGAAAGCAGCCGTGCTATATAGCCAGGGGGAAATGCCGAAGTATGCAGACTTTCCTGAGCCCGTTGTGCAGAACGATGAAGAGGTCCTGGTATCGGTGAAGGCCGTTGCCTTAAAACATTTTGACAAGGGCCGCGCCAAAGGGACGCATTACTCTGCGGGTGGCGGTAAGCAGGAAGCGAAGATCGTCGGTGGCGACGGGGTTTGTTTGCTTGCTGATGGGACCAGGATTTACGCATTGGGCGTCAGTGGTATGATGGCAGAAAAAGCAATCGTCGGGAAGGACAGGATCGTACTCATACCGGCAGGCCTGGATGATGCCACTGCCGCTGCATTACCAAACGCCGTATTTGGCGCTGCCATGGCACTTCGATTCCGGGCGGGAATCGAGCCAGGAGATACCGTGGTTGTGAATGGCGCGACGGGCTTTACCGGTAGGGTTGCCGTCCAGATCGCCAGGCATTATGGCGCCGGGAAAATTATAGCGATCGGTAGAAACCCTGAATCTTTAAAGGAATTGTTGCGGCTGGGCGCGGATGAGGTCGTTTCCATCCAGCGGACCGACGAAGAATTTGTCGCCCGGTTGCGGCAGCTCCACCAAGGAACTCCCATAAACGTGATCATCGACTATCTATGGGGTCGTACGGCGGAAATGATCCTCAGCGCCCTCAAAGGCGACGGTTCATTCACGCCAAGAACAAGGTTTGTATCCGTCGGAAGTGTAACGGGAGACCTTATCCAGCTATCCGCCGCCACCCTCCGGAGCGTTGACCTGCAGCTGTCAGGCTCGGGTCTTGGCAGCTGGACAAAGAGCCAGGTGCGCACCCTCTTTAGCGAGATCCTTCCCGAAATGTTTCAACTGGCAGCCGACGGAAAACTGAAGATCGGGACCGTCAATGTTGCGCTCCGGGATATTGAAAAAATGTGGGATATGGATGTGCCGGATGGAAAGAGATTGGTCATTGAACTATAAAAAACGCCGGAAATCGTTGATTTTTTATTTATTTTAGGGATAATGAATCCGACGTTATTGATATTGGATGATTGGGAAGGGCGTATTGCAGCATCCGCTTGCTGGGAAAAATTAAGCGACCGGGTGCAAATCCGATTTTTATCGTCTCCTATCGACACGCTGTCGGACGAAGATCTATCCGGCGTCAATTTTTTAATGGCAATACGGGAGCGAACTGCTTTGACGGAAAGAGTCTTTGCGCGCCTGCCTCAACTAAAGCTGGTGCTGCAGACGGGTGGACATGCTTATCATATCGATCAGGGCGGGGCCGAAAAGCGAGGAATTCTTATTGCGTTGGGGCGTCGTGCCAAAGCGCCGCTGTTGTCCGTGCCGGAGCTAAGCATCGCCATGATGCTGGGTGTTGTGCATATGCTGCCGCAGGCTCAGCAGGCCATGCGAACGGGTAAGTGGCCCTTACTAACCGGACGCACCTTGAACGGTCGGAGACTTGGCATTTTGGGCATAGGCAGGCATGGGAGTCGTGTGGCACAAATAGCAAAAACTGCGTTTAATATGGAGGTGGTAGCTTGGGCAAGGCCGGGCAGTACTGCCATTGGGTCCATTGATATTCCGAGGTTGCCACTAGATGAGCTCCTGCGTACCAGTGACGTAGTAAGCATACATTTGCGATTATCAAAGGAATCGACCGGGTTATTGAACACCGAACGGCTTCAAACCATGAAACCCGGATCTGTCCTCATCAATACCTCCCGCGGCGCCATTGTAGACGAAGCAGGGCTCATCGATGCTTTGACAAACGGTCCGCTGTCAGGCGCCGGCTTAGATGTGTTTAGTCCTGAGCCCCTTCCGCCCGATTCCCCCTTACGGTCCTTAAATAATGTCGTGCTGACGCCGCATATCGGCTGGACGGTGGAAGAGGTTTTTGAGGAGTTTGCGCAGATTGCGTGTACCCAATTGGCGCAATACCTGCAAGGCGAGCTGCCTTTTTCGGAATTATTGACGGCAAATAAATAAAAACATCCCGGTTTTATGAAATTTCTGCTAATCTTCGTGTTGCTGGTCGTGTCTCGCTGCGGTTTCGCCCAGACCTATGCCCTTTTAGCTGACCGTCTTATCGATGGCAAAAGCGATCATGCCCTACCCAACCCAACCATTATCGTGAGCCAGGGCAAGATCATCGATGTCAATTTCAACAGAACAATTCCCGATTCGGCCATCGTCATCGATCTGAAGGGGCAGACCCTGCTGCCCGGGCTGATGGATGTCCATACGCATTTACTGGGCGTCCCGGGCGATTATGAAAAGGATCTGTATGATCACTCCCCTTCCTACCGGGCGCTACGCGCGGTCAAGCATCTGCGGGCGGCCATCAACAATGGGATTACGACGTTGCGGGATGTTTGCTCGGAGGGTGCGGGCTTTGCGGATGTGGACCTGGCCAGGGCGGTGGATTCCGGCTTTGTCGAAGGACCGCGGATCTTCCCGGCGGGGAAAGGCATCGCAGCCACGGGGATGTACCTCCCCTTTGCCAGCGATCAGAACTGGACGATCGACCTGCCCTATGGCACCCAATTTGCCACGGGTGTCGACGAATGCGTCAAAGCGGTGCGGGAGCAATATTCCCGGGGAGTAACCTGGATCAAAATGTATGGGGACTTTATCACTCCCACTTTTAGCGCTGAAGAAATGAAGGCCATTGTCGGGGAGGCGAAAAAATTGGGTTTGGATGTGGCGGCGCATGCCAATACGAGTGTCGGTATCGGATTGGCCATTGCAGCCGGGGTCCGGTCGATCGAACATGGCAGCCATTTTAATGATTCGCTTATCAGGCTGGCCCTTGCGCACGGAACATTCTGGTGTCCTACCCTATTGACCATCGCACGCCATCCCAGACCCTGGCTCGATAGTATGTACAAATACCTGAACCGGGCTTACAAGGCAAATCTTCCCATCGTTATGGGCACGGATATCGGCAGTTGTCCCTGGGATATCAACGAAACCAAGGAGCTTGAATATTATGTCAAGAAGGCGGGTCTGGCGCCGATGGATGCTATCAAAACGGCCACCCTTAATGCCGCCAGTCTGCTTCGCGTCCAAAACTCCCTGGGCCAGATCCAAAAAGGGTTTATTGCGGACATCATCGCTGTACGCGGGGATCCGCTGGAAGACATTACGCTCCTTCAGCAGGTCGATTTTGTCATGAAGGAGGGTAAGGTGATAAAACGACCAGGATGAGATGGACACATTCGTACTATCTGCATATAACTGTCACCCGTAAGAAATTGGCCGGGATGAACGTGGTGTCACCAGAGGCGCTTTTATTCTGGCGGCTAAACAACGTTTCCAATTCCTGCTGCAAATCCGCCGCCTTACCATTTTTTTCGGCTGCCTCGAATGCATTCATGGTAGGGCCGTAGTAGATTCTGAATCTGTCGACAAGTTCCGAGGAGGTGCAAGAGATTTCAAAGTTAAACGTATCCTTCATAAAGGATATGTCCTCTTTTGCCACGCCGGCGTTAGCAAAGCGTTCTATTACATGGCTCTCCACTCCCCACAACATTGGGCTGACAAAGCCCTCGGGCGGCGTTGGTGTATAGGCGGAGCTGATCTTTAGTATTTGTGCTACCAGGGTGGGGTCGCCCGGTATCCAATTTCCCATTACGATCCTTCCCCCGGCACGGGTAACGCGGACCATTTCCCTTGCTACATCCATGGGTCTCGGTGCGAACATAGCGCCAAAGATGCTTACGACCAGGTCAAAACTATGATCCTTTAATTCCTGCAAGTCAGTTGCATCACCTTCGCGGAATGTACAATTGGTAAGTCCTTCTGCTTTTGCCCGCGCATTACCTGCTTCGACGAGATTGCCTGCGATGTCAACCCCTAAAACCTCGGCTCCGAGTTTTGCCTCAGGAATGGCCGTGGTGCCGTCGCCGCAACCGAGGTCCAGTACCTTAAGCCCCCTGCTGATGCCTAGTTGGGCGACGAGCGCAGAACCGCTTGCCCGCATGCTGTCGGCGATCCTGGTGAAGTCGCCTTTTTCCCATAATGCTTTGTTTGGATTCATATTGATTTATTTTTAATGATTTCTGCAACTTTGCGTCCACCGCGCACAATTATTTCCACCATCTCTTCAATATCTTTTTCAGCCGTTCTGAAATTGACGATACAGGCACGTAAACAATATTTACCACCGATAACGGCATTCGACAAAAACACTTCTCCGTTACCTTGCAAGTCATTTAATAAAAGCTCGTTTAGTTTGTTCAGGTCAATTTCGGGATATCCGGGCGGGCAATATCTTACCGTGGTAATACTTAAATTTTGAGTTACCGCCTCTAGTTCTGCATGCTGTGAAGCCAGCCGGAAGAGCAACTCCGCGAGTTGGATATCCGCAGCAATCATTTCCAGATAGCCCCGTCTTCCGGCCTGTTGCAATACCATCCATACTTTTAATGCCCTAAACCCACGTGAATTCTGAAAGCCGTATTCGTAGAAATTGCGTGCCTCCGGTTCATCATCGTTGTTGAAATTATAGTAGAGCGGATGCGAGCTGTATGTTTGAATTAAATGGTTGGGATCTTTAACCAGCGTGCATCCCGCTTCCAGCGGCGCATACAGCCATTTATGCGGGTCAAGCGCAATTGAATCGGCGTCTGCCATGCCTTCAAAGAGGCCCCGCCGTTCCGGTATTATCGCGGCAGGCATTCCGTATGCCCCATCGATATGAAACCAGCAGTCATGCTTTTTACATATGGCGGCGATACTTTTGAGATCATCTACGGCGCCTGTGCTAACATCCCCGGCTGTGCCGATAACCAGGATGGGCCGCAGTTTATTCCCTTTATCTTCCTGTATGGTTTGTTCCAAAGCGGCAATATCCATCCTGTTGGCGCTATCAGCCCGTATCCAACGGATCGAATTGGCGCCCAGTCCGGATAGCGACGCAGCTTTTTCAATCCAGGTATGCGTCATCCCGGAACAATAGATCAACGATTTATCGGCGGCACCCGCGGCGCCTTCCTTTTTTCTTTCCGGGATCTTTGCGTTAAGGGCTGCGAAAAAAGCGGTAAAGTTGGCCATATTGCCTCCACTGACCAGTAGGCCATCAAAGCAGGCGGGAACGGCAATAAATTCGCCCAGCCATTTAACCACCTGCCGTTCTATTGCCGTAGCAACCGGGCTTAATACATGAGCGCCGACATTTGGGTTGACAGCGGCCGCCAGTAAATCCGCCAGTGCGCCAATCGGAGCGGCGGAGGAAGTAATATACCCCAGGAATTTCGGGTGACCGTTTAGCAGGGAGTAGTTGAATAAAAGCTCGGCAGCATGGTTTACTATCTCTGTTGCCGTTTTACCATATTCAGGAAGCGAATGATGACCAATAATCGCCGAAAGTTTTGCCGGAGAAGCGTTTGCGGTAACCGGTTTTTGGCCGATATTATCGATAAAGTCAGCTATCTGGTCAATCAACCGGTAGCCGGCTTGTTTGAATTCGGCACCTTGCATATCGACGATCGCATTTCTTTCCCGGAGCATAGACAGTTCTTAGTATTTATGCAATAATAGCAATTGCCGGCGACCGGCCGATGACTTAGCGGTTCAAATATGTGACTTAAAAGGTCAGCGGCTGAAGTTTGGAAAAATTTCATAAATTTAGCTGTCATGGTAAATTTCTTTGAACGCGTATTACAGCATCCACAATACTATCGGCAGTTTAATTGCGGCAAATCACTCATCACCGCCTTTAATTGCCCGATGGAAGCCCGGCTGATGAAAACCCGGTTTGCGGGCTTGTGGACGCAATATAATTACCTGTTTTATGTAGTGGATGGTCGTAAGATCTGGCATACGGCAAAGGGTTCTTACGATATTCAAAAGGATAGCTGTGTGTTTGTAAGAAAAGGAGGATTTATTTTAGAACAATTAATGGATACCGGGTTTTGTGTGCTATTGTTTTTTATCCCGGACGACTTTATCTGCGACACCTTACATACAAGGTCAAAACCTTTGGTAAAATATGAGCAGCATTTCGAACCCGTCATGCTGCTGGAATCAAATGAAACATTGAAGGGCTTCTTCCTTTCGATGTCTTCCTATTTTTCGGAAACAAAGGACCCCGACGCTTCGCTGCTGGAGCTTAAATTCAAGGAGCTTGTCCTGAACATCGCGGATAATGCTGTCAATAAAGACCTGTTGTCCTATTTCTGCTCCTTGTTACATGAACCACAGACAATATTACTGAAAAGGGTAATGGAGGATAATTTTTGTTATAACCTGAAATTGGAAGTGTATGCTGAATTAAGTAACCGCAGCTTGTCGGCTTTTAAAAGGGATTTTGAAAAGCTTTTTCATAGTACTCCAGGCAAGTGGCTTCTTGAGAAAAGATTGCATCATGCGCTGCACTTGATGAGTAATCTGAATAAAACGGTCAGTCAGGCGGCTTTTGAAAGCGGTTTTGAAAATCCTTCTCATTTCAGCCGTGCTTTTAAAATAAGATTTGGCAGGGCGCCAACTGCCATGAAGAATTATATCACTCCCCAAACTTGAAACAGTGGGGTTGGGATGGGAGGATATTTAAGATTTTACGGGTAATCTGGCAGTTTTAATACATGTAAACACTTAGTATAGGCCGATAAGGGGGTTTGGGGATATACCCGGTTTGCCCGGTTCCGTTTGTTCAAGGTTTGCCTAATTGTCTTGTCACTATGAGGCCTATCCAATATCTTCCTTTTGTGTTGTTGCAGCTTGCCGCGCTGATGGCCTTTCCACAGGCCGGGAATCTGAAATTCGAGCATATCGGGACGGATGCGGGCTTGTCCCAAAGCAATGTGACTTGTATCCTGCGTGACAGCAGGGGCTTCATGTGGTTTGGAACGCGTGAAGGGTTGAATAGATATGACGGGTATGGTTTTGTGGTTTATAAAAATGCCGCTGACGACAGCTTAAGCCTGAGTGGTAATCATGTCACGGCGATCGTAGAAGATAAAACGGGGGATATCTGGGTCTCCACCGCAGGCGGCGGGTTGAACCGGTACGACCGATCGCGGGACAGGTTTGTACATTACCGGGAGATCGTTCATGCCGACCTGATCAATGCGTTGATGCTGGATGATTCCGGGCGATTATGGATCGGATCAACTGACCGGGGCTTATTTGTGCTCGAACCGGGAACAGGGAAGGTGGTTTCCTTTTCTACCGATGCCAGGAATGGAAACAGTCTGAGCGATAATAACGTATCCGCCATTCTTGAGGACAGCCATCATCAGATATGGATCGGCACGTCGCATGGCGGGCTAAATTTGTTCGACCGGAAGCTTCATTCCTTTATGCGGTGGCAACACCGGAATAAGGAAGCTGCCTCTCTCGGTGGCAATACCATCACCAGGCTCTTTAATGACGGGCAGGAGCAGTTGTGGGTCGGTCTCCGGGACGGCGGCCTGGACTTGTTTGATCCGGGGCGTGGAACGGCGGGTGGAGTGGGACGGGGCAGCTTCCGGCATTTCCGGAACGATCCGCGCAACAGCAATAGTCTTGGCAGTAATGTGGTGCTGTCCCTGGAAGACGATGATAAGGGCAATTTGTGGGTCGGAACGGAGAACGGGGGGATCAGTATTTTGGAGCCCCGCATGAAAAAATTTCGTAATTATTCCCATGACGATATTGACAATACCAGCCTGAGTAATAATTCCATTTATGCTCTTTATAGAGATCCGCAGGGAAATATGTGGGTCGGCACCTACGATGGCGGGGTCGATTTATTTAATAAGTCAGCGAATAAGTTCACGCATTATAAACATAATTCTTCTCCCGAAAGCCTTAGCAATAACAATGTGCTTGACTTACTGGAAGACAGCCGGGACAATCTTTGGATTGGCACGGACGGCGGCGGTCTCGACCGGATCGACCCGGTAACGGGCCGTTTCACTCATTTTACCCATAGCATTACGGACAAGAACAGTATCTGCGGCAACTATGTGCTTGCCCTATGCGAGGGCCATGATGGAAATCTCTGGATGGGGACCTGGGGTGATGGTATAACGGTTATGAACGGAGATGGGAAAGTGGTCAGGCAGTTTAAATACGATCCTGCCGACGCCAGCAGCCTTGGGGGGAATAATATATATTTTATCACGGAAGACAGGCAAAACAATTTTTGGGTTGCAACGTTTGGCGGCGGTCTGAGCAAATATGATAGCAAAAAGAAAGCTTTTTTCCGCTATAAGCATGACGCCGGCAATCCCAACAGTCCCGGCAGCGACGATATCAGTTCGTTGCTGGTGGATAGCAAGGGTATTTTATGGATCGGCACCTTTGGTGGAGGATTGGACAGGCTCGATATAGGTACGGGTATCTTTACGCATTTTATCTATGAGGCCGGAAAAAACAGCCTGAGTAATAATACGATCAATTATGTCTATGAAGATAAGAGGGGGAATATCTGGGTCTGTACTGCAGACGGCCTGAATTGCCTGGATCCAAAGACGGGCCATTTTAGCGACTCTTTACCCATCGGGGGGCTGGCGAAGGCCGTCATTTTTGGGATCCAGGAGGATAATAAGGGGCGCCTCTGGGTCAGCTCCAATATCGGGTTGTCGAGGATCGATCTCCGGGCGGGGGCGGGGTCAGGGGCGGGAGCGGGGGCGGGAGCGGGGGCGGGAGCGGGGGCGGTCAAAAATTTCTCGGTGGCGGATGGTTTGCAATTCAATGAATGGAAGGCCCATTCCTGTTTCAAAAGCCGGTCGGGGGCGCTGTATTTTGGCGGTGTGAACGGATTCAATGCTTTTTTTCCGGATAGTATCAAAGAGAGCGCCTATGACCCTCCGCTGCTGTTCACGGGTCTTCGGCTATTTAACAAGGAAGTGCCCATCTCCACTGATAATAAGGATATCTCCCCATTAAAAAAGAATATTACCGAGACCAGGGATATCGAGATCTCTTATAAAAGCTCGGTCATTTCCTTTGAATTCGCTTCGCTGAATTATACCGTTCCGGCAAAAAAACATTATGCCTACATGCTGGAAGGCTTCGACAAAAACTGGAACGATATCGGCACCAAGCGCACGGCGACCTATACCAACCTGGACGCTGCGCGGTATACTTTTAAAGTGAAGGGCTGGGACAATGAGGGGAACTGGTCTCCATCCATCTCCAGCATTGAATTGACCGTAACGCCTCCTTTCTGGCAAATATGGTGGTTCAGGCTTCTTGTTACCGTCGTCATCATGGGGATCGTCGTGGCCGTTCACCGGCTCCGTCTGCATGCGATCAGACTCCAGAAGAAAAGATTGGAGGAAGAGGTAGACCATCGCACCAGCCAGCTTGCACTTTCGAGGGATGAAGAGCGGCGGGCCCGGGAGCAAGCGGAAAAGGCCAGCAGGGCAAAGAGTGAATTCATGGCGAATATCAGTCACGAGCTGAGAACGCCGATGAATGCCATCATCGGGTTCACCGACCTGGTATTGACCACCGATCTCCAGGTGTCACAGCGTGAATATCTGGCGAACGTTCACCGTTCGGGCTATAACCTGCTGGGCATTATCAATGATATCCTGGATTATTCCAAGATCGAAGCCGGGAAGCTCACTATTGAAAATACCTCTTTCCGGCTTTGCCAATTGGTAGAAGATACGGTGGATTCGCTGGCCATAAAGGCTTTTGAGAAAAAGCTCGAGCTTATTTGCGAAATAGATCCTTTGCTGCCGGTGCAGGTGCTGGGCGATCCGGTCCGGATACAGCAGATACTCATCAATCTCCTGGGCAATGCCATCAAGTTCACGGAGAGGGGGGAAGTCGTCGTGTCCGTCAAAAAAGGGGCCGTCAGTCATGGAGAGGGCGAGAGGAAATTTCAGCCGATTTTTATTTCCGTCAGGGACACCGGTATCGGTATTGCACCCGAAAAGATCGGCCAAATATTTGAAAGCTTTACCCAGGCCGACTCCACCACCACCCGAAAGTATGGAGGCACGGGACTGGGGCTTACCATTGCCAGGAACCTGGCTGATATGATGGGAGGCTCGCTGGATGTGCAGAGCGAGTCCGGGAAAGGCAGTACGTTCACTTTACAGTTCGCGCCGGAAGTCCTGGATGAAATGGAGTCGGCGCCGGCGATCCAGCGGCCGGTATTGCGGCGGGTGCTGGTTGTAGATGACAATATCACCAACTGTCACCTGCTGCAGGATATTTTCGGCTATATGGGGATTGACTGCAGTTTCTGTACCGGCGGCCCGGATGCGCTGCGGGTGTTGGCGACCGCGGTTAAGGAGGATCAACTATTTGATCTCATCGTCACGGACCACCAGATGCCGGTCATGGACGGCATTACGCTGGTAAAGGAGATCAAGCAGTCCTTAAAGGGTCTAAAAGGTCGTCCGCAGCCTTTTATTCTTATGCTGTCCTCCCTGGATAAGGGTATGTGTATGCAAGACGCTGAACAGGCGGGGATCGATCTGTTCTTATCGAAGCCGGTGAAGATGCAGGAGCTGAACAATATCCTGCAATCCATCTTTGGAAAGGGGGAAGCGGACTGTCTTCGCGCTGCTCCAAAACCGGAGATCAAGAAGCTGACTGATCATGCCAGCGTGCTGGTAGCGGAGGACGAGCCGGTCAATATGCTGCTGATTTCGGAGGTGCTGTCCAAAATGGGCTTTACCGTCATCCAGGCAGGCAACGGAAAAGAGGCGCTTGAACTGCTGGAGACACATCAGCCGACGATCATCTTTATGGATGTCAATATGCCTGAAATGGACGGGCTGGAAGCCACGCAGATCATCCGTGCGCAGTCTAATACGCAAAACAATATTCCTATCATCGCGCTGACCGCCGGCGCCATGAAGGAAGATAAGGAACGCTGTCTCCGGGCGGGTATGAATAGTTTTATCTCCAAGCCGTTCCGGCTGGAAGAAATAGAGCGGGTGCTAAAAGCTTATATGTTGGTGGCTTAGGGCGGGGCCGGGGAGGGGTGAATTTTTTGGGGGGGCATGGGTCGTGGGGGGAGGGTGGGTCGTGGGGGGACGTGTGTGTGTTTTTGGAAAAAAGTTAATTACGGCGAATTCGCCGCAATTAGAAAAATTGCCTGGAAGGGCGGGAAGCAGGGGCTTGGGCGGGGCGCGAAGCAGGGCGTGTTTTTGGTGGGGAAAAAGAACATTCGTACCTTAATGCAACCGATTGCAATATGGGTACTATTATGCGTCAAGATAAGCTGTTCATCCTTGCGTTTTCCCTCCTTCTTTTGCTGAAGCCTTTTGTTCCTGTCGCGCAGGTGAGATTGCCTCAATTAATTGCGGACAAGATGGTTCTGCAGCGGGATACCATCATTCGCATTTGGGGTTGGGCGGCTCCCGCCGAAAGGATAGCCGTTAGCTTCAACGGCAAAAAGTACAGGACCGTCGCGGCGTCTGACGGGGTATGGCAGGTGCAGCTGGCCCCGATGAAGGCCGGGGGGCCTTATACGATGGACATCCGGGCCAGTAACCACATCCTCCTAAACGACATTTTGATAGGGGACGTCTGGTTCTGCTCGGGCCAATCAAATATGGTGCTGCCGATGGAGCGGGTGAAAGAGAAATATCCGGAGGAGATTGCGGGGGCGGACTTCCCGGAGATCCGAAACTTTTTTATTCCGACTGTCTCCGATGTCGGCAAAATACAGGAGGATCTTCCACCCGGAAAATGGATGGAAGCCACGCCGGCGACTGTGCTTGCCTTTGGGGCGGTCAGTTTCTTTTTCGCCAGGGAGCTTTACCGGCGGTATCATATTCCGATCGGGATCATCAATTCAAGCGTTGGGGGTACGCCTATACAGGCCTGGATAAGTGCGGAGGGGTTGAAAGGCATATCGCCGTATGCAGAGAGGGTTGCGCGGTTTAAGGAGGGGGGTGAGACGGGGGGGCGGGGTGTTGGGGATTCGGGGGGGCGGGGCGCGAGTGATATGGGCGGGCGGGGTGTTGGGGATGTGGGGGAACGGGTTGCGGGGGATGCGGGGGGGCGGGGTGTTCGTCGTCCGGATCAGGGTTTGGCGGACTCCGTTAAATGGTGGGCGGTCAACTATATCCCGGAGGGCTGGCACAATTTCTGGCTGCCCGGTTTCTGGGCTGACCAGGGCGTCAAGGGGCTTAATGGCGTCGTGTGGTTCCGGAAGGAGATCGATATCCCCGCATCCATGGCCGGGAAGGCTGCCAAATTATTTGTCGGCCGGATCATTGACGCGGACGAAACCTATGTCAATGCTGTCGAGGTGGGTCATATCACTTATCAGTATCCGCCGCGTCGGTATGAGATACCGGCTGGCCTGTTGAAGGCCGGGAAGAACCTGTTGGTTGTGCGTGTTACGAACACGGCCGGGAAAGGCGGTTTTGTGTCGGATAAGCGGTATGAGCTCACCGATGGGGTCACGCATATAGATATACGCGGGGATTGGCAGTACAAGGTCGGGGAGGTCTTCGCTCCGGGGAGTTTCGGGGGCGGGAGTGGTGGTGGCGGGAGTGGTGGCGCTGGCGGGGGGGCTTCGCCTTTTTCGGCGCAGAACGAACCCACCGGCCTGTACAATACCATGGTGGCGCCGGCCACCCATATCATCATCAAGGGATTTGTTTGGTATCAGGGGGAGGCGAATGCCGGGAATCCGCGGGAATATGGCAGGTTGCTGCCCGCACTGATCAGGGACTGGCGCAACAAATGGCGGGAGGGTGATTTACCCTTTCTCTTCGTGCAGCTACCGAATTTTATGGAGGTGCAATATTCTCCTGTCGAAAGTCAGTGGGCGGAGTTAAGGGAAACCCAACTCAATGCCCTGGCCGTCCCCAGGACGGGTATGGCTGTGGCGATCGATGTTGGGGAATGGAACGACATTCATCCGCTGGACAAAAAGGATGTAGGTGAGCGGCTGGCGCTGGCCGCGAGGAAGGTCGCGTATGGA
>Ga0302324_100009709_pt1 | contig 20064 bp, 36 predicted proteins | sample Palsa_T0_1_FD_201949 | JGI IMG/M metagenome (GOLD analysis project Ga0302324, IMG submission 201949) | Peat permafrost microbial communities from Stordalen Mire near Abisko, Sweden - Palsa_T0_1 | ecosystem: Environmental > Terrestrial > Soil > Palsa > Peat permafrost | place: Sweden: Abisko...
ATTGTGAGTGTGCTAACCTGAATCGCAATAAAAAACGGAGAGGTGTCCGAGCGGTTTAAGGAGCACGCTTGGAAAGCGTGTGTTGGGGAAACTCAACCGTGGGTTCGAATCCCACCCTCTCCGCCATAACTAACAAAACGCACGCCTGCCTTTGTTCTTGACATCGTGGTACAACCGTGGTACAATTCTTAAAGGAATTGAGGCTGTCTGGCGCTGTCGCGCCAAATCAGGAGATTTAAATGAACGCCACGATCTGCATTCGCATGAAGGCTTCGGCCAACAGTCTGAACGCTGACGGCACCAAGCGCTGGGTTCCTGATCCTAAGGGGCAGTGGCAGTACGTGTCTTTGAACCTTGGCGCTGGCCGTCGCCCGGTTTGGCTTGCAGACGTTGAGAAGGCTGCGAAGAACGGCGGACGCGGTTTCCAGTACCGCATCGGGAACAACTGGAGTGAGCAGTATCCCACCATCGCCGAAGCCGAGCAGGCTGCACGGCCTGTCATTGCTGGTCCATCGGTGACGAAAGACCGCGAAGATGAAACCGAAGGAACGTCGATCCGTGCCGCGGTTGAGGAGTTCATGAATGCTCAGCGCAACAAACGACCCAAGTCAATTGCCCGGTATCAGATCACGTTCGATCACCTGGAGAAGGGTCTGCCTCGATCCATTCGCACCGTCAAGCAGCTCGCAACTTCTAAAGCTCTAGACGCCTATTTGAAAACTCTTGAGGGAACTTACTCTGCCAAGACGATTGAGACGGAGATGGGCATAGTGTTTACGCTACTAAAACGTCACAAGAAAGAGACAGGAGTTGAAGAAGCTTCGGTGTTGGTCACGCTGCCAAAAGTTATCTCAAAAAAAGCTAAAGCATATTCGAAAGAGGAAACCGTTCAACTGTTCTCGAAGATGACCGAAGAGGAATATATCCGCTACACGTTCTTCCTCCACACGGGTGCTCGTGAGCAAGAGGTATCATTCGCGTCATGGGATGATGTTGATTTGAAGCAAGCCAAATTCGATGTAACCGCGAAATCTGATGTCGGGTTCATCCCGAAGAACTGGGAAGAGCGCACCATTCCGTTAACGACTGAGCTGGTCAACTTGCTGAAGAAGCGTAAGGCGAACAGTCCAAACAAGCGCTGGATATTCGCAAACGAAGATGGTAATCCCGAAGGCCATTTCCTGAGAAAGTTCAAAGCCATCGCGAAAGAGGCGGGCCTGAACTGCGGAGACTGCGAGACCACCTTGACCGAGAATCATTTAGGGCGTCGGCATAAAGTTGAAGCTTCGTGCTTGACCCGGCCTATCTGCGAGAAACACTATCTCCATCGCCTGCGAAAGACCTGTGCCACTCGTTGGCTTCGTGCAGGGCTTGACCTGATGCGGATCAAGACGTGGCTCGGGCATCAGTCTCTGGCGACCACACAGATTTATTTGTCTGATGAGATGGATGGCACGGAGCAAGCGTCGGTGGACAAAGCGTTCGCGGCCTAGAAGCCGATCTGCTTACTCAAGACGGCGTCCATACCACCTAACACCTCAAAGCGCTCCGCGATCCTGTCCATGATGCGCTGTTGTTCGTCGGTGTCGCCGGACGGCAAGAAGCGGTACCACTTAGCAAGTTCCTCGCGGGAGGCGTTCTCTACTTGCGCCATCGTTGGGAAATCAGGACGGTCGCTCATGATGGAATAATGGTAGCACGCAAGGCGCTGCAATTCGACGCAAATCCGTCCTTGCAAAACACCAGCGTTTATGGTACTATTTGGATGTGGCCGATGTTCGTTGGTCAACGTCAACGATAGGTCACCACACAGAGAGTTAATCGTTGAGGCTAATCCGAACCTGTTGAAGGGCAAGGGTGCCATACAGAATGCCATCCTAAAAAACTTGGATGGTGCGCAGACCTGTAGGCTAAGAGTCACGAACTTCGATTCTTAGGGGGTTCTCTCCGAACCTCACGTTAAACGGCTAGGTTCCTTTAACGGCGCTACGTGGTTCACTTCAAAACGAAGAGAACACGTAATGTCGTCTTCCAAAAAAGTAATCGGTGTAGTTCCGTGTACAGAGACCTGTTTGCCTGGACCTTCCGTACAAGTTTATCTGCATCCTCGTTCGCTGAACCTCGCTGACGCTTCAAGGTACGCAGGAGTTTCTCAATGGACGCTGTCTGAAGCGATCATGAACGGCGATTTGCCTGCGAAGTGGGCCGGTCGTAATCGTATCGTGCTCGTAACAGACTTAAATAATTGGCTCGACTCGCTTGACACCGTTCAACCATCAAGCGCTCCGTCTATTCAGGAACGTAAAAAACACTCTAGTGGGGCCGCATGAGTGTTACCGCCAATCCAATTGAAGTAACTGAATTCGCTGGTCCGTTTCCATTTTTAACGGTTGACGGTCAATCACTTCTCGATCAGCTCACCGTCGAAGACCACATCGAGATCGTTTACAACTCTTGGCTCGTGAATCGCGAGGCAAAGATTGCGGACACGCGAGAGATGAAGTCAAACTATTGGATAAGACACACAATAAACGCTCCAACCGTAGACGCCGTCCGCATCCCAATTAGAGGCGCTGCACCCTTCAATCCACCGTGCTGGAACATTCTCCATCAAGACCTGCCCGAAGGATACCTCCGCGTGCCACTTCCGCAATCCGATTTGTTCTTGCGACAGGATAAAGAGAACGGCGGGAAAGTCTTCGAACTTCTCAAGTTTCAGGAATTAGCACAGGCAGGTGGTGTAAACCACGAGCGAGAAGCGTTCGCATCATTGTTCAAACACTCGCTTATGGGCAACCTGAGGTATTTCGACTATGAGCTTCACGCTTCGTCACAGCCAGTCGCGGGAAACGCCAAACAAAATCAACGTGAGTCTCAAGGCTCCACGCTACCTGAGCAAGAGTTTTTTCGAGTCATCAAAACAAAAAAGTATCGAATACCGACGATGCCCAACGCGCTCTATCTCACCCTTGTCTGCGATTGGACGAATAGGGCAGCGGCTGAAAAATATAATTTGACGGAAGAAACAGTCAAAAAAAACCGGGCAGAGTTGGTGAAGAAATCCGGTTACGAACCTCTCCTCCGACTTGATCCGACAGTTGGTGCCGCCTACTACGGCACGCACGCTGGGAAAAGCGCAGCGCATCTACATGCCTACGACCCTCAGATGGGGAGCGGAGTTGACCCGAAGCGATACGCTAACGGAGAAACCGAGCAGTGGCGCGAGTGGAAATTGCGGAAACAATTGCGGCAAGAGTTCAAAGGTACGTTCGAATCCGACTCACGCCAAACCCAACGACGAACGTCACAGCCCGCTCGAATTGCCGGGGAAGATGCCTGAGATACCCCCTTCCCGAGGATAAGGGGGGAGAGACACACAGGCTCCTTCCAAGTAGTCCACAAAGCGGATAAGGAATAGCGTGCGAGAAAGCAAAACCATTGCAGTTGTGGAGTTGAGTGACTCTGGAGTCGAGCGCATCGTGCTCGTAGGAACCAACGAGGCTGATTTCACTGCCGCATCCCAGCATGTCACCAGAGCCATGCCTGAACTCGTACGTCTTGAGAAGGCTTGGAACCAAAAGGATTGAACGGAGTCACGCCCGACGCAACAAGCGTGACCGTGAACCCGCAACGACTAGCGGGTAATGAAGAAGAGGATTTTTATGAAAGGGATGATTTTGTTTTACAACCGGGCGCACGGCTGGGGATTTATCGCCCACGAAGGCGAAGACCTTTATTTCCACGTCAGCGGTTTAGCCAATCGCAAACGCGCAGTAGAAGCAAACGACCATGTAGAGTTTGATCTCGGTGAAAGAAATGGCAGGCCGATTGCAATCAACATTCGCGTCATCTTCCCGGCTCCCGCAGCGATTGGGGGCCAACAGTGAGTGAAAAACAAACGTACAGAATCCCTATCTCGAACGGGATTTTAGAACACTGCCGCAAGATCGGAGAGTCAATTTGGTATTTTCTGTGGTGCGTTGATAAAACGACCAAGGAGATCACAGATGAAAACGGCAACAGGGTTGGAAAGATTTTGGGCGGTAAGCCGGTGTGCGATCAAGACGTCGCCGACGTTCTTAATGTCAGCAAATGGACTATTAGACGATGGCGAGAGAACCTCACAGAACTCGGTTATATCAAGACCACGCGAACACCGAATGGGCACACGATTCTTGTCGCTAAGTCGAAGAAGTGGACAGCCGGTGGAGTCGAGTGAATAGGCAAATATGCCAACTCACTCAGTTGGTCGAGCGGGACAGTGAGTTGGCAAATATGCCACATCATGCCGGGCATCATGAGTTGCAAAATCAGCAAATCGAGGTGCAGATGTGCACCAGTGAATTGGCACATCCGCACCAGTGAAGTGCAGATATGCTAATTGCAATAAGACACTACAGTGACATATCAAGACATGACAGAGGAGAGTACAGAAAAACCTACGGGAACCGAACCAACGCTCGGCTTCGAAAGCGCCTCGCGACTTTCGTTCTCCCTGCCCGGACAAAAACAACAGTAGTGACGGCGACATGCGCCGATGGAAATTGAAATGGGAAAGCTAATTGAATTGCCGTTGGAAGGATGGACCGCAGCCGAAGAATCGGCTTTCGCGCAGATCATGCAAGTCGGCCACCTTGACCGGTTGCCCGCGATTCGTTTGTATCGCCGATCCGGCGAGTTGAATAAAGCGCTCGTGATCGCAGCCGCGGAAGCCCCGACCGATGTCGAGCTGGCCCGGCACAAGGCGTTTGGCGAAAAGATGAAGGCATTACGGCTAGTTGCTCGGAAATCGCCCCATATTGAATCCCAGCAAAGCCAGAATCAATCCTCGCAAGCGTCCTAAGCGTTTGAAATCACGGTTTCGTCGTCCATATAGTGGACAACTCGCCGGACGAAGCGAGCAGAGTTGGTATGTTTTAACCGTAAGAAAGAAAGGAGTAATACAGATGGCTAAGAAGCAGCGAAGAATATCGAAGTGGGAAGCTCAGTTGGCCGAGTATCTCGAAGACGTTGAGATTGGCTTGCTTGATTATTTGGAGAACGCATTACTCGAAAACATCCAGCTAATTCAGGAGACCTGCCCAGCGACACGCAAGCAGATCGAAGCCGCCGTGAAAAATGCTTTAAAGCAGGCATTCAAACCCAGTACGTTGCGCGGCAATAAAGAACTCGCCCAGTAGAGAATTAAGCCGAAGCAGGCAAGAGAGAGGTGAGGGATGGGTTATTCAGAGCGAGTTAAAGGAACGGAGTTGAGCGCATATGGTTTGACGCCGTATCAATCGAAGCTCATGGAGCAAATTCGTAAGCGCAGCGAACTAACGGGAAACTTCCAATACATCAATGCGAAGTATCTTTCCGGCGACTGGAACGTGATTTACCCGAATTTACTAGACCTGCAGAAGAGGCAGGCCATCGTCATGTTCGAAGGTCAGTTCGGTACAACATGGATCAAAGCGCGTGACGAGTAATTCGTCCACTCTGCGGAATGCTCGCGAAGCAAAAGAACAAGCGCGGGGGTATAAAGAACGAATAGAGGATTCCATGAAAGGAAAACGTGGTACGGCGAAAGTAAGTCAAGCAGGCCGCGGCAAGTGGAAGGCGCAGCCGGTGAAATTGAGTAAACCAATCGAGGGATATTTCAATAGCGTGGGAGCTTTGTCGGATTTGTTAAGTCAAATCAACGGGCGTAATACCAGCGCACAGGATTTCGTTCCCTTCAGAGATCGTGTAAGAGAAAAGCTCGTGGAGTTGAGAGCGTGGGAGCAGCGCAAGAAGCACCGAAAGAAACCGCCGAATGCACGAAGCCTTAAACTCTTCGCTGCCCGCAAGCTTGCTGACCGGCGTAACATTTCGATTCAAGATGCGTTGAAGATCGTCAGCCAATACGGTTCGAATCCGCCAGATAACATTAACGCTGCAAGCTGTCACACAGGATCGCGGTCGGTTGCGGACGTCTTTCAATAGTGTCAGAGAATATTTTTTCAGAAATTTCGTTTTTTTTTTTCACTTTCTCACTCTGATTGATGTTTTCGTCATCAGGAATCGCGATCATCATGATGTCCTAAAGCCACGCTCTTGCCCGCTACGGGCCTCACTGCGGTGCCGTACGCGATTTGATGTGACTTTGCATTTGCCTTTGTCGGGAATTTCTCTGGATTAGAATCTGGCCTTCTCCGCCGTCGAAGATACTAAATGACTTAAATTGGACATGGTACAGATTGACGTACCACGCGAGAGAAATTAAAGCCACGTCCGGCGCTTTTTGCGGTCGCACCGAGGATGAAGCGGAAAAAACAGGGAGGGCCAAAAAACCTCTCCCCCAACCCCTTCGCGTTTTCTAAACGCTGCCCGATTGATGATCGAGGCATTTGCTTTAGAAAGTTCAAGCGGAATGGTCGGTCGAGTCGTCCTTTTAAGTGTAGGGCTATTCAAAGGAAGCTTCCTGGCCGATTGTCGAGGCCCCGGCAGGCACCCTTCGGCTTGCTGGCCGAGCCTGGACGGGTTTGAAGGATTGATGCAATTGTCGTCCACAAAGTGGATGGGTACCTTGAACGATTTGTTCACCGCATAGAGTCCCCTTTTTGAAATATGGTGCCGCCTCGCATAGCAGACCGCGATACCCACTTTTTCACCCGCTCATATCCGGCTTGGAGGTTTGATGGCTCGCACATGGTTACGAAAGGTCTACGACCGAGACGGCGGAATTTGTGCGATCTGTAAGCAATCGGTGGATTGGAATCTACACGGCACCTACGAGGATGGCGCTCCGCAAATCGACCATTTTATTCCTCGTGATCACGGTGGCGAAGACCGGCCCGAAAATTATCGGCTTTCACACGCAGGTTGCAATCGAAGCAGAGGCACCGATGATGTAACCGCGGATAACGACTACGTCGTCCCGTCCTTTAAGTGCGTCCAATGCGGCGGCGACATTCCGTACACACACCTTGGCCGAGTCGGGAATCAACCGATAGTGTGTTCTCGTGAATGCCGCAGACTTCGCCGGAATCAGAAACAATTGGAACGGACAAACATGAAAAAAGGAGTCTCTGCAGTGGTTTCGTCCCCTTAGGGGGAAAGCGAGGAATTTTTATGGCTGGGAAGCGACTAGAGGCTAGTCGGTCGAAATCTATTAATAAGGCTACGGACAGAAAATCTACTATACAAAGTGAACGAGCGGATGGGGGGCCAAGTGAGCTGATGACCGAGACTGGGCCATATCTGAGAGAGCAATTCGTCCCACCTGCCGGAACGAGTTACAGCCGTAAACCGCCGTTCTTTATAATCGACTCGGGGTTTAATACTCAAGATTTGAAAGACGACGCGGCCCAAAACAAACGTGAGTACGCAACCATTAGCAACTTTAAAGTCCGGCGGGCTATCTAGAAAGAAATCAGTCAGTCCCGCGTGTTTGCCGTTCCCAAAAAATCGTCCAATCCAAACTAAAGTTTGGTCGGGAACTGTTCTAGTTTCTCGAAGATTTTTACATTTATCTCTTTGATAAAAATGATCGTGTTTATAAATAGAATCTAAAACCATCCCCGTTTTCATTACCCAAGCCGCTAGTACAAGTTGTTCTTCGGGTGATAACGGAATACTAAGATCGAGCAGTAAAGGTTTTAAAATCGGGATTGTATCTTGTTCGAGTTGACTCATCCATCCGTTATTACAGGTATCACAGACCGTTCTGATTCTAAGAACCGCCGATCCTTTTTGTATTTTGGTAGGCAATCCCACAATATTTTTGACCATATCATCGCGTTTGCCTATGACTTCTAAGAGCCAAAGCGGAAAAGTATCTTCTTTAGAGTTAGCGTAGTTTTCGCAGAACAGGCAGCGTTTTCTTTCCTGTTTCGGTTTTTTCATTCCGATAATTTATGTAAGTGCGCTTTTCATCGTTTCATCTCAAAGGAAAAATATATGCTACCAATCGTTCTCAAGACTGTTTCTCCCGAAGAGTTGGCTTCGTCAGACTTTTCAGTCCGGCTTCGTGCGGAGAAAACGATGTCTTACAATGCAGGCATTCTATACGCATTGGAAGTAATCCGAACTCAGGTGTTGGCCCCGCAGGGTCTGGACAATCTGCTAAATATCGTGGGCTATGACAGTGCGGGCAAATCAAGTACCATCCAAGCGACGCGCTCATGACTTTACTTTCTTCCGTCCTCACGTCCGTTGATTCGAACAGGCATGTCCAGCGGCTCATCCCGGAGTTTAGTTGAAGTGTGTATTACCTAGCAAGTTGCTTATAATTCTTCCGTCTCTGACGCTTCTTCTTCTTACGCTTCGGCTTGTAGGCCAGCACTTTATCCGTTATGAGATCGACAATCTCTTGAGGTTTTCATAGGTGATGGGAGTCACATATATAATTCCCGAAAAAGGAAGCTTCAGAAGGTACCGGGATTGAACCGGCCCCGGCAGCGCCCCAGCTTTACCGAGAGGACGACCAAGCATGCAAAGTTCAGGAATGAGTTCACGCGGTTCTCGTATTCCCACCAAACCATCAGCCGTGCCCGAAAAAGATTCCCGCGAGTTGCCCGGGCAATCAGACACGACCGGCAACGAGCCGATCAAGAAATTTTCCGGTCGCAGCCCTGCAACTTTGCCCGGCTTCGGTTGGAAAGCTAAAAGCAAACTGAAAGATTCGGACTACCACCGCTCAAAATAGTTTTTAGCCCCGGCGTAGTGTTTCGCTACTCCTGAAGTAAATATCTTGTAATGAAGTAGGCAACAATGGCGCAACAAGTCTTCAATACCAGCGACCCGAACAATGGGTACATCGTTATCGACGCGGCTCCCGCAGGAAATGGACAGGCTATCAATGCTCCGAGTACCGCAGGGGCGAAAGGTTACGACGATGCGAATTACCCTCCGGTAGTTGGCGGAGTAACGCAAGGTACCAATCCTTTCTCGAACGGCAGTGTGCTTCTTGACACCACGCATGACTACCAATCAATTGATCCGAGTCGTGCAACTGTAGCCGGTAACCCAGCGCAGAACAATCCAACGGTGCCCGTCTCCAGCATCGTCGTGCAGAACGTAGCTCAACAAAGCCGTTTGATTTGGAAAAATCCCGCTTGAGACTGGTGTTGTTGGTCGAGCCTAGCCGATACATCCCGGCCTGGATTCGGGCCGTATCGGCACAAGTTTAAGTATTTCGGAGGAATCATGCCAAGACACAAAAAGAAAACCGGACCTTATGTGTCACGGGTGTTCATTGTTTTACCGTGCGGTCTTCATGCTTGTGAAGCATACCGAAACGGAAACGTAAGCAGTAAACCCATCGACCGAAGTTTAGTTCCTCACGGTGCCCGGACTTGTGAAGAAGACCGTCTATGTCGAACTTGCAATCCTCCACCACCTTGGCAACCCGCAGATCAAGGAGACGTAAATGCAAACTAACCAAGCCTTGTCCGACGAGCTAACTGTCTATCAAGTTGGCGGTCGCTATTTCACAGCGTCGGGGGAACAAGTCACCATCGAATTGATTTCCGAGGAAGAGGCGTATCAAAAAGGAATTCTCCATCGTCAAGAAACTCGTGATGAAAGTCGCGTTCGAGAAATCCGCATGAGCTTTGAGTTCGGCTACAGCATCCCGCAGTTAGAACAGCTTTCTTGGCAATACTCTCCCCGGTCAGAAGAGGGAAAAATTCTATCTCAAGTTATCAAAGACAAAATTGCCGCAGTGGAGGCAGAGGGTCGCGCTTTAAATGCTGAAGAATTGGCGGCGAAGAAAAAAGGAATTGATGGAACGGAAGTGCCGCCCCCGGTCCTCGAAACCGCATGGATAAAATCATGAACATCGAAAAAGTGAAAACCAGATTTGAGCAAATGTCCATAGATCAGCTAGCAGAACAAATTGACCGGCATGTGGACGAGCCGCTTGAATTGCGCATTATTGAGGAAGTTTTGAAATCGAAAATCGGCGCAATGGTTAAAAAAGCGAAGCTTCCAGGTGTAAAAGAAGATACAGAGGACGCAACCCTTTGCCCGCCTCCAATTCAGGCTCCGAGTGGCGCGGCATTCGAAAGCGTTTCGCGCGACATCAACAGTACTGAAGCGCACGTCGATATGTTCGGTCCCGAGTTGAAACCTTCACCGGCACCCCGTTGGCTGTCTTCTGATATTGCAAAACCAGCAGTGCCCGACGCTAATACTCTTCCGCCTCAGAAAATTCACGGCGATGGCGTCAATGCAGAATCTTTTTCGGGCGAAGTAGTCCCAGGTCTTTCGTTCGTTAATCCGGGCAGACAGGAAGGAAAGGCAATTCGAATTCCTTTAGCGTCCGAAATTCAAAAGGGTGAGTAAAGGTGAGCAGCCTTAAAGAGGAATTATGAGACTTGTCGAGTCAATTCTCGAATCCGAGTATCGGCGTGTTGCCCAAGAGCAAAAGCTTCTCGGACGCGGCGGTCCAAAAGTAGCGAAGCAACTGGCGGAACTGGAAGAAGAGCATCTAGCCGATCTTTCCTTCCTTGCCCGGCCTTATTCTGGCCGTCTCGCTGATCTTCGGCACAGTGACCTGGACGAAGGACAAAAGAAACGTCTCCTGGAATCTGTTTCTGAGGCCTGGCAGGCTTTGCTTCTTTGTAACGAGAAAGCTCTCCGTGATCTTTAAAGCCTGAGTGCCTTGATTCTTCACGAGTCGTCCACAAAAGTAGAATCACAAAAGTTTCTTCGTCTATAGCGAGGAAAGTCCCCGGTCTATCGGTGACAAGCAATATCCAATTGGAAGTAAGGAAAGTAAACATGAAGCCAGAAAATAGCAGTTTTGCAAAAGCCGCAAAGCTCGGTCGTGAAATAGAAGCCAAGCCGCGCATCAACCCGCATTCAGAATTGCGCTTGCCGGAAGGCAGCAATGCGGTTCAAGCGGTCAATAGTTACGATGCCCGCGAAAGATCGTCACAAAACCATGAAGCAGACGGGGCGCTCAAGCATTCGCACGCACAGCTAAAAGACAGTTCGAGAATCCCAGCCCGACCGGAAATAAAGGCGGATGATCGGGCAGATGGCGTCCCGATTCCCCACTCAGGTCATGGTGTCCATTGCGATCCCAGTCGTGGGAACGATGGCTCGGCAGGATGGAAGGCGAAAGGAAAGTACCAGCAAAACAATGTGACGATTGAAGACTACAAGTCGAATTCCGATCCGACCCCAAGCCTCAAGCCGTCGAGAAAGCCGAAGTAACATATCGTGAAGCTTTCCACGTCACCTTGCCCGGGTGTCGAGGTACATCAATTTAATTGAACTCTCAACCTCGGCGTTGAAGTTCGTCCATTAAACGGATTCAGCGCCGAGCTGTTTTACAAATTAATCAGGAGAATATAAATGAGCAACCCGTTCGCAAACATGTCCGCAGCCGAAATGGAACTGCTGAGGTTGGAAGACCCGGTCGGCTTCGCCGAGCTGGAACGGCAGTTGGATGCGCCACAGGTAGATCGAAGCAAAGCTATCGTTTTTCAAAATGGTCGAGTTGTCTCAAACGCAAACGTTAATCGACCGGAGTGAGATCATGGACGAATACAGAGTTCGAATCGAAAAGAACGAGCAATCAATCGGATTTATGGCAGCACCTTTTTCCCGGGTTTCAAATCGTGTCGGTTGCGCTCAGGTTTTAATTCCATCTCTTATCACTGACATCGATCCATTGCCCAAATATCACCTTGGGGTCTTTAAGAAATTCGTCGCGAATCGAATCGTTTCAGCCATTACGTTCGGTCTCCGCCTCCTCTATCGGTTCGGGGTTGAGTCCCATTTCATTGTCGCCAAAGAGAAGTAAATTCATTTGCAGTTGTCCGTTCTGCTCCTCGCCGTTTTGACCGCTGCCGTCGAGCGGTAAACAAGTTTATGCCACCGAAAGTGGGTGCCATAGGTTTAGCTTTACAAACTGTTCGCCATCGCCATCAGTGCGATGGGAAGGAATTAGATTTCTAATGACCATCACAAGTAAACTTACAAATACCCAGCTTCTAGCCGTTGCGCAGCAAACTTTAAACGCCCGCGATTTTGACCACGTGAAATGGTATTTCACTCGCTGCACCGCAGACCCGGACTTTTTCAGACAAGACGCGATCCAATTTATTACGAAACGTGCGGGCAAGACACCAGACCAACTGGTGGACGGAATCGTCGCTGCTCAAATTCGTCGCGAAGAAGAGGCTAAGAAACCGAAACCAAACGATGGTGGCACTGCTGTCCGCATCCTCGATCTCAGCAAACAGGGCCAGCCAGCCGCAGAGAACCCTAATATGCTTGTTGCGGAAGCCTGTCACGGCGGCTGTGGTCTTCGTTTGGCTCTCACTCTCGGCGAAGTTCAAGCCGGGGCAGAAACATGCTGGTGTCTAAACTGCCGACCGAAGGCTCTATTGAACTCAGCCGCCGCCGAGAAGTTGCTCCAGCGCTTTTTAACCAATGTCCCGAGCTTCTATCTTGATCCGAAGGGCTTCAACGCCTCTATCATGGCCGCCGAGATCGACCGTCGTCATCTGCAAAACCCATCGATTGGTGATTTAATCGAGATTTACGCTGAAAATCGTTCGAAAATGCTCCAGCGATTAACCCCAGAAGAGGTCCGTGCGATGACGAGTTCACAGCTTGACGCTCGAATAATTCGAGACCCTGGACTCGGGGGCGTAGATGTCGAAGCCTGTAAGGAAGGTCAGCAGCATATAACCGGTGCTTTTCAAGCTCACAGCACCAACAAAACAAAATATTTGCCGTTTAGGCCGACTGGCACACCTCGCAGCGGCCAGACAGGGGGAATTTAAAATGACTAACGCGTTAAGACCCCCGTTTACAGAGACAGAGCTGCTTCGGATGCATTCGAAAGACTTCGATTATTGTTGTAAACATTTCAAAACCGAAGTGGAACGCACCCTGAATCCTCCTCCCGCTCCTGTTCCACGTCGCCCGCTATTTCCACAGTCGGACTTGAAAAAACTGGCCTTGGGCGAAACGATAGCAGCCGAGTACCTGGAGTTCGTGCATAAGAAAGGCTATCTCCGAAACGGAGCCATCGCTGATTTTGCGTACGACGAATTCCTAAAATCCAAACAGGACGAGCAGCAGTTAAAAGATGTAGAAGCGGAAGTAGAGCGCTGGGTAAAGGAACACGAAACGTATGATGCTTCCGAATCCAATCGAGTAGCACTTTGGAATTGGCTCCAAGAAAAAGAATTGCCTTTAACGTACGCAAATTTGGACAAGGCGTTCGCGGCCCTCGTTGCCTCCGGTGAAATCAAGGCATTGCTCCCGGTTGCAGACAGGGTTGAGATGCGGCCCGGACAGTGGAAAAACGGAATCTTCACGCCGTTTGAAACTGACGGAGCGCAAGGTACGGTGAAGACTGCTTCCTTCGGCCTTGGTCAACTCGATCCATCAAAAGTGGCAAGCGGGGATAAGCAGGTGACGAAGCGCGCATCCCAAATGTCCGCCGAAGAATATCAGCGCAACCTCAACGATTCGCCATCATTCAGAAAACGAATGAACGAATCGGCAGTTTCGTAGGTCTTTCCTCACCTGCGAGTGTGACAGGGCAGGCCGTCTTCTCCTGCACGTCACTCTTTCCTTCAACATCACCATCCCTCATAGGAGTTTTCATATGCCAAAGTTCGCTACGCAGGACCGCCTTTACAGCGACCCATCCGGGATCGCCCGCGAAATGATCGACAAAATTATTCTCGGTCATAAGAAGCACGAACTTTCGGTCGCTCAGTATCGGGATCGAAAGTTCCAAAAAGACGCGGAGGTAAAGAAGGCCAAAGAATCCGAGCAACAGTTCTGAAGTCAAATTCGTTTTCACAGGAGCGGAAATGGCAGAAACCAAGACTCACCCCGTGTATGGCGAAGTAATCGTATTACAGAGTAGTGGTGCGCTCGTTCAAGTCGAGACAGAAAATGGTGACAGTTTTTGGATCACCGTCGCCTCGTTCATCGACAAAAAGAAAAAAGCCACGAAACGTCGAGCGAAGAAAAAGAAAGTAGTCCACAAACTGGACGAGCCGGTCGATGCCCTCCTTGTCCGTGAAACACGTGCCGAAGAGGCGGAGCCGGAAGTATTTGATGAAGTAGAAAACGTCGTTCGAGAGGACGCCGAAGAGGAAACGGAAGAGTCATGCGAAGAACCAATCACGTCGGGCGAAGATATGGCCGCCTGAAAGTTGTCAGTCGTACCCGCAGAGGTTTGAACCAAAGCAGTTCTTACTACGTCCGGGCCGAATGCACTTGCGGCACAACCAAGCGCTACAAACTATGCCACCTCGTAACCGGCCATACGCAATCCTGTGGCAAGTGCGAGTGGGCCACCAATCAACGCCGCCTCGCAGGATCGCAGGCTCCGCTCAAGCACGGACACACTCGCGGCAATCGTCGTAGCCCGGAATATATTTGCTGGGTGAATCTGAGGCAGAGGGTAACGAACGCCAATCTTCCAGATTTCAAATATTGGGGCGGTCGGGGAATTACGGTTTGCAAACGATGGACGGGTAAGGAGGGCTTTGCCAACTTTCTTGCAGATATGAAGGTACGCGGCAATGGGTTATCGATACATCGCAAAAACTCAAACAAGAATTACATGCCGTCCAATTGTGTGTGGGCCGATGCTAAAACTCAAGCGAATGAGAAGCGCCATGTCCATTAGCTGGGCCACCTTTCCAGCGTGCTATTTAGAAACCATCCCGAGAATGGCTATTGACATCTCATATAAAAACTTATATAAATGGGTTGTGACCAGCGAAGGATCAAAAACGCGGATTAAGTGGGAAGGCAAGACCAAGGATGAAATCAAGTCTTGGCCAGACGACGTTCGCCAGGATATGGGCCTTGAGTTGCATCGGCTGGATAATCACGAAGATCCATTGGACGCCAAGCCTCTAGGGAAGGGAATTACTGAGCTAAGGGACCAAGACAAGGATTTCTGGTATAGGCTTTTGTACGCTCTGCATGCGGGTTGGATATACGTTCTTCACTGCTTCACGAAGACGACAAACCAGATACCTAAACGCGATCTGGATCTGGCTACAGAGCGTCTAAGCAATGTGAAACGAAGGAATGACCCACCGTACGAAGAGCCCGAAGTAGCTGAGGAGGAGGAAAGTGCGTAAAGAACGGACCGTGTTTGACGATCTGGGTTTTTCGCCTGAAGTTGCCGCTCTGCTGGAGCTAAAGGCTGAACTGCACGCAAGAATTATGCGCTGCGTGAAGGACCGTTCGCAGATTTCCTTGGTAGAAGCTCTAGGTGAAACGCAGCCGAGAGTAAGCGATCTGCTGCGCGGTAAAATTTCAAAGTTTAGCTTGGATACGCTGGTGCAGTATGCAGCCGCTCTCCACATGCAACCAGAAATCAAGACACACAAGCCAGTTGTTCAGATGGCCTCAGCACGCTGAAGTACGTCCACACGCACCCCCTCTGACCTATGCCCAACTTCCTTAGAGTCGAGCGCGCAAAGTCCGTCGTCCTCAACGGCAAACTTCTGATCCTGAAGCGATGTGTGAAATGTAATGCGGAGTTTTACGGCGAGGAGATGCATCTGAAATGTGAAGCGTGCCGGAACGCTATTGTGAAAAGTAATGCCGCGACGAAACGAAAGAAGAGGGCATGATGGATAACACCCGGCTTGCGGAAGCACAGCAAGAGTTAATGCGGCACTCGTGGGACACGTTCGTGAATGATGCGCCTCGGGCAGGTATAAAAGGTTCGGTTGTCCCCGGTTGCCCGGTATGTCGGAAGATCATCTACACCGACAATCAATACCTGAGTCATCTTGCTTTGGATGTGCTTCCCGGAATCTTGGAAAGAATTACTGCCGAGTCTGTTTGAGCTATTTAACGAGAACGAAGCACTCAACATCCTTACTGTATTTTGGATCGTGGTCAGCCGCGCAAGAGAAACCTATAATTTCCCCGCCAATCTGGAGGATAGGAGGATTCTCTCCAGGGATAATACTGCTTTCCCGATAGATGCGAATGTGACCAGACCCTTGCGCTGGTTGAGAGTGACTCACTGCTCCAAAAACAAAGCTGCCTACTATTAGCACGGCAACTAACATCCTGTTCTTCATTTCATCCTCCTCCGTTCCCGGATCAATCTCTACTCCACCAGTGGTTCGGCTTTCAGCGACGTTTCACTCTCGCCCCATCCTCGCAAAACACTCCCGCTCCATATCGAAACGGTTTCCCTAAATGTGTCCAAGACTTCGCTAGCGCTCCGTTGAACACGACCGGCTCGATCCTCATTCCGCAATTGCAACAGAGAATGCCGGTTGAAACTACGATCCTTGATTCGGTCTGGGAAACCTTACGTTCTTCAACTACAAGTTTTTCGACCTTCAATGTTTGACCATCCTCAGTTGTTCTGTTCCGGGCGGCAGCATCTTGACCAACCGTTCTCGCGTCGATTGCGTCAGCTCACACTCTCCTGCCTGAAACAAAGTCTCCAACGCCAGCTCTATTGATTCGTCGGTCACGCGGTAGCCTCGCATGAATGTTGCGAGCTGCTGCAGTTCATGATCGTCTAGATTTAGTTCGCACGGATCATATAGGAGCATTGTTAACCTCCTGAAGTGTAAGATTCGCCGCTGATATCATCGGGAGGTGCGCACTGAACCAGTCTTTGGCGGCGTGAGTGAGCGGAGTCAAGAGGCAAATGGAACCGTGGTATTGGAACGAAAAATCAGGTCGTGTTATCGGGCGGGATTTCGATCCGGTAGGACTCGACCCAAAAGAGTGGAATGCGCTTTTCATGGTTTCTCCCATTGGTATAAGAGATAAGAGAAAGCCGCCAGAAATCTTTGTTGGGGAACGCCTAGGTGGGTTTTGCCCCTTGGCCGTATCCCTCCCAACTATGGAGGCTGGCACCGTGACCTTTTCGTTGGCTCGGTTGCCGAGGCGCTGATTAAACGCCCACTCTTGATACGCCTGAAGTCTACACTCGAAATCTAATAAATCAAACGTCTCATTTAGCCTTCGAACACACTGGTTTAGGTACGAGAAGCGTTTCCTACCTTTGGACGGCCTTCTCATCCACTTGCGATACTCTGAGATTTTCAAGAATTGCACATGCGGTCTGCATCTTGCGTTGCTGGGAAATGCCGATCTGCCCGTTTGCTGAAGTCTGTTTATCATTAATTGTGTTACCTATCTAATAAGTTGTACTGTCTAGGACAGGCCGTAGTGTTGCACAACCCAAGAGGACGTAACGCAAAGTACGCCGACGCTTTTCCACTAAAGGGGGCCTTAATTTGCCGCCCGCACTGAGCCAGCTAACGATCAATCGGATTATTATCCATGAGGTTCCCCGACATCTCCGTAGCGATTCGGAAAGTTCCCCAGCTTACAGCGAGGTCGAAAGCCCCCTCAACGATGAACTTCGAGTGTTCTTCAAGGAAAAAATCGTCGAGACTGTAGGCTCGTCTTCTGCATACGATGTGATCTTCGACGCCACGACTAGGTCACCTGTACCCCAAATGGTACGGGACTTCCTTGCGCGTTCGGACATCAATTTTGTTGAAATGTCAAAGGTCATCGCCAAGCACCTTCATGATGCTCAAGGCGGTGTGAGCCCAGGCGGATTGGTTACGGTAGTGGACTGTAGGATCGAGGACAATAGAGCGATAGGAATTCTGAAATTGGAGAAAGAAGCAGGTGTCCGCCTCCACCAAACGACCCACGAAGGATTACGCACTTTCGACGTGAGCTACATACGAGATTTGATTTTGACTAGGAAGACTAAGCTCTTCAAAATAGGGTTCTTCTATCCATCGGATGGCGGTAACGACCCTTCAGGCGCTGTTTGTGACGAACAGCGCGGGTACATGCCTCAAATCGAAATCGCGGGTTTTTTTCTTACAGATTTTCTAGGATGCTGTTTAGCAGAAGACGAAAGGATCGCGACGAAGCGCTTTTTCACCGTGACACAGGATTTCTTTAATGCACAAATTGAAGACCCGGTTGAACGAACTCAGGCCTTGACGCATTTGCTGTCTGAAGTTACAAACCAAACGACACGAATAAACGTTCGAGAGTTCGCACGTAGGAGTGTTCCAACGCAGCAACGGCAGGCATTTTTAAATCACCTCGAACAGGAGGGAGTTGGTGTTCGAGAAATAAGAAAGAATATCGAACTCATCGACGCTCAAACGAAGAAAATGGCCCTTGAGTTTGAAAACGGGGTAACTGTTGTGGGCACACGAGAGGCATTCAGACAGAGCGTTCAAGTGGAGCGTGCGCGAGCGGGAGCGGCTCGGGTGGAAATCACAGGCAAACTAAAGCGAGTCAAAGGAAAGTGATCGATCTGGAAGCAGCGCGAGGGCGTTGGCTATCTGAAAGAGGTATCTATGAAGAGCTGCTGCAGCGGGTTATCGCGACGCTCAAGCACCGATTGCGTTTAGAAGGAATGTCAGCCCACGTTACAGCGAGAACCAAGGACACACCAAATTTGCTAAAAAAGATGCTCAAGAAGGGGTATGGCTACGAAAGAATTACCGATAAAGCTGCAGCGCGGGTGGTGGTGCAATTCCGATATGAGACTGAAGCCGTGCTTCGATTGGTTGAGAATTCTTTCGACATTCTGCGCAAAGAGGACAAAGCCCAAGCTCTTGGGCACAGCAGGGTCGGTTACTCGGGTGTGCACTATGACGTCCGCCTCAAGACTTCATCTCTAAGACCCGAGAACACAGATCTGACTGAATTGCAGTGTGAGATTCAAGTTCACACCCTCTGTCAAAACCTCTGGGCTGAGATGGATCATCAACTCGGGTACAAGCCCGCACAGCCAATCCCGGAGGACTTGGTCCGCCAGATTTATTTGCTGAATGCGCTACTTGAGGTCACTGACCGTAACTTTACCTCGATCAGTCTGCAGATTGCCAAGTTGCCCGGAGCTGATGCAATGAGACTGCTTCAAAACCTAGAACGGCATTTTTATCGTTTCACCGGCGAGACTTTCGATCCCGGACTATCGCGGCAGATTCTTGAAGATGTAATGTCGTCTTATGAATCCGCCGAGCTGCCCAAGGTGTCCTCAATCGTCGAGAGTTTTGTTGAAGTAAACGCATCCAGGTTGCAGTCATTGTTCAACACGTACGAGAAGATCGATGATCGGCCATTGTTGTTGTTCCAACCTGAGAGTTTTGTTCTGCTGGAACGATTGGAAACGAATCCTCATGTTCTCGAAGCAGTCTGGATTCAGCGATATCCTCGCGAAGAGCTGGAGCGCTTGAGCATAGCCTGGGGAAAACCTTTGGATTAACACGGTTCAGCGCCGCGGAACTGAGTGAAGGCCGTACCTCCTCCCTCTTGACAATCTTTCCGTTGAACCGCACATCATTCCTGGTGTATTGGCCTCGCCGTTCTCTTCACAAAACAACAATCACAGACCCTCGCGCCGCCCTTCAAGGTATGAACTCAGCTCTACGGGCAGGGTTTATCTCGGCTTCACATTTACCTCACCGTTCGTCCTTCGACTCGGCGATGATCTTCTTCTAATGATGTTGAATCTCGCCGAACGAAGCGAAAAAGGAAATGGGAATCCCTTAGCCATTTCTAATTCTGCTGACTAGTTCGACTTTTGCAAAACCGCTGTCAGTCGCAATTCCGGTCCCGTCACTATCGTGAATTGCTCGGACCAATTCTTGTAGTCTTTTGCAAACATACGGACGTAGTGGTGTCCGAACTTGAGATTCAATGTAATAGGGCACTTTCCCACAAAGGCATCGTCAACGTAGACTTCGGCTCCGCTTGGGTCGGACACAAAAGAAACAGCGCCAAGGCTTTCGGAAGTGCTGGCGCTTGCTGTTCCATTTGCCTGTGCAACAGGCGCGACTGGATGTTCCGACACAGCAGGTTCTGTGTTCTGTTTCGATTCCTCCGATGCCGCCGTTGCGGCCACTCCGGTCGGAATCTGGCTAACTTCTGCCTCCAATTCGGCGAAGACGTTCACCTTGCCACTGCTGACTTTGATTTTTCTTTCCCAAGTTTTATACCCTTTCTTCTTCACACTAATCGTGTGGTCGCCCGGCGAAACACCGATAGTCGAAGGGGTATTCCCAATAAAGTTTCCATCCAATTCGG
>Ga0302324_100009712_pt1 | contig 20058 bp, 20 predicted proteins | sample Palsa_T0_1_FD_201949 | JGI IMG/M metagenome (GOLD analysis project Ga0302324, IMG submission 201949) | Peat permafrost microbial communities from Stordalen Mire near Abisko, Sweden - Palsa_T0_1 | ecosystem: Environmental > Terrestrial > Soil > Palsa > Peat permafrost | place: Sweden: Abisko...
TTGCCATCCTCGATGCGAAACCCGAACTTGGTGGCAATCACCGCCTGCTCTCGCCGGCCCTTGAGTGCCCGTCCCACCAGCTCTTCATTAATGAAAGGGCCATAGACCTCGGCGGTGTCAAAGAAATGGACACCCAGCTCGAGTGCACGATGAATGGTGGCGATGGATTCGCTATCGTCGGTCGAGCCATAGGACTGGCTCATGCCCATGCATCCCAGGCCCAGAGCGGAAACCTCCAGGCCCTGCGTTCCTAATTTTCGTTTCGGCAACATACTCTTTCGATGCTGCGTAACAGCCCACGATGCCCAAAGGCTCGACTCTAAAAAGGAATATCGTCGTCCGTGATCTCGGTGCCGGCAAATTCCTCGTGGTGCACCGGCGCCCGTTGATCGAAGGAACTGGTGTTGGAGCGTGGACCGCCCCCACCGTCTCCGTCGCTGCCACGGCCCGACAACAGCATAATGTCGTTGACGATGATCTCGGTGCGGTACTTCTTCTGCCCGGTTGCCTGGTCATCCCAAGAGCGGGTCTGAATCCGGCCTTCCACGTACAGCTTGGCGCCCTTCTTCACGTAGTCACGAATGATTTCCGCCACCCGCTGATACGCGGTCAGGTTGTGCCACTCGGTGCGATCCTGCCACTCGCCGGTCTTGTCCTTAAAGCGCTCGGAAGTGGCCAGGCCAAGGTTGGCGACCGGCAAACCACTGGGGAGAAGTTTGACCTCCGGATCTTTGCCTACATTGCCCACCAGAATAACTTTGTTGATGCTCTTTGCCATAATGCTCCCTCTGTTTTGGGTAAGGCTGAAGCATAGCAGAACCGGGTCCGCTTTTTTGCGCACCCGCGCAGCCATGCGGATTTCAGCATTAAGATTTGTTCATCCGCGCGATCCGCCGGTTGCGCAGCCACTTGGCTGTTCCCAGCAGCGTCAGCATGGTTCCAAACGGCAGGCACATCAACGCCAACAGCAGCATCAGCCAACCGGAGTTGGTATGTGGCCCGTGCTCGCCGATACCGCCAAAAACCGTCGCCGTCAACAGCGCTGCCAGAACACCGACCACCAGAATCCAGATGCCGGCGCGCAGCAGTTGTGACGTGCCGTCGTCCGCGTTCAACGCCAGGCAGCCAGCATGGCATACACCACCACCCCGGTCACCGACACGTAAAGCCAGATGGGCAGCGTAAAGCGCGCGATCTTGCGATGCTGCCGAATGCGTCCGCTCAAAGAAAAGAAGAACGTAGTCAGCACCATGGGCAGTGCTATCACCGACAGCCCGACGTGGCTGATAAGAATCGAGAAGTAAACCTTCCGCACCGTGCCGATGCCGGGAAAGTGCGTCTCCCCATGCAGCGCATGGTTGGTGATGTAACTGACCAGGAAGAGAGACGAAAAGACAAACGCGGTCATCATCGACGCGCGATGAGCAGGAATATTGCGCCGGCGGATAAAGTAAAAGCCAGTCAGCAAAGCAATCGTGCACAGCCCGTTAAGCAACGCGTTCAGTGCAGGCAGAAAGCGAAAGTGCTCGGCCGTTGCGTCCAGCGGATGGTGCAGATAAAGCAGCCAAAGCAGGAAGCAAACCGCCGCCGCGCTCACCGCTACGATCAAAGCCACAGGTAGCGCCACGGAAGGGCGCTGGTTGGTTTCCGCCACTAACATCGTCAAGCTCCTAAGCCGAAGGCTTGTTGGTGCGCCGGTTCACGATCGCCCAGGCTGCGGCAAAGGTCAGCACGCAAAACGCTGCCGTCACCGCCAGGTTCACCGGCAGTGAAAACTGCGTGGGTGCATCGGGGAACAACGCCCCCCGCAGCGCTTCCACTCCGTAGGTCAACGGGTTCAGCATCATGCAGAAGCGCATCCAGCCGGCAGCTCCGCTGAGCGGGAACAGCGCGCCCGAGAGCAGCCACAGCGGGATCAGCAGCACGTTCACAACGGCATGAAAGGCCTGGGTTGAATCCATCGGCCAGGCAATGGCAAAGCCCAGCGCGGTCAACTCAAAGCTGATCATGATGATCGCAAGGACGCTCAAGCCAATGGCAGCCGGGGTCAGGTGCACCCCCACCAGCGGCGCAAACACCAGAAAAATGATTCCCTGGATAGCAGCCAGTGTGCCTCCACCCAGCACCTTGCCCAGGACCACCGACGAGCGGCTCACCGGCGCTGCCAGTACTGAGAGCAGAAAGCCTTCGTTCCGGTCCTGAATCAGCGACATCATGCTGAAGATCGCGGTAAACAGCACAATCATGGCTACGGATCCAGGAAAGAAATAGCCCAGGTAATGGCCCGAGGTTCCGGAGCCCGCATTGAAGCTGTGCGCAAAGCCCGCGCCCAGCACCACCCAGAAAATCAGCGGAGAGACAATCACGCCCGCCACCCGCGCCTTCTGACGATAGAAACGCACAATCTCCCGCAGCCACAGGCTGTAGGCCGGCAGCCAGATGCCGGGGGACTCTGTTCTTACCCCGCGTGGCGCGGTTGCTGCTAGGGTCGCCATGGTTACTCCTTCTCCCGGGCATCCGCCCAGAAGCGATGGCCAGTACGTTGAATGAACACATCCTCAAGCGTGGGACGAGCCACCGAGATGCCGTCGATTTCACCCGGAAAAGCTTCCACCACCGCGGTCACCAGGCGATGGCCTTCCGGAAGCTCCAGCCGGACAGTGTTGCCTAATACGCTCGGCTGTACTCCGAAACGGTCGCCCATACGTTCCACCAGCGAGCGGGCCGCCTCCGGGCTGGCCGTTTCAAACAGCACCACGTCTCCTCCGATGGCAGACTTCAACTGCGCCGGGGAACCCAGCGCGACCAGCTTCCCCTGGTTCAGAATCGCCAGCCGGTCGCAATGTTCCGCTTCTTCCATCAAGTGCGTGGTCACCAGGATCGAGACCCCTTCCTGGTCACGCAACGTTCGCAGGTACTGCCACATGTCGCGCCGCGCACCCGGGTCGAGCCCGGTCGATGGCTCGTCCAGCAGCAGCACCGCCGGCGAATGGATAAGGCCCTTGGCCAGCTCCACCCGGCGCTGCATCCCGCCGGAGAGTGTTTCCACAAAGTCCTTGGCCCGGTCGCTCAGGCCCACCCGGCGCAGCACCTCGTCGCTGCGCCTCTTCAGGTTCTCGCCACGCAGTCCGTACAGGTGTCCCTGGTGCTTCAGATTCTCCAGTACCGTTAATTTAAGGTCCAGGCTCCTGGCCTGAAACACGATGCCGGTCTGCTGCCGCGCCCGGTTCGGTTCGCGGGCCACATCAAAACCTTGTATCCGCGCACTTCCTCCGGTCGGCACCATGAGCGTCGAAAGAATGCGGAACAGGGTAGTCTTGCCGCTCCCATTCGGACCCAGCAGGCCGAAAATCTCCGCCGGCTGTACGGCAAAGCTCAGGTTGTCGAGCGCCAGCCGGTCGCCATAGTTATGCGACACGCCGTCGAGCGCGATGGGCATCGGCTCGCGGGTACCTTCCGACCCAATGCCGGCTGCAGGATGTTCGCTCAAAGTCGCCAATGGCTTATCTCCTCCCGGTTGCGTTCAGCATCATTACCGTGAGCAGCAGCGGCAGGTGGATCACGCTGGCCCGCAGCAGTTCGCGCGCGTAGCGGCGCGACTCGGTCACGCTGAGCGCCCGGGTAATGCGGGCAAAGCGAACGGTATACGCCAAGTAGACCAAACCCAGCACCACCGCGGTCACGAGGTAGACGCGGCCGGCCAAGTGCAGATAAAACGGCACCACGCTGACCGGAATCATGAGCACCGCGTAGATCAGCGCCTCGCAGGCCGTGGACCAGCCATCCGGCTGCACCACCGGCAGCATGCGGATGCCGGCCTTGGCATAATCCTCGCGGTAAAGCCAGGCGATGGCCATGAAATGAGGAAACTGCCATACAAACAAAATGGCGAACAGGGCCACGGCCGGCCATTCGATCACTCCGCGGGCTGCCGTCCAGCCCAGCAGTGGAGGCATGGCGCCAGGAAAGGCGCCAATAAAGGTAGCCAGGGTGGTGTAGCGCTTGAGCGGCGTGTAGACGGCAACGTAGATGAACCCCGTCAGCAGCGTCAGCACGACGGTTACCGGGTTGGTGAACCACGCCAGCACCACCGCGCCGGCGGCGAAGCAGGCCAGACCCAGGACCATGCCGGCGGGCGAGCCGAATCGGCCTGCGGCCAGAGGCCGTTGCGCAGTCCGCACCATTTTGGCGTCGGTCTTGCGCTCAATGACCTGGTTCAGAACGCTGGCTCCGCAGGAGATCAGCGTAATCCCCAACAAGGACTCAACCAGACCCCAGTGAATGCTTGTAATGCCCGATCGCATGGATCCCAGGTAGAAGCCCGCCCAGGCGGTAAGGACCACCATCGAGGTCACCCGAACCTTGAAAAGCTCCTGATAATCCGCGATACGGGAATGCAGCACCTTGGGCTGAGCCACGACTCGTTCGGTCATGACCAGGTCGCCGGCCGCAGCGGGATCGACAGCATGGGCAGTCATGGGAGCACGTTCCTGGTTGTGACCCTATTTTCGATCTTGGATTCGATCTTCGCCACGATCACGGTTTCCGGCTGGAAATCTTTCATCAACGCTACCTCATGATAGCAAGCAAGCACCGGGCAAGCGGGTCCGGCATTTGCTGGGATCGAAGCAGAAGCCCATTCTTACGGCGCCACGTTAGCGACTGGCAAGATGCCGTTCTCTTTGGCGTCGGGCTGCATCAGGTATTCCTGAATCAGAACCGCCACCAGCACCGCCGTGGGCACCGCGATCATGGCCCCGATCACACCCGCCAGCTTCGAACCCATCAGCAGCGCAATCAGAACCCCCAGCGGAGCCAAGTCCACGCTGCTCTTCATGATGCGCGGCGTCAGGAAAGAGGTTTCGACCTGTGCGTAAATAGCATAAAAAATCGCCACCCCGATCACTTTTTCCCACGAATCGATGGCCGCCGCCACCAACACCAGGCTCATCGAGACCAGGGCGCCAACGATGGGAATGATATTGAGCGTGCCCATCAGCACTGCCAACGCGTACGCATACCGGACCTTGAGCAGAATGAAAACGATAAGGCTGCAAAGCCCCAGGATGAGCATGAGTCCGCCTTGTCCCAACAGCCACTTGCCCATGCGCGCGTCGGCGCGCAGCAAGGTCGCGTTCAGGCGGGCGCGGGCGGGCTGGGGAAAGAATGAGAGCACCCAGTGATACGCCTCGTCGCCTTCGAGCATGAAGTAGACAGTGAGAAAAATGATCGCCCCGACATCGGCCAATTTGCTTGCTGCGCCGCTGATCGAAAGAAACAGGTATTCCGCGAAGTTGGAGGCAAATCCTTGTATTTTCGCGGTCAAACCTGAAAGGTCGATGTGAGAAACGAAGGGAACTTTATGCAGCCGTTCGATCAACTGCGGTCCACGGGTCGGCAGCTCCGTGAACAACGATTGCACGTCGCGGACTACCGGTGGCAGGGCAAAGGCAAAAAACAGGGTGGCGGCGGCGGCCAGGCTAAGCAACAGCAGAAAGATCGATAGCCCGCGGCCGGGATGCCAGCGGCCGATGTGGATGTGCATAATGCCTCGGATCACCGGGGTGAGAACCACCGCGAACAGGGCGCTTACGTAGAGCAGCAGAAGGATTTCGCGCATCAGGTAAGCGACCGTCAACACCAAAGCAACGGCGAACGCGAACAGGATATAGCCGCGCACGGAGCGAGTTCGCACCGTTTGGGTCTGTACGACAACGGCTTCGACGGGCGGCTCGGAGATTGTCATGCTTCACTAGCCCTCTTCCTTACTTCTGTCAGCACACGGTTGGCTACTTCTTTCGGCGCAAGGCCGGTGGTGGTCACCGTGATGTGGGCGGCGCGGTAGTGTGGCAGGCGCCGCTTATGCCGGTCTTCCAGTGCCTCGGGCGCGGCGAGTAGAGGCCGCGTTTTCCCCTCCACGGTGCATCGCGCCAGGAGCTCGGGCAGTTCAGCGTGCAGGAAAACCACGCAGTTTCCAGGCGACTGGATGAGCAGGGAACGGGTGGATTCGTCTTCTACCGTGCCTCCGCCCAGCGCCACCACGATTTCTGCCTGGCCGATGAGCGTAAGAACCGCTTGCTGCTCGCGCTGACGGAACTCCGCCTCGCCAAAGTCACGAAAGATTTCCGCCACCGTAAGTTGGCTCGACGCTTCAATTACGTCGTCCAGGTCGACGAACTTCCAGCCCAGCTCTCGGGCCAGGATGGGGCCCACAGTGGATTTGCCGGCGCCCATGAAACCAGTCAGGATTAACCGGGAAACCGCTTGCATCTGCGGATTATAAGCCCGCGGGCCCAACCATCCAGTCGAGTGACGAGTGGGTGGCCCAGGTCTCGCTCTTGAGACCTGGGTTTCTCGGGCTAGTTGGGGGTACCGGAAAAACCCAGGTCTCAAAAGCGAGACCTGGGCCACCCACTTATCGAGACGCTAGCTTGCGGCTACTTGGCGCTAGGTTCTTTCTTGAGTGCAGTTTGAATGTTTTCCCAGACTTGAGGGCTGGGGTCGTGGATGGGCAGCAGCAGCTTGGCTTGTTGCGCAATGTATTCCAGATCACGCACCAATGCGCTGCAATTCCCGCAGGTCTGCAAATGGGGCTGCGCGGTCAGATCTCCACCCGACTCAAACAGACTCGGAAGCTGGTCCTGAAAAACGGCGCAATCGTCGGTTGTTCCGTTGGCTGCTTTCCGGCCATTGTTCATAAAACTGCCTCTTTCCTTTGGCCCGACTTCAACAGGTCGCGCAGCTTCATACGCGCCTTGTGCAACTGGGATTTGCTATTGCCGATCGAGCACTCCAGCATGCCGGCAATCTCATTGTGTTCGTATCCCTCAACATCGTGCAAAACGAATACCAGCCGATAACCTGGGGGCAAATTTTCTATGGCACGCTCCAAAGTGACCCGGTCTACGGAGCCGGAGAGTGTCAGGTCGCGGGCGCCAATATCCTTGCGCGGACCGTCTTCCTGGGACGGTTCCAATGTCTCTTCCAGAGAAACCTGGGGCAGGCCCTTCTTGCGTAGATGCATGAGCACCACATTCACCGCCAGCCGGTGCAGCCAGGTGGAAAATGCCGAGTCTCCGCGAAAGGTGCCAATCTTGCGATACAGCTGAAGAAACGCTTCCTGGGTCAGGTCTTCTGCCTCAGCCACGTTGCCCAGCATGCGCAAGCAGAGAGAGTATACCCTCCGCTTGTGCAACGCGTAGAGCATTTCAAAGGATGGTCCGTCGCCCGCCTGGGCTTTCTGGATGGCCTCGGCTTCCCCCGCAATGGGTGGATTGCGGCGCAAGTGCTGATTAGGCGCCCTGGCCGGCGCCGTTGGTCCGGGCGTTGTCGCCATGTCCTTACTGGGTATTGACATTGTTACCTCTAGTAGAGTGGTTCCACCGCCACTACTTGTCTTCCGGCGGATGTTAGTTTTCAGCATAAAATCACTCAGTTGAACGGGGGATGCGGGAACTAGGTCATGGGAAGCAAAATGTGGGGTGAAAGTTGCTTGGCTGAGCAACCTATTGAGTCAGCTGCCGATGAAACGCGCGTATAGGCTGCGGGCCAGGATGACGTCCGTCGTCCCCTGTACCAGCGCCCGCCCGTCCGCGAAGACGGTGACGGTGTAGTCTCCGCGCTCGAAACGCAACAAAAGCTGGTTGAAATTGACCTTCCCATGGGGTTCCAGGCGGCGCCGCATCTCGGCAAAGTCGATTGGCCGATGATGCTCATGGATCTGTACTGAGTTCCGGCCGCACAGCGTGATCTGGGGACGGTCCTCTCCCCGCAGAAAGGCGAAATCCCGCTGCTGGCATACCGCGCACCCTGGCCTGGGCGAAGCGGCGTTAATTTCAGCCTGATCGTTGGTCCACAGATCGCGGCCCAGCAGCGTGCGCCGCATCTTGTCCTGCGCCCCTACCAGGAACTTCAACGCCTCGGTGACTTCAACCGACGCAGCGAAATTCACCGCCGTGTTCAGGATCCCCGCGGTGTCACAGGTTTCCACCATTCCCGCAGGGGGACGAGGGAAAAGACATGCCAGGCAAGCCGTCTCACCGGGCAGGATATTCATGGTGCTGGCATAGGCACCGACGGCGGCGGCGTAAATCCAGGGACGGCCCTGCTCCACCGAGTAATCGTTGAGCAGGTAGCGAGTTTCGAAATTGTCCGTAGCGTCGAGCAGGATGGCGGCTTCGTCGAGCAGCGTATAAATGTTCGCGGGCACCAGGTCGGCCACGTGCGCCTGTACAACGGTGCGGCTGTTGAATTGGGCAATCTTGCGCCGGGCGGCTTCGGCCTTGGGCAGGGCTTCGCGAGCGTCAGCCTCGTCAAACAGGACCTGCCGCTGCAGGTTGCTCTCTTCCACAAAATCGCGGTCGATCAGGGTCAGAGTGCCCACCCCGGCGCGCGCCAGCAGCGAAGCAGCAGCGGCTCCCGTAGCTCCGCAGCCCACCACGGCTACATGGGCTCCGGCCAGGCGGCTCTGCCCCCGCTCCCCAATCCCGGGATAAAGCACCTGGCGCGAGTACCGCTCGTCAATCGCTTCCATTGCGCCCTCCCGTAACATCCTGTTTGAGAATCACGTCTTAGTATAGAGATTCGGTGACACCACTGTTTCCATCGGCGCGCGTCGCGCTCTACGGTCTGCTTGTGCTAAGCGTGGCTTCTTCCCCAATTTTGGGCGCCCAGGCACTGCCGGCAGCGGCCCCCGCTGTGGACCCGGTTCCGGATCAATCCAATCAGACTTCGGCGCAGAGTCCCATGTACGACTGGGCCGGTCTTCAGGTGGTGCGTATCAGCTACGAGGGTGTCCGCGAAGATTTGCTGAAGCCGCTGCCCACCCAGTTGGCCCAGCAGGCGGATACTCCTCTGGATCCGGACAAGGTTCGCGAGAGCCTGCGCAGCCTGTATGCTACCGGCCTCTACCGGACCATTGAGGTGCTTGGGGTCCGTGCCGGCAATGACGTCTCCATCATCTTTTCCGGAACACCGCGCCTGTTTCTGGGACGGGTCAATGTGGAGGGAGTCAAAGATGATCGCCTCGATGCGGTGCTGGACAGTGCCACTCAGCTACAGTCGGGAACGGCCTACTCAGAGAGCAAGGTCGCAGCGGCCCAGCCGGAAATCGGCGCCGCGCTCCAGAACAATGGCTTCTACCGTGGCCAGATCAACCAAACGCAAGTCCTCGACCGCGAAAACTCCCTGGTCGATCTCAACTTCTACGCCACCACCGGCACGCAGGCGCGGGTCGGCGACGTCGAACTAACCGGCGACAGCGGGGTGACCGAAGCCCAATTCCGCAAAGAGGCGAAGCTCAAGCGCAATTCAAAAGTAAACCGCAACACCGTCACCCGTGCGCTGTCCAGCCTGCGCAAGCATTACAACAAGCGGGAGCGGCTGGCGGCAACCGTGAGTCTTACCTCGAAAGAGTACGTGCCTCCCAACAACCGGCTGAACTACACCTTTCTTGCTCACCAGGGGCCCATCGTCCAGGTCCGGGTGGACGGAGCAAAGATCAGCCGGGGCACTCTGCAAAAGCTCGTGCCTGTCTATGAGGAGGGTACGATCGACCAGGACCTCCTGAACGAAGGCGCGCAGAACCTGCGCAACTACTATGAGAGCCACGGCTACTTCGATGTAAAGGTCTCCCACGACCCAGTGCATACCGATGCTCAGCATCTGACCGCTCTCTACACTGTCGATTTAGGCAAGCGGCATGTCGTGGACTCGGTCTCGATCACTGGTAACAGATATTTCAGCACCCCGCTGATTACCGAACGCCTCAACGTGCGGCCGAACAGTTTTCTGGATCGTTACGGCGCCTTCAGCCAACAACTCGTAGCTCAGGACGTTGCCAGCATCAAGGGGCTTTATTTAAGCAACGGCTTCAGTGCCGTCACGGTCACGCCCAAATTTACCGACACCGATACCGGTACAGGGAAACCGCAAAAGATCTCCCACTTCAAAATTGAGTATTTGATCGACGAGGGCACCCAGCGCCGCATCGGTAAGTACGATATCGACGGAGCAACCCCGGAGCAACTGAATGACTTTCGGCCGTTGCTGAATACCCGGGTGGGCCAACCTTACTCGGCAGTCAATGTGAACGAGGATCGAAATCTGATCCAGACCTACTACTCGAGCAAAGGCTATGACAATGCCCAGGTGAGCTTGTTCCAGCAGAACGACGCGGATCACCCGGACGAAATTGACTTCACCATGAAAATTGTGGCCGGTAAGCAGTTTTTCGTGCGTAAGGTCCTCATCTCCGGGGTGGAGCTAACAAAACGATCGGTGGTGCAGCAGCGAGTCACCCTGAAGCCGGGGGATCCGCTCAACGAGACTGCCCTGCTGCTGATGCAGCGCAGGCTCTATGACCTGGCACTCTTCAACGAAGTGAATACGGCGATTCAGAATCCCAGCGGCGATCAAACCTATAAGAACATCCTGGTGAACCTGACCGAGGCCAAACGGTGGGATGTCAGTTACGGCTTCGGCTTTGAAGTGCAGACCGGCGCGCCCTCGCAGGGCTGTCTCTCCCCGCAGGAACAGAACCTGCTGGGAATCTCCAATAGCTACAAGTGCAATCCCAACGGCATTACCGGGGCCAGCGAGCGTGTGCTGTTCAATGTAAGCCGAACCAATTTGCGCGGTACTGACCAGTCAATCACCCTGCGCACCAACTATGGATCGCTGGAGCAGGTGGCCACGCTCAGCTACCAGGATCCGCACTTCCGCAACAAGCCGCAACTCAACCTGACTCTTTCCGGCGGATACAACAACAGCGCCATCATTACCACCTACCGGGCAGCCATCCTGTCCGCTAACCTGCGCCTGTCAGACCGCATTAGCAAGCCGACGACCTTGATCTACTCCTTCGCTTACCGCCGGGTTTCGGTAAATTCCAACACCCTGCAAGTCAGCCTGTCGGAAATACCGCTGCTGGCGCAGCCGGTCCGGGTCGGAGGCCCTGGCATTACGTATATCCGTGACACCCGCGATGTGCCGCTCGATGCACATCACGGTACCTTTAACACCGGCGAAGTCTTTTTTGCAGATGGAAAATTCGGCTCCCAGGCCAACTTCAGCCGCCTCGACCTGAGCAATTCCAGCTATTACGCCTTTGGCCGGGATCACTGGGTATTTGCGCGGCAGACTCGCTACGGACAGGAGCGCTCTTTTGGAAATGGGGATGAGCAATTGATTCCCTTGCCGGAGCGGTTGTATGCCGGCGGCGCTACTTCCCATCGCGGTTTTCCCATCAATGCCGCCGGGCCGCGCGACCCCCAGACTGGTTATCCCGTGGGCGGGGCTGGGGTGTTCGTCAATACGTTGGAGCTTCGGCCCCCGCCGCCCACCTTGCGTTGGGTTGGCACTGACCTCAGTTTTGTCCTGTTCCACGACATGGGCAACGCGTTTCAAAAGTCTTCCGATATTTGGCCCAGTGCTCTGCGCACCAAGCAGCCCCACAGCTATACCTGCCGCAATGTGACCGTCGCGTACACCACTTACAACACGCCCAGCACCTGCGACTTCAACGACTTCTCCCATGCGCTGGGGCTGGGCCTGCGCTATCACACGCCCATCGGGCCGCTCCGGGGGGACTTTAGCTACAACCTGAATCCGCCCATCTATCCCGTCTTCTACGACTACACAACAGCGGCTACGGCTCCTAACCCGCACGTCGGTCAGGCCGGTCACTTTAACTTCTTCTTCAGTATTGGACAGAGTTTCTGATGACAATCCTTGGGACGAATCGCGAAGGATGGGGCACCCGAACATTGGTTCTCGCGCAATGGGCTTCTGCAGCTTTCCTCTTATTAGCGATGACGGCCAGTCTTGCACAGGGACAACAACCCGAGGTGCTCGATCATGTAGTCGCGGTCATCAATGGCAGCGTCATCCTCGAGAGCGATGTGCAGGAAGAAATGCGTTTAGCCGTGTTGCAGCCTTTTAGCGATCCCGGGCGCAACACGCCCAAAAGAGCGCTGCAGCGTCTTATCGATCGCGACCTCATCCTGCAACAGATGCGGACAGCGGAGGAGCTTACGCCGCCCTCGCCTGAGGAGGTCCAACAACGCGTCAATGAACTGCGGGGCCTGCTCCCTGAGTGCACGCAATACCACTGCGAAACCGACGCCGGCTGGCAAGCCTTTCTCCAAGCAAGAGCGCTGACGCAAAAGGAGGTCGAGGCGCACTGGAAACAACGCATGATGATCCTGGCGTTTATCCAATCGCGTTTTGGCTCCGGGGTGCGCATCACCCCAGCCGAAATTGCGGACTATTACCACAAGGACCTCGTCCCCCAACTCAAGGGAAAGACGCCGCCTCCGCTCCAAGCCGTCTCCACCCGAATCGAGGAGATCCTGCTGCAACAGCGGGTCAGCTCATTGCTGCTGGAGTGGTTGCAAAGTCTGAAGAGCGAAGGCAGCGTAAGCATTCTGGATCCCGCCTACGGGCAGGTGGGCACCACCGGGGCAGGCGATGAATCCGGCTCAGGAGGACAGCGATGAGCGCCTGGGGTTGGATTTGGAGGGTTGGTGGCGTCCTGGTGCTCCTGCTGCTGGTGATCGTTGGCGGATTACTTTTCTATGCTTCGACGCAGCATTTTGCCAACAACATCCGGCAACGGGTGATCACTGTCCTTGAGGATGCTACCGGGGGCCGGGTGGAGATCAATTCTTTGACCTGGAACCTGCGCCACCTGGCGGTGGAAGTGGACGGCCTGACTATCCACGGCCTGGAAGGCCGGGGTGAGTTGCCCTATGCTCACGTGGACCGGCTTTACGCCCGGGCAAAAATCCTGTCGTTGGTGGACGCCAAACTGGGTCTCGACTTCCTGGAGGTAGACCGCCCGGCAATCCATCTCATCATCTATCCCGACGGCAGAACCAACCAGCCCATCCCCAGGGGCAAACAAAACGACAGCGGGCAGACGATCCGGACAATCTTCGAACTGAAGGCCCGGCGGGCAGAAGTTCACAATGGCATGGCGCTGATTAACCAGCGGTCCCTTCCGTTTCAGCTGGCTGCCAACAACCTGGGTGTCGTGATCACGTATGGGCCCGCCAACGGGCACTATCTGGGCGAAATCGCTTGCTCCGACATCACGGTGCAGCAAGCCAAAGCAGCGCCTGTGCATAGCAAATTGGATTTGAGCGTTGACCTCTCATCCGATGCGGTCGACCTCAAGACGCTGCACTTTAGCACCGAAAAAGCTCAACTCCAGATTTCCGGAAACCTTACCCACTTCGCCCATCCCCAGTGGAAAGGGACGATGAATGGCACCGTGGAGCTGGCGGAGCTGACAGCAATGGGATTGGTGGATGGCTTCCGGCGCGGAAGCGTCGACCTGGCTGTTACCGGCCAGGGAAGTGGCGACGGCCAATATGCATTGGATGGCAACGCGAAAGTAGTGAACGCCAGCTATGCCATCGAATATTTCTGGATTGACGGAGTCAACCTGACCACCCGGCTGCATATCACTCCGGACGAGATTTCGCTCCCGGATGTGGTAGCACACCCGCGGCAGGGGGGCATTGTGCAGGCGGCATTTCGCTATCTGCACTGGAACACGTCATTTGGTCCGGCCAAAGCCCCAGGAGCTCAGGTGATGAGCGTTCGTGCCCGGGTGCGCGGCGTTCGCCTGACCACCGTGCTCGCCAGCGTGATTCCCATTCGTTGGCGGGATTTAGGTTTCGACACAGCCGGAGATGGAATGGTCAATGTCGATTGGACCGGTGGGCCGGATGACCTTACGGTCGCAGCCGTCCTCGGTATGAGCGTCCCTGATAAACCCATTCCCGGCGAGCTTTCGCTCAGCGGAGCGGTCGACGCCAAGTACTTCCAGCGCGGGGGCAGGGTCCAGATCAATCGCCTGGATGCACATAGCCCCGCGACGACTCTCGACGTCTCCGGTTTGCTCGGCGTGTATCCATTGACTGCGCCTTCCAGTCTCACGATTCACCTGGTCAACCGCAACCTGGGCGAGTTCGATGACGTGTTGAAAGTGTTGGATCTCGGGGTTTTCGGCAAGAAAGGCATCTCCGGTCTTCCTATGTATGTTCACGGAGAGGCTACCTTCGACGGCACGGGGAGTGGCTCGCTGGATGATCCTGCGTTCCAGGGTCATCTCACTGCCAATAATTTCTCCACCTTCTTCGCGCTTCCGGCGCCGGCGCGCAAGCCGGCGCCCGCTCCCGTCTACATCACTTGGGACCAGCTCGACACCATGGCCGGCTACTCTTCGAGTTTGATCTCCGTTGACCACGGAACCCTTTCCAAAGGCCAGACGGTCATTCACGCGTCGGGCCAACTGGAGGCTCATCACATCAGCCGGCGGCGGGTCGCCTTCGACGATCAGGCGACGATCAACGCCGTGGCCCAGATGCAAAACGGTTCCCTCGCTGACGTGTGGGCACTCACTGGGCAGAATGTTCCGTTCACCGGCACCTTCAACCTGCAGGCTCATGCGGGGGGAACGCTGGGCGACCTGAACGGCGGGGCGAATCTCAACGTGGTGGGCGGAGCCATTGAGGGGCAGCATTATCACAGCCTCATCGCCGACGTGAATCTGGCCGGACAAGACGTGAACCTCACGAAGCTTACCCTGCTGCAGGATGGCGGCACAGTCGAGGGCAACGGGACCTATCACCTGAAGACAGGAACCTTCCTTGCCAATCTGGATGGAACCAACTTTGAGTTGTCCCATTTCCCCCAGGCGAAAGATCCGCGGCTATCCGTAGCCGGTGGGTTAAAGTTTGACGCCCACGCCTCGGGCACGTTGGAGTCTCCTTCGATTCTGGCGGGCGTTCATCTGCGCAACCTGGTCCTGGGCGGCCAGCCGGCAGGGACTTTGGAAGTGATCGCGCACACCCAGGGAAACACCGCCTACTTCACTGCGCAGAACAGCCTGACAACAGCGCGGCTCCAGGTGAAGGGCCAAACAGCCCTGCACGATAACTTCGATACCCAGGCCAACATTGTGTTGACCGAGCTCAACATCGCGCCTTTTTTGCGGGCATTTCACGTGCAGAGTGTCAGCGGAAATTCGTCGATTGGGGGCACGATCAACCTGGCCGGCCCGTTGCGGCAACCGAAGCATTTCAGCGGGGACGCGGATATCAACCAATTCGCCGTCAATCTGCAAGGCATTGCGCTCCAGGCTGCAGGCCCGATCCGCGCATCGCTGCATAACGGTGTGCTCAACCTGACCCAGGCCCACATTACCGGGCCGGATACGAATATGGAAGTCTCGGGGGCCGCTGCTTTGACGGGTACCCAGGATCTGGCGGTGACCGCCCAGGGCTCGATCAACATGAAGCTGGCACAGACATTCGAGCCGGACATAACTTCTTCCGGACACGTGGATTTCAATGTCAATGCCAGCGGCACGATTACGCAGCCGTTGTTCTCTGGCCGGGTGCACGTCACCAACGTCGCGCTGGCGCTAAAGGACCTGCCCAACGGCATCAGCAAATTGAACGGCAATTTGATCTTCGACCAGAACCGTTTGCAAGTGCAGGACCTGGTGGGGACCACCGGCGGCGGCCAGCTTAAGTTAGGGGGCTTTTTGATCTACCAGCAGGGAATCTACGGCGACTTTACGGCTACCGGGAAAGATATCCGGGTTCGCTACCTGGGCATCAGCGCCACGGCTGACACCACGATGCACCTGCAAGGCTCACAGAACAACATGCTGCTGAGCGGCAATGTTCAGATCACGCGCTTCATCATTGGCCGCAACGTGGACTTCGCCAGTTTTGCCTCGGGTCCTTCGGCCCAGGTACCGCCGGATCCCAACGCTCCTTCCAGCCATGTGCGGCTGGATGTGCACATCTTTTCGGCGCCGCAACTCGACTTTCAGAATTCCTATGCGCAGTTGGCCGGCAGCGTCGATCTGCGTATCCGCGGAACTGTGGCTCAGCCGGCGATTCTGGGCAAAATCAGTATCACCGATGGAACCGCTAATTTCGCCGGCACCACCTACCGTTTGCAGCGCGGGCAAATCTTCTTTACCAATCCGGTCATGATCCAGCCCATCATCGACATCGATGCCACCACCCGGGTGGAGGAATACGACGTGACCATCGGGCTGCACGGCAACCTCAGCCAGCTCACGCCGACCTTTCGTTCCGAGCCGCCACTGCCGCCCGGGGACGTGATCTCCTTGCTGGCACTGGGCCGCACGCAGGAAGAGCAAGCACTGTACTCACAGCAGGAGCAGTCCATTGGCGCCGACTCAACCACCAATGCTTTGCTCGGAGGGGCTCTGAACGCTGCTGTCGGCAGCAGGGTACAGAAACTGTTTGGCGGCGGCAGCGTCAAGATCGACCCGACCTATGTCGGCACCATTGGCAGCTCGAGCGCTCGGATCACGGTGTCGCAGAATATTTCCCGCAACGTGCAAGTGACTTATGCCACCAACGTAAATGCCACCGCCCAGCAGCTAATCCAGGCCCAGGTGGATATTACGCAGAGCGTCTCCATACTCGCGGTGCGCGACGAAGCGGGCGTCTTCAGCATGGTGCTGAAAGTTCACAAACGCTATCGTTGACGCCATCCAAGAGCCGTAGTAAACAGGGAGGGCAACCCACGGGCGCGGTTTGAGTCTATATAAATGCACTCGCGCGAAGTCGCGAAAACAGGAGAGAGAGAGATGAAGATGGCAAGGAATGGTCTAACTTTGGCACTGGCTGCTGTTCTGGTTTTGGGTTCTCAGGTGGTTATTCCTCAGGCGTCGTTTGCTGCCGGGCAAAGCGCGCAAACCGATACCAACATCCAGGCTGACCTGCAGAATCAATTGAAGAAGTTCAAGGATGTACAGATATCGGTGAAGAATGGCGTCGTCGATCTGGAAGGTTCGGTCAAGGACTTTGCGACCAAGGAAGAAATCGATAAGAAAGCGCACCGGGTCAAGAACGTCGCTGCAGTCCGCAACAAGCTGAAGGTGGCCGGGGCCGGCGAGATTTCAGACGCCCAGCTACAACAGAAAATCATACAGAAGCTGCAATACGATCGCGTCGGCTATGGCAACGCCTTCAACGCCATCAGCGTGAACGTGCAGGATGGAGTGGTGACTCTGGGCGGAAACGCGTTAGGACCAGTGGCTGCTGACTCCGCGGTTTCGCTGGCCAGCCATTTCCCCGGCGTACAAGATGTGATTGATAACATCCAGGTCGACCCAGTCTCGCCGATGGACGATCAAACCCGGCGCGCGGTGTATCGGGCCATTTACGGCTTTCCCAGTCTGAACAAGTACGCGATCGATCCGGCGCAGCCCATTCGAATTACGGTGGTGAATGGAAACGTCACCCTGAACGGCGTAGTCATCAATCAATCTGACAAAGATGTGGCGGGTATTCGGGCCAATAGCGTGCCGGGCGTTTTCAAGGTGACCAACAATCTTCAGGTCGCCAACTCCTCGAACGAAAAGTAAGCAATAAGTGGGTCACCCAGGTCTCTCATTTAAAAGAGACCTGGGCCCTATGCCCTAGATGAGGTGTGAGTACCCGAAAAGAAACCGCAGGGACCTGCGGTTTCTTTTCGGGCCAGCCCTTCCGCCCACTACTTCTGTCCCAATTACACTGAAGTCATGGCTCTGCTGCGCAATGTGGGCACCACGCTTGAAATGATCAAGTGGGAGCATTCGATATTCGCTCTCCCATTTGCTCTTTCGGGCGCTATGCTGGCCGCTTCCGGATGGCCGCCGTGGAGCAAAGTTTTCTGGATTGTGGTTTGCATGGTCACCGCACGGTCCGCAGCCATGGCATTCAATCGCTGGGCGGATGCCAGTCTGGATGCTGCCAATCCACGAACCCAAGGACGGGCCATTCCGGCGGGGATGCTTAGCCGCCGTTTTGTCGCCGGGTTTACGGTCTTTACGTCGCTGGCCTTCATTCTGGCCGCGGCGCAGCTGAACCGGGAAACACTGTTGCTCTCTCCCCTGGCGCTCGCGGTGATTCTGCTCTACTCCTACACCAAGAGAATCACCCGCTGGTCTCATCTGGTGCTTGGCCTGGCCCTCGGAATCGCCCCCGCGGCAGCGTGGATCGCCGTCCGCGGTACGTTGGATCCGCGCATCATCGTGCTGACGGCAGCAGTTCTATTTTGGGTGGGGGGGTTCGATGTGCTCTACGCCTGCCAGGACATGGCTCACGACCGGGAAGCTGGTTTGAACAGCATCCCGGGAAACTGGGGAATTCACACTGCCTTCTGGTTTGCGCGCGGGATGCACCTGGTCATGCTGGCCCTGCTGTGCTTGCTTTTAAAACTGTTTGCGCTTCATGCCATCGCCTGGGTGGGCGTAGCAGCAGTCGCCCTGCTGTTGCTTTATGAGCATCTCATCGTTTCGCCTACCGATCTGCGGCGCCTCAACGCGGCGTTCTTTACCTTGAATGGCATCATCTCCATGGTGTTTTTCTTTTTCATCGCCGCCTCACTTCTCCTCTCGAAATAAAAACGCACCCTCCCGGTGAGGAGGGTGCGTTTAAGAAATGAGGGGAGACTAGGCTGTTTTGCCTTTTTGACGTTCGTTTGCTTTGTGAGCGTCGATCCGTTCGTTCACGTTGTCATGGATTTCATTGACCTTGTCGCGTATTCCGGCGCGGGCGTCGTCTGCTTTGTGTTCCGCCTCTTTTTGGTGGCGATCTGCAGCCACGGCCGCGGCGTCCTTGGCGTTCCCCCAGGTCTCCTTGGCGGCGCCTTTCACTTGATCAGCTACTCCCTGGTTGGCTAACTTCTGGTTGCCGAGGGTCTCACCTACACCCTGCTTTACCCGTCCCGCTGCCTGTTCCACCTTGCCGGTCACTTGATCCTTATTCATGATGTCTCCTTGCGCCTGCGAACTTCCAGGCATGGGTAATAAGATGCCTCCTCATTCCTCCCAGCACACCTGCCGGTACAGGAAAAAGGAGGCTCCCTCAAATTGCTCGTCTACCGCCTACCAACTGGATCACCAGAACCACCAGTGCAATGATCAAAAGTAAGTGGATCCACCACGCAACTACGTGGAACCCGATAAAACCGACCAACCACAGTACCAGCAGAACCAGAAAAATAGTCCAAAGCATCGTCTTTCTCCTCACTTAAAGTGTTGCTACGCTGTACTTTGGTGCATTTCCACCGAACCGGGTTGCCGTATTATCAAAATTAAGTCTTTATGCGGATCGCTATCCAGGGAGAGCTTGGCTCTTTCAGCCACCAGGCCGCATTACAAATGGAGCCGCAGGCAACTGTTGTCCCTTGTGCCGTTTCGACGGAGGTTTTCAAATTGGTTGAAAGCCAGCAGGTCTGCGCCGCGGTCATCCCGATTGAAAATTCGCTGGCCGGTTCCGTCGTCGAACACTTCGACCTCCTTTTGCAGTCCGACGTAAGTATTGAGCGGGAATCCCTGCTGCGAATTCGTCACAATCTCATTGCCATTCCCGGTAGCAAAATCGAGGATATCGGTCAGGTTCTATCGCATCCGGTTGCGCTCGCTCAGTGCCGGCGGTTTTTTACCCAGCACCCAAGCATGACGCCCACGCCGTTCTACGACACCGCCGGCAGCGTGAAGCATATTGTCAGCCAGAACCGCCGGGACGCCGGCGCCATCGCCAGCGAGCAGGCCGCTCTGACTTACGGGGGGGAGATTCTCGCCGTCGACATCGAGGACAATCCGGCCAATTACACCCGCTTTTTCTTGATTCGCAACAGTTCCCAGGTTCGACCGCTTCCAAATCCAGACAAAGGCAGTATTGCCTTTACGGTCGAAAACCGCCCCGGAACCCTGGTTTCGGCGCTCCAGATATTTGCCGAGAACAACACGAACCTGTGCAAAATTGAGTCCCGCCCCGTACAAGGTCAGCCCTGGCAGTACGTCTTTTATGTCGATTACCAGTCATCCGACCCGGCGGCGACGGGCGCGGCCCTGGAACAGCTTCGCCGGCAGTGCTTGTTGGTAAAGGAGTTGGGCCACTACCCGGCGGCTCCGCCGCTTTCTTAAAGAGGATTTTGCCGTCAACTAAATCAACGAGTTGTGATAGAGCGCGAGGCAAAGGCCGATGAACTATAGGAGCTGGCGTTCTGCGACCT
>Ga0302324_100009713_pt1 | contig 20057 bp, 19 predicted proteins | sample Palsa_T0_1_FD_201949 | JGI IMG/M metagenome (GOLD analysis project Ga0302324, IMG submission 201949) | Peat permafrost microbial communities from Stordalen Mire near Abisko, Sweden - Palsa_T0_1 | ecosystem: Environmental > Terrestrial > Soil > Palsa > Peat permafrost | place: Sweden: Abisko...
TGATCGGCAGCCCCCTGGCCGGATGGCTGGGTACGGAACTCGGTTGGCGTTCGGCCTTTGTCCTGCTGGCCATCCCTACATTCATCATCGTCGCCCTGGTGCTCATCATCCTCAAGGAGCCACCTCGGCGAGTGGTCCAGACCGGCGCCGATGATGCGATGTCGCTGCCCGGACTGCCGTCGACCAGTAAATGGGAAGGCTCAATTATGGACGGGTTCAGGGCGGTGCGGGCCATCAGGACCCTCCGCCGGACCTGGGCTTCCGCCTTCCTCTTCGGTGCCGGGACAATATTCCTGGCCACCTTCGTCTCCAACTTCTTCCACGACGTGTACCACCTCGGATCAACCGAACGGGGCTCCATCGGTGCCCTGGTCGGGCTCGGCGGGCTGGGTGGCATCATTTTGGGCGGGGTGATCGCCCAACGCCTTATCGCCGGCAATCGCATTGATCTGTTCCCGGTCGTGACGGGTCTGTTCACGGTCGAATTCGCCGTCTTCGCTCTGGCCATGGCGCTGGCACCGGACCGGGCCGGCTCCATCACCGCTGCCTTCATCCTGGCCTTCGGTGCCGTCGGTTTCCTGCCGACCTATGTCACCTTCGTCTCGGTGATCACTCCACCGGAGTTGCGTAGTCAGGCCTACGCCTGGTCATTGTTCTTCTACGGGTTGGGAGCCATCTGTCTGGCTGGGGTCATCGGAGCCTTCGCCGACAAGCACGGCCAACGGCCCGCCATGGTGTTTCTCGCCCTGCTCGTTCTGGGCGGCGGGCTGTTAGCCATATCAGCCCGGCGCTTCGTCAAGGGCGACCTGGAAAGGCTCCACGCAGCCACGTGAGCGACGCCGTCGACGCGGTGGAAGGCCACCGCAATTTGATCGCCTACAGCCGGGCCACAACTGCATGGGGGAGTGGTGGCTCCTTTCTTGATGAAGGCGGAATCCTCCTCTTCGCCGGTGGCTCGTGGCTCCCCGTCGGAAGCAACGGAGCTTTCCGCACCGATGACGGCATCTCCGGTGAATCGATGATCGCCCGCGCTGACGCCTTCTTCGGCCAGCTCAAGCGGGGCTACAGCATCAAGGTGCGCGATACCGGGCAGGACGCTGACCTGCAGGTCGCGTGCGAAACCAGCGGGATCGCGGCCTTCGGCGAACCGGTGCCCGAAATGATCTGCCGGAACCGACTCGATGAACCGCAACTGCCTGACGGGGTGGCCCTGCGCCCCGTGGTCGACGAAGAGGGCGTTCGGGATTTTGTGGCCGTCAATGCTGACGCCTATGCCGTGTACGGCCTGCCGGCTGACGTGATGCCTGATTTCTTCAGCAAGCCCGATGCCGTGCTGGCCGACCCTGACGTGGCGATGGTGGTGGCCTACCGCGACGAACATGCCCTGGCCGCCGCGCTCACCTATGTGAGCGAGGGCACGGCGAGCTTGCAATGGGTCGGCACCGTGGCGCAAGCCCGCCAGATGCAATTGGGCCGAGCTGTCACCTTGTGGGCCACCAACACCGCCTTCGACATGGGGGCGCGCTCCTGCACATTGCAGGCTTCGCCGATGGGAGAACCTCTGTACGCCAAGCTGGGCTACGAGACGCTTTTTCACTATCGCGAACATGTCCGTTGGCGTGTCCCGAGGGCCTAAGCGGATGACGGCTCACGCCAGCGTGATCGGCACGCCTCCGCCCTCGGCCGACCGGTAGGCCGAATCAACCAGACGGTGCGCCCCCAGAGCGACTTCCAGGCTCGGTTCCGGAGTCTGCCCGGCCACCACGGCATCGACAAACGAGCGGTCGGCCTCGACATAGGTCTTGACCGCTAACCCGACCTCGTCGTCACCCAAGTCGAGCTCGTCGACCCAGGCCGGTGAGGGGCACTCCTGAATCTCCGTGGCCTCGCTGGTCTGGAGGTGCAACGGCCCCCTGAACTCATCGTCCAACCACACCATGCCGTCGGCAAAGAACACCTCGACCCGACGCGTTGAGCCCCGGCTGAGGATGTTGTGCCAGACGCTGGTCAGGTGGGCTTCGAGCCCTGAACGAAACGAGAGCGACACCGTGGCCAGATCCTCTATGCCCGCATGACCCGAAAAGTTCGATGTCCGGCCGGCGACCACGTCGACCTCGCCAAAACAAAACCGCAGGATGTCCACGTCGTGAATGGAATGCTCAATCAGGCAGCCCCCACCGGCCTGATCGACATCGGCCCGCCACTGCGAGGCGTACGTCCCTTGAATCGGGAAGTACTGGTCATCCCGGAAAATGGCCGCCATGGGCTGTCCGAGCGAGCCGGACTCCACCAGCGCACGCAGCGAGCGGAAGACGGGAGCCGACCGCAGCACCAGACCCGATTGGGACGGCACGCCGGTCTGGGCCACGGCCTCGACCAACGCATGGGCCCCGGCCAGGTTGGTGGCCAACGGCTTCTCACAAAATATGGCCCGCCCGGCGGCCAGTGCGGCATCCACCGCGCTGCGGTGGGCCGATGTCGGCGTGCACACCCAGACGGCATCACACCCCTGCATCAGCTCGTCAGTGGTTCCCACCACCTCCCCACCGCAGACGGCGGCGAACCGGTGGGCCCGTTTGTCGCTCTGGTCGTGCACCACCGTGATGGAGGCGTCCAGGAGGCCGTTGTCGATCATTGCCTTGAGACCCAACCCGTGGGCCCAAGCGATCAGTCCCGTTCCGGCAAATCCGATCCGCAGCATTCCCGGGACACTACGCGAGCCATTCAGTGCACGTGCTCTCGCGAACTCAGGGCATCAATGAAGCGGGCCGCCACCACGACCAGCATGGAGATCTCATGACGCTCCCGCCGGCGTATCGGCGCCGAGCGACCACCGCAGATGGTGAGTTCCGCATCAGGCAGCGACTCTATGAAGACGCCCGAGCTGGTGGTGTCATTGGCAGGGTCCGCTCCACTACGCGCCCCCTCGGCGAAGGCGGCCACCCACTGCACGGACGGGACGTCCCCGTGGACCTCCATGAACGACTCGACCGCCAGGTCCGCCAAGGCCAACCAGGTCAGGTCAAAGAGCGGCATGAGGTGGCCCAGCAGGGCGTTCATGGTCGCCGTCGGTGTGGCCGCCTGCAGAATGTTCGCCGCCGCGCTGAGGACGGTGTCCTCGCGGTCCTGTACCTCGGTGAACATCTCCCGCACCTCTTCGACCCCCACCCCGGGAACGTTGCGCACGCCTTTGCACACGGCGTCCACCGCTCCCGGCTCATCGGGAAGTTCGACGACCAGCTCGTCAATGGCCACGCCTGCCTCGCGCTCGAGAACCTCCAGTCCGATGACGTTGCCGTTGACCGCCCCGATCTCCGCCGCCACGGCGCCGAGAACACCGGGCGCGTCAGGCAGCCAGATGCGTATCCGGGTCAGCACCGTTAGTGCGTCCTCGTGATGCGGACCGAGACATGCATGGTGTGCTCGGCATTGCCGGCGTAGATACCCTTGACCGGTGGCACGTCGGAATAGTCGCGCCCGCGCCCGATGGCCACATGACGTTCACCGACGGGACAGTCGTTGGTGGGGTCGTAGCCCCACCAACTTCCGGTCCATACCTCAATCCAGGCATGGCTCTCTCCGGTGATCTCTTCCCCGATGGTGGCTTTGACCTCGGGATGGAAGTATCCCGACACGTAGCGCGAGGGCAATCCGACGGCCTTGGTCATGGCCAGCGCCAGGTGCGCGAAGTCCTGGCAGACACCCGCACCGTCGGCGAATGCCTCATTGGCCGAGGTGTGCACGCTGGTCACGCCCCGGACGTAGCGCAATGATTCATGGGTGTGCTCCATAATGCGTTGCGCCGTTTCCAAGGGGCGGGACGCCCTCAGGCTGAGGGCCAGCTCGGTGAGTTCCGGGCCCGGTGCGGTATAGAGCTTGTGGGACAGGTAGTCGGCCATGGTGAACGAAGCATCGGCCACCTCCTCCCATGAGGCGTCGTCCGGCTGTTCGGGTGCCTGGGTGTCAACCAGGGCGGAACCGAGAATCGAAAGGAGCTCGTGCCCGCGGTCGATATTGAAGGCCACCACCTGGGTGCCCCAGTAATCGAGGTAGCTGTACTGCGATGCCGCCGGGGTCGTGACGATTTTGGTCTCCAACGCGGTCTGACGCCGCTCGGTGCGGGGCGTCAGACGCAATTCGTTGTAGGACGCCCGCGCCACGGCGTCGTAGTCGAACCTGGTCTCGTGCGTCACCCGCAACCGCCACCCGTCCACCCGGCTCATCCCCCGTCACCCCCGCGACGCCACTGTGTGGGCAGATCCTGGGCAAAGTAGCGCCGGGTCACGGCATCGCTGACCGAGGAGATGGAGGCTTGCAGGCGTTCGAGCCGGGTTTCCAGTCCCCGCGAGAGCGTGGCCGGAGCGGAGTATTCAAGTTCGGCCCGGGCCAGGCCGACCAGTCCTCTGGCGTCTTCCCACGTGCCGTCACGACCGACGTTGATCTGGTCCAGACACTCCTCGGCCAACGTGAGCGAGGCGAATGCCGAGCGGGGGAAGAGCCGGTCCCGCAGCAGGAAATCGAGCACGCGACCGGGTTCGACCACACCCTGGGAGAGCCGCAGGTAAGGCTCATACCCACCGCAGGAGCGCAGGAGCATGACCAGCCCGCTGTCGAACACCTCGTCAAAGGCGACGGTGGCGAGTTGGCGGGCCACCACATCTGTTCGCTCCAGGCATCGGCCGAGGGTGAAGAAGAGCCATGTCTGGTCCCGGCTCATCATGGTGTCGGCCAGGCCGGTGATGCCCGCTACCTGGGTCTTGATAAAAGAGAGGTACGGGGCCGGGCCCGATCTCCGGGTGGCCTCCCATTGCACGGGGAGGGCCGACCACGTGGCATTGATGTGTTCCCAGAATTCGACCGGCACCACGTGGCGCACGCCGCGGGTGTTCTCCCGAGCGGCCGCCATGGCTCCGGCAATCGATGAAAGGCTCTTCGGGTCCGTGGCCAGTCGTTCGGTGGCCTGCCACAGGGTCTCGTTCTCCGAGTCCGGCAGTCCCATGACCGCCAACAGGCGACGGGCGGCATAGCCGCCCTCCACGTCACTCTGTTCCAAGGCCTGGAAGACCGAGACGTCGAGAATGCGCGCCGTTCCTTCGGCCCGCTCGACATAACGGCCCACCCAGAAGATGGATTCAGCCACCCGGCTCAGCAGCGCGCGCGTCATTGTTGTTGCTGCTGTTGTTGGACGCCGTGCTCACTCTCGCCACGCGGGCCTGTATCCATGGGCGGTCCCGCACTCACGGGCGCCTGCTTGCGCGGTGGCAGCATCGGCACCGGGGGACCACCGCCGACCACCCAGGTGTCCTTGGATCCGCCACCCTGGCTGGAGTTCACCACCAGTCCACCTTCTTGCAGAGCCACCCGGGTCAAACCGCCGGGAAGCACCCAGACGTTCTCGCCGTCGTTCACCGCGAAGGGGCGCAGGTCGACGTGGCGACGGACCATGTTCTGGTCGACCCAGGTGGGGGAGGTGGAAAGGGCAACCACGCGTTGGGCGATCCAGTGGCGGGGATCGGTCTCCACGGCCAGGGCCAACTCGTCGAGCTCGGGCCCGGTGGCGGCCGGTCCGATGACCAATCCCTTGCCGCCAGATCCGTCGACCCTTTTGAAGACCAACTCGTCGCGGCGGGAGATGGCGTCGGCCCGCACCTTGTTGTCCTGCAGGTGCATGGTCTCGACGTTTTGCAGTATCGGCTCTTCACCCAGGTAGTACTTGATCATGTCGGGCACATAGGCGTAGACGAGCTTGTCGTCCGCCACGCCGTTCCCCACACCGTTGGTGATGGTGACCCGACCGGCCCGCGCCGCATTGAGCACGCCCGGGCAACCCACCAGGGAATCCGGCCTGAACTGCAGCGGGTCGAGGTATTCGTCGTCAATGCGTCGATAGATGACATGGACTGGAACTTCACCCTCGGTGGTACGCAGGAAGACCTCGGTGCCGTGGCAGACCAGATCGCGCCCTTCGACCAGGTGCACCCCCATCAACCGGGCCAGGAGCGCATGCTCGTAAAAGGCGGAGTTGTGGACACCCGGCGTGAGCACCACCACGGTCGGATCCTGCACACCGGTCGGCGCGGCGCGGCGCAGGGCATGAATCAGATGCGCCGGGTAGTCCGTCACCGCCTGAATCGGTTGGCCCCAGAACATTTCGGGCAGGACCCGCGCCATGGCCGCTCGGTTGGCCAGGACGTAGCTGACTCCGGAAGGACTGCGCACGTTGTCCTCAAGGACACGGAATTCACCCTCTTCGTCGCGGATGACGTCGATGCCCGCCACGTGGATGCGGACTCCGTTGGGCGGGTTCAGGCCAAACGCTGCTCGCACGAACCCGGGTGAACTGGTGACCACCTCGTGCGGAATCAACCCATCGCTGACGATGCGGGCAGCCCCGTAAATGTCGGCCAGGAATTCTTCCAACGCGCGCACACGCTGAGCCACTCCCTCGGAGACCTGGGTCCACTCACTGGAGGTGAAGATCCGGGGCATCACGTCCAGCGGGAACGGCCGTTCCTCTCCGTCCAGGTCGAAGGTGACTCCCTGATCCATGAAGGCCCGGGCCAGTCGCGTCGCCCGGGCCGACAGGTCCTCGGGACCCATTTGCGAGAGCGACGCCGCCACACTGCTGTAGGGCGCCCTGGTCGCCCCGTCATGCCCGACCATCTCGTCAAAGGCGTCCTTGGTCAGGCCACGAGCGGCCGCGCCGTAGCCATCGAAGAGATCGCCCACGCTGCTCAGCTTGGCCGTCCAGTGTTTCGCCGGGGTTTCGCCGGCGCGAACGGTCGATGACGACCTATTCGTCGGGGAGGCACCTCCACCACCGTACTGCCAGGATCAGCCGAGCAATCCGAGCCCTTCCACGTCGCCGCGCTCGCCCAACAGCTCTTCTGTCGTCACGGCGATGCGCTCGGTGGCAAACGCGTCATGGGCGAAGCCCTCGGCGACACTCCAGTTGCCCTGACCGTCGGCGATGACGGGGAAGCCGAACTGCAAGCCCTCGGGCGCACCGTATTCGCCTGAACTGGCTACGGCGACGGAGACGCAATCCCCCGGCGTGGTGGCGGTGCGCAAGCTCACCACGGTGTCGATGGCGGCGGCGGCGGCCGATGCGGCCGACGAAGAGCCGCGGGCCTCAATGATGGCCGCGCCCCGCTTCTGCACGGTGGAGATGAAGTCACCATGGAGCCACTCGCTGTCGGTGATCACCTCGGGAGCCGGCTTGCCGCCGATGCGCGCGTTGGCAAAGTCGGGGTACTGGGTGGCCGAGTGGTTGCCCCAAATGGCGACATTGGAAACGGAGGCCACCGGGGCGTTGGCCTTCTGCGCCAACTGGGCCTTGGCCCTGTTCTCGTCCAGCCTGGTCATGGCGAACCAACGGTCGGCTGGCACATCGGGCGCATTGGAGCGGGCGATGAGACAGTTGGTGTTGCACGGATTGCCAACCACCAGCACGCGGATGTCCGATGCCGCGTGCTCGGCGATGGCCCGACCCTGCGGCTTGAAGATGCCGCCATTCACACTGAGCAGGTCGCCCCGCTCCATGCCGGCCTTCCGCGGGACTGAGCCGACCAGCAGGGCCCAGGAGGTCCCGTCGAAGGCGGTCTTGAGATCCGATGTCGCCACAATGTCGGTCACCATGGGAAAAGCGCAGTCGTCAATTTCCATGACCACCCCTTCGAGCACCTTCAGCGCCGGCTCAATTTCGAGCAGTCGGAGCACAATGGGCTGATCCTCACCGAGCAACTGCCCGGAGGCGATGCGGAACAGCAGGGAATAGCCGATCTGGCCGGCGGCGCCGGTGACGGTGACGTGGATGGGGGCTTTTGCTGCCATGGGATGGTCCTTTCTCAGAGACGGTCGACGATGGCGGAGGCGAACTCCGAACACTTGACTTCGGTGGCCCCTTGCATCAGGCGGGCGAAGTCGTAGGTCACGACCTTGTCGGCAATGGTGGCTTCGAGGGCGCGGACGATGTCGGCCGCGGCATCGCCCCAACCGATGTGCTCGTACATGAGCACTCCAGAGAGCAATACCGAGCCCGGATTGACCTTGTCCTGGCCGGCGTACTTCGGCGCCGTCCCATGGGTGGCTTCGAAAATGCCATGGCCGGTGACGTAATTGATGTTGGCCCCGGGCGCGATGCCGATGCCGCCCACCTGAGCCGCCAAAGCGTCAGATAGGTAGTCACCGTTCAGGTTGGTGGTGGCGATCACGTCGAACTCAGCCGGGCGGGTGAGCACCTGCTGGAGCGTGATGTCGGCGATGGAATCCTTGACCAGCAACTTGTCGCCCGGATCTCCACCACAGTCTTCCCATCCGACGGCCACATCGGCGAACTCGTCCCGCACCAGTTCGTAGCCCCAATCCAAGAAGGCGCCTTCGGTGAATTTCTGGATGTTGCCCTTGTGCACCATGGTGACCGAAGCCCGCTTGTGTTCCAGCGCGTACTTGATAGAGGCCCGCACCAGGCGCTTGGAGCCCATTTCTGAAATCGGCTTGATCCCGATGCCGGAACCGTCACGGATGGGCCAGCCCATTTCGTCGCGCAGGTAGGTGATGAGCTTGAGCGCTTCAGGTGAGCCTTCCTTGACCTCGTATCCGGCATAGACATCCTCGGTGTTCTCCCGGAAGATGACCATGTCGACCAGCTCGGGGTGCAGGACCGGTGAAGGGACACCGGTGAACCACCGCACCGGACGCAGGCAGACATAGAGGTCGAGGATCTGGCGGAGCGCCACATTCAAGGAGCGGATGCCGCCTCCGATGGGCGTGGTCAGCGGGCCCTTTATCCCGATGAGGTGTGACCGGAAGGTATCCACGGTCTCATCGGGCAGCCAGTTGCCGGTCTCGTCAAAGGCCTTCTGGCCGGCCAGGACCTCCTTCCAGGCCACGGTGCGGCCGTGCTTGGCCGCCGCCGCATCCAACACGAGCTTGGCCGCCGGCCAGATGTCGACGCCCGTCCCGTCTCCCTCAATGAAGGGGATGATCGGCTCGTCGGGCACGGACAGGACGTTGTCCGCGCCCATTGTGATGAGGTCTGCCATGGACCGGATGCTACGGGGCGGAGCGGCAACGTCCCAATTGCCGAGGTGGGAGTGCCGACGCCGGGTCGGACGTCAGCCGTCCGGAGTCAGTATGGCGGCCAGGCGGAGGTACGGCCCTGAGTCCCGGCCGAGGATGTCGGTCACCCAATGCAATGTCCGCAGCACATCAACCCGGGTTCCCCAGCCAATCATCTCGCCGATGTCGAGCCAGTCCTTGGGTCGGTCGAAGACCGCCTTGCACACGATCAGGTGCTCGGGGGACAGGATGGGGATCTGGACCGGCCCGAACTGCACCAGGCGGGCCTGCTGCGCCATTTCATGGTGCAGCTCGAAGGTGGCGAAGAACACGTCGAGATACGAGCCGTCCCAGTCCAACCGGGCCTGCCCGTCACTGGCGATGGCGGCGCGCCCGACGTCGGTGACGGCCACGCCGATCCGGGACAGCAGGCCCAGTACTGGTTCGGCGACTGTCGGGTGGACCGTGAGGTTGATGTCGATATCGGTCGTCGCCCTCGGGTTGCGATACCACGCCAGCGCGATGGCACCACCGAATTGGTGTGGAACTCCGGCCGACTCGAGCATCTCGTGCAGGGAGATGATTTTCGGGGTGAGATTGCCGAACTGGGTCGGGCCGGTCACTGATCAGGTTCTGGGATCACCCGTTCTGCCCGCAGACGGGCCAGTGGTGGGAATCGAAGCGGCTCGGGGTCGCTGGCGGGCTGGAACGCTTTGATCTCCGCCACGAACTCTAAGAGGTCGATGAGGGCGTCCCCGGGTTCGGGCCGATTGCCGATCGGATGCGACGCCAGCGCACGTGCCATGCGGCGTGAGGACTCCACGAACTGTCGCGCTTCGGGCCCGGGACTTGCCGCGCTGGTGGCTCCCCCGGTGCCTGAACGAATGGGAGCGCCGGCACGGTCAGCTGCGGCCAGCACCGCGATTGCATCGAACGGCCGGGTGGCCCGTGTGCCGGCCCGCGCCAGGACCTCTTCGCTCAGCAACGTGAAATTGGCCAGGGAACGCGCCCGGGGGCCCTTCGGCGTGTGGACCGACTCTCGGATCTCGAATCTGCCCTTGGACCGAGCCACGACGTACGCCACGCCCACCATTCTAGCGCACCACCCACTATAGTGGGCGGTGCGCCAGAATTCTCAGCCCTCCGTCGCCGTGTGCGGCCCGAGGCCGAGCGATGCGTAGATCTCGCGGGTCGCGCTGGATGTGTTGAAGGTATAGAAGTGCAGCCCAGGGACCCCCAGCTTCAACAGATCGGCGCAGAGCTCGGTGGCCAACTCGACACCGACCTTGCGGACCGCCTCGGCCCCGCCGTCCTCGTTGGCTCCCCGCAGGCGTTCCTGCATCCATGACGGAGCGGCCGCCCCCATCGCTCCCAAACGACCCATGGTGCTGAGCGAGGTCACCGGCAGAATGCCTGGGAGCACCGGCGTCGTCACCTTGCGGGCTGAAAGGTCAGCCATCAGGCTCTCGTACTCGGCCGCCTCGAAGAAGAACTGGGTCACCCCGAAATCAGCCAGCTCCAATTTGGCCGCCAGGAAGTCGCGATCGCTGGGGGTGCTGGGCGAGCGGGGATGCCCGGCCGGGTGCGCCGCCACGCCCACCGAGAAACCGCCGATGGCGTGTGCCAGCTCCACCAGCTCGGCGGCGTAGACCAGCTCACCCGGACCGGAGGCCGGGTCATCGGGCGGATCGCCCCCGAGGGCCATCAGGTTCTCCACCCCGGCCTTGCGCAGCGAGACGAGGATGTCGGCCAACTCCAAGCGGGTATGGGCCACACAGATGAGGTGGGCCATCGGGTTGAGCGAGGTGGTGTGCAGCATGCCGCTGACCAGATCGAAGGTGCGCTGCCGGGACTCGGCCCCACCGCGGTAGGTCACCGACACGAAGGAGGGGTCCAGTGGCTGCAGCTCGCCGATGGTGCGGGCCAGGGTGGCCAGCTCGGTGTCGTTTTTGGGTGGGAAGAATTCGAAAGAGTACGTCTGCCCGGCCGCCAGCAGATCTGCGATGCGGGCCATCACACGCTCCCGGCGTCGGCTCGCCCGTTATCGTCTTCCAGGCGGACGATGTCGTCCTCGCCGAAGTAGACGCCGTATTGCACCTCAATGAAGACGACATCGGTGTCGCCGAGATTGGCGATGCGATGGGCGCCTTCGAGGGGGATGTCGATCGAATCCCCCGGGTGCAACTCGGACACCGTGCCATCCAATGTCACCTGGGCCGTCCCCGCCACAATGAACCAGTGCTCGGCCCTCTTGGCGTGGCGCTGGTAGCTGAGCCGTTTCCCCGGGTGCACCACAATGCGCTTCACCTTGTGATCGGGCGCGTCTTCGTCCAGGACGGTGTAGTTCCCCCACGGGCGCTCGGCGTACTCGTTCTCGCTCACGCGGCCTCCCTGACTGGCTCAGCGCAGTTCATGCGGCCTGCTCAGCGGCTCGCACGGCGTTACGCAACAGCATGGCACGGGTCATCGGGCCGACGCCTCCGAGCCGTGGCGTCATCCAACCGGCCACCTCGGACACGTCCTCATGGACGTCGGACAAGACCTTGCGGCCCACAAACGTCGTACCAGCGCCGACGACAGCTGCCCCGGGCTTGATCATGTCGGGCGTCACCAGCCCGGCTCGACCGGCGGCCGCCACCACAACGTCCGCCGTCCTGACGAGGGAGGCCAGGTCACCCAGAGGAACGCCCGTATGGACCACCGTCACCGCTGCGTTGCAGCCGGGACGCTTCATGGCCAGCAGGAGGGACAGCGGGCGGCCGATGGTGAGCCCACGACCGATCACCACGACATGGCGACCCTCGACCGGAACGTCGTAGGCACCGAGCAATTCGACGATGCCGGCCGGCGTGCATGGCAAGGGTCCCGGCGTGCCCATCACGAGCCGTCCCAGGTTGGTCGGATGCAGCCCGTCGACGTCCTTGGCCGGGTCGACCGCCAGCAGGGCGCGCTCCTCGTTGAGGCCCTCGGGCAGGGGTATCTGCACCAGGTAGGCCGTGATGGCCGGATCGGCATTGAAGCGGCCGATCACCGCCTCCACCTCGGCCTGGGTGGCGCTCGCCGGCAGATGCTCGCCCAATGAATACATCCCGACTTTGGCGCAATCCTCATGCTTCATCTCCACATAGCGCGCGCTCGGACCGTCGTCGCCGACGAGCACGGTCCCGAGACCGACCTGGATCCCTTCGCGGCGCAGCCGGTCCACCCGGTCGGTCACCTCGCCCAATATGCGGGCGGCCACCGCTTCACCATTGAGCACGATTGCCGTCATTAGTGGCGGAAATGCCGTTCGCCGGTCACGACCATGGCCAGACCGGCCTCCTGGGCCGCCGCGAAGATCTCGTCGTCCTTAATCGAACCGCCCGGGTGGATCACCACGCTCACGCCGGCGTCGGCCAGGACAAGGAAGCCGTCGGGAAACGGGAAGAAGGCGTCGCTGGCCCCAGCCCCGCCCTTGGCCCGCTCCCCCGCCTTGGCCACGGCGATTTCGGCCGCGCCGACCCGGGACGGCTGTCCGGCACCGACCCCGACGGCCTGCCCGTTGTTGACGATGGCGATGCAGTTCGAGGTGGTGCGACCGCACACACGCCACGCCATGACGACATCGCGCCACTCGTCCTCGGTGGGCTGGCGTTCCGTCACGATCCGCCAGTCGGCGCGCGTCGAGATGTACGCGTCGATGTCCTGCACGAGCACGCTGGAACCCAGGCTCCGCAGCTGGCGCACCGCCGTCTCTGGAGCCGGGCCCGACAGCAGCCGAGTGTTCTTGCGGCGCGAGGTCAGCTTCGCCAGTGCCGCCGGCTCGTAGGAGGCGGCCACGATCACGTCGGCCTGCGGTCCGGCCGCAATGGCATCGGCCACCTCCTCAGTGACCACACCTCCAATCCCCACGATCCCGCCGAAGGCCGACTGCACGTCGCACTCCAACGCCCGCTGGTAGGCCATCACGAGGCTGTCGTCCACCGCGGCGCCGGCCGGGCTGGCGTGCTTGATGATGGCTACGGCCGCCTGCCCCGAGTCACGGGCTAGTTCGTGCACCAACCGCCAGGCCGCGTCGGCTTCGAAGATGTTGAGGTAGGACAGCTCCTTTCCGCCGTGCTGCTCGAGGTGATCCCACCAGCTGTCGGCGCCCGCCGTGCGGTAGCGGGACCCGCGCTGGTGCGGGTTCTCGCCGTAGCGCAGGACAGCTGTGCGTTCGAGCGTGAGATGGAGCGTCTGCGGGAGCACGGCCCCCAACGCCGCCTCCTCCGCATCGCCTCCCTCGACCGGCGACGGTCCGCCGGCGTCCAACCAGGCCACAATGGCGGCGTCGTAGGCCGCCGTGTGGGCGAAGGCGGCCCGGGCCAGACGCCGACGCGTGGCCGCGGACAGCGAGCCCGACGCACGCAGCTCCTCCAGGACCACCGGGTAGTCCTCCGGGGAGGTGAGGATGCCCACATGGTCGTGGTTCTTGGCGGCCGAGCGCACCATGGACGGACCCCCGATGTCGATCAACTCAATGGAGGGGTCGGAGGAGAACGGGTAGAGGTTGCTGACCACCAGGTCGATGGCATCGATCCCGTTGGCTTCCAGGTCGGCCAGATGGCTGGGCTCGTCACGGTTGGCCAGAATGCCCCCGTGAATCTTCGGGTGGAGGGTCTTGACCCGCCCGCCCAGCATTTCCGGAGAGCCGGTGACCTGGGCCACCTGCAGGTGCGCAAGACCGGCCTCGGTCAGCGCAGCTGAGGTATTGCCGCTGGCCACCAGCTCCCAGCCCAATTCGGCCAGACCCTCGGCCAGGACAACCAGGCCCTCCTTGTCGTAGACCGACAACAGCGCTCTCATCTCGTCATCTCCTCGCGTAGTGCCCGCGCCCGACCGGCAGGCGGTTCGATCGACCTTCCGGCTTCCAGCTCGCTCAGGGCCCAGGCCACGGTGGCCGGGTAGAGGACCCTCTCGGCCACCTTGATCCGTTCATGCAGCGTCTCCTCGGTGTCGTCGGAGAGAACGGGGACGACCCGCTGGGCCAGAATCGGCCCGGCGTCCATCAGGAGTGTGGCCAGGTGCACCGTACAACCGGTCTCGTGCACCCCGGCCGCCAACGCATCGCGCACGGCATGCCAGCCCGGGAAGTCCGGGAGGAGGGCGGGGTGCGTGTTCAGAATGCGATCGGGGAAGGCGGCGTGCACGGCCTCGGTCATCACGGTGCCGAAACCGGCCATGGCCACCAGGTCCACCTGATGGGCCACCAGGGTGGCAGCGACCGTGGCGGTGAAGGCGTCCCGGTCGAAGGTGGGCCCGAACCCTCCATAGGCCTGCCGGTCGACCAACTCGTCCGCCACCGCGTGGTCCCGCGCCATGTGCAGGGCGGCGCAGGGCCGGTCGGAGAGCACTGTCGTCACCGGAAGGCCGACCTCGAACATCGCCTGCAATATGGTTCCACTACCCGAGACCAGAACGGCGAGGCGCATTGCGGTCAGGCTACCAACGGGTGCAGGGCCCCCCACTCAGTCCACTCAGGCGGGAGAGCCTTCAAACACGGCATTGCCGTAGCTGAAGATGCCACCGTCGGAGGCCACCAATATGTAGCCCTGCCCGTTGTTGGTGCGGGCCATGCCGATAATGGGTTTGTTGAGCGCGATGTTGCCGGCGGAGCCTTCAAATGCGGCGTCGCCGTAGGTGAAGATCCCGCCGTCGGAGGCCACCAGCCAGTAGCCGCCGCCGTCCGGCGTGGCCGCCATGCCGACAATGGGTTGGTTCAACGCCATGTTGCCGGCGGAGCCAAAGAAGCCGGCGTCGCCGTAGGTGAAGATCCCGCCGTCGGAGGCCACCAGCCAGTAGCCGCCGCCGTCCGGTGTGGCCGCCATGCCGACAATGGGCTGGTTCAACGCCATGTTGCCGGCCGACCCATGGAACGCGGCGTCGCCGTAGGTGAAGATCCCGCCGTCGGAGGCCACCAGCCAGTAGCCGCCGCCGTCCGGAGTGGCCGCCATGCCGACAATGGGCTGGTTCAATGCGATATTGCCGGCCGACCCATGGAACGCGGCGTCGCCGTAGGTGAAGATCCCGCCGTCGGAAGCCACCAGCCAGTACCCGCCCCCGCCGCTGGTGGCCGCCATGCCGACAACCGGCTTGTTCAGCGCGATGTCGCCGGCCGAACCATGGAACGCGGCGTCGCCCTCGCTGAAGATGCCTCCGTCAGAGGCGTCGATCCAGTAACCCCCGTCATCCGGCGTGTACGCCACCCCCACGGCCGGTTTGTTGATGCCACCCGATCCGGCGGCACCACCACCGGCGCCGAAGGTGATCGGCGCCACGAAGAGCTCACGGGCACCTCCACATGAGTAGCTGGTGCACCCCTGTGTCCATGCCGCGTAGTCCAGCCAGTAATTGCCCGAGGAGTCCTGGAACCATGATCCACCGCCGGGGCCGGACACCGTGCCGTAGGACGAGACGATCGGCTCGGGATCGGTCTGGGTGCACGGTCCGGTGGGCGCCGAGCACACCGCGTAGCCCTCGGCGTAGTTGGACGACGTGTAGATGCCAGCCGCGAAGAGCAGGTAGTACGAGCCGCCTTCCGGCAGGATCGACGGGTCTTCCACCGTGCTTTCCCAGGGATAGGCGACCGTGTTGTTGGAGAAGATCTGCGCGGGGCTGGTGCCGGCCAGGAAGCCCGTCCCGCTGCCGTTGAGCTCCTCGGTCCAGATACGGGCCGGCTGCGACGAGCCGCCGTCGTTGGACTTCCAGACCAGCCAGGGGATGCCGGTGGCTGGGTCGATGTAGGGGGCGGGGTCGATGGCGCCGCCCAGGTTGGCCTGGCACAGGAGCGGGCCCGACGAGGAGTCGGTGAAGGCGGCATTCGTCGGCGAGATGCTCGGTGCCGTCGCCACGGACAGGCAGTCGAATCCGGAGTCGCTGGCGTGCCCGGCCTGGGCGGCGTCGTAGAACATCACAAACTGGTTGTCGTAGTTGAAGACACCGGGCGATGTCTGGGTGTTGACCGCCTCCCAGCCCGGCGGGTTGGGCAGGGCGGTGGAGCCGTACGTCTTGCCGGTATAGCTCCGCCAGCCCGACTCGGGACTCCCCGTGGTGTCGACCAGGGCCTGCAGGTTGTTGCCCAGTGCCGTGCCGGTGGTGAAGGCGTAGTAGGTCCCGGCAGACTCCAGCACGTCCGGATCACCGGCATCACCGGCATAGGCGGGCGAGTACGACAGTGTGGCGGTGAACTGGGCCGCGTGCGGTTCGACGGTGCGGGGGGCGCTGGTGGCGGAGGATGTGCCCTTGGCCGTCCCGGCCAGGAGGAGGAAGCCGCTCAGCGCCGCGGCGAGGACGGCGGGCACCGAGCGGAACGGTCCACTGTCCCGGAGGAAATTCATGCCAATTTCCTACCATCAACAGGGGTTGTCCGCTCAGGTCAGCCGAGCCCCCGCACAATGGCCATCATGGCTTCGCCGCACTCGGTCGGGTTCTGGGTCACGGTGACACCAGCGGCCGACAGGGCGTCCATTTTGGCCTGTGCCGTGCCCTGCGAGCCCGAGATGATGGCTCCCGCATGCCCCATCTTCCGCCCCGGCGGCGCCGTGACACCGGCCACGTAGGCCGTCACCGGCTTGGTCACGTGATTGGCGATGAACTCGGCAGCCCGCTCCTCCTCGGAGCCCCCGATCTCACCGATCATCATGACGGCCTTGGTCTCGGGGTCGGCCTCGAAGGCCGCCAGGCAGTCGATGAAGTTGGTGCCGGGAACCGGGTCGCCGCCGATGCCGACACAGGTGGTCTGCCCGATGCCCTGCTGCGAGAGCTCATGCAGGGCCTGGTAGGTCAGAGTGCCGGACCGGCTGACGATGCCCACCGGGCCACCAGCCAGGGCGATGTCGCCCGAGGTGATGCCGATGTTGCACTTCCCCGGTGAGATGATTCCCGGGCAGTTCGGCCCCAGCAGCCGCGTGCCGGGGAACTCGGCGACCAGGCGGTTGTAGGCCAGCGCCTCGTCCTGGGCCGGTATCCCCTCGGTGATGCAGACGATGAAGGCGATGCCCGCCTCGGCCGCCTCAATGATGGCGTCGGCCGCGCCCCGGGGCGGTACGGAGATGAACGATGCGGTGGCGCCGGTCTCCTTGACCGCCTCGGCCATGGAGGCGAAGACGGTGATGCCCTCAATCTCCTCCCCGCCGCGCTTGGGGTTGGTCCCCCCCACAATTTTCGTCCCGTAGGCCTTGTTGCGCAGGCCGTGGTACAGGCCCTGGCTGGTCGGGCTGATGCCCTGAATCAGGACCTTGGTCGACTCGTCTACGAAGATGCTCACGTTGCTTCCTCTATTCCTTGCGTCGTTCGGGGGCCTAGGCCTGGGCCAGGGCTACAGCGTGGCGGGCCGCTTCGAGCATGGTGGGCTCGGCGATCAGCCGGTCGGACAGGTGGTCGACCAGCAGGGCCCGGCCCTCGGTGGCGTTGGTGCCGTCAAGGCGCATGACGACGGGCGAGTTCAGCTGCACCCGGGCCATCGCCTCGATGATGCCGTTGGCCACGTCGTCCACCCGGGTGATCCCCCCGAAAATGTTGACGAAAATGGATTTGACGGCCGGATCGGCATTGATCACCTCGAGTGCGGCGGCCATCACATCGGCGTTGGCGCCACCTCCGATGTCGAGGAAGTTGGCCGCTTGGCCGCCGGCCTGGGTCACCACATCGAGCGTGCTCATGGCCAGGCCGGCACCGTTGGCGATGATGCCCACCGTGCCTTCCAGCCCGATGTAGTTCAGGCCCCTCTCCTTGGCCATCTTCTCCCGCGGGTCGATGTCAGAGTCGTCGGCGTACTCCTCCCATTCGGGATGGCGGTACGAGGCGTTCTCGTCCAGGGTGACCTTGGCATCGAGGGCGTGCACCTTGCCCTCCGGGGTCAGGATGAGCGGGTTGATCTCCGCCAGGTCGCAGTCGCCTTCGACATAGCAGTGGTAGAGGCGCACCAGCAGCGTGGCCGCCTGCTCACGCGCCTCGGGGTCCAGGTTGGCCCGGTCCACCCACTCGCGCGCGGTGGCCTCGTCGAGCCCGTCAATGGGATTGATGTGCAGCATGGCGATGGCGTCGGGATTGGTGACGGCCACCTCCTCAATCTCCACGCCGCCCTCGGCCGAAAGCATGCCGAGGTGCTGCTTGTTGGGCCGGTCCAGGGTGAAGCTGGCGTAGTACTCCTTGGCGATGTCCGAAGCGTGCTCGACCCACAGGCGCTTGACCACATGGCCCTTTATGTCCAGCCCGATGATGTTGCCGGCATGGAGGCGGACCTCGTCGGCGTCGGCCGCCAGTTTCACGCCACCGGCCTTGCCGCGGCCACCGACCTTGACCTGGGCCTTGACGACCACCGGGTAGCCGGCGGCATCCGCCTGTACAACTGCTTCGTCAACCGTGTCGGCCACCCCTCCGGCGGAGGTGGGAATGCCGAAACGGGCGAAGTACTGCTTGCCCTGGTACTCATAGAGATCCACTGCGGTGCTTTCTCCTTCTCTGGGTTGCCTGCGGGAGCGAACGGGGGTGCTGCGGGGCGTCGGCGGCGTCAGGCTTCGAGGGAATCCTCGCGCGCATCGAGCGCAGCGCCCAACCAGGAGCCGATGGAGTCGAGCGGGGCGCCCGGAGTGAAGACCGCCGCCACCCCCTGCTCCTTGAGCTTGGGGATGTCGGTTTCGGGGATGATGCCCCCGACGATGACGAGGACGTCCTGGCGTCCCTGATCGGCCAGAAGTTTGACCACCTTGGGCACCAGGGTCAGATGAGCCCCGGAGAGTAGGGAGAGACCCACCGCATCGGCATCTTCCTGCACCACGGTCTGGACCACCTGCTCAGGGGTCTGGTGCAGCCCGGTGTAGACCACCTCGAAGCCGCTGTCACGCAGCGCCCGGGCGATGACCTTGGCCCCCCTGTCGTGGCCATCCAATCCGGGCTTGGCCACGACAACCCTGTATGGACGCTTCATGCAGGCACGATGATACGGATGCCCTGGGTAAGGCGCCAGACTGCGCTCAGGCCCGTCGCAGCGGCGTGGCCGAGAGCAGCAGGCTCTTCTTGCCCACCGACTCGAAGTCGACCGTGGCCTGGGCTCGGGATCCCTCGCCCAACGTGGCGATGACGTAGCCCGGGCCCCAGTGGTCGTGCACCACTTGGTCGCCGGCCACCAGTCCCAATTCCTCCGCCCCGCTCGATGCCCGGGGTCCCGCCGGCCGGGTGGGAAGCGTCGAGCTGGGGAGGAATGACGAGCCCTGCCGCGGGCCGGTCGAGGTCGAATGGTCCGGGCTCTCCCGCGAGGTGACCAGACCGACGTCCGTAATGAGCTCGGAGGGGATCTCTTCGAGAAAACGGCTGGGAATGTTGTGTTGGGTCCGGCCCCAGATTGTCCGCACCCAGGCGTGGGAGATAGCCAGGTGGCGTCGGGCCCGGGTGATGCCGACGTAGAACAGCCGGCGTTCCTCTTCGAGTTCCAGTGGCTCGGCCAGCGAGCGGAAGTGGGGGAAGATGCCGTCTTCCAGACCGACCACGAACACGGCCGGGAATTCCAGACCCTTGGCCGTATGCAGTGTCATGAGCGAGACCCGGGTGCCGTCACCGTCGAGCTCGTCGGAGTCGGCCACTAGGGCCACCGTCTCGAGGAAACCGACCACATCGTCGAAATCGCCCGCCACGGTGCCCAGCTCGGCGATGTTCTCAATACGCCCGTCCGCCTCGTGCGTGTGCTCGGCCACCAGCTCGGCCAGGTACCCGGAGCGATCGGCCACCAGTTGGATGAAGTCGGCCGGATTGATGGTCGCCACCAGAGGCCGCAATTCGGCCAGGGTTTTGGCCAGTTGTTGGGCACCCTTGAGCGCCTTGGCCGAGAGACCGGCCTCTTCGGCCCGGTCAATGGCTTCACTGAACGAAACCCGGTTGACCTGGGCCCAGGCGGCCAGCCGGGCCACCGAGGTGTCGCCGATACCCCTCTTCGGCACGTTCACGATCCGGCGGGCCGACACCTCGTCATCGGGATTGGCCAG
>Ga0302324_100009715_pt1 | contig 20052 bp, 17 predicted proteins | sample Palsa_T0_1_FD_201949 | JGI IMG/M metagenome (GOLD analysis project Ga0302324, IMG submission 201949) | Peat permafrost microbial communities from Stordalen Mire near Abisko, Sweden - Palsa_T0_1 | ecosystem: Environmental > Terrestrial > Soil > Palsa > Peat permafrost | place: Sweden: Abisko...
CACCGGGCCCGTCCATGTCGCACGCGCGTCGCCAGCGAGGGTGTATCGTCCGCCGGCGAAGGTGAGCGTGTACCGGAACGTGCACTCGCGCGACGGATCTCCGTCGACGCGGTAGATCAGCACGCCGGCCAACGCCTGGGCGCTGGCTGACGTGATGGTGTACGCGTCGGTGGTGCCGCGCGCGACCGTCGCCTGCGGAGGGTTGTCCGAGGTGACGTAGCCGCCGAGTGACGATGCGCTCGAGACGTATGCAAGGTCGAACGCACCGGATGCGTTGGTCACGCGCACGCCGGCAACGGGATTGCCCATCGCCGGCAATGCGCTTGCCGCTACCATCGCGACAATGCTCGCGCTGAACACGCCTTGGCCGCGTGATCCTCGGACCATCTCCACCCCCAAGTTCGGACACGGACCCGCCGGCGAACGAACCGCCGAGCGAGACCGGACATCCTCGAGCGGGATCATCATGCATCGGTCGGCATGATATGGCAAGTACATGCTGGAAATAATATGGCACACATGTGCCACTTAACGGTTCTCTCAGCGCCGGCGCGGTGCTCCCGCCATTCGTTCCACGACTGCGATAGCGGCGGCGTGCGACTCGTCAGGGCGGTCGATCCAGGCCGCCGCGCCGATGACGCTCATCGCGACGAAGATGCCGAAGCCGTGCGGCTCCGCGATCTGCGCGCGCTGCGCGATCCCGGTCGAAAAGCGTGCGATCGCGGTTATGTGCTCCCGCAGCTCGTCGCCGCGCGCCTCCGCCGAAAGCAGCGGACGAAGCACTTGGTCGTCGCGGAACCGCTCGGACCCGACCCAATCCGCAATCGCGTCGACGACGACAAACACACGCTCGGCGTCCGATACATCCGCGCGCTCGACGCGCCGCTGGAACCGCGCGCGCCACACCGTCGTGGCGCGACGCTGACACGCATCGATGAGTTCGTCCGCACCGTAGAGACGGTACAGCGTGCGCCGGGGAATGTCCGCGGCCGCCGCCACGCCGCCGATCGCGAGCTCCGCGCGGCCGGAAGCGACGAGCTGTGCGGTCGCCGCATCCAGCACGCGTTCGATGGCGCTCGGCTTCTCGGTGAGCAAGCTCGCAGCTCTTCCTTCGGCAACGCGCCGGCGTACGGCGGCGACGAACTTGCGGCCCATCGCCGTCGCGCGCGCAAGCCGCTCGTTGTTCTCGCCGGAAAGCGCGATCAGCGCGCGAACGGCTACGTACGTCGGCGTCGATTCATCGCCGAGCGCGCGATCGAGCTCGATTCGACGTTGGTCCATGCCACCGACCGGCACGGACGGATCACCCCGCATCAGTCACCGTCGGCATCCTCACCCCGCGAGAAGCGTTTCGGAGTCTGGTCGTGCCCCACGTGAGCGGTGCGACGGGCGCAAGGGTTGCAGTCGTCTCCCGGCGACTGTTCGCCGGCATCGCGCTGATCGCGCTCGTCACCAGCGGCTTGACGTCGTCGCCGCTCGGCGCGGCGCCGTCGAGCGCGCCGCAACGCGCGTCGCTACGTTTGACGGGCACGCCGGTGCGAGACGCGCTGGCGCGCATCGCGCGCGTATACGGTGCCCGTATCGCCGTCGCGCCCGAGGTGCGCGGCCGCGTCACCGCCACGGTCGACCACGCGACGCTCGACGAGGCCTTGGCCATGGTTCTCGCCCCGCTGGGCGCCACGTGGTCGCGCGCCAACCGCGTCGTGGTCGTGACGCTCGCCGCTCGCGCGCCGCTGGCACCCTCCGCGTCGCCGAACCCGCCGGCCGTCTTGGCGCTGCAGATTGTTGCCGCAGCGCGCGCTGCCGCCGTCTTGCGCGGACTCTACCCCCATGACCGCATCGCCGTCGACGCTTCCGCCAACGCGCTGGTCATCGTCGCGCCGCCGGACGAGCTGAGCGCGATGCGCGCGGTCATCGCGGGAATCGACGTCCGCGATCCGGCGCATCCGGTCAGCCAAGCGGTGCAGTTGCGCAGCGCGGATCCGTCGGCGGTGGCCGCGCAGCTGCGGCGAATCTACCCGGCGGCGCGCATCACCGTCGCGCCGAACCGCACGTTGCTGATCGAGGCGAAGCCGGCCGATCTCACCCAGATCACGTCACTGATCGCCGCGATCGACACACCGCCGGCGACGCCCGCTCCGAGCTCGGCGCCGGTCGATGCAGTGCGGGTCACCCGCGCCGCACCGCGCGACGTCGCGCGCGCGATCGCCAACCAGTTCCATGACGTGCGGGCGAGCGTCGCCGGCCAGTCGATCGTGCTCGGCGGCGTACCGGACGACGTCGCCAAGGCCAAGGCCCTCATCGCGCTGATCGACCAGCCCGCCGGCGGCGTGCGCTACACGCAGGTCTACCGGCTGAGGTTCGTCGACGCACGCTCGGTGGCCAACCTGCTGTCGCGGTCATTCGGCGACGCCGGCGTCACGGTCGACAACGATCTCAACGCGATCTCGGTGCTCGCGACGCCGGCGGAGCAGCAGCGCATCACCGATGCGCTCGCGCAGCTCGACGTGAGTGGGGCGGGCGGCGCCGGCGGGTTGCCGGTTCAACAGCCCGGCAGCGCGGAACCAGGCGGCGGCGGAGCCGAAGTGATCTCGCTGCGGGCCGCGGCGCCCGGACTCAACGGCGCGCCGTCCTCGTCGGCAACCGACATTGCGACGACCGTGACGCAGGCGCTGCAAGGCCAAGCTCCCGATCTGAGGATCACCGTTCCGCCCAACGGCACGCAGCTCGTGCTCACTGGCAGCCCGTACGCGATTCGGCTGGCGAAGGGGCTGATCGATCAGCTCGACGTCGAGCAGAAACTCGTCGTGCTCGACACCGAGATCCTCGAAGTCGACGAGAACGCCGCCAAGAACCTTGGGCTGAGCTTCAGCGCGCCGGTCATCACCACGACGGTGAACGAAACGACGCCGTATGCGCCCAACGGCGGAACTCCGCCGCCGTTCCTGCAGTTCCAGCCGCTCACGCGCTCGCCGATCTCGTTCGGCCTGAGCCTCAACCTGCTGGTTCAAACGGGGAAGGGACGCGTGCTCGCCGACCCGCGGATCACGACGATCTCGGGCCGCACCGCGACGATCCGCGCCGGGGATAACATCGCCATCCTCACCACCACCGGGGGCGGAACCGGAACGGTGGCGACGACGCAGCTGCAGACGTTCCAGACCGGCGTGACGCTCGACATCACGCCCGTCGTCAACGCGGGCAACTTCATCACCGTCGCCTTGCATCCAACCGTGAACAGCCTGTCGGGCGTGTCGAACGGCATACCACAGATCTCGACGCGCGATACGCAGACGACCGTCGCGATGCGCGAAGGTCAGACGCTGGTGATCGGCGGGCTGATCCAAGACACCACCACGACCACCAGCACGAAGATACCGCTGCTCGGCGACCTCCCGCTGATCGGCAAAGCCTTCCGCAACGACACCTACAACCGCGAGCGCAACGAGCTCATCATCGCGGTGACGCCGCACGTCGTCTCGCCGGATGCGGCCGGCAGCGCGCCGACCGCGGGACTGCCGCCGGTCCCCAGCCCGCAACCGCTGCCGACGCTCGCGCCCGGCACCACCTTGCCGCACAGCGCGGCGCCCTCGCCCGTTCCGTCAGCCTTTGCCGCGACCAACGTCTTCACGTACGGTCAGCCGCCGTCGAACAACTACGCGGGACCGACCGACGCGGTGCAGATCTTCTTCGCGAAGTTCTCACCGACCGTGCTGCGCAACGGCGCGCCGGTCAACTTCACCGCCGTCACGACGACGAACGTTTCGCGCCTCACGATCGGCTATCAGGGCTTCCAGACCCAGATCGCGCAGACGTCGCCGGGCCAGTGGCAGTCGTCGTACAACTTCTCGGCCGCCGGATTGACGCCGGGCCAGACCGGCGTCGCTCTCACCGTGACGGCGACGCGCCTCGACGGTGCGTCGTCGTCGATTCAGATCCCGATCAGCGTGGTTCCATAGCCGACAGGGTTTCGGCCCCTACGTCGGCCGCGCGCTCGACCAAATCGTCGCCGATCGGTCCGACCTTCTCGCGCTCGAACGCGGTGACGGGCAACAGCAAGCCCGCCACGAACCCAGCGGCGAACGCCGCGGCCACCAGCGCGAGCGGATTGCGGGCGGCGATTCCGACACCGCGCTGCGCGGCGCTGCGCACGTCCTCGGGGCGCGGGAGCTTTCCGCTGGCTCCTCCCATCGTGTGCTTGATCCCGTCGGCGGCGCTGCTGATCGTGCCGCGCACGGTCTCGACGCGCTCGGTCACCGCGTCTCGCACCCGCGCGCGAACGTCGGCTTTGTACTGGAGCGCATCGACGGTTTCGCCCATGCGCTCGCGCGTCTGCTCTATCTCGTGCCGGATTTCGCTCGCGTCTTTGCCCATTCGATGTCTTCCCTCACGGTTTGCGCGGTCTGCTCGGGGACGAGGCGTCAGAAGCCTTGGCGCGACCTCGACGTCTTGAGGAAGCGCGAGGCGGCGAAGCCGGCAACCAACGCGCCGCCCGCCGCGATCCAGGGCTGCCGCGCCGTGAACGCCTCGACGTCGCCGATCAAGCGGTCGCCGTTCGCGTTTTGGAGATAGTTTCCGATGCCGCCGACCAGATCCGCGGCGCGATCGGCATACCGCGCGGCGACATCCGGAACGCCGTACTCGCGCAGCCTGCCGCCGACCGCGTGCAGCTCGCCGGCGAAGCCGGCGATGCGCCGGCCGACCGAGGTCGACCGTTCGTCGAGCGTCCGGTTCAGGAACGATTGCGATTGCGACTGCTCCACGACCACGCTGTACCCGCGCCGGCGCCCCGCGCTCGCTCCCTGCGCGGGAAGTTTGTACGCTTGCGGGTAATCGAAACGCGTGAATACGGTAACATCCGGACGCGCCGCGGCGATCGACTCGCTCGAGTTCGATCATCTCGAGCTTTGGGTCGGCAACGCCAAGCAAGCCGCCCACTTCTACTGCAGCGCCTTCGGCTTCGCACCGCTTGCCTATGCCGGGCCGGAGACCGGGATGAAGGGCCGAGCCTCCTACGCCGTGCGCCAGCACGACTTGACGCTCGTTCTGACCTCTTCGCTGCTGCCCGACGATCCGATCTCCGAGCACGTCAAGCGGCACGGCGACGGGGTGCGCGACGTCGCCTTGCGCACCTCAGACGCGCATGAGGCGTTTCGCGTCGTCACCGCCGGCGGCGCGGCCGCGATTACCGAGCCGAGCGAGCGCGAAGACGGTGGCGGCCGCGTCGTCACCGCGCAGATTGCCGCCTACGGTGACACGGTGCACACATTCGTCGAACGCGGCGATTATCGCGGCGTGTGGCTACCCGGCTACCGGCCGTGGTCCGCCGTCATGCCCGCCGCCGCAGCGGTGGGGTTGCAGCGCATCGATCACACTGTCGCCAACGTCGGTTGGGGCGAGATGGACCGCTGGTGCGACTTCTACGCGAAGGCGTTCGGCTTCACCCAGCTGATCGGTTTCGACGACAAGGACATCTCGACGGAATACACGGCGCTGCGCTCCAAAGTGATGCAGAACGCGACCGGCAAGGTGAAGCTGCCGATCAACGAGCCGGCCGAAGGGCTCAAGCGCTCGCAGATCGAGGAGTACCTCGAGTTCTACGGCGGCCCGGGCGTGCAGCACGTCGCGATCGCGACCGACGACATCGTCGCCACCGTGCGCGCGCTGCGCACCAATGGCGTCGAACTGCTCGACACGCCGTCGTCGTACTACGACGGCCTGGCCGAACGTGTCGGCGCGATCGAAGAGGACGTCGCGATCCTGCGCGAGCTGAGCATCCTGGTCGATCAGGACGACCGCGGCTACATGCTCCAGATCTTCACCAAGCCGCTGCAGGACCGGCCGACGCTCTTCTTCGAGATCATCCAGCGGCGCGGCTCGCTCTCGTTCGGCAAGGGCAACTTCAAAGCACTGTTCGTCTCGATCGAACAGGAACAGGCCAAGCGCGGCAACTTGTAGCGTAGACCGCAAGGGAGCCTCGTCAGAGGTTCCCTAAGCGTCGTCCGCGTCAGCGACCGTCACCAACAGATCCCACGTGTTTCGCAGGGCAGTCAAGATCAGCGCGATGCAGACGCCGGCGAGCCACCCGAGCGCGTTCTCGGGCTGCCCAGCGACGAACAGTGCGGCGACGGCGCCGAGTCCGACATAACACGCCAAACTCAGACCGAAGCGTCTGAACAGCAAGGCCGGGTCGAACGTGCCGCTGCGCTCGCGCGCGAACGCTCCCCGTGCGATCATGATCGTACGCGGCAGATTCACGGCGGCTACCGCGAGCAGCTCCCATCCCTTCGTCGACGAGTGATCCGTCGGAATGAGCACCATGAGCGCCGCCAGCAGCACGCTGGTGAAATCGGTGAGCGTCACGCGCGCGAGGCTGCCGACATCGGGTTGTGAGACCACACTGCGGAGGTGCAGCGAGAGCGCAACGAACAGCAGCCCGACCAGCGTCGCCGCGGCGCCGCCTGTCGCCAGGAAAAAGTCGTGCCAGTGCTCCAGAGCCTGCGACAACGAGGTCACGCCGAGCGAGCTTCTCGAAACCCCAGCCCCATGCCCTTGATGCTTTCGCGGACGTCGCCGCCGGTCGACGCGGTCATGCTCGAAGCGCGCGCCGACGGATTCGCCAAGCGTTCGATCAAGAACGAGGCCAAGTTGGCCGCGATCGATCTGGCGATTCGCTGCATCGACCTCACCACGCTCGAGGGCCGCGACTCGCCCGGCCGGGTCCGGTCGCTGTGCGCGAAGGCAGCCTATCCCGGTCCCGGAGCGCCGCGGGTCGCCGCCGTGTGCGTCTATCCGAACCTCGTCGCCGTCGCCAAGGACGCGCTACGCGGCACGGGCGTCAAGGTCGCCTCGGTCGCGACCGCGTTTCCGAGCGGTCTTTCCTCGCTCGACGTCAAGCTGCGCGACACCGAGGCGGCGCTCGCGTCGGGCGCCGACGAGATCGACATGGTGATCGACCGCGGCGCGTTTCTCGCCGGCGACGAGCAGCACGTGTTCGACGAGATCGTCGCCGTCAAGCAGCTGTGCGGGTCGGTGCATCTCAAGGCGATCCTCGAGACGGGCGAGCTCGGCTCGTACGACGCGACGCGGCGCGCGAGCGATCTCGCACTCGAAGCCGGGGCCGACGTCATCAAGACCTCGACCGGCAAGATCGGAACCTCCGCGACGCTCGCGACCGCGCTGGTGATGGCCGAGGCGATCCGTGATTTTGCGCGCCGCAGCGGCGAACGCCGCGGCCTGAAGGTCGCGGGCGGCGTGCGCAACACCAAGTCCGCAATCGCCTATCTCGTGCTCCTCGACGAGACCCTCGGCGAAGATTGGCTGTCGCCGGACATGTTTCGCATCGGTGCGTCGGCGTTGCTCGACGACCTCTTGCTGCAGCGCGGCAAGCTCGCGACCGGCCGCTACGGCTCGCTGGACTACATCAGCAAAGATTGACGAACGGCGCTACCCGAACTTCTGGTCCGCGGCGGGTTCGGGCTCGGTCTTGAAGACCATGTGAATTCGCGTGCCGCCCTCGGTATCGATCGAGACCGCGCGAGCGATCGCCCGCACGATGCGCAAGCCGAGTCCGCGGCCTTCGCGCACCTCGCGGTCGATGAACGCGCCGCGGTCGAAGACGTCGACCAGGAGCGTATCGTCGGCATCGGTGACGGCGTGCAGCTCGACGGTCCCCGAATCGCCGGTCTGATAAGCGTGCTCGACGGCATTGGCCACCGCTTCGCCCACGGCGATGATGATGTCGTCGCGCAGGGGCGGCTCGATCGCCAGCGCGCTCAAGAAGGCGGCGAGCGCGTGCCGGAACGCCTTCGGCGTCCCGGCATCGCCCGTGTCGCGATTGATCCGCAGTTCCGCTCTTCCGGTCACGTCGCGTTCGTACCCGTAAGGTGCGTAAGCGCCGCACCGCGGTCGTCGAAGACGGGGAACGTCGCGGATACGCCGGCGTAATCCATGATGCGTGCGATCTGCGGGCTGTGGATCAGCACGGCGATCCGGCGCCCGTTCGCCTGAGCCTGTGCGTGAAACCGCAGCAGCTCGGCGAGCACCGTCGAGTCCGCGTACGGAACCTCCGACAGATCGACCAGTATGGCCGGGGCAGCCTTTGCTCGCTCCAGCGCGCCGGTGACCTCGTCTCGGCGGCTGATGTCGAGCTCGCCCGCGAAACGCACGACTTCCAGCGACGACTCGAGCTCACTCATCAGGCGATGGTGCGCCCCGACACGTTCGGCGTCCCTGCCGCGCGCGAAGCGGTCGAGCGGCCGTCGCGAACGTCGACGCATGAGAATGCCACGGTCATGATCGCCACGTCGTCGGCGACGCGCCGGTCCTTGAAGATCTCGTTGGCGACGCTGCCCGCAATGTCGCGCATTCCGCTGGCAACGGCGCGCCCGACCGCGTCGAGCAGCGCCGCCTCGCCGGCGAGCACGTCGCGTGAGTGCTCGACGACACCGTCGGTGTAGAGCACGAGCACGGCACCGGGCACCGATTGAATGCGCAGCGTCCGATACGTCGCGCCCTCGAGCACGCCGAGCGGCAAGCCGCCGTGCTGCAGCATGCGCGGCGCGCGCCCGGGTTCGACCAGCAGCGGCGGCGGATGGCCGGCCGTTGCGTACGAGAACTCGAATGAACGCGCGTCGGCATAACCGCACGCGGCGGTGACCATGCGCGCGCGCTGGCGCAGCAGCTCGGCGTTGACCCGCACCAACAGCTCGCCCGGCTCGGCGTCGAACACCGCCGCGGACATGAGCTCCTGGCGCGCGTTGTTCATCGCGACCGCGGCGTCGAGACCGTGGCCGGCCACGTCACCGATCACGAACAGCACCCGGTCGCGCGGCAGCCGAAGGCAGTCGTACCAATCGCCGCCGACGTTCGCCTCGTCGGTCGCGGGCAAGTAGGTGGCGCTGAAACTCATCCCGGCGAGCGCCGGCAGCGACCTGAGCACGAACGCTTCCTGCAGGGTGTCGGCGACGCGCTTCTCCGCCTCGAACGCCGAACGGAACTCGGCGGCTTCGCGCTCGCGCATCGCCAGCCGGCGCGCGGCACGCGTTTGCTGGATCCAGAAGCCCAGCGCCAGCGCCACCAGCGCGACGACGGCTGCCAGACCGAGCAGCTGGATCCGTTCGATCGCGGTCTGCGCGTCCGCGTCGATGCGGCCCTCGACCACGCCGATCGCGTCCTGGATCGCTCGGACGTCGTCACGGTAGTGGTCGACGAGCCGTTTACCGCGCCGCTGAAGCGCGTCGGGATCGCGGGCTCGACCCGTCATCAGCGGTCGCGCGACCGTTCGCTCCCAGAGCGCGTTGGTGCCGAGCGCGTCACGGGCAGCGGCTTGCGCGCCGGGGAGCCCCAGCGTGCCGAGTGCCGAGCTCAGGCGCGCTAGCGTGCCGGGTACGATAGCGTGCGCGTTGGGATACGGCTCGAGATAGAGGCGGTCGCCGGTGGCCGCGAATCCGCGCACGCTCGTTTCCTCGTCGAGCTGCAGCCGCAAACTCGTGAACGCCAGCGCGCGCGCCGCGCGGGCCTCTTCCTCTTGGTGAAACGACGTTCGCACGTACCCGCGGACGATGAGACCGCCCGCCAGCAACACCGGGATGACCAACGCCAATGCCAGCACGGTCACGATCAGCGGCCGCATCGGTTGATGGTTCACCGCGTCTCGGTTTGGCCGCACCGTCCGGGCGGCCCTGGGGGCGCGGCGGCCCGGCGGCGAAGCGTCGCGACATGGCTTTGGCCTACGCTCCGTCGCTCGAGACGACGCCGGTCCGCATCGCGCCGCGTTACGATCACTTCATCGGCGGACGCTGGGTGGCGTCCGCCGGCGGGGAAACGTTCGCGACGGTCAACCCGGCTACCGAGGCCGAGCTCGCGCAGGTCGCGGTCGGAACGCCGGACGACGTCGACCGCGCCGTTGCCGCAGCGCGACGGGCTTACGAGCAGACGTGGCGCCCGATGCGGCCGGCCGATCGCGCGAAGTACGTGTACCGCATCGCACGCGCGATCACCGAACGTTCGCGCGAGCTGGCCGTGCTCGAGACGCTGGACGGCGGCAAGCCGATCAAGGAGTCGCGCGACTTCGACGTCGTGCAGGCGGCGGCGCACTTCTTCTACCACGCCGGTTGGGCCGACAAGCTGCGATACGCGCTCCCCGGCCGAGACGAACCCGAACCGGTCGGCGTGGTGGGCTCGATCGTGCCGTGGAACTTCCCGCTGCTGATGGCGGCCTGGAAGATCGCGCCCGCGATCGCCTGCGGCAATACCGTCGTCCTCAAGCCGGCCGAGACGACACCGCTGACCGCGCTGCTGCTGGCGCAGATCTGCGAGGAGGCCGAGTTGCCGCCGGGCGTCGTCAACGTCGTCACCGGCGACGGGCAGACCGGCGCAGCGCTCGTTGCCCACCCCGGCGTCGACAAGATCGCGTTCACCGGATCGACCGAGGTCGGCAAGATCATTCAGAAGGCGATCGCCGGGACGCGCAAGCGCGTCACGCTCGAGCTCGGCGGCAAGGCCGCCAACATCGTGTTCGCCGATGCTCCGCTCGATCAAGCCGTCGAGGGTATCGTCAACGGCATCTACTTCAACCAGGGTCACGTCTGCTGCGCGGGCTCGCGGTTGCTCGTCCAAGAGCCGGTCCACGACGAGGTCGTCGAACGCCTCGCGGCACGGATCGAGACACTGCGCGTCGGCGACCCGCTCGACAAGAACACCGACATCGGCGCGATCAACTCCGCCGCCCAGCACGCGAAGATCGCCGAGCTCGTCGCCAGCGGAATCGCCGAAGGCGCGGTCCTTCACCAGCAATCGTGCGCGCTGCCCGAACGCGGCTGGTACCATCGCGCGTCGTTCTTCACCAACGTCTCGCAGTCGCACCGTATCGCGCGCGAAGAGATCTTCGGACCGGTGCTTTCGATCATGACGTTCCGAACCGCCGACGAAGCGATCGAGAAGGCGAACAACACGCCGTACGGGCTGTCGGCCGGCGTGTGGACCGACAAGGGTGCCAAGTCGATGTACGTCGCGCAGCGGCTCGCCGCGGGCGTGGTCTGGTGCTCGGCGTTCAACCAGTTCGACCCGAGCTCGCCGTTCGGCGGCTACCGCGAGTCGGGCTTCGGACGCGAGGGTGGCGTCGCCGGCCTGCACGCCTACCTCAGCTAGCCGGCGTCCGGCCCAGCGCGGCGGGACACGGGAATCGGCCTGCCCTCGGGTAAGAAGCCGGGCGTGGACACCCTGGCCCCCGCCGCCGTCGACCGCGCGGCAATGGCGTCCCGCTATCGCGCGAACCGCCGCCGTACGGCCGAGCTGTTCGCGCTGATCGCGCCGGACGCGTACGAAGACGCACCGATCCCGCTGCGCCATCCGTTCGTCTTCTACGACGGACACATCCCCGGCTTCGCGTTCATCACGCTGGTGCGCGACGCGCTGGGCCGGCCGTCGGTCGACCCCGAGCTGGAACGCCTGTTCAACCGCGGGATCGATCCGCGCGACGCCGCGGTCGCGGCGCAGCACAAGCGCTCTGCGTGGCCGGACCGCGCGACCGTGGAGCGTTTCGGCGCGACGTGCGACGCGGCTGTGCTCGATGCGTTCGCGACCGGCCGGCTCGACGACCCGGACAATCCGCGTCTGGTCGATGCACAAGCCGCGTACACGATCCTCGAGCATGAGGAGATGCACCACGAGACGCTGATGTACATCATCAACCGGCTCGCGCGCGACAAGCAGCGCGGCCCGCGTTTCGAACATCGCGACGTCGCGCCGCCGGCGCTGGCCCCGATCGCGATTCCGGCCGGCCGCGCGACGCTCGGCGCTCGCCGCGGTGCGCTGCCGTTCGGCTGGGACAACGAGTTCGATCAGCACGCCGTCGACGTCGCGGCATTCGGCATCGACGCGTACGACGTCACCAACGGCGACTACCTCGCGTTCGTGCGCGACGGCGGTCCGGTGCCGCCCTTCTGGTTCGAACGTGACGGTGAGTGGATGCTGCTCGGATGCTTCGAGGATCTGCGGCTGCCGCTCTCGTGGCCGGTGTACTGCACGCAGGAGCAAGCTGCCGCGTTCGCGCGCTGGAGCGGCGGCCGGTTGCCGACCGAGCCGGAATACCACCGCGGGGCATACGGCACGCCGTCAGGCGACGAGCGGCCGCAGCCGTGGGGCGACGCGCAGCCGGATCCCGCCCGGCACGGCAACTTCGGCTGGCGCCGCTTCGATCCCGAACCGGTCGGCTCGTCCCCGCAGGGAGCCAGCGCCTGGGGCGTTCACGATCTGGTCGGCAACGGCTGGGAGTGGACGTCGACGCCATTCGCCCCGTTCGACGGCTTTGCGCCGATGGCGTCGTATCCGGTCTACTCGGCCGACTTCTTCGACGGGATGCACTACGTGATGAAGGGCGCCTCGCCGGTCACGGCCACCGCGCTCATCCGCCGGTCGCTGCGGGACTGGTTCTACTTCGACTACCGCTACGCGTACGCTACCTTCCGCCGCGCCTACGACTGAGCGTCCCTCGACCCAAGCGACCACCGGCGTTCGGCCGGCTTCGGCGCCGGCGAGCCATCGGCCGAACCTGAACGCTCCCGGCCACAGGGGTGGCGCGCGATGGCACGGTCTGCCAGGTATGCGGTATACAAAATGCCGAACGGGCGACCGGAAAGATATTCCCTTCGTCTAGAGGGAGGCCATTTTGACAGCCACCATGAGCGCCGCTCCGGCGGCCCGGAATCGCTGGTTCATCCTGATCCTGGCGATCGTCGCGATGATCTGTATCGCCAACCTGCAGTACGGCTGGACACTGTTCGTCAACCCGCTCGCGGCCGCGCACGGCTGGAAGAAGTCGGCCATCCAGTCCGCTTTCACGGCGTTCGTGCTGGCGCAGACCTGGATCGTACCTTTCAACGGCTGGTTCGCCGATCGTTACGGTCCCAAGCCGATGGTGGCGCTGGCCGGCATCTTGATCGCGATCGGCTGGGTGATCGACGCGCACGCCGGCACGATCACCAACCTCGTGCTCGGCGAGATCGTCAGCGGCCTCGGCGCGGGGTTCGTGTACGGCACGATGGTCGGCATCGCGGTGAAGTGGTTCCCCGATCGCCGCGGTCTGGCCGTCGGCTTGACGGCTGCGGGCTTCGGCGCAGGCGCCGCACTCACGGTCATCCCGATCGGCAACATGATCGCTTCGTCGGGCTACGGCTCGGCGTTCCAGACGTTCGCGATCGTTCAAGGGGCGATCGTGTTCGTGATCGCGTTCTTCCTCGCGTTTCCTCGGCCCGAAGAAGTGCACGCCGTCGCGGCCGACAATATCTCCGCGACGCGCATGCGCAAGAACAGCTACAGCCCGGCGCAGATGCTGACCTCACCCGCGTTCTGGCTCCTGTACGTGATGATGGTGATGATCGCGACGGGCCTGCTATTCGTTACCGCGCAGGTCGCACCGATGGCAAAGGACTACGGCGTTCTCGCGATCCTGCCGCTCACGCTAGTCGTCGACAATCTCTCAAACGGCGGCAGCCGCATCTTGTTCGGCGGGCTTTCCGACCGCCTCGGGCGCGAAGCAACGATGGCGATCGCCTTCACCTGCGAAGCGCTGGGCCTGCTCGGCCTGATCTTCGCCGCCGGCAACCCGTACATGTTCATGATCTGCGCCGCGGCGACGTTCCTCGCGTCGGGCGAAATCTATAGCCTGTTCCCGGCCGCGTGCACGGACATCTTCGGTCCAAAGTACGCGACGACGAACTCGGGCCTGCTCTACACTGCAAAGGGTACAGCGTCGTTCGTCGTGCCGATCGCGGCCGGCATCTACGCGAGCACACATACGTACTCCGCAGTACTTGCCGTCCTCGTCGGATTCAACGTGCTCGTCGCGGCGCTGGCGCTGGTCGCCCTCAAGCCGCTGCGCGAACGCGCGGTTCGCGAGGAGATCGCGAGCGGTCGCGTCGCGATGGGCAGCACCTAGGCGGCATCTCGCAGCCAGAGGCAGCAAAGAGGCCGGCACCTGAGGATGCCGGCCTCTTCGTTTCGGCTTCGAGCCGAACGCTGCTACAGCAGGCCCGCCGCGCGGGCCCAGCGGTACTTCGCGCCGAGCGCCGCGACCATCGTCTCGGTGTTGTACGGATAGGCCGGGATCTTGTGGTCGTACAGCAGCTCGCTGGCGTCCTCCACCGCGACGTCTCCGGCCAACGACGCGACGATCGGTTTGTCGATGCCTCTGGCGCGGAACTCCTCGACGACCTCGATGACCAGATTCGCGAAGACCATCGGCGGCGTCACGATCGTGTGCCAGTACCCGAGGATCAGCGCGTGGATGCGATCGTCCTCGAGCCCGAGACGAATCGTGTTCTGGTACGTCTTGGGCGGCTCGCCGCCCGTGATGTCGACCGGATTGCCCGACGCGCCGAACGGCGGGATGAACTTCTTGAACGCCTCGTCGAGGTCGGGCGGGAACTTCATGAGCGAGAGTCCCGCGTCGACGACCGAGTCGGACAACAGCACGCCCGAGCCTCCGGCGCCGGTGATGATCACGACGTTCTCGCCTTTGGGCGTCGGCAGGATCGGCACGGCTCGGGCGAACTGCAGCATCTCGTTGAGACCCCGCGCGCGGATGACGCCGCTCTGGCGCAACACGTCGTCGTAGATCTTGTCATCGCCCGCTAGTGCGCCGGTATGCGAGCTGGCCGCCCGCGCGCCCAGCGCGGTGCGGCCGGCCTTGAGAACGATGACCGGTTTCTTCTTCGAGACGCGCTTGGCGACTTCGGCGAACGACCGGCCGTCCTTGAGGTCCTCCATGTGCATCGCGATCGCGTGCGTCGGGTCGTCCTGCTCGAAGAACGTCAGCAGGTCGTCCTCGTCGATGTCCGACTTGTTGCCCAAGCCGACGATCGCCGAGACGCCCATCTTCGCCGAGCGGCTGAAGCCGATGATCGCCATGCCGACGCCGCCGCTCTGCGACGACAGCGCGACGCTGCCTTTGACGTCGTACGGCGTACAGAACGTCGCGCACACGTCCTTAGGCAAGTAATAGAAGCCGTAGATGTTCGGCCCCATCAACCGAACGTTGTACTTGCGGCCGATCTGCTGGATCTCGAGCTGGCCTTCGACGTTGCCGGTCTCCGCGAAGCCCGACGGGATCAGAACCGCGCCGGGGATGTGCTTCTCGCCGCACTCGGTCAGCGCGGCAGCTACGAACTTGGCCGGGATCGCGAAGACCGCGACGTCGACCTCACCCGGGATGTCTTTGACCGATGCATACGCCTTGTAGCCGAGGATCTCGTCGGCCTTGGGGTTGATCGGATAGATCTTGCCTTTGTAGCCGCCGTTGACGAGATTCTTCATCACCGAGTTGCCGATCTTGCCCTCTTCGCTCGAGGCGCCGATGACGGCGACGGCGTCGGGTCGCATGATGCGGTTCATCGCGCGCACGATCTCGTCTTGCGATGGGCGGTAGCGCGGCTCGGGCGGATCGAAGTCGACCAGGATCCGCACGTCGACGGCGGTCGCGCCCGACGGCGTTGCGAACACCGGGTTGAGGTCGACTTCGCTGATCTCGGGGAAGTCGGTCACCAGCTGTGAGACGCGCTCGATGACCGAGGCGAGCGCGTCGCGGTCGACCGCGGCGCCGCCGCGCACGCCCTTGAGCATCTCGGCGGCTTGGATCCCGTCGAGCATCGAGAGCGCGTCCTCGCGCGACGCGGGCGCCAGGCGGAACGTGACGTCCTTGAGCACCTCGACCAGCACGCCGCCCAGCCCGAACGCGACGAGCTTGCCGAAGCTCTGGTCGGTGACCGCGCCGACGATCACTTCCTGCGCGCCGGTCGGCAGCATCTGCTGCACCTGGACGCCGGTGATGTTCGCGCCGGCCTGATACTGCTTGGCGTTGGCGACGATCGTGTCGTAACCCGCGCGCACCGCTTGCGCGTCCTCGACGCCGACCAGCACGCCGCCGGCTTCCGTCTTGTGCAGGATGTCGGGCGAGACGATCTTGAGCACGACCGGGAAACCGATCTTCGCGGCCAGCTGCGCCGCCTCGTCGGGCGACGTTGCGAGCCCTTCTTGCGGAACGGGGAGTCCGTAAGCGTCGGCGACCTGCTTGGCTTCGGGCGCCGACAGCGCGCTGCGCCCGTCGGCTTTGACGCGGTCCAGCACCGCGCGCACCGCGGCCTCGTCGATGGTCTGACGCTCGAGCAACATGCTTGTTCTCGTTTCTCCTACAGCACGCCGGCGGCGTGGAGCGCTTTCACGTCCTTGCCGTCCCAGCCGATCTCGTTGAGGATCTCTTCGTTGTGCTCGCCGAGCAGCGGCGAGCTGACGACGGTGACCGGCGTGTCCGAGAGGACCAGCGGACAGCCGACGGTCTTGAACGTTCCGCGTTCGGGATGGTACACGTCGACGATCATCCCGCGCGCGGCGAGCGATTCGTCTTCGACGAGGTCTTTGGTGCTCAGGATCGGGCCGCACGGCACGTCGATCGCGTTGAGCTGCTCGAGCACTTCGAACTTGGTGAACCCCTGCGTCCAATGCTCGATGACGGCGAACATCTCGTCGAGATGCGAGAGCCGGGCCGCCGGCGTCGCCCAGGCCGGATCGTCGACCAGCTCGGGGCGGCCGATGAGCTTGGCGAGCGGCGCCCAGACCTGCGGCTGCACGATGACGTAGACGTAGTCGTTCTCGCCGCCCGGCGCGCACCGCAGCGCCGAGCCGGGCTGACCGCCGCCCGACGCGTTCCCCGAGCGCGGCACGTAGTCGCCGAAGGTCTTGTTCGGGTACTCGCGCAGCGGACCGTGGGCGAGCCGCTGCTGGTCGCGCATCTTCACCCGGATCAAGTTGAGCACCGCGTCCTGCATCGCGACGCTGACGCGCTGCCCGCGCCCGGTGTGCGTGCGCTGGTACAGTGCGGCCAGAATCGCGGCGACCATGTGGATCCCGCTGCCCGAATCGCCGATCTGCGGCCCGCTGCTCGTCGGCGGCCCGTCGGGCCAGCCGGTCGTGCTCATCCCGCCGCCCATCGCTTGCGCGACGGTCTCGTAGGCTTTGAAATCCTCGTACTTGCCCGGCCCGAAACCCTTGATCGACGCGTACGAGATGCGCGGATTGATCTCGCGGATGCGGTCCCAGGTGAAGCCTTGCCGGTCGAGCACGCCGGGACCGAAGTTCTCGACCAGCACGTCACAGTGCTCGATGAGCTTCTCGAAGATCGCTTTGCCGTCGGGCGTCTTGGTGTTGAGGGTGATGCTGCGCTTGTTGCAGTTGAGCATCGTGAAGTACAGGCTGTCGACGTCGGGGATGTCTTGGAGCTGGCCGCGGGTGATGTCGCCGCGGCCCGGCAGCTCGACCTTGATGACGTCGGCGCCCAGCCAGCCGAGGATCTGCGTGCACGACGGGCCGGCCTGGACGTGCGTCATGTCCAGCACCTTGACGCCGTCGAGCGCCTTGCGCACCGGCTCGCCGTCGCGCGCGCCGTTGGGGGAGTTGCCGTTGACGCTCATCGACTACTTGTACATCGTCTGGTTCATCGTACCCGGCGCGTACTCGTTCGGATCGATCCAGACGTTGACGAGCGCGACCTTCCCCGACGCCATCGACTCGCGAGCGCGCTCGAGCGCGGGCCGGATCTGCTTGGGATCGCGCACGGCCTCGCCGTAGCCGCCGAACATCTGCGCGAACTTCTCGAAGTCGACGTCGCCGAGATAGTTGCCGACGTCGCCCTTCTCCTTACCGTATTTCATGATCTGGCCGGCACGAATCTGGTTCATGTACGAGTTGTTGCCGATGATCCCGATGAACGGCAGGCCGAAGCGGTTCGCCGTTTGGATGTCCCAGCCGGTCATCCCGAACGTGCCGTCGCCGAACAGGCAGACGACTTCCTTCGAGGGCTCGGCGAACTTCGAGGCCATCGCGAACGAGACGCCGACGCCCAGCGTTCCCAGCGGCCCGGGATCCATCCACAAGCCGGGGCCCTTCGGCCACACGATCCCGCCGGCCGCGGTGACGACGTCACCGCCGTCGCCGATGAAGCGCGTGTTCTCGGTGAGGAACTCGTTGATCTCGTAGCCCAGCCGCAACGGGTGGATCGGCGTCGCGTCGCTGGTGATCTTCGGCAGCCGCGCGTCGCTGAGCTTGCGCTCCTCGGCGCGCAGCTCGTCGATCCACGGCTGACGGCTGCGCGCGCGGTCCTGTAGCCGTCCCGACGCGGCTTGCGTCACGGCGCGCAGGATCGCGCCGACGTCGCCGACGAGGCCTAGCGCGATGTCGCGGTTCTTGCCGACCGTCGCGTAGCTCATGTCGATCTGCACGATCGTCGGCGCCTTGAGCCGCTTGCCGTAGCCCATGCGGAAATCGAACGGCGTGCCGATGATCACGATCACGTCGGCCTTGCCGAACGCGTACCCGCGGGTGAGCTGGAAGCCGTGCGGATCGCCGGGGCTGAACGTGCCGCGGCCGGCGCCGTTCATAAAGGCCGGGATGTTGTAGGTGCGGGCGAACTCGTGCGCGGCGTCGGTCGCGCGGCAGGTCCAGGTCTGTTGACCGAACAGCACCGCGGGCCGCTCGGCGTTGACCAGAATATCGGCCAACCTCTCGATGTCGTTCGGATCGCCGATCGACTTGGTCGAAGCGCGGTAGTGCCCGGCTTGCGGGATCACCGCTTTGTCGAACGGCACCTTGCCGTCGAGGATGTCGCGCCCGATCTCCAAGTACGACGGCCCGAACGCGCCGTTGTGCGCTTCGCGGAACGCCATCCCGATCATGTCGGCGACGCGCTCGGTGGTCACCACCGACGACGCGAACTTGGTGATCGGCTTCATGATCTCGACGTGCGGGAGATCTTGCAGCGAACCCATCTTGTGCTGGTTGAGCGCGCCCTGGCCGCCGATGAGCAAGAACGGGCTCTCGGCGCGGAACGCGTTGGCGACGCCGGTGGTGGCGTTGGTCGTCCCAGGGCCCGCGGTGACGACGGCGCAGCCGGGCCGTCCGGTGACGCGCGCGTAGCCGTCGGCGGCGTGCGCCGCGACCTGCTCGTGCCGGACGTCGATGATGTCGATCCCCTCATCGCGGCAACCGTCGTAGATGTCGATGATGTGACCGCCGCAGAGCGTGAAGATGACGTCGATGCCTTCGTTCTTCAGCGCTTTGGCGACCAGATGGCCGCCGGAGATCGTCTGGACCGGTTGATCCGCGTCGAGTTTTGGTAGGTCGGTCGTTGCAGGTGCAGTCTGAGCCATGGCTCCCCTGTCGCAGGTGCGGCGTGGTGTTCGAAGATCAGAGATCGTTGTCGTTGGCGGAGACGTGCGCGGCCAGCTGCAGCGCGTGGTCGCGCACCAGGCGCTCGGCCAGGTCGGCATCGCGCTGCTCGATGGCCTCGATGATGTGCATGTGGTCGACGATCGACCGTTCGAAACGGTGGTTCTCGCCGATGGTCCGGTGGCGGATCGCCCGCATGTGCACCAGGATGCCGTCGGCGGTGTGCCGCAGCGCCTCGTTGCCGGACAGCTCGATCATGCGCTGGTGAAAGCGCAGGTTGGCCTCGGAGTACTCGTCGAGGTTGGCGGCGATGCGATCGCCGTCGAAGGTGGCGAAGATGCCGCGCAGCGATGCGATTCCCTCGTCGCCGGCGTTGAGCGCGACCAAGCGCGCCGCCATGCTCTCGAGCGCGGCCCAGACCGTGATGATCTCGAGCAGCTCGGCCTTGCTCTTGCGCGCGATGAAGTAGCCGCGGCGCGGAACGCTGTCGACGAGCCCCTCGTGCTCGAGCCGCACCAGCGCCTCGCGAATCGGGGTCCGGCTCACGCCGAGCCGGGCCGCCAGCTCGCGCTCGTCGAGCCGCAGGTCCGGCTCGTCGATGTCGTACAGGTTGGTGGCGGTGATCGCCTCGCGAATCGCTTCGTACACCCGAGCGGAGATGCTCAGGTCGGAGCGGATTGCGGCTAAGACCAGAGCAGCCATCGCGCCCCCGCCGTGCAGTTCGTATTTGGCATACAAAATACCAGGAACTGGAGTTGGGGACCGGCCGAAGATATCCTGCCCGGCGGCTCAGGCGTGGGCCGACGCGTGCTCGAACAGCCGGCCGAAGCGCTG
>Ga0302324_100009717_pt1 | contig 20049 bp, 13 predicted proteins | sample Palsa_T0_1_FD_201949 | JGI IMG/M metagenome (GOLD analysis project Ga0302324, IMG submission 201949) | Peat permafrost microbial communities from Stordalen Mire near Abisko, Sweden - Palsa_T0_1 | ecosystem: Environmental > Terrestrial > Soil > Palsa > Peat permafrost | place: Sweden: Abisko...
ACCGAAGTGGTAACAGCCACCTGAGCCGCCAGATGGAGTATCTGCCCCGCGTCCCGGTGCTCGGCGAATAAGCGGGCTATTTCCTGCCCATTCCGGACATCCAGCCGCACAAACTCAAGCGAACCTTGTGGCCGCAGCCACTCCAGGTTCTCTTGCACTCCATCACGGCAAAGGTTATCCACGACTACTACATGGTGCCCACGTTGCAAATATCGGCTCGCGGCATTGCAGCCGATGAAGCCCGCTCCACCTGTGATGATAGTCTTCATCGCTTCTGTTCTCTCCTCATTCTGGGTAGTTCGAGCACCGGACCGGTTGCTTATAAGTTACGGTGTTGACTGGCATTGTTGCTGGGTATCCTGGCGCAGGTAACTGGCTTGGATGACTGACGCCATGTCTCCAGCTGCGCCCCCATTAATGGCTCCGGACTGCGCCTCCATTTGTGTCTCCGACTGCGCCTCTCTATAGGTCGGCAAACTTGCACAGTTCCTTTAAGAGCATCCCCGTGGGTCCACGGACGTTGGCCCGTATTCATAGACTGCCACGATTGGGGCGCCCTTGGGGGCCCTGCCCCGGGAGTTGCGAGAAGTTAGAGGGTCTGCATATCCGAAGTTGCCAGCACGAGGCCGTTGGCGTCCAAATACTGAAGGCGATAATACAATGGCCCGATGTTCCGGTCCACGGGCAGAACGCACACTCCGCCGCCGCAATCGATGACGTTGCCGGTCGCCTTGTTCAGAAGGTAAGGCGAGTAGGCGTATTGAACGACGATCTTCGCCGCGCCCGGGGCATCCGCCAGCAGCGATGCAATCACGGGTGGCGCGTATTCGAGCGATTCGTTGTTAGGGCACAAGTAAATCACTGCACCCCCTGCCGGCCAGGTGGGAGTGTCGGTGATCGTGCCGGCGCCGATTTCCGTTACCGTTATGGAGCGCCAGTCCAAGGTATAGCGGATCTTCTTCTGGCCGGGGACATCGCAAGCGGCAAGACTTAAAGGATGGGATTGCGCACCGTCCTGGAAGCTCATGGTCAACAGGAGGTTGCCCTTCGACCCCTGCCTCAGGCTCGATTCAATGTTGAATCCGATGTCAGGTGCGCTGCCGCGAGGCGCATAGAGGTATCCGGCGGATGCCATGCGTTCTAGGATGAGATTGGCGTTGGTTGCTGAATTGAAGAATCTCACCAAATCCGCGCCTTCATCGTAGAATAACGTCGAGCCTGCTTGCAGGCAGTTATCGCCGATGCTCGAATTGCAATTCCAGAAACCAAACGCATTGGCGCCCGCGAAGAAAGTGTTGTCCGCGTTGTAATCTTCCCCCGCGATATACAATCGGTGCCCGGTCGCCCCAGTGATGGCTTGGGCCATGACGAAGGCGAAGGGGATGCGCGGGCCTTGAACAATTTCTCCGTAAACAGATTGGTTCTGCCCTCGAACGTTCCAATTGTTGACAATCACGGTACCGGTCATGCTGCCGGAGACCTGGCTCACGGGCGGCACTTCGCGTATAGCGGCTTGATTGCCCGCTGGATTCGGATACGGGTAAGGATAACCTGAAAGGATGAACGTGTTGCTATTCCAATAAGCGGCGGAACTGCCCTGTGCGCCAGACATGGTAAAGGTGCTCCCAACGTTGTGGGCAACCAGAGAGCTGATCCCCGCACAGGTAGTGGGATTTTGCTCCACCCACAGCGTCATCGAAGCTTCCGGACAGGCGCTCGTGAACACATTTCCGTTGGCGAACGTAATCGTGCCTCCAATAGAACTGGTAAGACCGGCTTGCGTTGTACTCTGCCGCGAGATCGTGCAGGTTGTCGCAGTTGGGCACGTGTCGATGTAGAAGTTGCCGTTGAAATACGGATTTGCGGAGCCGCTGAACGTGACCCGAGTGACGTACGGAACCAAATTATAAATCCCGTGCGGCGAGGGCCACGTACAGAGACTTCCAACGCAAGACATGCCGGTCACCACCTGTCCATTCAGCCCGTAGTTCTGAGCGATTCCTTGCGTTTGCCCCAGGAATGCCCGCAGCGCGCCCGCACCGTTGATATAAGCCCGGTTTTGAGGGATGACGTTATTGGGGCTGATTCGCAGAGTGGCGAGGGCCACGTACTGAGCAGTTCCAAAGGCCGCGGGTTGATTGTAAATCACGGCATAGTCGCTAAACGGAGGCGATCCGGCCGCCGTGCAAAGCCCGCCCCAGCCGCATTGAGCTGTGCTGCTGGCGATCGCTCTCGGGGCTGCGCTGAGGGCGGCCCCGCCCGCGTGTACCAATGCCGAGAGCGTCATGAAGTCCTGGTAATGCTGATAATCCCCGCCGCCTCCGTTCCCGGTTTCCCATTCGTACGCGAACGGCTCAATCCGAATCGTCGGGTCCGATGCCGGCGTAACTGTTATGCCGGAAGCGCCGGCTGGAGCTTGGAAGGAAAATGTCGATGAGAACTTGGTCGAGTAATTATAAAGCGTGGTAGTAGTTCCAGGGGTTCCAACGGTGCTGTTGAGGACCGAGTTCGTGGTGGCGCCGAAGATGGCGAATTTATTTGGGCCACTATAATCGACGGTAGGGTTGGAATAGTTGAATGTGCAGACAACCGGCGTCGCGGTATTGCAACTGCCCCCCGTGAACGGGCCATTCGAACTGATCACAGGACTAGCTGCCGGATAGCCATAGTCCGCGTCAAATTCATCACCCAGCTCAATCCCCAAGAGCCGGCCGGTTGCGGCCCATTGCTGAGCCAGATATTGCCAGCTTTGGGGAGTGCAGGTAGCTCCGATTCCACGGACGCCGACAAAGAACTGCGAGGGAAATCCGGTAACCAGGGTAGTGGCGGGAGCGTGAAAGTAGAATCCAAACTGGCTCAGGATGCTGGTCTTGGCGTTTATATAAGTGTTGAGAGCGGATTGAAAGTTGGAACAGCTCGTTCCCCAAAGTGCATTACCATCGGTCGGACCATTTTCTATGGTATTGTAACCTGCGTTCTGATAAGCGGTGCCTATTTGCAGCGCGGTCTTGTTGGTATCCTGAAACACGCCGAACGGGGTGCTGTTGAAAGCGCTGGCTACCCAGATTGGAGTGCCTCCGCTGGTGTGTATCCGGCCATCTGTTCCGAAAAAGGGAACGACGTTGGTGGAGGAGACCCAGCCGTAAATGGTCTCGGTAAACGCGTTGCCGATCACGACAGTGACCGCGCACGATCCGAACGCAACGCCAGTCACTAAGCCTGTGGGAGACACCGTGCAGGTCGCGCTGTTGTTCCAGGTATAGATTGGATTCATCCCGCTGGTGACAGCAGTGGTGGTGCCATCCGTGTTGGCGACGGTGGGAGTTAATTGGATAGTTCCGCCAGGAGGGATCACCCAATCCTTGGGACTGAGCAGGACGTCGGAAGGACTGCTGACCGGTGTCGAAGATGCCGCCTTGAGCGCAAGCACGGTGACGCCGTACGTTGCGCTGCTTAAGTTAGCGGAAAACGTAGCGGTGCCGCCGCTGATTGTGCTGGCGAGCAATTGCGACGTACCGGCTCCGTAGTTGATCGTATGCGCTGTGGGATTATCCAGCGTGGAGTTCAATCCAGGACCATAGCCGACCACGCCAGGAGCCAGGGAGTAGGTGATCAGCATGTCGTTGGCGTTGGTGGTGGTGATTGTTCCAGACGGTATAACACAAAGGCACGATGCCGGGGCTGCAATTCCGCTGGAGTTTTGAGCATCGATTGCGGAAGATGTGGCTACACCTGAGTATTCCCGCACAAGTAGTGCAGGACGACTAACGCTACCTCCAAAGTTTAGCGTCCAGGAGTCGGCGCCACCTGTGATATTGGTAGCCAGGAAGCATTGGCTTTTCCAATTAGATTCTGTTATTCCAGAATTTACAGCAGTGTAGCTGTTTCCGAGCGCATCAGTGCTGAGTGTCCAACTGCCGCCACCGAAATCAGAACCACATACGACGATGGCGTTCCCTGATGTGACATTGACCGTGCCGCTAGCTGGAGCCGCATAGCTGGAAACGCTTGTGCAACTGCCTCCGGCCCAGCAGGGGTAGTCCGCATTCACAATGGAATTGACGAGCAGAATTGTGCTGGTGTTGGCGAACGCGACGGACTGACACCACTCTCCGAACGGATAACCGCCAATGGTGGGCGCAAGCTTGTCACCGGCAATGTCCCGAACCTCCAAACAGACCTCGTGAGCGCCATCTGAATATTGGAAGGTATTCAAAGCCACGTACATCGTAGTCGCCGCAGACCCGTTGTTGGATTCGTTCAAAGATTTGGAGCCGGAATAGTCGCCGTCCACAAAGACCGTGATCGTCTTTGCGTTGGTCGCGTTCGTTCCATTGAAGACGGCGGTGAGTGAGACAACCCCGCTCCAAGTACTGTTGATGGAGGTCGACGGCGTGACGCTCACAAGATTAATGTACGACGGCGGCTCGAGGTAGGCGTTGGAGATGCTGAACGTGATGGTCGGGCTGGTGCCAACCACCGCTCCGAGGGCATTGCGCGCGATGGCGACAACCGCGTGAGCCGGGCCGTTATACCGGTTGTTGGTATTCCATGACGGAATCGACCAGGGCGCGGACCAGACGATGCCTTGTGATTCGCCATCCACCAAATATTCCACCGAAGCAACACTCGGCAAAGACGTCAATGCCACCGTGAGCGGGAAGGATACTCCGCTGATGTTTTGGGAGGCAGCCGGCGAAGTGATCGCCAGGGACTGGGAAAATGCGGAGCTTGTGAAACTAAGAAGCAGAGCAGCAAAAATGATACTGAATCCATATCCCGCTGCGAATTCGCCCCTCCTCTCCGATTGACCGATTCCACGCGCAACAATATCTTTCACGACCCGTTTCGAAGTGGTCCTCATAGGCATTCCGCCTTCAGGTTCCCTAAGGTCCCACGTGTTCGGCCGGACGATACCGGGGATGCCGTTGTAAGGACTGGAGAAATATGATTCCGAATCACGGGACTGGCAATTTCCCTGCGTTCCGCTCCCGCTGGGCCGCTCCCGGCGCGATACGGACATCGGATTGAGAAGCGACGCCTCGGTTTGCGCTGGAACTGCTATGTGACCAGGACTTGCTCGATCGTTTCGCGAAGTCGGGCGGCGAGGGTATTGTAGTCGAAATGCGCTCGCGCCAGAGCTACACTTTCCGAGCTTTGTTGAATACGGTCCGGATGTTCTAAAAGAGCTTGCACTCTTGCGGCAAGCCGTTCGGGATAATCCGGGTCCTTGATTCCGTTGTACGTAACCAGCATTTCGTCAGGCAGGACGCGGGCCGCTTCACCGACTGCCGTTGCCAGAACAAAACGGCCGCACGCCAGGTATAAAGGAAGTTTCCCAGTGGTTCGGACTTGACCGACGGCGTCGTTGGTTTGTGTAGAGAGACAGATGTCCATCAGATTGAGATAGCGTGGAAGGTCATCGTAGGGAATCCGGCCGGCAAAAACGATACGGTCTGCGATCCCTAAAACATCGCACCGCTCTTTCAACCGGGCCAAACCAGTTCCATCCCCAATCACCAGGCCCTTTATGGCAAGATGCCGAAGACGATGGATCACTTCCACGAGCTCCCACCCGTAACACATATCCAGGCGCGAGTTCCAAATCAAACTGCCTAAAGTACCGGCCACCAGGCATCCATCCAGACCGAATTGTCGCCGAAGACCATCCTCGGCCCGAGGCTGAAACTGCTGCAAATCCACACCGTCTGGAAAGACGTCGGCATGAATTCCTCTGGACGCCAAAAACTCCTGATGCGGATGGCTTCGCACCACCACCCGGTCGCTGATCGCCAACGCATATCGCTCCAGGTGTTTCGTCAGAAACACACCGACCCGCCCGCGACCGGCGCTGCGACTCAGTTCGTAAATCGCGTCACCGGTGTCTACAATCACGCGGCAGCGCGAAATCATTCGAAACATTCCAGCCGCGAGCACACCTGAAAAGCCCATATCGAAAACGTAGCATAATGCCGGCCGGAATCGCGCCAGATTTACCAGGTTCCGCAGGATTGCGTAGCCCTTATTGGCGGATCGGTAGACGATATGGATCTCAAACGGCAAACGTTCCGCGAAGGATCTCGCCCGTATACCCATGGCGTCCCCGAACCGGCCGTTTACCAGGAAGACAATCTTCAGACGGAGTTTTAACGGCGCGTCTGAAGCAGTTCTTCGTAGACTCGCATGGTCTGTTCCGCCACCGTGTCCCATGTCAGCTTTTCCACCGTTTCGCGGCCGCCGCGTCCCAGCTCTTCAGCCCATCCGCGATCCTGCAGCAACGAACGCATGTGCCCCGCCAGTTCTTGCTCGCTAGTAACGTCATCCAGAAGCAGTCCGTTCGCACCATGCGTGACTAGTTCCGACGCGCCGGCTTCCCGGCTCACCACCACGGGCAGGCCGCAACTCATGGCCTCTGCCGCTACCATCGCGAAAGAGTCGTAGGGCGTGGGAAGCAGGAAGACATCGGCGGCCGCGTAGGCTTTCTCGATACTCTTCGTGTGACCGGCAAAGATCACGCGATGTTCCTGGCCGCACGCCTTTGCGAATTGCCTGTATTCTTCCGAATCGGTAGCCGAGACACACAACAGGACTCCTTGTTCCAACTGAGCCAGCGCCTGGATGCACAGGCGAGCACCTTTCCTCAGGTGGCCTACGTACAGAAACACAAATTCATTGTCGGGGATTCCGAATTGCGCCCGTGCCTGGCTTCGCCAGTGTCCGCGGACTTGCGGCGAGAAAAGCGCAGTGTCGGTTCCGTGGTAGATCACATGGATGGGCGCCTGGCAGTGATAAAACTGCACTAAGTCCCGTCTTACGCGCTCGGAGACCGCAATCACCGCGCTGTTCCTGGCGAACCGGTAAAGGCAGTGTTCAAGAGAGCCCGCGACCGCGTTGAAAACTCGTTCGCGCACCGTCGCGCGCTGCTTCTGCTTACCGAGCGCCACAGCCCACGCCCGATTGCATATGTGCGCGGTGAATACGTTGCCCAGCAGGCCGCAGAATCCCTGACTGTGCACCACGTCAAAGCCGCTACCCACTTTCAGCGTGGCAGGCAAAGCAAAACTGAGTACCGTGGTAAACGCATTGGCGCGCCACGCGGGAACGGTGTGGAATTGAATACCCGGGGCACCACCGTCGTCGGCAATACTATTGGCAAAGACATGGACCTCGTGGTGCTTCGAAAATCGGGTGGCTAGCTCCGCTACATAACGGCTGTGCCCGCCTGCGCGATGGTAGTCGTGCACTACAAAAGCGATCTTTCTCCGCACTGGTGACGATGGCGCCGCCAGGGATCCGGATTGGCGCGCACTCAATTTAACCTCAGTGCGGCCTTCGGGAAAGTTCATCGTTAAAGCTCGGTAGGCCGCTCGCCGGACCCCCGAAGGAGTTCGACAATATGCCGGATGTCGAAGTTCCGTTGGTAGAATTTCCGGCCGTTCTGGCCCAACGACGCCCTTTTTTCGACACTCTCCAGAATACCCAGCGCCGCCTCGACGAATGCTTCACTATCATCAGCCGGAGCCATGACGACCGCGCCGCTCTTACTCCACAACGGCTCTGTAAGCTCGCCGGAGGTAGTGATGGTTGCGAGGCCATGTGCGAGGGCCGCCATCACTGTTGTTCGCCGGGTGGTCACTCCGTCTGGATATGGTTGAAGCAGCGCGTCGCAGGCGCTGAGGTGCCAGGAGAGGCGAGGATCTCTGGCGTCAATCTGCCCTACCGCATGCACTCTTCCCTCTAGGTCGGGACACTCCCGGATGAGACGCTCGCGAAAAGCCGGCCCGCCCCCGCCGATGAGAAGCAAGGATGAGCCATTCGATCTGCGAAGCAAAGCGGGAACGATCGCGCTCAACATCGGCGTGATCGCTGGATTGAAGGTGCCGAAATGGCCGAGCAACAATCCCGGGCCTGCATATTGCTCTTGGATGGCGGCGATGCCACCGGCGTCTTTTTCTATCGGCACGTTGCTCGGCAAAGGAAGCCACTTGTAGTCGCGCTGGCGCCCCAGGTCGAAAGGCCGCAGCATTTGCTCCCAGGTTGGCGTGGAGAGACTGACATCGTGGGCTGCGCCGAGCAAAACCAGCGTCATCAGGCGATGCACGGCCGCCGCGGCATTTTGGCGCCAGCGCCCTGGCAGGAACTGCAGGAAGGGCTCGTGCACCATCACGTCCACCTGGTCGTGGCGAAGTTTCGAGCGGCCCCACAACCACAGGCAAAAGGCCAGGTTCATCGACTTGTAGCCGAACCCGTGGGGTACCCACTGAACCAGCAGATGCCGGGGTCCCGGAAGCCGGTCCAGTTCCCGTCCGGCGTTCCGCAAGTCTCTCGGCGAAAACTTCCCCAGAACGGCGTGCACCTGGACTCCGCGAATCTCCGGAGCCTTCGCAGGCAATGCCGGACACCAGATGTGTACCTCGTCCCCCAGCGACGCCAGGCCTTTCGCCACCAGGATGGTGTAGTCGCTGACTCCGCCGGATTGGGGAGGATATTCGCAGGTGATCACGTGCCACGTCCTCGCGGGTTGGGCGGTGACAGGTTCCACGGTAGGCTGCAGAGTCTGTAACATCAATGAGGTGAGTCTGTCGGAAAATCAAAATCACCGGTCGCTTACGCTCGCGGCTCGGAAAGAGGTTACAGAGCCGCGACCGTCAGGGAGTCGGTGCTTTTTTCACAGCTTCCGAGGGAGGTGGCACAAATGTTTTCGCCAGCGAACCGGTTGCTGCTAACGTGAAATTATCGCTTTTTCAGGACCAGGAGAATATCGTAAGACTTGGTCCCGAAGCCAAGCGCCAATTCCGCGGTTGCCATTTTTTCCATGGCCCGTACAAACCAGTTGTCGTTTCGCTTCATTCGATAGAAGGGCCAGCGCATTATGTCGCTGATGGGAAACAGAAGTAACCCTCCATATTGACAGGTCTCCTCATCCCAGCCCTCGCCTGCTATGCCATGCAATTCTTCGCGAGTGAAATGATGATGCCAGACCAATTCCTCCTGCGCTTCGCGATAGTTCTCATCCCGGCCGCCCTGCCCAACCAGTTTACCGTAGAGCCGCGGAAACCGGAACCGGAAATTCTGAGCATCTAACCAGTCGAAGATACCTGCGTGAGGGCAACGCAAGATCATCCGACCGCCCGGCCGAAGGACGCGCTGCATCTCCGATACCAGCTGCTTGCGATATTGCGCGGGAACATGCTCGATGACTTCGATACAAGTCACATACTCAAAGCGCTGGGCCGCAAAAGGAAGGTCGAATCCAACTCCCGCGTGAATCTCCACGCCGGGGAGAAGGGCTTTGGCGGTCTGCAATGCGGCATGATTGATGTCGATTCCTGCCAGTTCCATTTCCGGATGGCGCCGCCGTATATCGCATAACAAAGCGCCCGTGTTGCAACCCACGTCCAATAAAGAAGTGGCGCCGGGTTGAATCCAAAACTCAGGCTCCATGCGCGAGCCGGATGGCCTTTTCGGCTGGGTGGTTCCCGCGCTGACTCCTTTCTCGTCTTGCTGGAATTGGGGAATGCTGGTACTCGAGTTCATTTGGCGTTTTCCATTACCTTTCTATAGATGCCGGCGGTCTGGCGGGCGTTTTCCGCCCACGAAAAGCGACTCACCCAGTTGATACCTTGTAGACGGCGGAGTTTCCAAGAGCCCGGACGCTGAAGACGTTCCTCCAGCAGCGGGATCAGAGTCTGATGCCAGGCCGCGACATCCGCTACGGGGCAATACGAAGCGGCTGTCCCTCCCACTTCACGCAGAACAGCAAGATCGCTCGCCACCACGGGACAGCCGCAGGCCATCGCTTCGATCACCGGCAGACCGAATCCTTCCGCCTCCGCAGTGTGCAACAGCAGCGTTCCACGCCGGTAGACCGCCGCCAGGACATCGCGTTCCAGGAATGGAAGCGTCACCACGGCGTTCTCTAACTGGAATTCTTGAATCAGTTCCATCTGATTGGGAGTGAATCCTCCAACTCGCAAGAGCCGCAACTCCGGCAACTCGCGGTGAACGCTGGCGAAAACCCGCAGCAAAACATCCAGGCGCTTGCGCGGCAGCGTATTTCCAACACTCAAGAGCCAGGGTCCGCTGCCAAAATCGGGGATCAGTTCGGCAGCGATCGCGTCGGCCGGGGGATTGGGCAAAGCTGAGCAAGATGGGTGGACGCCATTGGGGATCACACTGACGCATTCCGCCGCAAAGAGACCATGGCTCAATAACTGATCGCAAGTGGCTTGGCTCACTGTTATCACGTGTGCGGCCAGCCGAAAACCGTCAAGTGTCCTTCGGGCCATCGCGCGAAACCATGGCGGACGCTGCTCCTGGGCTGGATCCAGTAAACAACGGAATGTGTCCAGATCGTGGCAGGTTACTACTGTGCGTTCGCGCGGCAGCGCATGGATCACTTGCGAATAGCTGTGGTCAACAACATGGAAGAGTTCGAAATATTGGGTGCGGCCTGCGAGCCAACGGGGATAATCCACAAACCTGTTCAACAAACGATCAGCGTTCACTACGACCCGTTGATTTTTCATCAGGGGCGTTCGGCTAAGCCGCCAGCGCATGGCCGGCCGCAGTTGTGTTGGAACGATAGCCTCCGCCGGTTGGGCTCGCAAGGATTCCGTCAACATGTCAGCCACTAAATCCATGCTAGGCCACTGTTCTTCCAGAAAGTCCGAGATTATTGCCACGCGCAATCCAGCCGGGCCGGCATTCTGCTCATGTTCGTTTGGACGCCCCTCGGTTGTCAGCGCGTTATTCATGAGCATGATGAAGCGACATCCCTAGCGCTCCCGAGTCGGCGTTATATCCGGGAGCGTTGGCATTTAGCACAACTTCTAGATCGGCGACATGCCCGGCGAGCGTGAATCGCCGGCTCAATTCTAAGGCACCCCGGCTGAGTCGCTGATAATGGTCCGGATCACTCAAAGCCCTTACGATCGCGTCCGCTAGACCCTGCTCACTGGGCGGGTCGGTTGGAGCGAGTTCTCCTGTCTGCCCGGAAACCAGCCAATCCGTTATTCCACCTGACGCAAATCCAGCCGCGGGCAGACCCACGGATCCGGCTTCAATGCCTACCAGTCCGAATGGCTCCGGCCACAGGCTGGGTACCACCAGAAGATCTGCCTCACGCATGAGTCCCATTTTTTGGGATTTGTCCACCCAACCGCAAAACTCCACCGAAGCGTTCTCCCGCCGCGCCAGCTCTTGAAGTCTTCCTTGCTGAGATCCGTCACCTGCGATTGTGAGCGCCAACTTGCGGCCAAGTTTCGCTTGGGCAGAGGCCATCGCGCGAATCAAGTAGTCGACGCCTTTCACCTCTGTCAATCGCCCCACAAACAGCAGTCGGCCTCCTGGATTCTTCTGTCGCGGAGCCGGGACGCCTTCAGACTCAGGCAGCGGTAATCGCATCACATGCAGGGTTTCCGGTCGCACTCCGTTCCTGCTGAACTCCGCGTACATGTGAGTGCTGGCCACCAGGACTGCCCGATAGCCCGCGAGCAGCGAGTTGTGAACCCTCTCGGTCTGAAACATCTTCCAAGCCAGTACAGGATTAAGCCCCCCGCAGCGGCGCGGATAATGCATCAGCAGACACATTGGCCCAAACGTTCGCTGGCAGGACTGAATGCTGGGAAACGCGTGACACTTTCGCCCAGTCGTGCAAGTTCCCCAGTAACCGTGGACAAACCGGACCGTAGAGAAGTCTTCCTGCAATCTGCTCTCAACGGCTGACGAATCCAGCCCTTGCGAATAAACGACATCGGGGCGCCACTCCGCCAACTGTTGCCAGCGGGCTGGTTGCTCCCTTAACTCTTGCGAGAGCCAAATCGGCAACTCAGCCCCGGGCGGATCTACCGTCGCCCCCGTGGCATCGCCTGCATAGTCGTAGAGCATCCCGATTTGATGACCGCGCTCAAGTAGCGCAGGAATGAGGCTTTGTAAATACGTCTCTACTCCACCGACAATACTTCTCTGACTGGTGGCGATGAGAATCTTCATTGGTCGCCCGACGAACTGAGCGTGGGTTCAGGCACCTTCAGAAACCGCGCGCGAATCGCCGTGCCGTAGCTGCTAACGGCGGCTCGAATGTATCCCCCCAATTCGCTGCGATTTACATAGGGGAATGCCAGCGCCAGATATACCAGCCCAATCGCGCTCGCTATAAGTGCCCAAACGAAAAGATTCGGAATGTCGATGCGCGCAACAATCGGCAACGCGGCACATCCGACGAATATGAACCGCCACAAATACGGAAAATAAGGCTTGACGGATTGTAGAATTGATACGCCAAACTCACGAGAGAACAGATAAAGATCAATTGGAATGGCGACGAACACCGCACCGCAAGCAAAGCCGATCAGGACTCCCTTCAATCCCAGAGGGCCTACCAGAAGGATGGCCAAGACGGCGCTTACCAAGCCATCCAGTATCGCGCGGACGGCGTAAAACTTTTCATATCCAAACGCGAAAAGCGCCATGGCTAGCGTATAGTCGATTAGCCTGGCCATGAAATTTACTAAAAATAGTACCGTCAACGGTAGACCGCCGAAGTAGTGGGAGCCGGTCCAAAGACTGACGAATTGTTGATTCAGCGGCAGCACTACGCAGAAGATCGCCCCTCCCACCAAAACCATGGCCTGAGTAAGGCAAGTAGCCGCGGTCCGGATCCGCTCGCGCGACTCGGCGGTTTTCATCTGACTCAAGCCGGGAAGCGCGTAACTCGCCAGGCTCTGCGGTTGGTTTTGGAGGACCTGCACCAGTTTCCCCGTGCAAGAGTAGACCACCACCATGGCAGGCCCGAGCACGGGAGCGATAATCAAGAGGTCCATGCCGCACGAAAATGTGTTCGTGATCTGACCGACGCTCACCCACAGACCCCGCGTGAGCCAGCGCCATTGGAACGCACCTACCGTCTTCCAGGTCCTAACGCGGAGTAAGTCCGGACGGATCAGGTATAGCTTGACCAGCGCGCCGACATTGCTTCCCGACTCGAGAAAACACCAGCCCCACGCCAGGGCGTAGAACCGAAAGCCAAGAAAGAGCAGCCACACCGTAATTCCAGCCGACACCGCCCAGAGGCAGATGCGCAACTGTCCCAGAAACTTGATCTCCTGCAAACCTTGTAAGATTGCCGGAAACATCCGGAACGGATAGGTGACTACGAAGGTCAAGAGAACCAACGCTACCGGACCTCGCACGCCGGAGGCCGCGCTAGGCCGAAAAAAGAAGAGAGCCAGCGCTACCAGGGCAACCAATATGGTCTGAGGCAGTACTATCTTAGCGGTGCTGGCAATCAACATCGGAAGCTCATCGGGGTCTGACCCGGTTAGTTCGCGGCCATTCGCCTGAGCTACATCACGTGGAAGCACCGTGATTACGCCCAGGTCGCAAAGTAGCAGGACCCCGAGCACCTGCAAACCTACTAGCCAGATGCCGTAATCGTGAGCGCCCAGTACCCGCAGATAAAAGGGCGTCAACCATATTCCGACAATCGCAACCGAGGCCTGATACAGGTACGAGAAAGCCGCGCCGCTGAGGAATCTTCGGCTACGAGACATGCCGGTCTTTCATTCCTGCCCGATCCAGTCCGGGCGGGCTACCTGCTTCCAACGCGCACGAATAGCTTCCGTTCGGCTGGCCTCGAGCGGTCCCTCGGCTGCCCATTCAATATTCGCCCGCAAGTGGTCGGGCTTGGTAGTGCCAACCAGCACGGTGTGCACGCCGGGAGCGCTCAGCGTGAACCGCAGTGCCGTCGCGATCCCCGCAGGTTCTTCAAGGAAATCATAATGCAGGGATTGCAGCCGGTCCCAATAAGCGTGATGATAGGAATTCTCCGGACGGCGCGCATTTTTCCAAACGGCGTTTGCGACCGGGCGTTTTATAATCACACCCAGGCCGGCTTGGCAGGCTGGTGGCAACGTCAGATCCAGGGCCTGCTGATCGGCGATATTCAGCGAAGTTTCCAAAGCGTCAAACTGGCCCGATTGAACTGCGTACAGCGCGGCTGGCCCGTCGCCGCTGTAGCCGATGTATCGCGCCTTGCCTGCCTCCCGGGCGCGCTGCAACACTTCGATTACCGCGCCGCGCCGCAGGATCTCTTCCGAGCAACTGTGGAGTTGAATGAGATCGACCCAGTCCGTTTTTAGCCGGCGCAAACTGCGAGCAATGCTCTGCTCAAGCAGGCCCGGGCTCCAGTCCGGCGGGGTTCGTCCTGCCGCCCTAGCAACGGGACGCCACAATTTTCGCGCGGCCCGAGTCACGAGTCCGGCGGGACTCGGCCGATCTGCATGTCCACATTTGGTGAAGAGGAAACACTGCTTGCGTCTTCCCCCTAGAATCCGGCCAAGTTTCTCCTCGCTATCCATGTAGCATTCGGCGGTATCGATAACGTTCAGTCCGGAGTCCAAGGCTACTCCAAGCAGGGAATCCACAATGGTGTCGGGTACCCGCTCGAAGCCGATCTGAGCGGCGCCGAGACCTAGCGCACTGACTCGCATGCCTGTATTTCCGAAAACTCGCGTCTCCATCTTCTCACGCAAACAACCGGGTTACGCTGCACCCTTTGACCGCCTGATTCGTTTCATAAAACCAGAATGAAGCGGTCGTGGGACTAGTTTGCCAGCACCCGGCTGTAGAGCCGAGCCACTTCTTGGGCGAAAGACGGATAGCCGAGGTGGGCGACCGCTTGCGGGGCAGCGGCGCTGAACTGCTTCAGCAGCGACTCATTACGAGCCAAAAGCCTAAGGCGATCCACCAGTCCATCCACATCACGGCACTCCAGGACATATCCGTTCTGCCCATCTGTGATCAATTGCGAAGCGCCCGTCTGGCGGGTAGTGATCACTGGTTTGCCGCAGGCCAGAGCTTGGCCGACTGCCAGCCCGAAACCGTCCTCGATAGCCGGATGGACGAATACGCTGGCTTGTCCATAGGTGGCTTCAATCGGCTCTTTCAAGACATCCGCCGCCTGCACCCGGATATTCTTCAACCTGCTGGTAAAATGTTGTAGCATTTCGCGAGACCAGCGGTCGCCGGTGGCGCCGATGATAACCAATTCGGACCGGGGAATCGCGGCCTTCTCGAACGCTTGCAAAAGGTAATAAATGCCCTTCCTGGGATCGATGGTGAGCACAGCCAACACCCGAAAAACATCATCCTTGTTCTCCACCGGGCGAAAGTAATCCAAGTCGACAGCCGGAAGCACGACATCAATTCGCTCGGCTGCGAAACCGCGTTCAATGAACGACTGTTTCACCAACTCAGAGACCGCCCGGATACAGGACGCGCGTTCGATTTCCCGCCTCACGCGCAGCCGCATGCCCGAATGCACAAAACTCGGTGACCGGACCTGAAGGCGGCGGTGCTCCTCTTCCAGCACTTCCGCTACGCTATCGATATGGGTGTTCAACGCGGTCAGTATCAGTGGAACACGCTTCTTACTCAACATTTCAAACGCGTGACAGCACTGCCCCATTACACCGTCGAACAGTTGGACGCCGGCGAGATGGGCGCAGATTTCTGAATCGAAATCCGCATCGCTCAGCAGCGTAAGATAATCGTGACGGCGCCGAAGCAGTGGAATGCGGTTGATCGTCCGGTAGAATGCTCCGCGCCAACCATCAAATGGGATGTCGATGCACACAGTCCGGTTAGCCGAACCGCGGCGGCTAAGAACCAGAGCGTTGGGAAACTGATCCAGCGCGTAGATCATCTGTCCCAGAAATCCGCCCTGACCGCCCAGACCCGCAACTGCGTTCGCGGCGTAGCAAACCAGCGAATCTTGCACGTTGCTCTTCAGCCCGTCATTGAGACATGTGTCCTCAGCCGCTTGGGAGGCGGACTTCGCCGACACATGCAAAGGGTGACTCATAACAGGATCTTTCAGTAGAGCGGCTTCGAGGCTGCTAGGGCTGCGAAATCACAGCTCAAACTCGCTGCCGTGGCGCGCCTTAGGTTACCGGAAAATTGTGTCGCGAATGGCGCAACTGCGCCTGGTGTCGCGACTTACACTTTCCTGGCTATCACGGCGATGTCCCAAGGTTTGCCGAACGGAAGCATTCTTGCCAAATGGCTCCAGCCGCGAAGAACAAATCTCGGCATCGGACTGAATTGATTACGGCCGACGCGGCGAAGCAGAAAGATCCACACTACGTAGAGAGCGCGAAAAAGGAAATGAAACGTATAGAGATGCTTTTCCACCACGAATCCATGGGCTTCCAGCAACTGCGTCATTTCCTCCAGCCTATATCCCTCCCGGACGTGATTGGGGTCGAAAGGCGCCGGCGGCGTGGGCGTGCTGATCAATGCAAAACCACCGCCACTCAGAACACGGCTGATTTCGGCCGCTGCCTGATGATGGTCGGGAATATGTTCCAGAACTTCCGTGCAGAAAACGAATTCAAACGAATTGTCCGGGAACGGCAACTCGGTGAGGGACCCTGGTACCGCCTCATGCCGCTGATTGCCGTAGAGCGGCTTAGCCGGCGCTGTTTGCAGATCCATGTGAACGAAGTGCGTCAGTCCAGGGGTCGAATCGAGCCAGCGGTAGTACAACATCTCCCCGCAACCCGCATTCAGGCAGCGTCCTGAAAGCGTGACGCCCTCCAAGAGGTGCAGGAAAACCGACGATTGCACGACGAAGCGCGCCTCATCGATATACGCCGGCCGCAGAAAATGAGGTAGTCGCGAAACTAGTCCCGGCATGAATTTTGGTTAACCACGCTTTCCATTTTGACGTGCTAGGTTGCCGCCTACTTGCCGTACTGAATTACCTTGCCTTTTTGGAGATCGAACAGAGGGCCTCCGAAATTGATCAGGCAGTTCGCCCGGAGCTTACTAACATCCAGTTCTTCGGTTCCATGGTAGGACCTGAATCCGTAGAAAAAGTAGAGATTGCCCGGCACAAAGTGGACACTATAGTGATTTTTCAACTTGCGGAAAAGTTCCACCCTGGCCATGTTGGCATAAACCCGGTTCCGGAATTTACTCTGGGAAAACTCGCGAACGTTCGGCCAGATGCGAAACTTCCCATCCCGCTCCCCGGTAGGTTCGGGCATCACTACCGGCATTGCCATGGTCAAATAAGTAGCATCGAAATGCCACCCTCTCACGGTGTCCTGGCCTTGCTCGCCCACCAGAATATTCATCACGGGATGTATGTCGGGCGCGTCCACGTGCACGTGGAACGGCGCCAGTATGTCGTTCGCAAGTTGGATAACGAAATCGGAATAAGCGACCTCCCATACTCCGGTCTTCTCCAAATCGTGACCGACCAGATATTTTCGTTTTCCGTTTTGGTAGCACAATGGTGTCAACTGATCCACGCTGCCGCGGAGCTCCGCAAGAAAGTCAGGGTGTATGAAGTTCTCTAGCACGGCCAATCCGGTTTCGTCGATCGTGCTACGGACTCTCTGAACTAAACCCGCGTAATCGTTCCTGATTACCTCGTGGTAACAATCATTGATAAAGCGTTGCATATTCCCTTCTGCTCCTTTTGATTCTTGAGGGCCCGGCACCTGGCCGGACCAATTACGGGATGTACTAGGGGGAGTCATGGCCGCTATCGCACCACCGCAAACTGAGATCTGGGGGCGCGCTGAACCCTAAAACCACGCCGATCCGACGCGCTGTTCGATTGGAGGGCTTCCGGCGGCATTACCACGAATCCCGCAGCGATCAGCAACATTACCGTCGCCGGAATCGACGTCAATAATCCCGTTCCTATCCAAGCTGTCCCGAAACCAATCGCCACGTAGCAGAACAGGAGTTTTCTCGGAATCGCCCACGCTCCCGGCGAGAAAGCAATCCTGCCGCGCTGGAAAAACCAGCCCAAAAACCCCAACCACAGCAGCAAGCCGATTATTCCCTGTTCGGCCAGAATTCGAGCGTATTCGTTCTCCATTCCTATTGGATTTCTCACCTGTCCCTCGAGAAAATATGGAATGCTGGTCCCGCCTCCGCCCAAACCGTTCCCCATGGGATATTCGGCAATAATCTCCCAGAAGCCGCGGTTCACGCTTCCTGCAATGCGTTCCGAGACATAATCTGTATCCTGGAGCGACTTAAACCGCTGGAAGCGGACGTTGGTCAGAGCAACTGTGGCCAGGCCGCCGATGATCAACGCGAAGATCATCTTCTGTTTGCCATTCAGTTTCATGCTGAAGAGGACAAAAATAATCATCGCGCATCCGTAGAGGAAATTCGAGCGGGTGGCGGACATAAGCACCCCCATCATCGCCGCTGCAACGCTAACCATGCCGAGCAGGCGCTGGAGGGGTCTCTGGGCAGTGCTCCACAGTCCGATCATGAATGGCAGCGAGGCGACCATCGTGCCGCCAAACGCGGCCGCACTCGAAAAGATGGCGGGAATCCTCAAAAAACCACCGGCCACGTCGCCGCTGGCGTACATGATCCGTGTCACTGGGCTCATCGGGAAGAATCGTTGCACGCTCAGAAAGTACTCCGCCGCGGCAAAACCCAAAGCTGCCAGGTTTAGTAGCGCCAAACCGGTGGAGAACTCAATCACGTCCTTTCCCTTCATCCTGCTCCCTAGGAGCAGCAGGGGAACAAAGAAAATGCTTCCCCGCAGGCCCACCAGGGAAACCAACAGAGGTTGGAACGGCATGGCCACTAAGAAAATCGGCCATGCGATTAAAACGATGATCCAAAGGCGCAGCGTCTCGGAATTGCTTTTCCCGCTTCCCGGGACTTTGCCCCATCGAATCGATAGATAAAGACCAATTAGTCCGGCATCAAAAATGAAATGAGAAAAAGTCGTGATCAGGTTCGCGCGCAAGATGCCGTAAAAATATCCGAAAGTGAGCAAGGCGACCAAACCTTGCCCCAACGAGCGCCGCCCCGCCCAGAAGCATACCACCAGAGCCGCGAGGCAAAAACCGATAGCCAGCATCAGCTAACCTTTGCCAGATCCCTCAGTTGATTCATTTGTGATGCGGGATCACACAGCCGCCGAGCTCTGGCCGGGCCAGCGCTGCCTAATTGCAGACGTAACGCAGGGGATGCGATCAAGCGTCCAAGTGCTTCCGCCAGGCTATCCGGATCACCCGGCTTCACCAACAATCCGCAGGACTCGTCCACTATCTCGAGCGCACCACCCAAGCTGGAACTGACCACCGGCCGCCCGGCCCCAAGAGCTTCGACAAATACCAGGCCAAACGGTTCCGGCCCCTGATTGGGCTGGCAAAAGATGTCGGCGGCGGCGAGGAGCTTCGGCATATCGCTGCGCTGGCCAAGAAATTTCACCCGGCTGGCTATACCTAGCTGGCTTGCCGTTGCCTGTAATTGGTGTAAATATGTCTCTTGTTCCGACGTCTGGGGACCGCCTGCTATCCAGCAAACCCATTTTTTCCCGGGGTCCAAAGAAGACAACGCACGCAAATGAATCAGATGACCTTTCCACGGTTCCAAGCGGCCCGCCTGCAGGATCACCGTGGTATCTTCATCCTCCCCTTGTTCTTCCCGCAGCGCAGTTCGCGCTCGATTCGCTTCCGGAAACTCCCCTGGCCCCACCGGACAATACACTACATGTACCGGTGTTTTCGGGAACTGACCGTGCACCCAGGCGGCCGTGAAGCGGCTGTTCGCAATAACAAATTCGGGCGCCGTTCGTCGCGCCATTCGATCCAACCAATTCTCGACACTTTGGAAGCCGTGTGCCCACATTGCAACCCGATGTCCGCTGGCACGAGCCGCGGCGCCAAAGACCACCATGGTCCACGACATATGGCAAATGACCAAGTCGAAACGTTCCCGCAACAGCAGCGCACGAAGACGCCGGCGGGCCCGCCACACGGTCCAGGGACGACTGATGCGGACCGGACCAAGACTGTACACCGGAGCTCCCGTCTCTACCAATTCGCGGCTCGACCGCCCTGCATAACATGTCGCGAAATGTGGCTCCATCCCGGTACACAGCTGCCGAAAACTCCCGAGGGTCGTCAGCAATGTCTCCACTCCCCCGTAGAGATTGCCGGCATTCAAGTGAAGTACTCGCACAACGCTTGAGTCATCGGCGATGCGTGCCTGCTTGGGGGG
>Ga0302324_100009718_pt1 | contig 20049 bp, 16 predicted proteins | sample Palsa_T0_1_FD_201949 | JGI IMG/M metagenome (GOLD analysis project Ga0302324, IMG submission 201949) | Peat permafrost microbial communities from Stordalen Mire near Abisko, Sweden - Palsa_T0_1 | ecosystem: Environmental > Terrestrial > Soil > Palsa > Peat permafrost | place: Sweden: Abisko...
TCCCGATCTGGACGTAGTGTTTGAAGCCTTCGGACCAAATCGCCTCATGATCGGCTCGGATTGGCCGGTTTGTACGCTCTCGGGCGACTATGTTCAGACCATGCAGATCGTGACGGAGTACGTGCGGCAGTTCTCGGGCGACGTGCAGGCCGGGATTTTTGGCGAGAATTGTGCGGAGTTTTATGGTATCGATTCGGCGGCATCGACTCATTCCGGGACTTGAGCGTCACGACTGGGGCTGGGGTGCGTCATTGTGTACAGGGTTCGCGCAAATCGTTGATAAAATCATAGTTGGAAGCGAGTCAGCATGAAGGTTGGAGCTATCAACGACGAGATTCGCGAATTACAGACTCCTGATCCAGACCCGGGCGGCGTGCACGTTTTGGACGTGCTCATTGTCTTGGCGCGAAGGCGAAGATTCATTGTGCTTTTTACGCTTGGCGCAGGTCTGCTTGCAGCGATCGTCGTGTTGTTGATCCCCAGCCAGTACACTGCGGAGACGCTGGTCATGCCACCCGCGCAGAACTCCTCGATGAGCTCTTCACTGATGAGTCAGCTTGGCGGATCAGCAGCCCTTGCATCAGTTGCCGGCGCTGGGCTCGGTATCAAGAATCCAAGCGAGATGTACATCTCGCTCTTCCAAAGCCGGACGGTCGAAGACGCCTTGATCGAGCGCTTCGGACTTATGGCGCGGTACCGCAAGAAGCGGCTGAGCGATGCGCGTACTGCATTTGAAAGTCATGCCACTGTCGTTCTCGGCGTAAAGGATGGATTGATCCGCATCTCCTTCCGCGACCGCGACCCTAAGCTGGCGGCAGAGATCGCGAATGCCTATGTGGACCAGTTCCGCAAGCTCTCGGCCAACCTGGCTATCACCGAGGCATCGCAACGACGCGTCTTTTTCCAGCAACAACTACTCGAGGCCAACGGCAGCTTGGCAGCCGCTGAAGAAGCGATGAAGCACACCGAGCAATCGACTGGCATACTACAGATCGACAGCCAGGCGAGGTCTTTGATTGAATCTGCCGCGGCTCTGCGCGCGGAGGTCGCGGCCAAGGAGGTTCAGTTGGAGGCCATGCGTGCCTACGCGACCGAGGACAATCCGGATGTAGTACGAGCGAAGGATCAGCTTGCCGCCCTCCAGGGACAGCTAGCCAAGCTTGCCGGAAACGGTGACGATTCCGATGCAGGCCTGATCGTCTCCAAGGGCAAAGCTCCCGAAGCGAGCATGGAGTATCTCCGCAAGCTTAGGGATGTGAAATACTACGAAACCATCGCTGAACTTATCGCCAAGCAGTTTGAGATGGCAAAGCTGGATGAGGCGCGTCAGGGCGCGATCATCCAGGTTGCCGACTTAGCGGTACCGCCAGATAAGCGATCGTTTCCCAAACGAACGATCACGATCATCTTGGTCGCGGTGCTGGGCTTCTTCGCTGCCTGCGGGTGGAGCTTTTTTAGTCAAGGTTTACAGCGCCTGAAAAGTATCCCGGCTGAGAAACAACGGCTAGACGCTTTGAAGGCGTCATTCAGGTAGCGTCTTTGGGATGATGTTATTTATGCAAGCCGGACATCTATCGGAGAATTTTCACAGTGACTTCAAAGAGCTTGATCGTGAAGCTGGGTGCAATTGGCGACGTGGCGTCCGCGATTCCAGCTGTGTGGAAGCTCCATCAGTCCGGTTCTGAGATTGACTGGTTGTGTGGCAAAGTTGTTACTCCTCTGCTCTCTTGTTATAGCTGGATACATCCCATTCCGGTGAATGACAAGGCCTTGTTTGGAGACCGTGCCGTTGACAAAGTCGCCGAGATTCTGAGAGTTTGGCGACGACTGATTGGCGCTTCCTACGATCTTTGCGCAATTCTGCAGTATGACCGCCGATACAAAGCCCTGGTTGTTCCAGTAAGTGCTCGCAAGACGATCCTACTGAGGCGGCAAGAGAGATCCTTTCGACTTGTCTCAGAGCGCCACCATACAGCGGAGTTTGCGCGCATCCTGCTGGGCGAGCCGGATGGCTATCGAGATCAAAACTTCGCTCCGGTGCCACCGGATGTACTCCCGCCCAATCCACTGCCGGCTACTGGAAAGATTCGCATCGCACTGGCACCCGGTGGAGCGCGCAACCTGTTGACCGACGATGCACAGCGACGATGGCCGGTGGAGTCCTATGCGGAGTTGGCCACGCTCCTTATCCAAAAAGGCTATGAGGTCGTGCTCACAGGCGGCCCGGGAGACACCTGGGTTGAACCTCACTTTGCAGGCTTAGATGTGGATAACCGCATCGGTCATTGGCAGATTCCACAGACAATTGCGTTCTACGGATCCTGCGATTGCATGGTAACTCACGACTCTGGTCCCATGCATCTAGCGGGCATTTCCGGGTGTGGCTTGATCGCACTCTTCGGTCCCACTGCGCCCTCCAAGGCCCTTCCGCGCCGCGATGGTGTTGTGAGCCTTTGGGGAGGCGAGCGGTTGCCTTGCAGACCCTGCTACGACGGGAACGGTTTTGCCGATTGCAAGTGGAATGGATGCTTGATTTCCATAACACCGCAGCGAGTCGCCGCAGAAGTCGAATCAATGGTCAGCCTGCCTCAGGCGGAGTGGCAGATTGTCAACCTATGAGAGGGGCATCACGTTTCCTAGCGGCCCAGTTTCATCCTGCCAAAAGTTGCAGCGGTCGATATAATCTAACCGAGTGGTTTTCGATTATCCGTCGTTTCAGAGGCTCCCAAATCGAATAGTTGTCAGACGGAACCAACATATTTCTCCGCATAGCAAGGGTGATTGAAATGTCAGCATCCTGGAGTCTTCTCTACGCCCTTGATCTCTTCACATTCCTATTTTTTATCGCCACTTATTATCGTAATTGTTATCGCCATGGCTATCGTATTGACTTCTGGAATTTTCAGGTATTGCTTTATTGTGTAATCCCCTCCATGGTGATGCTTCCGTTCGAGAGAGACGACTTAAATGCGATTGTTGTTGGCCAGGATTTGCCCAGAATCATTGATGCCATGCCAAAGACATTCCTGGTGGTATCGACCGGATTTTTAGCTTTGTACTTGGGAGCAAATCTCTGGCGGTTACGATTAGGCGTCGGGGTGCGTTTCTCCATCAACGAAGTGCTGAATACCATGCCTCGCATGTCGTTAATGATCATGTCGTCACGGAGCGTCTTGATCGCTTTGTCGGCAGTATGTTTCTGCCTGCAGGCCATTATCCTGTCCATATATTTCTCGCGAGCAGGATTAGGTTTTGACTTAAGGGCTTATTATTTTGAGAACCCCGGACTCCGGCCATTTGCATTAATCACTGCGTCTATGACAGTGGTGGTGGCATCCCATTGTCTCGCAAGGTATGCCGACAAGAAGGAAGGAATGTTGCTCGTGTGTACTCTTTTGTTGGCGACGGGGCTCCTCTTTTTCGGACAGCGAACCAATATCTTGTTCATTTTTCTAAATGTCGGCCTTTGCTATCTGGTCAAGCTCAAAAACAGAGTAAGTATCTTTCGAGTCGTATTCATTAGCGTCACCGCTGTGACGCTGTTGTTTTATCTGTCAAGTCTGCGCGATGGGCAGTACTCCCTTGGACTTTTTTTCGCCGGACTGGGCTTCATGGCTCTCTATGGCAATACCTTCTGCGATATGCGCGATTTTGCCTGGATCTACTCGAATTGGGATCATCATCTTTGGTTGGGTCGAACCTACCTGGCGGGCGTGGCGATGTTTGTCCCCAGGAGCGCATCGGGGTTTCGGGAAAAGTGGGTTCTGGGCGTCGCAACGAACTCGACGGTCGGCATCGATAACGACCTGCATCCCGGACTGAAGCCCGGCCTTTTTGGTGAGAGCTTCTTCAACTTTGGCTGGGCTGGGTCAATCGCAGTCGGCATCATCTTCGGCGTGTTACTACGCAAGATTGATAGCGACGTGAAATCCGCGTTCAAAGATTCGTCCGAACCGTTCCAGAAGGCATTTTCGGCAACATCTCTATTGACGTTGGCGGGTTGTTTCAATACCAGTCTCGCCATTGGTGGAGTCTATGCTTTCGCTGCGGTTGGACTTCTGGCCTGGTTAGGGCTTCAGGTACGTGCTCTTATTTCTCCTCAGCCGGGCAGCCCAGGCCTCAGCTCATCTCTGTAACCTTAAGAGAGTGGTCCTGCTTTGGAAGATCTCAGGGAAGTCAGCAACCAAGGGGTTTTAGGCAAAAGAGAACGTCATCAATGGATCGCTCGATACGTTCCTTACGCTCGGAGGTTTTTTCATCCAATTGGCCATTGGACCAAGAGATCACTGCGGTCGCGCGTCGCTTCCATCGCACTCGTTTCTGGAGAACCCAGCCGGCCAAAATCTTTATATTTATCTGACAAAAAGCCGAGTCATCCTTAGCGGATAGGACGCCGCGGCTTTCGATATTTCCAGGGCTTAAATCGCGCGATAGTTTGCTGACGTGTCCCTTTCCACAACCCCAGTCTAGAACCGACATCTCATTGCTGGAAGGCCCATCGCATCGCCGGAACTTAGGTTAAACTTTAGAAATGTGCATGGCAACCCTCTTCTCCCCTCCCATTACAAGACAGACAAGGGCGCCCCAGCCCTCTGCATGAGCCGGACAAGACGTCTGCTGGTGGGTGCAACTTCGGCAATATTGGGTAAGGGGGCCGTGCTCCTTACGAGTGTCGCCTCCATCCCGATCATGGTTCGATATCTGGGTGCGGAGCAATTCGGTGTCTGGATGACGATCTCGACTGCCGTTTCAACGCTCTTGATCCTGGATCTGGGAATTGCAAGTGCTCTCGTGAACTTCATTTCCGAGGCTTACGCGAAAGACGACCGTGAGCACGCCAGCATCTACAGCACAACTGCCTTTGGCATCATGCTTGTGCTTGCTCTGGTGTTGGCGGGCATTGCATGCTGGATCTGGCCGCACCTGAACTGGGTGAGCATGTTCCATCTCACCTCAACCGAGGAAGTCCCCATAGTCAGCCACGCGTGGGCGGCCGCCGTCACTGTCATCCTCCTGGGAATGCCTGCAAGTCTCGCGGTCAAGGTCCTAGGCGGATATCAGGAGTTACACTCTGCGAATATCTTCATGGCCTCGGGTAGCTTCTCCAGCCTGATCCTGATTATCGTCATGGTAAGGTACAACGCGGGTTTGGTAGCTTTGGTTGCAACCTCATCAGCTGCCATGGTAGGAGCAAACCTGTTATGCCTTCTTTGGCTTTGGTTATTTCATAAACCCTGGCTGTTTCCCCGCGTCGCTCATCTCAGTCGCAGCGCGGCGCGCGCGATGGTGCAGTCGGGCGCCGGTTTCTTTGTCCTGCAAATCGCAGCTTTGCTGGCGTTTAATACCGATAACCTGATTGTGACGCACTACCTTGGATCTGCACAGGTGGCCTCTTACAGTGTCGCATGGCGCTTAGCGAGCTTTGCCTACATTGGCCAGTCCCTGGTTGCGCCCGCTCTCTGGCCCGCTTACAGCGAGGCCTTCTCGCGCAATGACCTGCCATGGGTCCGCCAGACCTTTCGTCGAACCATGTGGACGACCATGGTCATCGCACTTGCTTACTGTCTGGTGATCGGATTCGCCGGCCGTTGGATCATACTTCTGTGGGCTAGCCGGGCCGCGGTCCCGACCGAACACCTGATGCTGCTCATGTGCGCCTGGGTGCTCCTGAATACTTCAATGAACAATACCGCTACCCTTCTCTCGGGAAAGGGCCAGACACGGCTCTGGGCCGGAACCTCACTGATATCGGCCGCATTAAACGTGGGACTCTCCATCTATTGGGTCCAGCGAATTGGAGCCGAAGGGGTCGTCCTGGGGACCATCGTGTCTTACCTTCTTGTACTTGTCCTGCCGCAAATATGGCAGTGTCATCGCCTCTTGAAAGTTTGATGATGCACTTCAAGATGACTGCGGCGGATTGCTGTCTCTCTTTTCCTGACGGCGATAAAGCGGATGCGAACGGGCTCATAACTCGGCTCGCGATTCTTCACCTGGCTACCAGGCTGACTTGATAATCGGGTCACCCTTCAGCCAAATCCCCTGTCCACATTCTTAGGGCGGAACGTACCCTCCGCAACAGCTTGCCACGCAGGAGCAGCGCACGGGTGTTGCTTTCACTAACCCCCCGCGCCAACAAGTGTGATGTCCCGCCGCGCCCGCAGCTATAAGTCAGGCCAAATCTTTCTGCCAGCATCCTCAAGGACTTGCGAGAGTACAAAGATACATGGCCATTCCTGGGAGCGGCATACCACCACGATAATCGCGTCTCCTTTGAAACGTAGCCGTCGTGAGTGCCTGTTCCAATCAAGATCAAGAGCTTGCCTGGGGTTGCCATCTTCAGCATGGTGTCGAGAGATGCAACCGGGTCCGGCGTATGCTCAAAGACCTCCATGGCGGAGCAAAAGTTATAGTGGCCGAGCCGTTCCGGCGACAGCTCGGTCCTACCGTACGGATCGTGGCAATCGAATGCCCACCCATTCGCGCGGAGCAAATCCGCGGTGGTCCCGTTCCCACCGCCGTAATCCAAGCCAACTGTAGTTTCCTGCCTGCCTGCTAAGAGCGTAATAATTTCCCGGGCATTGCGGCACGGCCTCGCATGCAGATACTCGGGATCAACCTTGATGTAATCGTCGTTGTAGACATGTGTCGCCCACTCATTGCCGCAAAATGCATCTCCGAAATCGGTAAAAATAAATTGGCACTGCTTGCACATTCTGTAGATGACAGGGATGGCCTTCAATCCGAAGGCATATTGACCCTGAACGCAAGATTTATTGAAGTCCACAATGTCGAATGGAGACGATTCACCGTCGCATATTTTACAAGGAGCAGTCGGCGATACCCTCATCTCTCGAAGCTTCTCTACTGCATGACTGAAGAGTGCGTCGGACACCCGGATTCTCCTAAGGGCATGATGAAATTACTAGGTTCAATTAATCTGCAAGAGCTCCGGTGCACAGATGTGTGGTCAGCTCGCAAGCAGGCGCTGGTGCGCTCCTATACGTGAGCCGGCGTGTGCATCAGTGACCTTATAGCATGCCGAATCTCGTCTGGCTCGATCTGGAGGATGCAATGGGGGCAATCTGCCGTGCAATAGCCAGAGCAGGGCGCAATCGTCCGCTTTGGGCGGCAGCACACTACGCGCTTTCCCATAGGACGAACACGCTCCGGAGCGGAGGGTCCGTCGGGGTCAGCTCCTTTGGCGGTGATGAACAGAATGACACAAGGCACGCAGAGGGCGCCGGCGATGTGCCCTGGCCCTGAGTCGTTGCCCATGAACAATTGGCTTTGGGCGATCAGGCATGTAGATTCTTGAAGATTCGTGATGCCGGCAACGAGCGCTGTCTGGCTGCGGCGACTGACTGGCGTTAAGTCATAAAGCTGTCGAGCGACGTGGGCGTCGCTGCCGCCGGCAAGCAGGGCCACGGTAAACCCGCTGACGAAAAGTTCGTCCATCGCAGCGGCCCAGCGATCGATCGGCCACATGCGCCGTGGAGCGCTGGCACCGGGAGCGAGCACCGCGAGACGGGCGTCTGGGTCAACTCCAAGACGAGCGGCAAGCGCGGGCCAATCTACAGTAGAGGCGATGTGGAGAATGGACGCATTGGGTCGGGAGCCGATCGCCCTGGGGTCGGTGGGCGGAATCAGACCGGCTTTCTCAAGTAGGAATAGAAATCTTGCTGGCTCCGTCATACCTTGCGCCCCGCGCACGCGGCAGGTAAGGAGAGTATCCCGGTAGCCCGCTGGAGGCCGGGACTGATCGAAATCACTGGAGGCGAAACCAATGCGATTTGGAGCCTGTAGCAGATAGGAAAGCATGAGGTCGCGAAACCCGCTTCCCCAGCGGGGAACGATGCAGGTGGTCGGGCGCACTCGGCGCATGCTCTGCCAGTAGCTCCGTAGGATGGAAAGGGTGCGCTGAAGTTCAAGCCATGGAGTGGTCGTCGGGCCGTGGCCTACATCGATTTCGTGGACATGGTCCAGGCTTGGAATCAGGCCGAGAAACGTGGCAATTGGAGCCTGCACTACACACTCAATCAACGCTCTTGGATGAGCGGCCCGAAGCGCCTCAATCATGGGTAAGAGCATGACAGTATCTCCAACGTGGTTGGAGAGATGGATGATCGTAAAGTGCTCCGGTCTGTCCCCTGCCAAATTAGCAGCCTGTGGTAATAGTCCTGTTCTGGCTGCCATTTTGACTGCAAAGCGGAAGCATGGCGTCGCTCCGCTGCGTATAGCGGGCAGCAGAGTCCTGCGATACATGAGTTTGAGACGATCCTTTGGACTCATACCCTACCTGACAGAACAGATCACCTGGCGGTTTGCAGGATCATAACCACATTGCAGGAACAGAAAGCGATGTGGTCATTCGGAAAGAAAACCCTGTTCACGAAAGCATCGACTACCTTAAACATGGCCAAACCACAAAATCGACGCAAAGACCGTAGCACACTACCACAATTCAGGGGAACCGCCTGGCCTCCATAAAACACGAGCTTCACGTCGAGTTCGCGAACGAGGTAGCGGACTTTTCCAAGTCCAATTGCAGTTAGATGCGTAATATCACCATTCTGATTGAGTAATCCAAAAGGCGAGTCAGCATTGGGAAATCTCGCCAGCAAAACGCCGCCGGGCTTGAGCATTCTTACGAGACTTTGAACGAAGTCCAAAAGATGGTCCGGTGATATATGTTCCAGCACATCGAAAGCGACGACGAGGTCAAAAGAACCTTCCTTCAGCGTATTAAAACTGTCCGAATGAATCGCATTGAGGCCCCGGCGAGTCGCCATTTCAACCAGAAAACTGTTGATTTCGGTCCCTACCGCGTTCCAGCCTCGATTCTTGACCCAAGCAAGGAAACTTGCATTCCCGAATCCAATCTCTAAGATTTCGATCCTGCGCTCTAGATCGAAGTTCGCCCTTTTGAGTTCAGCCTCGAAATAAAGTGTTTCTAAACTCCCCACCTTGCCGAAGTTCTCCTCGTCCCAGCCTTTCCACCCTAGATATGATTTGCCATAGGCGATAGCGGCGTGGTCTTTAGGGGCCGTGAGCGGTTCGGGGCCATTGGCATTCATGTTTACATGATAATGCCACAGCCGCTGATTTCGCGCGCACCAGCAGTCAGGAGGGCGTCATTATGGAAAACTGGAATCGGCCTGCGAGGATCAGATCGAGACCTGTAACCAGAAACGTCGAAAAAGAAAAAACAGTAAGGCCCGGCAATAGTCCTATAGCTCCGGCATAAGACGCTGGCGTCATATGCCGAACCAGAATAGGCGCCAGCAGCAATGCGACGACAGCAGCTGCGCTTCCACTACCCAGGTTTGCAACTGCGTTTTAGGCGAATCGCCAATGGACCTGCTCGAGCCCTTTCGCGACTATCCTCTCTCTATCTTACCGATAGGATTCCATTTGATCGAGGGGTGCATGGAAGGTACGGCACAAGATCTGCTGATCATTGCCATTCTAGATAAGGAAGGGCACATAGCATCTAGGAACCGCGGGAGGTATATGGTTGCTACCTTGTTATGATGACAGTCATGGAAGTAGTCGATTGATGCCGAGGGCGGCCCAGAGTGCCGGGAGGTTTTCAGACTTGCGCGTCGCCATCGTTCACTACTGGTTTATCGGTCGCGCGGGCGGCGAGAAGGTAGTCGAGGCTTTCGCGGAGATATTCCCTCAGGCGGATCTATTTTGCCTTGTTGCGGATCAGAGCACGATGGCGCCCGCTCTCAAACACAGGAAATTGACGACATCATTCCTGCAACGAGTCCCTGGGGCAAGAAAATATCATCGATATTTTCTCTTTCTGCAGCCGGTGGCTTTGGAGCAGTTCGATCTGAGTGAGTACGATCTGGTGATCAGCTCTGAATCGGGGCCGGCCAAGGGCGTGATCACTCCCGCTCGGACCTGCCATATTTGCTACTGCCATTCGCCGATGCGTTATATCTGGGAGATGTATCCGCAGTACAAGCGAACGATGAATCCGCTTGTCAGGATGATCTTTGCGCTGGTTGCTCACTACATCCGGATGTGGGATGTGGCTTCATCGAAGCGAGTCGATTACTTTGTTGCAAATTCCCGGTTCATTGCTTCGCGCATACGCAAATATTACGGGCGTGAGAGTGCGGTCATCCATCCGCCGGTTGAGACAGGTGCCGGAAGGATTGCTGATGTTGTAGGCGACTACTATCTTGCAGTCGGACGCCTGGTTGATTACAAGCGCTTTGATATTGCAGTGCGCGCCTGTACACAGTTGGGCAGGCGATTGCGTGTGATTGGCGCAGGACCGGAGCACAAGAATCTCAAGCGAATGGCAGGCCCCACCATTGAATTCCTGGGCCCGGTAAGCGATGAAGCGCTTAGTCGGAATCTCGCTGGCTGTCGGGCATTGCTCTTTCCGGGTGAAGAGGATTTTGGAATCGTTCCGGTTGAGGCACAGAGCTTCGGTAAACCGGTGATTGCTTACGCTTCTGGCGGTGCGTTGGAGACGGTGCGCGGTGTCATGGCAGGTGAAGCGTCGCTGAACGAACCGACGGGAGTTTTCTTTGGGGAACAATCGGCCCAGAGCCTGGTGGGCGCGATTCTGGACTTCGAATCGCATGAGCGGGAGTTCTCGCCGCAGACCATTCGGGAACACTCGCTTCAGTTTGACACTGAGGTGTTCAAGGCCAGAATTGCGGAGTTTGTTGGCTCCGCATTTAAGGACTTCAAGGCTCGCAATGGGTAGCCGACTCTGCTTAAGTCAGTCGCCCAGGTAAAAAAATCACCCAGGGGCAATAAGACATTCAGGTAACCTAGGGATTGGCGCACTCTCCGTTAGATCCTCTCCAGCGATTTATTAACGAAGGACTTCGACGGCGGCGGCTCCGATGGCGAGTTGCGAGAAAATCTGCGTCCAATCGAGTAGGCCGCGCAGCGCTGTTGGACGGATAGTCTTGTCCGGAACAACGATGGTGTCGCCTGGGTTCAGTTTCAGATCCTTAAACGAATTGCCCCAGGGACTCTTAACTGAGTCACGGCTCACCACAGAGCCGTCCGCGCGAATGACAAAGGCGCGTCGCCAGTCAGCATCGCGATCCGGTCCTCCCGCTATGCGGAGATAATGCCCCGCGGAGCCCCCGGCGTGAAACAGAAACGAATTCTGATCATAGACCGCACCCACTACGTTAATTGTGGCTGGCGTTGGGGGCACTGTGAAGCGGTCTCCATTTTCGAGATTAATCGCGGGAACATCGTCGATGCTTGCGTTGTCAGATAGAAAGTTCAGCACAATGCGGCCTGTGGCGCGGATCTGCTTGAGACGGATGAGCAATTGCTGCTCAGCCGCTGTCGCGGCAGAGGTATTCGCGACGGTCCCGGCTGAAGAGGTTGCGGATGCGGTCAATGCCAGAGTTCCACGACTGGCGTCAAGATCGGCTTGGCGCACGTACTCGTCGATGCGTTGCTGCTGCAGGATTCGCGTCGATTCGCGATCGAATTCGGAGCCGTAAAGGTATGCCCTGCCGGAGAAGCCTCCGGCACGGCGCACCAGTTCGCGCAGCGTTTCGCCGGGTTGCACGCTGTAGATGCCTGCATGGACAAATTCACCCTCAAGGTGGACGTACTTGGTCTGCTCGTCCAGCGGAACCCGTATATCGGCTTGTGAGAATATCGTGACCGTATCGGACGCCTGCACTTCGAGATTCTGGCTGGCATCATGATTGAGCACCAGCTTGCCAAGATCGAAGGAAATCAGTGAAGTCTTCAATGTAACGGGGTCCAGACGTTCGATCACCGCATAGTTCCAATCGATTTCGGGAGCGGAAATCTTCACGTCGGTTTTCCGGGCCTGCAACTCGCCGCCCGGAATCGACATCTGGTTCAACTGCGACGCAACTGTGCCACCGCCGCTTGTCGGCCGGGGATTCTGAGAATCATTGCCGAGGGCATAGGTATCTTGCTGCCTGTCGTTTGCAGTCAGGCCGGCCGTGAGAGCATCCTGGGCGGCAGGTGAGGTCGGATCTAAGTTGTATGGGGCTGTGTTATATGGCGCTGCGCTCGAGTTGTATGAATCCGGATTGTTGGAATAGGGGTTATTTCCGTTTGGATTGTTCGGATAAGAATTGTTCCCGTAAGGGGCATTGGAGTATGGATTATTGGGATATGCGTTGTCGCGGGCCGGCCTTCTCTGATTCGCCTCAAAATTGGAAATCAAGGGTTCGAACTCGGGCGAAGGCAGGCCGAGGTGACTGCGTTTCCACCAGTAATCACGACTTAGGAGTGAGTCGCGATCCGGGATCAGATCACTCAGGTGCATGCCGGAGTGCCAGGCAAAGCGCCCAGGATTAGCTACATCGCCGCGAAGCGTAACTGTCTTCTGATAGGCGGGAAGAATGGAGTAGACACGGAGAATATCGCCATCAGCCAGAGTGGCCGCAAGGCCGGCAGCATCAAAGGGAAATTCCATGGCCTGGCGGATCTGATGCTCTCCCAGACGTTCCAGTGAGATGCGGCCACTGGATGCGACTGCGGTTGTCTTGCCAGCGGCATCGATCAGATCGCCTATGGTATCGGAGCCGCGCAACTCGTAAATACCTGGAGTATGCACGCTGCCTGTAATCGCCACCTGAGCCCCAGCTGCCGGAATATAGAGAACATCCTCAGGCAATAGCCGGGCATCCTTCGATTTATCGCCATGAATCAGAAGTGCGTACAAATCGAAATCGGCTATGGTCTGGCCGCTTCGCCGCAGTTCAACATGCCGCAGCGACCCCTGTGCGGAAGGACCGCCACTGGCAAACAAAGCATCCACCAGAGTGCTCAGAGAACTGACTGTATACACGCCCGGACGCCGCGCCTGCCCGGTGACGTAAATCTGCATGGAGCGAATTCGCCCCACGTCCACGGAAAGGTCAAAGTTGCGATACACCCTGCCGAGAGCCGATCGGAGCTGCTGATCCAGAGCTGAGAATTGCACTCCCGCGACGTGCACTGCGCCAGCTTCGGGGAGATAGATATCACCAGAGCGGTCTACGCGCAGGTTGCCCGAGTAGTTAACTTGCCCCCAGATACGTACTCGCAGTTGGTCGTCAGGACCGATGACGTAATCGGAGGTCACTGGGGCCAGATCGTTGGGCGCAAACGTCGACGGCACGTTACGAAAGAGGTTTTCTCCGTAAATCGGCAATAATTGACCCGTAGTCTCGGCGACAAACTTTTGAAATTCAGTCAGCGGTTCCGGGGGCAGCGTGCGGTTTTGTTGGGAGTTCCTTGTCCTTGACGATCCGCTGATATCGTCACTCTCTGCCGCACCTGCCTGGGTACTGCGGCGGTTTTCAAGTCCAGACTGGTCAGCAGGAAATTGCTGCTGGCGGCTGGGCACACATCCTACGCTGCCATCGCTGAGCGAAGTAGCCGGCGACCCGTCTGGACAAACCGTGGACGGGTTCTGCGAACCTTGCTGCCCGTAAACGGAGTCACTCGCAGAGGGAGTTTGAGGATCGCTCTGCGAACGGAGTGCCGAAGAGCTTGCCAGGAGCAGGAGAGCGATCGCTACGGAAATACGCCTATTCATAGATGGGTTTCATTTTCGGTGATTGGGGTGCTCCCTGCAAATATCATTCCATTCTTAAGCTGGCCGTGTATCTTTAGCGCAAACAAATGTGGATTAGGGGGGTAGGGGTTGGGCAACGGCCAGATTCCGAACAGGCCATCGTATCTGGTCATCTGGCATTGCTTCAGGTTCTGGCGTCAGGTACTCAATTGAAAAAAGCCTACCGGACTACTACGCGACGATCAGCTTCGATGAGTCAATTGCTATGGATTAACGCGCACCCACTCGACCCAATACGGCAGGAATGGTCCGGAGGAGAATGACGAAGTCGGATCGCAGGCTCCAGTTTCGGACATAGAAAGCATCCAGATCCGCACGCACTGCGAAATTCGAGTTGCTTCGACCAGAGACCTGCCACAATCCGGATAGCCCCGGCGCTGCCGCCAGGTAGAAGTGGCGAAGATGCCCGTACATGGGGATTTCCGCTTCGATAACCGGACGCGGCCCGACGAGCGACATCTCACCGCGCAGCACATTGAATAGCTGAGGCAGTTCGTCGAGACTCCAGCGACGCAGGAAGCCGCCGACTTTGGTGATGCGCGGGTCGGCACAATTCTTGTGAACTCTCCAGTGCAGAAATGTCCCATCTGCATTCCCGGCTTTTACCAGAATTTGCCGTTCCACTTTCTTGCACATGGAGCGGAATTTCCATATTTGAAACGGACGCCCTCCGCGGCCAATTCGAAATTCACGGTAAAAGATGGGTCCTTCGGAAGTGAGGGCAACAGCGGCCGCAATCAACAATCCAGGTAGAAATGCGATCGAGATCATGACGAAGGCGCCAAAAAAATCAATAGCTCTTTTCACCCGCCTGTATCGCCAAGAATGGAGATGTTTCCCCGCCCACAGAAGAGATAATTTGGAGTGCTTGCTCTCAACAATCGAGATTCCATCGAACGACACATCTGCATATTCGTAGTCAGCTTGAACCTGCACTTCATGCTCTCCCATTGGCCCTCTTTGGAGAAGAATTGATCACCGCGCGAGCTCCGGTATGCAGCAACACACAGCACACCAGAGCCTTCTATTTCGTTCAGTGCACAATTGAACAATTTGAGCAATAAAGCTCAAAAAGTGGTCACAAGAGATTCATTCCACAGCTGAAACATGGCTGTCTGTCGCCGCTATCGCGGACAAAATCAAAGCAATACCCGGGGCTCACTACACCTGCTGATGGCTTCGACGAATCCAGGGTTGATCGGTCACTCGTGCAGACGGAAGATCCTTCTGATTCTCAGCTAATACCACATTATGGTACACACGGGGCTTCAGGTACCCCTCACTATTATAAGGCACGTGCACTCGAGGCACCATCAGCCGGACTTGGCACATTAGAGGCAGCTAACCGGGAATTCGCCAACCTGAGCCGCATAGATTTCGTTGCATGAATACTCATGGGTAATTGGCAAAAGAGTAGCACAGGGGCGAAGAATTTTATAACTTTGGTTAGATGACTTATTCATTTGGCTCTGGCATTCTTTCGCGCTTGATACTAAGACTTTGGCGCTTGAGTTACTACAATCTATATACGCGCGTGCTTGATCGTTTATTTCAATCGCGTAGCGCCCGGCCTGTGCAATGTCGCCTATATACTAGTATGTCAATGCACAGTTGTATTGCGCCTGTGTTTTTTATTCAGCAGCTCCCGTGAAATGAAAAGAGATGCACAATCAGGACAGAATCTGTCTTTAAGACTGCTTGAGTCACTGGGAGCTGACTGAGGCTCGGTCCCTGTGCGAGGTAAATCTCTTGCGCGAGAGCCGCAATGGAGTGGATGCGACGGCTTATGGCGGATAGTGGAGGTTCACGATGAAACGCCGCGAGTTCCTCAAGCACGTTGCTGTGGCGGGAGGGGCGACCGCTTTGCCGTCGCTTGCAGGCTCTGAGTCGCAACTCCCAAAGGCTGAGCAATCAGCCGGGCAATCAGTCGGGCCGTCAACGGCGCCGGCTGCGGGTCAGCGACGCGGCAGCGACGGAGCCAGTGTCGAACATTTCAGCGGTAGTGCCAGGGTTCGGAGCGGCATGGCCCTGGGCGGCATCGGAGCGGGCTATTTTGAACTACGCAAGAACGGCCGCTTCTACGACTGGAACATCTTCAACAACTTCCCCAAAGAGACCGGAGCGGCGTTCACTTTGCCCGACGGCGAAATCGAAGATCGCACGGCAAGCCTTCTCTTCTTCGAGGTTCGCTACCAGGTAGAGGGCGAGCAACCGCGGATCAAACTGCTGCAACTGAATGACTCCCTCTATGAAGGCACGGTGATGGGCGCTGCCTTCATTTTTCCCTGGATGCAAGCGGTTGAAAGCATCGAGTACAGCGCCCGTTTTCCAGTCGCGACCCTGCTCTTCTCCGATCCTGACATGCCCTTCGATGTGCGCTTACAAGCGTGGTCGTCGTTTATCCCACATGATGTCAAGAACTCTTCGCTGCCTCTGGTTTACTTCGATTTTGAAGTACGCGCCAAGACCAGCCGCAAGGTGGATGTAATGCTGTTGATGACCGCGCGCAACAATACCGGCTACGACACACCGGCGCGCTCTTACACGACGAAGATCGACAAGGCCGACGGCGTGCTCACCGTCAGCATGGGTAGCGGCGAAATGGATGAGCACGCGAGTTCCTGGGGACAGATCGCGATTGCATCACTCTCGCGCGAATCGACTTATTACACTGGTTGGGGACACCTGCATCCTTACTATGAGCAGGTACTGCGTCACTCTGCGTTGCCCAACATTGACGACACGAATGGCCAGAAGAGTGTCGGCGATCCATTGCCCGCGTGGTTGCCGCGCACCAATGGCCGCAACGCAATCGATAAGAAATCGCAACGGCTTCAAGTGCATGACCCCGATGTATTCTGCTCCATCGCTCACTCCTTTTCTCTGCGTGAAACTGGAGAGACCCATGCACACACCTTCTTGTATGCATGGAACTTTCCCAATCTCTACAACGAAAAGACGTTTCGCGTTCAGGGTACTGAAATTGAGGGACATTACTACTCAAACTTCTTTTCATCGGCAAAGGAAGTCATTGCGTACGGGGCGCAACAACGCGCGGAGTTGAAGCGCAGAACGGTTGAATTCCTGGACAACTTTTTTGCAAGCGATGCCGACGTTGAAGTGCTGGAGCAGGTCAACTCGCAGCTCAACACCTTCTTTACCAGCGGGCGGTTGGTCAAGAGCGGGGACTTCGGCGTTCTTGAGGGGCTTTCGGCGACATGGTCGTGGGGACCAATCGCCACCATTGACGTCATGTTCTATGGAACGGCGCCGATCATCGCGCTCTTTCCCGAGTTGCAGAAGGCCACGATGCGCTGTCATGCGCGTGCGCAGAGCCCGAGCGGCGAGATCAATCACGGACTGCTCAAAGACTTCGGCCGCGGCGAGGATAACACGGCAGGAGTCAGCCATCGCGTTGATCTGCCCGGACAATTTGTCATCATGGTGCTGCGCGATTTCTTCTGGACCAATGACCAAACTTATCTGCACGAGTTGATGCCGGCGGTTGAGCGAGCGATCGAGTATGTACTCCGCGAACGCTCAGGAAACGACGGCGCAATGCCGATCACAAAGAATATCGAAACCAGTTACGATAACTTTCCAATGTTCGGTTATGCGTCTTATCTGTTGTCGCAATGGACATGCGCCATGGCCGGTGCTCGCGAAGCTTCGCTGCAATTGAAAGACATCGCCGCAGCCGAGCGATATGAGTTGCTCCAGACAAAGACTCGTGAACGAATGGAACAATCGCTATGGAACGGCAACTATTATCGCCTTTTCTCTGAGCCGAATGCGGCCAATGCGCATGGTGATGAAGGCGAGGGATGCCTCACGGATCAGTGTGCCGGCCTATGGGCTGCACATGCTTCCGGGTTGGGCGAATTACTCCCCGTCGAACACACCCAGGCAGCACTGCACAGCATACTCACACGCAACTATGATCCGTCGCTGGGCTTGAGGAACTGCAGCTTTCGCGCGGACGGCGGACTAAGTGACATTGATCCCAATACCTGGGTCGACCAGGCCAACACTCCCTGGACGGGCGTAGAACTTGCCTTTGCGTCGTTGCTGATCTTTGAGGGTCTATACCATGAGGGCATCGCTGTTGCGAAGAATGTGAATGCGCGCTATCGCAAGAACGGCTTGTACTGGAATCATCAGGAGTTTGGTGGACACTACTTCAGGCCCATGTCGGCGTGGAGCATCGTCAATGCGCTGCTTGGCTTCAGCATCCAGTGCGGCAGGCTCACCTTCGATCCCAAGATTGCTCGCACGGATCTGAAGCTCTTTTTTGCGACTTCAACAGGGACGGGCCACTACCGCCGGACGGGGCGAAAGACAAGAATCGTTTGCCTCACCGGCAAAATCGTGTTCAACGAATTGCGCATGAGGAACGTGCCCGCGACGAGCGTCATGCTCGGAGGAAGCAGGATGCCGGCGGTGGTCAGTCAGGAATCCGGCTGGTCCAACTTCAAATTCAATTCAGACCAGACTCTGATGCCGGAGCAAGTGCTGGAGTTCGTGCCCGGCGTATAACGCTGAACCCGCCTCGCGCTCTCTGCTACAGGGGCCGAAACCGTCTCACGGAAAAGATGCCGAGCGCGACGAAGATTGCCATCACTGTCAGTTGCGCAACGAAAAACGGCGGCTCGCTCTGGGTCGGAGCCAGCGACTTGAGGGCCGGCACCTTCATGAAGGACTGCACGATGGCCACAAATACATTGAAATAGAGCGCCACAATCGCGCTCACGACGTAGACCCAGCGCCAACTGCCTGCAAGATGAAATGCATAGCGGGCAACGATCGCCAAAACAAGCAGGATCAGGGACAGAATTCCGATGGCGTAAGACGGCTTGAAGCCATGAAACGGAAAGAGAAACCCGGTCACGCTCGTTGCCACTGTGCTGAGGAGAAAAATCGCCGTCCAATTCTTCAGCCGATTTGCGGCCAACAGGCCGAAGACGACAATGAGTCCGGAACCTATTCCAATCAAGCTTAGAACGACGTGAAACAAGGTGAATGCTGAAAGCGTCATACCCAACATCATGCTGCATGTCCTTTCTCGATATCGTGGGTAAAAGGTTAGACCGCTGGCCTTTCTTTAGGAGAAGAATATGAAGAAAAGGATAGCGCAGTTGTCGCATGGGCCAGTGAGAAAAATTTGGCAATTAGCATGATCTTTGCAACTGCCCGTCATCACTTCCGTTTTCTACCCCGCGTTGCGTTGCGCCGGAAGCAGTCGTCGGCATGATCGTTGACGATTCCGGTGGCCTGCATCCAGGCGTAGACGATCACCGGACCCACAAACTTGAAACCACGCTTCTTGAGCGCAACTGAAATCGTCTCTGACAGAGCGGTCTTCGCCGGAACGACACCCGTTGTATTTCGAATTGGCTTACCGCCTACCAACGTCCAAACCCACTGCGAAAAGTCTTCACCCGCGTCTTGCATCGCCAGATAAATCCGCGCGCCCTCAATCGTTGCCGCGATCTTGGCGCGGGAACGGATGATGCCGGGATTCTCAAGTAGCAGCACGATATCTTCCTCGCTGAATCTCGCGACCTTTTCTGGATCGAAGCCCGCAAATGCCTCGCGAAACGCATCCCGCTTGCGCAGGATAATCAGCCACGATAAGCCGGCTTGAAACCCCTCCAGCATCAGAGTCTCCCACAGCGCGCGGCTGTCATATTCGGGCACACCCCACTCTTCGTCGTGGTAAGTGCACAGCAGCGGATCGCTCTCAGCCCATGCGCAGCGATGCAGATTTTTCATGGCAGCCTCACACTAAAACACACACTCGCCCGCGATCTATCCGTCAACAAGAAGCTATGCAGCTACTTGATTTTGGCCACGCGTCCTTGCGTGGGAAACTTCTGAAATTGCAGACCGTCGTGGCCTGGGACAACGCGATCCGGCGATCCAGCAAGTTCAATCATCCGTGCTTGCGCGGTAATGTTGGCAGCGTGATCGGCGTCGCTAAAGGTTGCGCTGGCTAGGTGACTCGAAAGATTCAGATAGAAATAGGCGTTATCCGAGGCCAGCACAAATGGGGGAGTCCCATCCACACGCAGATACTGCGAAGCGTACGTGTGCCGCGCCCCCGTGAACGCGCGGATACCGGGAAAGATTTCGACATTATCGCCGTCGATAAGATGCAGCCGTCCCTCGGTGTTTAGCTGCACTAACTGCTTCACATCGTCAGGATCGATGCCGCCGTGATCCCCGCCTGGTTGCCATGCTTCCATGGTGTAGTAACGATACTCGTCCTTCTGAATCCACACCTGCGCTTTGGGAAAGAGATCGATTCCGCCCATGTGATCCCAGTGCGCATGACTGATGACAACGTCGGTCACCGCATCGGGCTGCACACCGGCGGTCTTCACGGCCTCGTCGGGGCTAAGATAGTCTTTCATCGGAAAGCTTTTGAGAAATGTTTTTCGATGAAAGCCGCT
>Ga0302324_100009719_pt1 | contig 20047 bp, 19 predicted proteins | sample Palsa_T0_1_FD_201949 | JGI IMG/M metagenome (GOLD analysis project Ga0302324, IMG submission 201949) | Peat permafrost microbial communities from Stordalen Mire near Abisko, Sweden - Palsa_T0_1 | ecosystem: Environmental > Terrestrial > Soil > Palsa > Peat permafrost | place: Sweden: Abisko...
CGCGACCAGGCTTTCAGCGAAGCGCTGCAAAGCGCACGTCTACGCTTTTCGGGGAGCCAGCCCCCACAGATGTAGCCGCTCTTCGAAGTATTGCCGGAGAACCGTGTACCGTCCGCATTCTTCGGTATTTCCCAATACAAGCCAGCGTTTCTGTTCGTCGAGGACAAACTGATACGCTCGCTGGACAAGAATATTTGAATCACTCTGTTTTGAAACGTTCGCGAGCACAGGTTAAAGGTAATCGAGTATTCGCCGAGTTCTATCAGAAATCCTACAGAGTGAACCCCTCGTTGAACACTCCGAGCTCCCGTGCGAGCCCGACGATGTTGCCGCAGGCGTTCATCCTTTCAACAGCCTGTCGGCGAAGCTCACTACTGTATCGCTGACCTTTTCTTCGTTCCATTTTGAGGCTCCATTCCCGCAAAGTGTGCCGTGCAAAAGTGAGGCCGTCCGCTATTTTCCTAGCCACCGGCAGCGGTTCCCTAAATCTCAGGACAATAGTGCCGAAGCAGAATGCGAGTCAGTTGTTCCCCTCGCGTGGATAATAAGGCGATATTGTCGTCGCTCATGGCCGCAAAGTCCGTTGGGTAGCTAATAACTTTGTCGCGCGTAACCAGGTCTGGCACTTCGATTGGCAACGATTGATCTTGCTGCCCCAGATAAGGGAGGATAAATCCTCGAATTTGGCCTGTCTGGACGTGCATGTGCAAACGATTTACCGTTGCATCCTGCGCCTTCCTAAAAACGGATTCGAAACTCATCGCAACCCTGGAATAGAAACCAAACGGGATCTTCTTTCCAGAGAGTTGTCCATAGCCTGCGTGGCAGCAAATAATGTAATCTGGGCGGTGAACGTGAAGACTGTATCTCTCATCTCGTGCCGGTTCGATGCAGGTAATTCCGAGATTGTCATAGACGCCGCCATCCGTGATGACGACACGCTCCCGTTTGGTCTCAGTCTTCTTTTGAAATGTATACTGTCGATCCATCGCCGGCAATAACATAGGGTAGGCGGCTGAACATGCCACGGCATGCGCCAAACCAACCTTGTTTCCTTTCACCTCGCCGAAACGCCAGCTTCCGGACCGCTGATTTCCAAACCGGAATGCGGTTCCGGTGCGAAGCTCGCACGCGTTAAAAATGACATCGAGATTTGGTTTCGACACTTGCGACAATTCCAAATCCCCGAAGTGAGCCGCTAAGGCTCTTTCAAGGGCGTCCGTGCGGCTCGCCCAACGGCGAAACGGCGGTTCACCACCGAAGATGTTCGCGACCGCGGCGAGCGGGCGGGAGACCAAGTTTGTTGCCGCCACACGCGAGAGCAAGCCGGGTGAAAGGAGTTGGCGCAACACCGCGCGTTGCAATCCAGTGCGCAGAAGATTCCTCACAGTCCCATCGAATTCATCGAAGCTCGCTTCTCTGTATGCAAATAGTCCCGCAATCACAGCGCCGCCCGAGACAGCTGATATGACAGAAACGCGCGCGAGGACACCTCTGTCGCTCAGGGCCCGCAGACATCCCAGATGGAATGCGATTGCTCTTGATCCGCCCCCCGACAGTGCCAGTGCGATCATAAGAAGTGTTCTGGCAGTGCCATCCTGCCAGTCTTCAATTCGTGAACGGCGGATAGCGCATCTCCCTTCATTCTGCGAAAGAGGTACGCTCCGACGACGTCCTTCCCGGAGTCCTTTCCGATGATTAGGAGAAGGTTCTTGCGCGGCGGCAGACCGCCCTTCGTCAGAATCTGGTGCATCCCTGCCAAATCGATTCCGCTCGGCCAAGGCTCCGAAACCGGATGTGTGTGCCACATTCCGATGTATCCGCACGCCCCTCGGGTAAATTCGGTTCGCCTGTCGTGCTCCTTTTTAGTTCCCTTGACCCCGCAAACAAACTTTGTTTCTGCATGCGTGCTATCCGGCGGGGGGCCCGAAACGTCCGTTATCCATACAATGCGGGTCGCGTCATCCCATTCGCCCCATAGCAGTCCGCCGGTTTCGACAGTGCTCTTTCTGACGCGCCGGTTGCTGGAGATCCATGCCTTCATTTCATGAAGAGCCGCCTTCGTTATGCGCACTTCGTAGTCGTCCGCGCGGATCACGAAATCTGGATAGAACGCGAAACGCAAAGACCTGGTCGAACTGCCGGGCTGGCCAAAAAGGCGAGAAATCGCCGATTCAGGCGAGAGCGTCGATAGGTCCGTGGCGATCAGATTCAAGCCGATCGCAGCCAGACCTGAAGAATCCGCCGCTGACCCAATGAATGTAGGCTCCGAGCATCCAGGCTCGGGCTGGAACGGACGTTCCGTAATTCTCGAAGGAAAGAAGCCGTCTGCAAATGGAGACGAGGCGTCGGTGCGGAGGAGTTCGATCTTTGTATTCCTCCAAACGTGCCAGACCGCGCCTGAATAACTCTTCCCGACGACTGCCGTGATGAGCTGTTGGGCAGTTCGGTCGATCATCATTGCGGCTAGTGGCACGCGATTTCCCCGATTCCAAAGTATCTCCAGACGCCGGCGCACAGTGTCAGATGCAGTGGCATCAATCACGACATCGGCACCATCTCCCCAGTCTGCCAACTCGTCTGACAAAACTCCTTCGAGATTCCTGATATGCGGCTCAATCTCCAAATCCTTTCTGATTTGCCCCAGATGGCTTGCCAAAGCTTCTGCTTTCCCCTCCGCTACGTCCCCCTCGACATATGGTTGGCGCACAAGGACGCCTGGCGTGACAAGAGCCTTATCGTAGAGAATGAGTTTTTTAGCACCCGCCCGTGCGAGAAAAATGGCGACGTTCGCGCCTAGCGCGCCACAACCCCACACTGCTACAGTCTTCCCCCGAAAGAATGAGACAACTGAGCCATGATCTCTTCGGATAGTTACCTCGGGGCGGTCCTCAATCACAGGGCACCATGAAACTTTCGCGAGTTCCAAACTCTGAGCGAGCAGAGCTTCGAGGCTTGCTCGTAGCTCTTCGACCGATCCCGAGTCGTTCGTCTGACGCACAGTAGCCCGGATATATCCGGCGGTCTTAGGTGGGATGGCCCAAACACTCAAATGTTGTTTGCGTTCCCCGCCAGCAATGCCGCGCATTGGCGAACCCAGGATCATATAAATCGGGTTGTCCTCTTTGGAACAAATAGCGGCCAGTTTGAGGACCTGAAAAAGAAACTCTGGCGAGACACCTTGTCGCTCGCATTCCCGAAAAAGGTCTGCGCCCTTCGTTGGATACTCCCACGGAAGAGGCGATGAGAAGAGAATTGCGACGGCACATTCAATATTGTTTGGCACCGCATCGAGCTCGTGCCATCGCGTGATTTCGATAAACTTCGCCTTCTCTTCTATTTCTGCAATACCGACCCAAAAAGCGCCATTAAACGCCAGCGTGTCCATCCTGGGGATGATTAACTTACCGATCTCGACGTCCGCGTAGACTGCCGGCGGATGAAGCGGTTCCCCTTCGGGATCTAACTGATTTTTTGCACCCTGCACAAGCCAATGTTCCAGCCTGTTGATGAGTCCAAATATTCCATCGCTCGGATTCCATTCAGTCGGACTCTGATAGAGGCACAGGTTATGAACCCACTGGACGTGCGCCCAGCCGGCAAACCGATCGTGCTCGACTCGAACTTCGACTTTAGTAAAGGGAAACGAAGGCGGAATCAGAAGTGTGAAAGGCTCCCGGTCCCGTAGCGGCAGGCCAGCATCAACCCGCTCAACCGACCCGACGTATATGTTGATTTTCACCCGAAGCCACGGGGTGGTCCCGTTTGGCTCGATGACCTCCTCGATTTCCAATGAATAATTATCAACGTCCGCAATTTCTTGAAGCTGGAGCAACGCGAGCTCTTGTCCAGAAGTCATCAATCACTGCCGAAACCGACTTGTTGTTGCGGCGGCGCCTGACCGCCTCTTGCGGAAGAAACGGCGGCTGCAAGCGTTGAGGCGGCACTGCCTGCGGCCTTGCCCACACTAATGAGCGATAACCCTTTTTCACTCAATTCAAAGACAAGAGGCTCGGGTGCTTCCTTGCTGGGATGCTCATGCGTGCAGATGAAATGACCGGCATCAACGATTTTCTCGTATTGCTTTCGCGCCTTACTATGTGGCGGGTTATCCCCGTCCCCATCGGTAAAATCCGATCTCCCGCTCGCGATCACAAATCCATTGGCGTTTTTGTGCTTTTCAAAATGATCCATGATGTCTTGGCGGAACGTTTCATTTTCCTGTCCCTCGTCCTGCCAATACATGACCTTCTTGGAGCAATGATGAGGACAGAGCAGTAAATCCCAGTTCAGATATTGTTCCCGTTTGTTTTCGATTGTGACTTCAAAAATTTGTTTAATCGTCGGATATTCACGGTCGCCGAGGAAGAAAGCCTGCGCTATCGCTTTGCCCTCACCCAGCGCGACGTTGAGGGCAAGACTGGTGTTATTCCGCGTTCCTGCGGAGTCATCTTTGAAAGGGGCATGCACAAAAGCCTCGAAAGAGCTGGAGACGTCTACGCCGTCCAAAGACGTCACAGAGTGACCGGGGATCGACATGAGATTCTTCGGAAAACCACGGTAATCATCTTCCTTCAAGAGATCGTCAAAGCCCACGACGCGCACTCGGTCCCCGGATTTAGTCTTCTCTTGATCGCGGATCGTGATCGCCCTCCGACGATGTGCTTCCCCTCGGAATGCCTGGGCATCCTCGCAAAATTCTTTCTTATACTCCCTGAAAATTCGTGGTGTGTGCCATATTTCTCCGATGTGAACTTTTTTCAGCAGGTCGCGAAAGCCACAAATATGGTCCTTGTCGGGGTGAGTCAGGACAAACACCGCCAGATATGGTTTTCCATTCCGCTTCGGCAATAACCTGATCAATTCATCGACCACCGGCACCGCAGGTTCGTCATCCTCGTCACATTTCTCCATCTGATGCAGGTCAATCTGGAGTATTAGGTCATCCGGCTTCACAACAATCGTTGTACTGTCACCAGTTGCCACAGGCCAAAATACAAACCCTTTTTTCGGCAGCGTGAATTTTGGAGCCATCACTTTCCTCGCTTTCTGAATAACGCACAACTACAGGTTCCCCAGATTTCGGAAGTCAAATTAACGTCATCGTTCCCATTCAAATGCCGGTCCGCATGCATCAGGCTATTTCTTCCGTTATCTTCCACTTTGCATCCCAGCGACAACAAAGCTGCGATGATCGCGCCAGTGCTGGTGCCGAAGATCAAGTGGAAATGATCACAAAAGGGGTCCGCCCTTGGGCATCGCTTCCACTCGGCGATTCCAGCAGCTAGTTTACAATAGATACGTACCATGTGCAATTGTAAACCGCTGGGCCGCCATGATCGCTGACCGAATCAAGCTTGCCAGGCGCAAAGCCGGTTTTTCCTTGCGAGATCTGTCGGAGACGATGCAGAACCGAGTCACCGCGCGGCTATAGGCAAGTACGAGCGTGGCGAGGGCATCCCTAGCTCAAGTTTGCCAAGCGCACTTGCCAAGGCGCTCGGCGTTTCCTTGCCTACATTCTCGACAGCCAGGGCCTGCAGTTGGCAGGTCTCGAATTTCTCACCAAAGCGAACACCAGTCAGAGGGATCGTGCTCTTGTCGAAACGGAAGTTCTTGATTGGATAGAGCGTTACCTGCAGGTTGAGCTCGTGTTGGAATTGGGCGGTGCCGACTGCCAATGCCCGTTACCGTTTATCGTTCCACTCACAGATTTTCCGAATGCCTTCTTAGAGGCCTGTGTGAGTTCAGCTTTTCCACTGTGGGCTGCCCGCCCAGAATGTGTTTTGCGGCCATCGCCTCTCAAGCGCATAATGCTGGGCTAATTGGCGGACGTACGACTTGAATTCGGCACGCTGAAAGCGGTCATAGTCCCCTGAATCGTGCTCTAGCGCTCGCCGAACGAACCGCGCATCTCGCAAGGCTTTCGAGACTCCTGCCGAAGCCAAAGGTTGAAGGGTTGAGGCCGCATCCCCTACAGAAATCCAGCCGGGTCCCGCGCAAGGAACCATACGGGAAGAACCACAGGGTCTGATTTTAATCTCGCCGAGCCGCGGCACCGGCAATAAATGACGTACGTTATGAGTGTCGTAAAGACCTGCGGTGATATCTTCCTTCGTTTCTCGGATCGCGTTGGCCGCTGAGAAGAACGATAGGGTCCCTCGCTCTCTCGTGCAACACAAGTTCCACCAGCCATGCGGAGTACTCTCCGTCCACGTACCCACTATGTCCGGTTCACTTACTGACGCGGAGACGCAGAACAAATCATCGAGGTTCAGCCGCACCGAACCCAAACGACGACCAATCACCGACGCTCGGCCCGTTGCATCCACTAAATATCGGGCAGTCAGCCTTCGATCACCACCACGTACTAAATCAATTCCGAAGGCCCCTTCGTTGTGGATTCGTTCGGTACTGAAGTGTCCTGCGCTTTCGATGATTGTGGCACCACGGTGGACCGCGTGCGCCCGCAACGCACCAGCCAGCGCACCTCGCTCGACGATACGACCGCCTGGCTGGATGCTACGCGACTCTCGCTCAGAACCCCACCATGCAACCACTTCCGGAAATTCGGATCCTACTGGTATCGACAACGCAGCGAGGCTGCTCGCCACTTCTGGCGGCAGCGACTCCATCCCCGACACAGCGTCCTGCCGGTATAGAATTCCGACGCGCCACCCCATCGAAAGAAGCTCCATAGCCGCCGCACAACCAGCGACGCCACCACCTACAACCAGTGCGTCGAATTCATTTCTGTTCAAGGTGCTCGTCACCTGTAAGCACGATAAAACTCAATTCGGACCAACGGGTGCGCATCTGCTCGAAGCGAGCAAGATTTCCAAGGTCATCTGGATCATCTACGTCTGGTTCTTTGAAGGCATCGAATCGCTGAACCCAACGGCTATAGGGGCCGTCTTCCTCCGCACGAACTTCGTCGGGTCGCTGGGCGGTCCACCACATATAGACCAGCGGCTCTGGAGCGTCATCGGTCGTGTGATCTTCTTTGTGGCAATCATAGAAATCCGCGTGCCATGGCAAGGCCATCTGCTGGGAGAAGAATCCCGCTTGAAATGTCAGAGGGCCAATCGTAAAACCCGGCTCCTTCAGTCTGAATGCTGCAGCATAAAGCTCAGGCCGGCGAATGAGCCAACTCACCTCGATTCCAGGATAGAAAGGTCCCCCCACGCAGTTCTCGAGAGCCGCACAGTCCAATCCGTGAGGCGTTACCGGGGTCGGCGTCGGAATCGGAGCGTAGGTCACATCTCCGAACTTCCAGTCTTCTTTGAATCTTCCCTGAGCCCACGCCTTCAACAGAGCGTATTGCACCTTGGTTAGGCTCAAGAACGCGCCCGGCAAGGGAGCATCCGCTAGACCGTTTTCAAAATCATCGAGGCTTGTGTAGTCGTCTCCCAGCCCCCGCGGCATGCTCATCCGGTCCAGAGCGTTCGAATTGGGATCTCGGACTCTCCTAAAAACCGCCTGCCGCATCTGCGCCGTATCGTCGGTCGCCTTAGACAGGCGCGTCCAGTCTGCAAATGTCGCGTGGGCGTCTCTGCGAATCGTTACCTGAACGTCATACGCAGCCAATGCCCGCGATAGAACCGGATAGATATGCGCCATGAAGGATGGGACATAGCTTGGCGCAAAATCGTTCGTAGCATCCTGCCAGGCTTGCTGTTGAGCGGCCAGGTCTTGAAGCATCGGGTCGCTGCCGGGCTGAGATGGTAACCGCAAACGAACCGCTAAATCCCAAAGCAAGTCGTACAGAGAAACCACATTCCGGATGCCGGGCGCGAATTTTGGCGGACCCACGATGATCCAAGCGGATTGCGCAATCTGTACTTCACCGGTCGGAAGCGTCACCGACGCCTGAATGACGCCGTCACACATATCATCAAACCACGTATCGTTGTTCGCATAATCCTCGATCGGCCGCGGTGGCGTCTGCGTGGATGCACTCTCTCCTGCCCCGCCCAAGAATAGTAGGCGACCTTCTGGCTCCATTCTAAGTTGCCCAAGCAACTTGATGGGAGCTGCTGTCTGCGAATCAATGAGATCGACGCTTCCCGGCGACGAAATCGACACAATACCAGGATCGATTTCCAGGCTCCGGCGATCGGCAACTCCGGCATTGCGCTTGTTTTTCAATTCGGGTTCGCCACGCCCTCTTTCTTTTCTCTCAACAGAATCAGGAGGTCGCTTGTCTCTATCCGCGTAGGGAGGGTTCGTCTCCGCACCGCTCTGGCCGTGAAAAGAGAAAAACGAAGCCTTTCGATTTGCGACATGCACACGCCATTCAATCTTTACGCCCTCTGCCAGGGTGACTTCTTTGACGGGGTTGCCAGCGTCATCGAACTCAAAAACACGAAACCGGGCTGCCTGTCGAGGGACTTTCCCCTCTGCGTCCTTAAACTTTCTGAATACGTTGTTGTCGCTGTCCCAATTTCCCGGGACGCCAGGGATTTCTGGACCGACAAAGAACTCCGCAGAGTTGCCGATGCGAGCGACGCCGACGGCAGGATGAATCCTCAGATTCGGCATGGTGTCCTCATTTTAGGTGCTTCAGAAAATCATCGAGCATCTGCAAGTCCTGATCATTCAAAGTGCGGTCGGGTGGCATCTTGAAGTAGCGTTTCAGCTGCGGCTGGCTCGGTTTGATCCGCTGCCGCATGATCCCAGCCCTCTCGACAACAGCGGCTCGATCAAAGACAGAGAAACGGACCGAACCATGACACCGAAAGCAATAGCGGTTCAATTCAGCGAGCCCACCCGCTTCCGATGGCTGCCAAACAGAAGCACCCGTTAGGGAAAACCCACGACTAACGGGAGGAAAGTGCTGATCTGATTGCGCATGAAGCTTAAGCCACGTCCGCACTGCTTGAGCTTCAAACGAGTTCGCCTGCGCAATTTCATCTTGTGCGAGTGCCTCTTCGTTGAATCGTCGAATTACGTCGAACGCTTGCGCGAATGATGGTTGTGACGTGTCATTGGTATGTGCGTCGAAGAGGAGTGGCGTGTTGGCCGTTTTAAGAGATGCGAAATCATCATCAAGACGATCAAACCAATGGTCGGTATCGAGATAATTCAACATCGGAGGACGGAGATTACTGGGGCTTCCATGGCAGTCGTTACAACCGTCCGGGACGAAATAGGGGTGAGACGCTCCATCAGGAAGATCCGCAGCATCAAAGCTGGCGTTCAGCTGAAGCCCTAAGGTACGGTCTGGCTGAAAATCTAACCAATAGAGCCGGTCAGTTCGAGAGGGGGCCAGTAGCATCACCTGTGTATTGACGGAAGTGCCCGAGAAGGGCTGATCACTTGCCACATTTGCAAAGAAGTTGAATAGAATCACCACGGTCTGGATGCCTGCCCGCGCTGCACGTGAATCAGGCCGCGCTCGGAGCCGGACCAACTTTCGCCAACCGGGCACGGGCGCCGCGACGTTGACGTTCGTGATTTTCGGCGCAAAAAAGCGCATCGCTAGAATGTCGCCGTCCCGCACGCTTGCGCCGTTCAATCCAAGAAGCTGTAATCCTAGACCCTCTTGCGGCGACGAGACACGTGCCGGATCCATAAGAACTGCAGGATCGAGTGTCTCTACTTTTTCCGCGGACACCGGATATCCGACGAAATCGAGTAGATTGTCGAGCGTCGTGACTGAGGGCGTCGCTTGAAATCCAAGTTCTTTCGAGATGCGGATGTAATACGCGCGAGCTTGTGCTTCAGAACCCGGCACAACCGTCTGCGCATGCATCCCTTGGGCAAGTAAGAGACCGAACAAAATGGCGGGTGCGCATCTTCGGAATCCTTTGTTAGACATGTTCATGTCCGACCCTGTTGTCCTCAATGCCGCAGGCACACTGTTTCTCTTACAATTTCAATCCGATTCGCCGTCTCTCACCGTATCTCCGAAACTTCCTGAAAAATCCTCGTTGTACATTTCGGCTTTGCAGTTTACACTACATATTGTAATAAGGCAAATGTAAACCGAGGAGAGTTGATGATAGCTGACCGAATTAGACTTGCCAGGCGAAAGGCCGGTCTATCCTTGCGCGGTCTGTCTGACGCAATGAAGGGCAGAGTAACGGCCCAAGCTATTGGCAAGTACGAGCGCGGCGAAGACGTTCCCAGCTCCGGGGTTTTGAGTGCGCTTTCCAAAGCGCTCGGGGTGTCTCTCGGTTATCTGCTCGACAGCCAAGGGATAAAGCTGGCTGGGGTCGAATTCCGCACCAAAGCTAGCACGAGCGCGCGGGAGCGTGCCCATGTCGAAACCGAAGTGCTCGAATGGATAGAGCGGTACTTGCAGGTTGAGCTTCTGTTGGAACTCGATAGCGCCGATTGGCAATGCCCACTACCCAAGCCGCGCAGATTGAGCGATATCCGCGAGGCCGAACAACTCAGCGACGACGTGCGCAAAGTCTGGAAACTCGGCCTCGACCCCATTCCTAACATGACTGAGCTTTTAGAGGAAAAAGGACTAAAGGTTCTGACCGTATCGCTTCCCCAACGAGTCTCCGGTTTCACCTGTCTCGTGAACCGTCCAGATGACTCATCGTTGCCCGTCATTGTCGTGAACAACCAGTTCTCACTGGAGCGCAGACGCCTGACCCTAGCGCATGAGCTCGCGCACCGGCTCATCGATCCGAACAGCCTTCCCGAGAAAGAGGAGGAGAAGGCGGCGACTTTGTTTGCCGGTGCCTTTTTGATGCCGAGAGAGCATCTTCTTCGCGAAGTAGGAAAACATCGCCAGGCGCTCGGATACAACGAAATGATTGATCTCAAGTGCCTATACCGCGTCAGTGGTGCCGCGTTGCTAATGCGACTGCGGCAACTCAACGTCATCGACGAGTCAACGCTCACCTATGCCTTTCAGACGATTGCGCGTGGATGGCGCACTCAAGAACCCGAGGAACTTGAATCGCCCAACAAACGTGGGCAACGCGAGAAGGCGCAGCGATTCGATCGGCTGTGCTACCGTACTTTGGCGGAAGGGTTTATTTCCTTGAACAAGGCTGCCGAGCTTTTGCGGCTACCTGTGCCCGAGGTTGAGGTAGGTTTAAAGGGGCCGCAAAAATCACATGAGGATTGTTGTCAGTGACACTAGCTGTCTCATTGATCTTAGGAAAGTGTCCCTGCTGGACGTTTTCCTCAAGCTGCCGTATGAGATTCTCATCCCGAACACCCTGTTCGAGGATGAGTTGCTGAAGTTCACTGATGCTCAAAAACGAGGACTCATTCGCGGAGGGATGAAAGTTGTAGACCTTCCCGGCGAGCGTGTTCTCCGTGCCCAGGAAGTTGTGGGTGCAATTCCGCAGTTGTCGGTCCACGACGGATTCGCTTTTGCTCTCGCAGAACATCATCAAGATTGCATTCTCCTGACCGGCGACGGCTCCCTCCGTAGGCTTGCAGCAAAGCACAAGATCGAGGTGCATGGTTTTCTCTGGGTGGTTGATGAGATCCATCAGAATCGACTCACTACGGCGCAGAGGCTCTACGCTGCACTTCATCTACTTTCGCGTGACCCAGCGGTGCGGTTGCCCCGGCGGGAACTAACTGTGTCTCTTAAGCGCTACGACAATCTGCGCTAGCCGCAGAGCATAAATTTTTTTCAAACAGCAGAAGGCCATAAGTTTCTAAGACCCGCACCGCTGGCTTAATATTAGATAAGTAGGTATAAAATCAGTTGCTTTCCGGGAATTCAAGCCAAATGTCACTAGATCCCATTTTGACGCCGGAGAAGTCTTCCTTGGACCAGAGGATCCTCTGCGGACGCCGGGAACTCACTGATCCCGGTTATCTCGTGATTCCCCTAAAGCCTGTACCAAAGGATGGTTGAATCATGCAGCGACTTCTCCAAGAAACTAGCGCCTTGATCGAGTGGTACAGGAAACACGCTCGAAGCGTAGTAGAAGAGCATGCAAGCGACCGCGTGGCGGACTTCGACGGTCAGCTACTACGGCTCGAACGTGTGGCCGGACTCGCTAGTGCCGAAGTGGCTGCATGCTTTTTGGGTCAATCGGGCGTCGGGAAGAGCACGCTCATCAACGCTCTTGTAGGTGGTGCGGAGGTCATTCTACCAACAGGTGGTGTCGGACCTCTTACTGCGCAAGCTCTAGCAGCTTGATGAAGAATCGGCCTTTGCGATGAAGTTCATCTCAATTTCCTCCGAAACAGATCGGAGCGACGGCGGAACGACGGATGCGGTTGACCTGGTTGGTGGGAAAGTCGCTTTGTCTCTCCCTCAGGTTGCCTGCGCCTCCAACCTTTGCAGCCGGTAAAGGTTATAAACCGCCGCGACGAAGGTGAACAGCCAGCTGACTTTCTCCAGACCTCGTAACTTGACCTTCTTCAGCATGCCGATGGTCTTCATCCAGCCGAAGCTCTCTTCGATCCGCTTCCGTTTCTTCTGACTGATCGCATAACCCGCATGCTGAGTGGTGCGCCCATTGATGGCGCTGCGGCGCTTGGTGTTGTTCTGGGCCACGTGTGGTGTGACCTTCATTTCTCGCAGGTCTCGCACCAACTCTTGCGTGTCGTAATTCTTATCTCCGCCCAGCGTCACTTGCTTCACGCCCGAAATCTGCGAAGCCATCAGCACGGCCGCATCGCGCTCCGCGGTTCCATCCGCGATGGTCACCATCGTATCCACCAGCAGCCCATGGCGATTTTCCATCAGCGCATGCCCGAGGTAGCTCATCTTCGCTTCGCTGCCCTTCGATTTCCTGTACAGTCGAGCATCGGGATCGGTCGTCGATTGATGCGTTTCATTACTCCGCTTCTCACGATGAAAATCCACCTCCCGTCCGTTCCCAGAGGGCGGTTTGCCTCCATCCTTCGGGCGGAAGCTCTTGTGGCTGGCCCAGGCTTCGATCAACGTGCCATCCACCGTGAAGTGCTCGTCGGACAGATACGGCTTGGCTCGTTCCAGCACCCGCTGGAAAAAGACTTCGGCCACTTCTTCGTTCAGGAGCCGCTCCCGGTTCTTGCTGAAAACCGCGTGATGCCACACCACTTCGTCCATGCCCATACCGACAAACCAGCGAAACAACAAGTTGTAGTTCAGTTGCTCCATCAAGAGCCGCTCGCTGCGCACCGTGTAAAGTATCTGCAGCAGCAGGGCCCGCAGCAATCGCTCCGGTGGTATTGATGGCCTCAAGCACAAGACGACTTACCGCGTGCAGTTTGATAATGAGAAGCTCGTGACGGATTGTGCCAGCGCAATCGGACGATGCCCGCCCATCACTAAGACCCGCGTTCAGATTCGCAAAGCCGATCTTGCAATCGGACGAGGTGGCGTTTTGTCGACAGAAACCACGGTCGCAGCGCCGATCACAATTGAAGAAACCGACATCGAACTACCCGACCTGCTGACCGATCTTCAGGACAAGACCCAACTGACCAGGCGCAGTCTCGTGCGCATCTTGACTGAGAGCGACCGCCTCGATGACTTCAAGCGGAACCCCCAGCAATTCGTTGAGTTGGCGACCGAGTCCATCAACCGCACGAAGCGGCTCGCCTTGGTGGACGGTATCAAGTACCAGCGCGTCGGCGATGAGGAGTATTACGCCCAGGAACTCTTCGAGCAGGAGGAGCTGACTGGCTACCTCAAGAATATGCTCTCTTCCGAAAAATCAGTTTATGAGCACGTCGTCTATGATTCCGAGACCGTGGAAAAAACTTTTGCGGAGCAATTGGAAAAGAACGAAGCGGTGAAGGTGTACGCAAAGCTTCCCGGCTGGTTCAAAGTTCCAACGCCCCTGGGAACGTACAACCCAGATTGGGCCGTGTTGGTTGAAAAGGATGGCACGCAGCGCCTCTACTTCGTAGTCGAAACTAAGAGCAGCCTTTTCACCGATGATCTTCGGGACAAGGAAAGCGCCAAGATTGAATGTGGCAAAGCGCACTTCAAGGCACTCGCCGTGGGCGAAAACCCTGCACAGTTTATTCAGGCCAGAAACATTGATGACCTGATCGCGAAGTGCTGATCCACCTCACGTTCGCGTCCTGATTCGCTCGATTCAGACCTAGTATACGACTTGTCCCGCTCTCCTCTTTTTGCCGCTTTGAGATTGCCGCGTCCCGGCGAGTAAGCCGCTCGCCTTCGGTCTCCACTAGCACGCTTCGCGCCACGGAACACCTGTGTCACTCCAGCGTGCGACCCGTTTCGACCTGAACGCACCAATCTCTTCGCTCCTGTCCTCTGTTTCGGGACCTTGCCCCCTCGCTGTTGGTGAAGGGGGCAGAAAGCTCCCGAAACAGGAGAACAATCATGAAAGTCGAGCAAGCCAAACAGATCGTCAGCAAAGCAATCGAAGAGCTCAGTCAATCTCTCGAAAGGGGCCACAGTGAAACGCTGAGAAATTACCTCGCGGCGATTGGCCGATTCCATCGGTACAGTCTGCGGAACGTGATGCTTATCGCATCCCAGAACCCAACGGCTACGCACGTCGCTGGCTTCCACACGTGGCACAAACTGGGACGCTTCGTGAAGAAAGGCGAGAAAGGCATTTTGATTCTTGCGCCAATCGTTCGAGCGAAGAGCCAAAGCGTGGAACAAACCGAAACCGATGAATCTTCAACCGCTGTCGGGTTCCGGGCCGCCTACGTGTTCGACATCAGCCAGACGGACGGTCAAGAACTTCCCGAAATCGGCAACGTTAATGGCGACCCCCGCGAATTCCGCGACCGGCTCGGTAAATTCGTCACTGAGCAAGGCATTGTTCTCGAATACTCGCAGGACATCGCCCCTGCTCGCGGCACTTCCGCAGGCGGCAAGATCACGTTGCTGCCGGATCAGACTCCCGCTGAGGAATTCGCCACGCTAGCGCATGAGGTCGCACACGAATTGATGCACCGTGACGAGCGCCGCGCCAGCACTTCAAAGCGCAGCCGCGAGACAGAAGCCGAGGCCGTAGCATTCGTTGTCTGCCAAGCAATCGGGCTTGAGACAGGATCGGCAGCGCAAGATTACATCCAACTTTACGAGGGTGACGCCAAGCTGTTGTCGGAGAGCTTGCAGCACATCCAGCAAACCGCTACCCGTATTCTCAACGCTATCGGCGCGGAGGAAACCTCCGCGCCGCCCGTCTAGGACGGGGCTCCTCGCGGCAGCGCCGCGAGGAACTAAGGAAGTACTCGCCCGAGTGAGTTGTTTCCGAGTACTCGTCATTCGGACTCAACTCTCTTCAATCCCAACTCAGGCCCGCTGCTTCAGCGTCTGCTGGGCGGAATTTTAGGACCTCATTGGCCGAGTCAAGCGGAAAAACCTCGGAAGTGATGTCACGCAGATCGCCGATTTCGAAACGAAACGGCCCCTGAACGCCCGTCTCCAAAGCGATTCGATACTCGGACTGGTGAGAATAGATCGACGGCTTGCGGAATCTCCCTGTCGCTCCCGAGTATTTGATTTCATCGTAGTATTCGACAAGCCGACCCTCGACTTTCAGCCCTCGACGTTTCGCCACGGCCGCTACCCTTGAGAGGAGCTCCTGGGTGTGCGTGAATAAAACAAAGGAATCGCCAAACCATTGGTAGGATTTTGGGAAGATCGAATCCTCGATTGGTTTGTTAACCGCGAACAAGCAGAAGACGTTGCAGGAAGAGGTTCGCTGCAGTGCGATTCGGACAGGGCCGGCTAAGTCTGAAGCCACAACGCGGATCTTCTCGAATGTAGGGATTTGAGGGTCGATTATGAACTCGCCGATATCGCAGGGTTGAATGATGGAATCAGTGCCTTCATATGGGTCACCGCGGGCTGGATCGGCCTCCAGCGAGGTAAAGAAAGCCAAGGAGTTCATGTACAAGAGACCTTTGCGCAGCATCTCCATGTGCTCTTTTTGGCCGAGTTTGAGCAGGACCATACAAGGTTCGCCGGTTCGTGTTCTGAGACCCATAGCCTAATTATCTCTCGGCAGACGAGAACTGCGTCCGAAAAAATGTCTTTCGGATTGCAGGCCAAGCAGGCGGTGTAACATAGTTTCCGTTTCTTGTTTCCTTTCCCGATGACGCTGCGCCGAAGACGCGAGCCAAGCTTGTGAGAGAAATGAGATCAACAGAAGATATCGATGTGAATGTGGAATCCGGTGCCAGGCATGAATCGGGCCACATCGTAATTGCGGCGGCGCAGGGATTGACATTGAGAGCAGAAGGTCTCATGGTCGATCCGTTCGGGTGGGGGCTTGCCTGCTACTACAAAGATCGGTATGAAAGCGATCAGTCTCGGGAGCAGATTATCCTTGCGACGTTGGCGGGCTTTGCGGTCGAGATGCGCTTTCGAGAGGAGCGCTCTTACCCGGCCAGGGATTACATGGACGTCACGCTCAACCGCGACAATGTGGAAGCGCGCACGCTGCTAACGCGATTGGCGGGTAATTACGCCTCAAACGAGGCGAGCCTGAATAATCGACTGCAGGATCTCATCGGCAAGCATTGGCTTGTGATTGAGGCACTTGCTGCTGCGCTATTGTCGAAGGATTGGGAAGCGTTAAAACCTCTCAAAAGTGGAGGCAAGTGGTCCCATGAGAATGCGAGCACGGCGAAGTACGTAACTGGGGAAGAAGCGGTCAGGATATTGGCACAGCATAGGATTGCAGCTGTCTTCGATCCGCGCCACTGAACATCCACGCATTTCTGCAGGATCCACTGGCCGCTAGCAATGCTCTCTCGGGTCGCGCCACAGTTCTCAAAGATTTCTTTTACTGCTGCTTCACGTCCGCTATGCGCCTGCGGACCGGAATCCAGAGGCATGTAGGCAACGAGGAAAGAAGGCTCATTATCAGGAATATCGCCAGACTTCGGTTTCCAGACTACATTGCGGCCACTGATTCTAGCTTCGAACTAACCCACTGGATGCCGCTGCCATCCCCACCTATCATGGAAAGAACATGAAACGCTCCGCCATCATCAGCGCCTGCGGACAATATCGCTACCGGCTCAAGCGTTCGTGGGACCCTTCGCTTCCGCCCTGCATGTTCATCATGCTTAACCCATCGACCGCCGATCACGAAATCGACGACCCAACCATCACCCGTTGCATCGGTTTCGCTCAAGCGTGGGGATGCGGCACACTCTACGTCGGCAATCTCTTCGCGTTCCGCGCGACGGAGCCGAAGAAAATGAAGGCCGCTGCCGATCCGGTCGGGCCGAACAATAAGCATCAGCTGAGGCGCGTCGCTTCGAAAGTCGTACGCTCCGGAGGTATTTGCGTCGCAGCCTGGGGTTCACACGGCGGCTATCGCGATCAGGACAAGGTCGTTCTCAAATGGTTTCGTGGTTTCGGCGTTCAGCTTCACTACTTGAAACTCACCGAGAAACTCGTCCCGCGTCATCCTCTTTATCTGAAGGGCAATCTCAAACCGACTCCGTGGAACCCGTGAACTTCGCCTATGCGCCGACCGGCACGGCTGACGACCGCGCAAATCCGAGTATCACCGTTGGAATGATACGATGGGATGGTGAAAGCGGGGACGTTGTTTCGAAGCTTGTTCGGCAGAAAACCTCCGATGGAAAAGAGAAACCTCAGGCTTGGCCATCATGTCGTTGCCTTCCTCGATGTGCTGGGACAAAGCGAGAAATTCAAGCAATTGCGCCTTCCGAACACGCCAGAAGAACATGCCGAAGTTGGCGAAGTGGTGAGGCAAACGGCAGGCTTCGTTCTTGATCTGCGCAGCGCGTTTGACAAGCAGTTCCGGGCGTTTGAGGCCGGTTCGCCGAACATGCAGCGGCACTCGAAAGAGCCCTTGCGTCCGAATTTTATCGGGATTTCCGATTCGCTCGTAACTTCGGTTCCGTTGCGAAACGATGGTGGCGATTTGGTCGGAATCGTGACGGTTTATTCTGCATTGTCAGCTGCGGCTGTCGTCACGCTGATGTCGCTAGCCAGCAAGCATCCGCTGCGCGGCGGGATCGATGTGGGGCTTGCGGTCGAAATGGGGCCGCAAGAGGTCTATGGCACTGCGCTGGCTCGCGCCTACCACCTGGAATCGAAGGAGGCGCAATATCCCCGAATTGTGATCGGGGATGAGCTGTGGCGCTACTTTAACGCTGCAATCGTGGAGTTTGAAAAACAGGATTCGCCGGTAGGGCGCTCGATTTCCGCCATTGCAGGAAAAATGATGGAGCTTGTCGCGTTGGACGAGGACGGAAAGCGAATCCTCGATTATCTCGGTCAGACAATGGTCGATAATGCAGCGCCCGGAGGAAACCACCGGGACTATATGGTGAAGCCAGCCTACGCTTTCGTTCTGGCAGAGCAAAAGCGCATCAACGCGACTCGGGATCCGAAGCTGACCGCGCGTTATCATTTGTTTCGCAGATACTTTGAATCGCGCCTGCCGCTGTGGGGCATAGACGTGCAAAGGGATTAGGAATGGTTGTGTGTTTTGTTTTCTGCGGGCGGCAATCCCCTTGGCTGGTCAGGCCAACTTCCGGGTCGTTGCCAACGGAAGCTATCCAGCACCCCTAGATTCCTCTTCTACAAGGCGTGCCCACCCGGTCGTATGATCGGCCTTCCGGAAACTGATCTGTCGCCGCGCACTGGAGCAAGGTCTCTTTCCCTTTTGTGGCTCTGGTCCCGGCTCTCACCGATATGATCTGGTTCAGTCCATTCCCTCCATTCCCGCCCTCTCATTGGGCACTGCTTCGGGATAATTCCTGCGCCTGGCAGCTTCGCGGCTTCTGCTTTTCGGGTTCCTCCCAAGAAATCTTCTGAAACAGCATCGAAGATTTCTCGTGTCCCTCCCAAAAAGCAGCCCCTCGCTTTGGGAGCAGCATCCGCTCGCCCTTCGGTGCCCCAATTACAAGGGCAGAAACGGAGAAACAAAATGTACCAAAACAGAGTTCATCTCATCGGTTATCTCGGCAAGAACCCGGAGCATAAATCCGTCAAGACGACAGAACGCAAGTACGCGGTTCTTTCGTTGGCGACTCAGCGGTCCTGGAAAGGTGCCGACGAAGAATGGCACTCCAAGACGGAGTGGCATCGCATCGTCTCGTGGAACGGCCTTGGCGAATACGCTGCGGCTAAACTGCGCAAGGGCGATCACATCTACGTTGAAGGCACGCTGGTGAACAGCACCTACCAAAAGGAGTTCGGCAAAGGTAAGAACAGGATCACGGTGCCGCTCGAGACTTGGCAGGTGAAGGCGGATTCTATCCGCAAGCTGAACCGTACCAAGAAAGATCAGGTGCCCGATACAGCGCCGGATACAGCGCCGCTCGGCACTCAGCCGGAGGAGGTTCCATTCTGAACTGACCATCCGCAAAAGGGCCTCGGCTCCCCCGAGGCCCTTTTTTATTTGTATGATTGGCCTCCGGTTGGAGTATCTTGAACTTTAATTCGAGGGACAGATCGAACGCGAAAGCGCGGCGAGTTGTTGGACGATAACGGGTCAATCCATCTGCCGATTGTCTCTGGAGGAAGCCATGAAAAACAATGTCCTGTGCGTCATGGTTTTTGGAACTCTCCTTGTAGTGGGTTGTGGAAGCAAGAACGACGTGAACGAGAAAAATCTGTCCGAAGCGACGAACGCTTCCTTGGTCAAGAAAGGTCAGCTATGCCTTGGCATAGCTACGAAGTGGCCGGTAGACCTCCAGGAGAGTGACCGAGGTCCGGGCATCGTCAGAGGATCGGAGATGGCCGCTCTAGAAAAAGTCGGACTAGTGCGTTCCCACGAGACGGAGATCGAAGTCACGCCCTTGTCGGACACCCGTCCCGTGAAGGCTAAAGTACTTCGATATGAATTGACCGACGACGGCAAGAAGTTTTACCAAGAAAAACAGACCGTCGGTTTGATTGGCGAGAAGGAAAGTCGAGGTGACATCTGCTTTGGACAGCAAGCGCTGGAGTCAGTTATCAAAACCGAGGGGCCGATTACCGTTGGCGATAAAAAGGAAATGACGCTGTACTACACATATAAAATCGAGAATCTTGCTGATTGGGCAAAGAACCCGGATATCCAGAGAGCCTTCCCCGGAATCATCTCCACGCTCAACGGTGCGGGAAAGACAATGCTTAATCAAAACTTGATTCTTACAGACCAAGGGTGGGAAG
>Ga0302324_100009720_pt1 | contig 20046 bp, 14 predicted proteins | sample Palsa_T0_1_FD_201949 | JGI IMG/M metagenome (GOLD analysis project Ga0302324, IMG submission 201949) | Peat permafrost microbial communities from Stordalen Mire near Abisko, Sweden - Palsa_T0_1 | ecosystem: Environmental > Terrestrial > Soil > Palsa > Peat permafrost | place: Sweden: Abisko...
CTAGTCGCAGGACGCCTCGACGAGGCACGTAGGCAACTGAACGCACTGCTCGCCGAAGCCCATTGGCCGCTCACCACCACGGTCAACATGGCCGCGACCGCAGGATGGGTCGCCATCTGTTTGCGCGACGAGGTCCTCGCCGCTCGCGCCGACGCGGTCGGCACCCTCGAGCGCGTCCGAAAGAACGCCCCGATGCTGCTTTGGGCCGGGCTCGCCGCCACGGTCGCCGACCTCCACGCGAACGAGGGAAGATTCGGCGATGCGCGCGCGACGCTAGAACCGTTGATCGCCGACTTTTTCGAGGAAGAGATCATGTGTGTCTATTCCCTTCCCGTGGCGGCGCACGGTGACCAGCGGCAGGTCGAAGCGGTCGCCCCCATCATCGCGCGTTATAGGAATTCCGCGAACCCGATCGTCCGAACGCACTGCGCGCTGTTCGAGGCCTATGCGGCGGCGCGGTTCGACAGCATGACCGCCGCGCACCGCCGCGCCGCCGAGGCGGCCGTGGGTTTCGAGAAGATGGAGGCACCGCTGCTCGAGGCGGAAGCCCGTGTCTTACGTGGGGAGAAGCAGCGCGCCCTCGCATTGATGAGCGCGTGCGGCGCACGCCGGCTCTTGCGGCAGATCACGAAACGCACGACGGAACAGGAGCTGACGAAACCGCTCTCCCGCCGGGAGCGCGAGATCGCCGAACTCGCCGCCGCAGGGAACTCGACGCGCGCAATCGCCGAGCGTCTTGTAATCGGCGTGCGAACCGTCGAGACGCATCTCGCGGCGGCTTACGCGAAGCTCGGCGTCACCTCGAGAGCGGCGCTCGCTGCGGTCCTCGACGTGGGGCCGTGAAGCACTCACTTCAACATCAGGCTTCAACCTTGTCGTGGGAGACGGTTGTGAACGAGCGGCCGTCGGGGCCGCACAGGCTGCAGCGCGCATCCTCGCCGCGAATATCGAGCGAAAGCAGATCGCCACATTGCGCATAGACGAAAGCGTTGGCGATCGCAGCGACGTCCTGATTCGTCGCTTGCAACGTCAGCTGGTGCTCGAGCGAACCGGTGCGGACGGTTAAGGTCACCGTCCCCGCGGCGTCGGACCCGGCGGCAATGACCGGTCCTCGAATGTGCAGGCGGTAGGCCTCGCTCCGGCTCTCCGCGTCTTCGTCATCGCTCATCGTCGGTTATTTGAAGTGGTCGAGACCGATCGCGGTCATGTTTTTCTGTCCTCCGGGGAGAAGCGCCATCGCAAGTTCGACGGCCTCATGACGCTATGTTATTCGCTCCGCGGGCTCCATTCATCGGCAAAATTACCCAGAAACCGTGAACTCGTAGTCAAATGACCGCTGACTGTTAGTCGGACTGCAAATCACAGACTTTGCGCAGCTCCGCAATTACATCGGCGGCAGTTTGCATTGGGCGGGGTAAGCGCGCTCCAGCGGTCGAGCTCTACCCAGGAGGCCTCCGGTGAGTAACAAGCTCCATTCGAGAGACTGAAGCCCGTCGAGGAGTCAAAAGTCTTCCCGCGTTGGGCGCCACGGTTCCAGTTCGCCAGTTGCCTCGTCAATTCGCTGTTGCGCGAACCGGTCTGTCCCCCGGTCGGCTATGTACGCGAAGAGCCCGATGTTTGCGGCGCCGTCCAAACACGGACCACCGCCGGCCGCCGTGTAGATCGTCGTACCGTTCGCGAGTGAAGTGGTCGCGAAGGAGTACCATTTGCGCACGTAGGCCGGCACGCTGAGCTTTTCCCGGCCGGCACAAAATGCAACCTGATCTTTCTTTCCGACCGCCGCAACCAGCGCGGGTGCCGGCGCATAGGCACCGGCCGCCCCGGCAGGCGCGAACTGCAACGATGCTATCGGGAGAAACGTAAGTACGAGAGCGATTACAAAAGGTCGAATATGTGCTCACTCAATGGCGATCGTCATCGTGTAGGCCGCAGGCGCGGCGCGGGTATCGTCGACTGAGATTTGGTAGCGCCCGCTCTTCGGAAGCTTACCGCGCCACGAGAGCGACGTCCCGCTGGAAATTGGTTCCAAGTCGGCGCCCGAGCCATGGTAGATCGAAAGCGATACGAGGCCGCCGGACTTGGGATGGACGACGACCGACATCATCTGCCCGGCACTTGCATCGAGCACGTAGCTGTCGCCGAAACCGAAGGTGATTTTCCCGCTCACCGTCGCGGACGACGTTCCGTAGGCGAAACGAACGGGCACGTCGATCTGCTTCGCTTGGCCGGTCGCCTTGTTCACAAGCTCTTCGCGGACGACGGCATAGGTCGCGCCGTCGAACCGATAGGTCGTGCGGTATGCCGTCATCGCACTGTCGTTCTCCATCGTCACAAGCGAACCGTCGGTGCCGAATTTGCCGGACATCACTCCCGTCGAAAGCACTTGCCGAAAGCCGTTCGGGCCCGAAGCGACGTAGGCGAGCAGCGGGCCATTCACCGCATGCGACAGGCACGGGTCCGCGTCTTGCGCGGTATAGACGGTCACGCCGCTGCTCAGCTGTACGACGCCGACGGCGAACACGGCGCGCGCTGCGGCTAGCGAGCTCTCATTCTTTGCCTGCGCGCACGTATCGATGCCGTCGGTTTTCGCTAACGTCTGGTAAAGAGCGGCGGGAAACGCCGCAGCACCAAGCGCAGATCCGGCTTGGAACGCGGCCAGTGCAAAGGCGCCGGCAAAGCAAGTAAAGCGCTGTATCAAATGCACGGCAAGCGCGCCTTTCCTCGACAGATCCTGAACCAAATTTCGTAGCCCGCAAGGTTCTTGTCGTCGGTCGCGTCGAGAACGACATACGGTGAACCGGAATGCCCCCAAACCTCGTCGCCCGGATGGGTCTTTACCGAAGCATACGCCGATGGAAGGTCTGCCTTCACGGCGCGGTCCAGCGTTTTGAAGAGGGCGGCGCTATCGCCGGGATGCGAAAGAGACGTGCAACAGTATTCATACTGCTCTGCGGTGACTCGATCGGAGGATGCATTGAGGTGATTGCTGTTCATGGCTCCGCGCAATTGTATCACGCCGACGAGCGCGAACGACAAGACCAGTTTTGTCACGCTGAGCTTGTCGAAGCGCCACCGGGATCCACGCTACGGTGGTCCTTCGACTTCGGGCCTGCGGCCCTACGCTCAGGATGACAAGATTTTATCCGTTTCGATGTGGCCCGGTCGTTGACGCGCCGTGCACGGCGTGCTATAAGGTGACGCATGCTACGTTGCGTTTGTTGTTGCCCGGGGTGTTGCGGCGGTTCGGAAGGATCGGCGTAGTCGGGTTGCGCGCGTAGACGTAGGCACGTCTTTTGCGGAGCCCCTCGCCGAACGGCGAGGGTTTTTTGTTATCGTGGTCGTTTCATCTTCAGTTCAAACCGGGGCAGGGCGCCGAACCTCAAGCCACCACGCTGCGACACAGCGCGTCCTCGATTGGGCGTTTGCATCGTATCCGGGTGAGATCGTGCTGGCGTGTTCGTTTGGCGGGTCGTCGGGGATGGTGCTCCTCGATTTGCTTGCGCGTAGCGGGCGCAAGGTCCCCGTCTATTATCTCGATACCGGTTTGCTCTTCGAGCAAACCCATGCGCTCGTCGAGCGCGTTCGCGAACGCTACGGCATCGAGCCGATCGCGGTTCGCCCCGAAATCGATCTCGTCGAGCAGGCCGCGCGCTACGGCGACGAACTCTGGCTGCGCGACCCGGACCTTTGCTGCTCGCTGCGCAAGGTGCAACCGAACCGCGCGTTTCTTGCGAACTACCGCGCCTGGATCACCGGCGTGCGGCGCGATCAGTCCGCGACTCGCGCCGGCGCGAAATACGTCGAGTGGGACGACGCGGCCGGCGGGATCGCAAAGATCAGCCCGCTGGTCGAATGGACCGAGGCCGACGTACGGGCCTACCTGCACGAGCACGACGTCCCCTACAACGATCTCCTGGACCGCGGCTACACGAGCATCGGCTGCAAACCATGCACCCGCTTCCCGGCGACCGCCGGCGACCCGCGCTCGGGCCGCTGGCCCGGCACGGACAAAACGGAGTGCGGTTTGCACGCCTAGGACCCGGCGGGCCGACACACCGTATCCCGCGAAACTTAGAGCGGGGTCGCCCGTAGATAGGTAGACCTGCCTTGCTCAGGAGTCGCGTTTACCGTGTGGCTGACCCGTTTTGCGCTTACTCGGCCCGTCGTCACCGCGATGTTTTTCATCGGACTCGCGCTGTACGGCGTTTTCTCGTACGCGAACCTCGGGGTTAATCTTTTCCCGAACGTCGCCTACCCGTTCGTGGGCGTCTCGGCGTCGTATCCGGGCGCGTCGCCTTCTGAGATGGAGAAGCTCGTCGTCAAGCCGATCGAAGATCAGCTCGACGGGATGGAAAATCTCGACCGCCTGACCGCGACCGCGCAGGAAGGCAGCGCCGTCGTGATCGCCCGCTTCAAACTCGACTCCGACTATAACTACGAGACGATCGACGTCCAGCGCCGGGTCGATATCGCCCGCGTCTACATGCCGGCGGACCTCGTGCCGCCGACCGTCTTCAAGCTCGGAACCGCGACCGACCCGATCATCGAGGAAGCCGTCAGCTCCAAGAAACTCTCGGACGCCGCGCTCTCGGACCTGGTCACGCAGAAGCTCGTTCCCGAATTGAAGACGGTCCCGGGCGTGCTCGACGTGCAAACTGCCGGCGACACCGCGCGCGAAATCCACGTCTTTCCCGACCAGACCCGGCTCCTCGGCGCGAACGCCACCCTGCTCGACATCAATAACGCGCTTGCCTACAACAACGCAAACTTGCCCGGCGGCCGCATGGACTCGCCGACCACCGAGACGACCGTTTCCGTCTATGCGGACATCGAGCAACCGCAAGACATCCTGCAAATCCCCCTCCAAGTTCTCAACGGCTCGCAGACGAATCTCGCCCAATCGAGTTTGCGGATTGGCGACGTCGCCTCGGTCGAGGACGGCCACCGCGAGCAGCGTTTGCCCTCGCGCTACAACAGCTCGCCCTCGATTTTGCTGAACGTCGAGCGCCAGGTCGACGCGGACACCGTTCGCACGACCGACGCCACGCGCGCGAAACTGCAAGACCTGGTCAAGCAGTTCCCCGACGTGCATTTCACCGAGATCGACGCGTCGGCCGACTACACGAGGTCTTCGGTCAACGGCGTGTTGCAAAGCCTGTGCGAAGGCATCATGCTCACGGCGATCGTCATGCTGCTTTTCCTGCACGCATGGCGCAACGCCGCGGTCGTCATGATTGCGATCCCCTCGTCGCTGCTTGCAACCTTCATCGTCATGAAGCTGATGGGCTTCACGCTCGACATCATCTCTTTGATGGGGCTTGGGCTTACGATCGGCATCCTCGTCGACGACTCGATCGTCGTACTCGAGAACATCAGCCGCCATCGAGGGCTCGGTGAAGGTCCGATGGACGCCGCCTATACCGGCCGCACCGAGATCGGCGGCGCTGCGGTCGCGATCACCTTGGTCGACGTCGTCGTCTTCCTGCCGATCGCGTTCCTCTCGGGTATCGTCGGCAAGTATATGAAAGAGTTCGGCATCGTGATCGTGGTCGCGACGCTTTTCTCGCTGCTCGTCTCGTTCACGCTGACCCCTCTGCTTGCCGCGCGGTGGTCGATGAAACACCACGAATCCGGCGTCCCGCGCTGGGCGCGGTGGTTCCAAAACGGGTTCGACGCCGTCCAGCATTGGTACGCAGGGCGCGCGCTGCCGTGGATCCTCGGCCACCGTATCCTCATCCCGATTCTGTGCTTGTTGCTCATCGTCGGTTCGATTGCGCTCGTGCCGCTTGGCTTCATCAGCTCGGAGTTCGTGCCGGCCTCGAACACGGGCGCCTTGTCGGGCTCGTTGCAGTATCCGATCGGTCAGCCGCTGGGCGTCACCGTGAGCGCGATGTCGAAACTCGAAAACGGTTTGCTGCATATCGACGGCGTCGAGTCGGTTCTCTCGACGGTGGGCAGCAAGGCGGTCGGCTTCACCGATCTCACCGGCGGTCACCTCGCGCAGTTCACGGTGATCCTCAAGAAGGACCGCCGGCGCGAAACGCCACGAGTGCTCGCGGCCGCGCGCAAGCTCGACTACCTCGTTCCGGGAGCGGATTACGAAATCGCGACCGAAGGCGGCGGCGGGGGCGGCGGCGACGAGATCGTCTTCAATTTGAGTGGTCCCGATGCGGAACTGAATACGGCCGCCGAACGGCTTGCCGCGCTGATCAAAGCGCAACCGGGCGCCGTCAACGTGCAGACGGGCGCGGCAAACGAAGGGCCGCGGCTCAACATCCGTATCGATCCGCACCGCGCGAACCTCGTCGGCATCGCGCCGGCCGACGCGGCGACGGTCGCGCGGATCGCGATTGGGGGCACGATCTCGACTCGCGTCCGGCTCGAAAATGGCCTGACCGACGTGCGCCTCGAGTTGCCCGCCGCGCGTCGCAGCGACATCGAAACGATTCGCGCGCTCAACGTGCGCGCGGCGAGCGGCGCGCTCGTGCCGCTTGCGGAAGTGGCCGACTTTACGACGACAAAAGCGCCGACGCGGATCGATCGCCAAGCGCGCGAACGCATCTTACGGGTGACCGCCGACGTCGACCCCAACGCCAACGTTGCGCTCGGTACGATTCTCGATCCGGTGCAGAAGAAGCTGAAGGATCCCGGCTTTTTGCCGGACGGCGTGAAGGCCGTCGCTTCGGGCGATGCGGATCTTTTCAATCAAACGTTTTCGAGCATGGCGATCGCGCTGGCCACGTCGTTCTGCCTCGTGTACATGCTGATGGTCATCCTGTACGGGTCGTTCGTGGAACCGTTCGTCGTCATGTTCTCGGTGCCGGTAGCGCTCGTCGGGGCGCTCGCGGGGCTCGCGGTGCGGCACCAGACCCTCAACCTGTTCTCGCTGATCGCGATCGTCATGCTCTTCGGCCTGGTCGCGAAGAACGGCATCCTGCTCGTCGACTACGCCAACCAGCAGCGCCGCAAATTTAACCTCGGCGTGCACGAAGCGATCCTGGCCGCGGCGAGCACGCGCTTCCGTCCGATCCTTATGACCACGTTCGCGATGATCTTCGGCATGTTACCGCTGTCGCTTGGGCTGACGGAGGGCGCCGAGGAGCGGGCCTCGATGGGCACCGTGCTGATCGGCGGGCTGGCCAGCTCGTTGATCCTGACCCTGGCGCTGGTCCCGGTGATGTATACCTACGTGATGGGTGCGGTCGAGGGAAGCCGGCGCCGCCGGGCCGACAAGCGCGCCCGGGCCGAGGAACACGATCTCCCCGAATTCGAGCCTGGGCCCCGGTTAGGAGCGGGGGTCACGGGAGAGTAGGGGCAATAGTCGCGGACGTGTCTTCGGCTCGTACCGCGACCGCCAAGCAAGCGCTTCCTCGCCGCCTTCCTCCGGACAAGGGCATCCCGGCGACGCCAAGTGAATGCAGTAGGTGCCTGCGGTCGGTCCGATCGTGGTTAAAAACTTCGCCTCTTGCGGGATGAACGATTATCACACGATGAGCGCGACGAATTTGGAGAGCGCCGCTTCGGGCGCGTTTGCTACGACCACCGACGGTCTGTCTTTCCGCGCTTCCCGCGCGGAGGCGGTGCCGCGGGCGAGCGACCGCCGCATGGTTTGGTTTGCCTGGAGCGTCGTGCTCTTGATCGTCGTCTTACGCGGAATCGTCGCGTTCACGCTGCCGTTGACCGGCGACGAGGCCTACTACTGGGAGTGGAGCAGGCACCTCGCCTGGGGCTATGTCGATCATCCGCCGGCCGTCGCCGCGACGATCGCGCTTTTCTCGATCTTCGGACAGACGCCGGGCTTGGTACGTCTGGGATTCGTGCTGTGCGGTTTGGTCGCGTCGATCGCGCTCGCCGGCTGCGCGACCGAATTGACCGGCGACCGCCGCGCGGGGGCAGTCGCCGCGCTCGCGATGGCGCTCACGCCGCTCGCTTCACTTGCCTCGGGTCAAGCCTCCCCCGACGGCCCGTACTTGATGTTTTGGTCGCTCGCGCTGTGGTTTGGAGCGCGTGCCTTTAAGCGCGACGATCTCGGCGATTGGGTCTTGCTCGGCCTGGCCCTTGCCGGCGTACTGCTCTCGCGCGTCCTCGGGTTCGCGCTGCTGTTCGGCATTTGCGCGTACGCGCTCCGGCCCGACGTCCGGCACGTCTGGCGCCGCGGGCTGCCGGTTGCGCTCGGCGTGGCCGCGTTGCTCTACGCACCTTTCATCGCTTGGAACGCATCGCATCACTGGGTCACGCTCCTGTTCGGGTTGGTCTATCGTCACGAAGAGAACCATGGCTTCTCGGCGGTTCGCGTCGCGCAGCTGTTTGCGGCTGAAGCGGCCGCCTATTCGCCCGGAATTTTCCTTGCGGTCTTGCTGCTCGCGGTCCGTCCGCGTAACGCGTTCCTCGCCTGGACGGCGATTCCGCAACTGATCGTCGTGACGGTCCTCGCATTTTTCGAGCGCGTCGAGATTCATTGGATCTTCGGGACGCTCGCCTCGCTCTGTGCGATGCTGGGCGTCGCGTACGTCGAGGCGTCGCACCGTCTCAAAATCGTCTGGACGACGATCTGCGTCGTCCCGGGCGCGATCCTCGTCCCAGCGATCCTCGCGGTGACGTTCGCGCCGATTCCGATCTACAACTACGTCAATCGCGAGACGGGCGCTCAGCTGCGCAACGGCGGACCGTTCGAGATCATGACGTACTCGATGGTCGCGCGGGACGCTGCGCGGCTCGCGCGCGCACACGATGCGATCGTCATGACCGACGGGTACGGACTTTCCTCGGTGATGGATTTCGACGCGGGCATCCCGCCCGTCGTCATCGGCTACAATTGGCAAGGGCGCGAATCGCGCGGCTGGTATACGGACGAAGAGCGGCCCGAGCGAGCGCTTTTCGTCGACAAGGAGCCGCTCGCTACGCGGCCCGACATCGCCAAGCACTTGCACCGCGCCTGCGCGAGCGTCGTCGACGGCGGCGTGCACCCGTACAGCTTCGGCGGCACGACGCCGCGCGCGTACTACTTCACGTGGTGCGACGGGCTCGTGCCGGACGGCATTGCCATCTTACGCTGGGAACGCGAAGGCGCCGAGCGGAATGAGGCGGTCCGTCCGCGCGCGAACGCGCCCGGGAGCGATGCTTGATTACATACCGCTAAGCGCTACCGCGGGCCGCCGCATCGCGACGGCCGAGTTGCGCGCGCTTGCGACTCAGCGTATGCGCGATCTCGGGTACGCTTACGTCGCGAGCGAGTTTTCGCCGGCGGATACCGGTTTGCGATTCGACGTCGTCGGCATCGCGAAGTACACGCGCCAAGTCCGCATTTACGAGATCAAATCGTCGCGCGGCGATTTCTTGTGCGACGCGAAATGGGAGCGCTATCTGGAATATTGCACGCACTTCTCATTCGTGGCTCCCGCCGGAGCGATCTTTCGCTGGGAACTCGGAGCGGACGTTGGCCTCATCGAATACGGCGCGCCCGCTTTCGAGCGGATGCGCCGTGCGCGCCGCTTTGGTCTAACGATCGTGCGCGAAGACTGCCTGCGGGCGACACGGCCGGCCAAGCGCCTGCGCGAACGTGTCCCCGACGCCCCGTGGATCGCGCTCTTGGAGACGATCGCGCTCGGCTCGCGCGCCGGCCTCGTCGAAGCGACGTTTGAAGGAGGCGCCGGAATCTGACGCCGCGCGGGCTTCCGGCCGTTCTCTTCGCGGCGTTCGCTCTTTTCGCCGTAGCCTGCGCGGGGCGTTCCGGGGCACCGCTCGCGCCGAGCGCGAGCCCGGCGGCACTGTGGATTCCGCGACCAGCGCCGACATGGGACGCCGCGCAGCGCGACGACCTGCGTCGTACCATGTCCTCGATCTTCGACGACGACATCACGCGCAGCGCGACCGGGCTTGCGGTCGTCGCCGGCGACGGAAGCACGCTGTTCGCGCGCCGCGCGACCGTGCCGGTCGCCCCGGCTTCGACCCTCAAGCTGGTCGTCGCGGCCAGCGCTCTCGATCTTTTAGGACCGAAGTATCGCTTCCAAACGCGATTCGTGTCGAGCATCCCGCAGGAGCCCGTCGGGATGCTCAAAGGCGATCTCTGGCTCGTCGGCGGCGGCGATCCGACCCTGACCTCGGACGATTTGCGGCGCGGCGTCGGCACGTTGTATCGCTCCGGCATTCGCCAAATCGACGGGTCGCTGTTCATCGACGACACCGCATTTGCCGGCCCGGAGCAAAATCCACGCTGGGATCCCGACGACCTGGGCTACGACTATGCCGCGGGGACGAGCGCCATCTCGGTCGACGAAGATACGGTCGAATTTGACGTAGCGCCGAACCCCGGCGGCGGCGATGCGACGATTAAGGTCGTGCCCGACAACGATTCGATTACGTTCGATGGACAAATCCGAACGGTCGGCGCGGGCTCCGACAGCGAGCTGACGATCGAGCGCAAGCCCGACGTTCCGGGAAAGAACCGCGAGCCGCACAACGAGTACTTCGTCGACGGCTACATCGCGCAAGGCGAGACGCAAAAATTCTACAAGCCGGTGCTCGGCCTGCCCGGATACGTCGGCGGCGCGGTCGCATCGATGCTTGCCGCGCGCGACATTACCGTCGCCGGAGGGTACCGTGCGGGCGCCGCGCCGGCCGGCGCGACGGTCCTTTGGGATCACCGTTCGGCGACCCTCGACACGATCGTCCGCCAGATGCTGGTCGAGTCCGACAACCACATCGCGGAGACGCTGCTGCGCATCATCGGCGAGGGCGGCGGACATCCCGGCACGGACGGTGCCGGGATCGCGGTCGAGGAGCACGAGCTCGCGAAGCTCGGCGTGCCGCGCGACCGTATGACGGTCTACGACGGCAGCGGCCTCGCGCCAAGCGACCGTATCATGCCGCTCTCGCTTGCGAAGCTGCTCTCGGCTGAGGCCCGCGGGCCGGGGGGCGACCTCTTCGTACGCAGCCTCCCGCTCGTCGGCGTCGAGGGGACGGTGAAACATCACGACTTGCATGCGGCGCTCGGTCGCGCGCGCGCGAAGAGCGGCCACATCGAAAACGTCAACGGGCTCGCCGGGACGATCGCGACTGCCCACCACGGGCGGGTCGCCTTCGCGTTCGTGGTCAACGACCCGCGCGCCAACGCCGACGTCGTCTACGAAGAAGAAGACCGCGCGCTCGACGCCCTGGCGGCATATTAAGCGCCAGGGGCGGGCCCACCGCTGGCCTAAGGGTGAGGTATGGCTTCCCCGGTTATCGGTTACACGCTGATCATGCGCCTGGAGATGCCGATGTTCGCTGGCGTCTTCGGGATGGTCGCCTCGGCGATCGGCGATGCGGGCGGCATCATCGGCGCAGTCGACATGCGCGCGGTCGGAAGGACCCACGCGACCCGCGACGTCAGCGTGACCGTCGCCTCCGATTCGGTGGCGAGTGCGGTACGGGCGTCGATCGAGCGGCTCGAAGGCGTGCGCCTCGTCAGCGTCTCGGATTCGACGTTCTTGGCGCACCTCGGCGGCAAGATCACGATCCAGCCGAAGATTCCGGTGAAAACGCGCACGGATCTCTCGAAAGTGTACACGCCCGGCGTCGCACGTATCTCGCTTGCGATCGCGGCCGATCCGAACAAGGCGTTTCAGCTCACGATCAAGCGCAACTGCGTCGCGGTCGTTAGCGACGGCACGGCGGTCCTTGGCCTCGGCGACATCGGACCTTTGGCGGCGGCACCGGTGATGGAAGGCAAGTGCATGCTCTTCAAGCAGTTTGCCGACATCGACGCCTTCCCGATCTGCCTCGATACGAAAGATGTCGACGAGATCGTCGACACGGTCGCGCGCATCGCGCCGATCTTCGGCGGCATCAATCTCGAGGACATCTCGGCGCCGCGCTGCTTCGAGATCGAACGGCGTTTGCAGGAGCGGCTCGACATCCCCGTGATGCACGATGACCAGCACGGCACGGCGGTCGTGATCCTCGCTGCGCTCTTCAATGCGGCGATCGTCGTCGGCAAGCGGATCGACGAGTTGACGGTCGTCGTCGCCGGTAGCGGCGCGGCCGGCACCGCGACGATGAAGATGTTGCTCGAAGCCGGCGTGCGCGACGTGATCCCGGTCGATCGTGCGGGCGCGATCAACCGCACCGAGCACTACGACAATTCGCACTGGTCGTGGCTTGCCGCGCACACGAACCGCGAGAACCGGCGCGGCTCGCTTTCCGAAGTGCTCCGCGGCGCCGACGTTTTCATCGGGGTCTCGGCGCCGAACATTCTGCGGCCCGAAGATTTGCGCCGGATGGCGCGAGATCCGATCGTGTTCGCGATGGCCAATCCGACCCCCGAGATCATGCCCGACGTCGCGGCGCCGTACGTAACCGTCATGGCGACGGGCCGCAGCGACTATCCCAATCAGGTCAACAACCTGCTCGCGTTTCCGGGAATTTTCCGCGGCGCACTCGACTGCCGCGCGAGCCGGATCACCGACGGCATGAAGCTCGCGGCCGCCAAGGCCATCGCCGGCATCATCACCGATGCCGAACGCGGGCCCGAATACGTCGTTCCGAGTGTTTTCGACACGCGTGTGGTCGATGCGGTCGCGCGAGCCGTCGCGGCTCAGGCTGCGGAAGAAGGCGTCGCGAGGCGCCAACTGATGGTCGCAGAAGGCGAGGATTTGGCGCCTACGGTATAATCAGGCACCCCCAAGCATGACGAGCAACGATCAGCGCCCCCGCGTCCTCATCATCGAGGACGACCCCGATATCGCCTCGTTCGAGCAGACGATGCTGACGCGTGCCGGCTATCAGACGAAGATCGCGAACACCGGGGCCGATGGGCTCGCCTCGGTCGGCAGTTACCGGCCCGACGTCGTGCTGCTCGACATCGGACTGCCCGACATGTCGGGCCTCGACGTCTGTACGACGATCGCGGAGACCGCCGACGCGTACATCTTGATGGTCAGTGGGCACGCGAGCGAGGACATCAAGCTGACCGGCCTCGGACTCGGTGCCGACGATTTCATCAGCAAGCCGTTTTCGGGCAACGAACTCGTCGCGCGCATCGGCTCGTTCTTGCGACGGCGCGAGCGCTCGCGTTTGCGCGACAGCGACGGCCGTTTGCAACTCGGGGATGCGGCGCTCGTGCGCGATCTGCACACCCTGGAGAAGAACGGCAAGTCCGTCAGCCTGACGGCGCTCGAGTTCCGGCTCCTCTGGTTTCTCGGCGAGGCCGACGGCCGATTGTTGACGCGCGCGCAGATTCTCGAGCGCGTTTGGAACGACGTCTCGGGCGTGCCGACGCGCGTCGTCGACGTCCACGTCGCCGCGCTACGCAAGAAGCTTGGCGAGATCGGTGCGGAACTTTCGATCTCATCGGTGCGGGGAATCGGCTACCGGCTCGACGCGCCGTGAGATAGGCGCGTGATCGCGCGTCTCGTGCTCGATCAGCGCGACAAGCGCCCGTTATACGTGCAGCTTGCCGATGAGTTGGCCGCACGCATCGAACGGGGCGAACTCGTCGAAGGCGAACGGTTGCCGGGTATGCGGGCGCTCGCGGCGCAGCTCGGCGTCGCGCTCGTCACCGTCTCCCAGGCGTACGATTCGCTCGCGGCTCGCGGGCGGGCGGTTGCGCGCGTCGGCAAAGGCACCTACGTCGCGGCGGCGCCTGCGCCGAGCGAGCCGTTCGCGCGGCGCTGGGAACCGGACATCGGCGGCTTCTCGCGGGCACGGATGGAAGGCGTGCTCGACCGGCTGGAGCACGCGACCGTAACGGGAGCGATTTCGCTTGCGACGGGGCATCCGGCGCCCGAAACGTTTCCGCTTGCCGAATTCGGGAAGTGCTTGCAGCGGACGCTCGCCGACGATCCGCCCGAAACGATGCAGTACGCCTCCGGAAGCGGCGATGCGGATCTGCGCGCCGCGCTCGCGCGAACGTTGGGCGCGCGCGGCGTGCCGGCAAGCGCGGATGACATCGTCGTGTGCTCGGGAGCGCAGCAAGCCGCCGACATTGTCGCGACGACGCTACTCGAGACGCGCGCCGTCGTGGCGGCGGAGTCGCCGTCGTACGCCCCGACGCTCGGCGTGTTCGACGCGCGCGGTGCGACCTACGTCGAGATCGCCGCAGACAGCGGCGGGATCCGGGTCGACGACGTCGAGCGCGTGTTCGCCGAATACCGCCCGCGCTTGTTCTACGTCAACCCGTTCGCGCAAAACCCGACGGGCGCGGTGCTGCCCGAACGGCGCGCGAAGGCGATCGTGGAACTCGCGCGGCGTTACGACGTCGTCGTACTCGAGGATCAGACCGGCTGGGTTTTCACCTACGACGGCGAGCCGCCCGCGCCGCTCGCAGCGTTCGACACGGACGGCCGCGTCATCCTGATCGAGAGTCTCTCGAAGCTGGTTTTTCCGGCGCTGCGCGTCGGCTACGTGCTCGCGCGCGGCGGCTTGCGCGGGCCGCTCGAGTCGGCCAAGATGCGCGCCGATTCGTTCACCTCGACCCTTTCGCAGCGCGCGCTTTGGCGCTTTTTGGAATCGCCCGCATACGCCAAGCACCTGCGCGCGGCGCGCGCGCTCTATCGCTCGCGGCGCGATGCATTCGTCGAAGCGCTGCAGAGCGCGCTGCCGTGGACGAACGTCGTGCCGCCCGCCGCCGGAACGACGCTGTGGTTGCCGCTGCCGTCGCGGCTCTCGACTCAAGCCGCATTCGACGCGAGCGCGCGCGAGGGCGTCTTAACGATGCCGGCGGATCCCTGGTATCCGACGCGCAGCGGCCCGGCCGCCCTGCGCCTCGGCTTCGGCGACCTCACCGATACGACGATGCGCGAGGCGGTACGCAGGCTCGGGCGCGCGCTCGGATAAACTGAGGCGGCGATGGTCGCCCCGAATCCCGCGCCGAGCGTCGATGCTCGTGCCGAAGCGATTTTCGCGAGAACCCGCGCCGCCGTGGTCGCCCGCGCGTATCCGCCGACGATCAAGTACAAAGTCCGCGTGAGCGGCTTGCGCGGCGATACCTGGAGCGGCCGCAGCTATCAATCGTACGAGCGCTGGCCGGCGGGTTCGGTCTTGGCGCGGACGATTAGCGACGAAGAAAACGCTCATCCGACGAAACCCTCCGGGATCACGCTGAGCTTCTTGGGCATCACCACCGGCAAATCGGAACAACCGGATCTGCTGGGCATTCCGAAACTCGCGCCGACGTACGCGTTTGGTCTGGGAACGGCGCCGCAAGCCGAGCCCGGCCCGGGCAGCGCGTCCGGCTCCCGGCTCAAGACGATCGGCTCGGTGTTGGCGACGGCGCGCAACTACGACGTCCGGCTCTTAGGCGAGGAGTCGGTCGACGGGACCGCCTGTTGGCACTTGCGTCTGCGTCCCCTTGGGAATCCGGGAAAGTACCGGCTGCGCGATCTGTGGGTCGAGAAAACCTCGTACCAGACGATCCGCTTGCGCACGTACGGAAACTTTACCGCCAAAGAAACCGGTTCCGGACTTTGGACGGTAGCCTACTCGCTCATCGACGGCAGCTGGTACCTGACGAGCGAGGTCTCGAACGGCCCGGTGGAAGGACCAGACGGCTGGTACGCACACGTAGCGGTGCAATTCACCGACATCGGCGCCGATCCGAACGAAACGTTGGACTTTGGTCTGTCGACCGTCGACGACGAAGCGGAGATAACGGAACCGCCGCAGTAAGCGAAGCGTCGCATGTTCACGCTCTCTCGCACCGTCGCGCTCGGCGCGCTGCTTGGATTCGTCGTCAACGCATCGGGATCGTACGCAGCGACGGTAACCGCGCCGGTCGTCTTCGACGCGCCGGCCGCGAATAGCCCGGCCGGACCAACGTCGCCCGGCGATCCGTTCGGCCGGATCCTGCCGTCGGGACGCGTCGTTCATCCCACCGGAACGAGCGTCGTCGTCGGCATGAACGCACTCGGGCTCGCGCTCTCGCCATCGGGCCGTTATGCAATTGTCTCGAACGACGATGAGCTCGGGGCCGGCGTGACGAGCCAGCTCGATGGCGCGACCACCGGCGGCTACTCGCTGTGCGTCGTCGACACGCAGACGATGTCTGTGGTTTCTCGCTATCGCGATCCGAACGAGTCGTATTTCGCCGGCGTCGTTACGTTGCCCGACCCGGCGGCGCCGGCGAACACGCTCGTCCTCGCGAGCGGCGGCGCGAGCAACGCGGTGTACGCCTTCGATCTCGATCAAAGCGGAATGCTGACGCCGGACGCACATCACACGATTGCCATTCCGGGGCCGAGTGACGCACAACTCGCGAACGACGGGCGCTCGTATCCGAGCACGCTCGTACTCGGCCCGCACGGGACGCGCGCGTTTGTCGTCGACAACCTTGGCAACGACGTCGCGCAGATCGATACGGCGACGCGAACGCTTGCCGGTCCGTCCGTCCCCGTCGGCTACTTCCCCTTCGGCGCCGCGCTGTCGAGCGCCGGGTTGCTGGTGGCGAACGAAGGAATGATGTCGTACGGTCTTTTTCCGGCGCCTGCGATTGCGCCGCCTTTCGGCACTCCGCCCGCCGATCTCGCGCGCGCTTCGTCGCTATCGGTCGTCGCTTCGGATCCCGACGGGTCGCTCGGCGGGGCCGTGCGCGCCTACGTTCCGCTCGACCGGCCGCCGCAGGGCGTGCTCGACGTCGGCGGGGCGCATCCCGCGGCCATCGTCGCGATGCATTCAAAACGCTACGCGTTTGTCTCGATGAGCAACGTCGACCGGATCGCGACGATCTCGCTTGCCGGATCGCAGCCGAAGGTCGCGGGTGGAACGGAGCTGCGCCTCTACAATCGCGGCCCATATGGAACGCAACCGGTCGCGCTCGCGCTCGCGCGCAACGAGCGCCGGCTCTACGTGGCGCTCGCCGGGATCGATGCGGTTGCCGTCCTCGACACGAGCGATCCGCGCCGGCCTCATCGCATCGGCCTTATCCCGACCGGCTGGTATCCGACCGCACTCGCGCTGTCCGCGGACGGCCGTTATCTCTTCGTGGTCAACGGCAAGGGGCTCGGGCACGACCGCGGCTCTTTCGGCGACCAACCCGGCATCGTCGATTCCCGCGGGCGTGTCCTATCGGTCGTGGCCGACAGCAGCGCGGTGTGGTCGACGCTCGAACGCATCGATTTATTGCGCGTCGACCTGCGGCGCACGACGCCGCAAGCGCTTTCGTACCTGCGCACGATCGGGCCGGCGCGCAACGATCCGCTCGTTCCGCAGCGCTTCGGGACGGGCGGCAGCACGCTCGTCAAACACGTTGTGTTCATTCTCGAGGAAAGCAAATCGTACGATGCGGTGCTCGGCGACCTGACGGATCCGTACGGCCAATCGTACGGGCCGGGCGATCCGAATTTCGTTTCGTTCGGTGCTTCGGTCACGCCGAATTTGCACACCTTGGCGCGCAATTTCGCGCTGGCGGGCAACTTCTATGCAGATGGCGAGGGGCCCGGCACCGGTCACCAATTTGCAACCGGCGGCATCGCAACCGCGTACACCGAGAAAACGGCGCGCCTACGAAAGGGCCGCCGGCCGGTCGCGGGCGAAAACCAAGATCCTGAGGACTATCCGCGCGCCGGCTACATCTTCAATTCGCTCGCGCAGCGCGGCAAGAGCTATCGCGACTACGGCGAGCTGCTCGGCGTCGCAGGTTACGACGAGGGCGCGGCGCCCGATGCGCGGACCGACGACCCGGCCTATGCGGGCGCCGACGACACGACCGCACCGACGCAGTCGCTCGGCGGCCTCTACGCCTTCGACGTGCCGGCGCTGCTCGCTCTTTCGGGCCACGTCGATCCGTACTACCCCGGCTGGAACCCGCGCATTCGCGACCTCCGCCGCGCGCAAGAATTCCTGCGCGACTTCGACCCGCTCGTCCGGGCCGATCGCGTACCGGCCTTCACTGCGATCTGGTTGCCGGCCGATCGTGCGGTCGTCGGCAAGGGCCTCCCGCCGCCGGCCGAGCAAGTCGCCGACGGCGACCGCGCGCTCGGACGGATCGTCGAATACTTAACGCGGATCCCGCAGTGGACGTCGACCGCGATCTTCATCATGCCCGCCGACGCCCTCGCGAGCCGCGATCACATCAATGTCGATCGTTCGTTCGCGCTGGTCGTCTCGCCGTTTGCCAAGCATCGCTACATCGGAACGAAGCACCTCTCCACCGCGAGCGTGCTGAAAACCGAAGAGGAGTTGCTCGGATTACCCGCACTCTCGCTCGGCGACGCGCTCGCAAGCGACATGCGCGACTTCTTCACCCCGATCCCCGACGCAGCACCCTACCAACACATCGACGCCGGCCCGCAGAGCTTCTAGCGGACGGCGCGCATCGATTCGAAGCGGATCCAAGCGTCGGATAGGCGCGGTGGGCCGGGCTGTTTCGCTTGCGTTGTATCGAGAAAGAGGCGCAACTCCGAAAGTGAAACGGCGAGGTATTGCGACGTGCGGCGCGCCTGTTCGCCGTCGTTACCTTCAACGCGCTGTTGCACGAGGATTCCAATCAGCCGTCCGCCGGTATCAAAGACCCCGCCGCCCGAGTCGCCGGGTCCGCAGGTGACGCACTCGAGCAGAAGCGCGTCGGGCGTGGTTTGGAGATACGTGAAGCGCGAGACCGTCCAAAGCAACCCGTAAGGATCGCCGACCACCACCCCCGGCTCGCCCTGCGCGCCTACGGCCGCGAGCGGTGCGAAGTCATAGTCGTCGCTCCCTTGCGGCCGGAATACGACGAGCGCCAGGTCGACGTTGTTCGCGTATGCGAGCACGGTTGCGCTGCGTGCGGAGCTTTCGCGCGCGAACGCTGCAAAATCGATTCCCGACCTCGCTCCGTTGCGAACGTAGACCCGCGGTGTTGCGATGCTTTCGACGACGTGGCGCGCGGTCAGCACAACGAGGCCGCCATCGGGTTGCCGGCCGACGATCTCGCCCGCGCCGAGCGTCATCTGGCCGCCGCCAACGCAGTCGCGCACGCAGGGCCCGGTTACGGTGACGGTCGAGCGCAGTTCCTGCATCGTCGGACGCGCGTCGTCCAGCAGCGTAGCAAACAAGAAGGGGGCGAGCATCGGACCTCCCGGGTATCGTTGCCTTCACGACGTCCTCCCGCGAGCCTTTCGACAATCGTGAAAACGGCGTTAGAGTCGCTCGTCCGCGCGCGGGTTCCGAGCGAGTAGTGCCCGCGCCCACCGGTAGCGAAGGACCCGAGCGTGACCATCGCATCGTCGACCTTTGAAGCGCCGTACGTTCGAGCGGATTTCGCGCCGCTCTCGGGCGTCGTCGTCGCGCCTCCGACGCGCACGATCGAGACGGTGGCGCCGACGCATGGCGAAGCGCACGCGATCGCGGCGCGAGCCGCCGACCAATTTGAGATCCTCGTCGGGCGGCTCGGCGCGGCAGGAGTGAAGGTCGTGCGGGTAGAGCCGAATCCGGCCACCCCCCTTTCCTGGGCGTGCGCCGACTGCGCCGTGCTCTTCGCTGACGGCGCCTTCCTGATGCGCCCGAGCGACGTGCGGCGCCGTGCTGAGGTCGCAATGCTCGAGGAGGTGCTCGAGCGAGCGAACATCCCCGTCGTCGGGCGGATTGAGGCGCCCGGCCTGCTCGACGGCGGCGACGTTCTTTTGGCGAGCAAGACCCTGTACGTCGCCCGCTCCAAGCCGCGGCAAGCCGAAATCGGGATCCCGGCGGGGCTGCACGGCAATGCGCTGGGTCGCGCACAGCTCGCCGACTACGCGCGCTCGAAGCAGCTCGCGGTCGTCGAGGTGGCGATCGCGGGCGAGGTCCCGCGGCTACGCTCGGTTGCGTCGCTGGTCGATGAAGGGACCTTGCTGTTCGCGCCGGGGCTTGTCGACGCCGGCGCCTTCTCGGATCTCCAGACGATCGAGGTCCCGCGCGGCGAGGATTTCGGCGCGGGCGTCCTCGCGCTTGGAAACCGGCGCGTCATTGCCAACCTGCGCTTTCGCCAAACGATACCGCTCTTGCGCAAGGCGAAGTTCGCGGTCGACGCGATCGATCTGTGGGAGTTTGGGAAGATCGGCGTGACGCCGGCGAGCCTTGCGCTCGCAATCAAGCGCGGTTGACGATGCGCATCGCACT
>Ga0302324_100009726_pt1 | contig 20036 bp, 20 predicted proteins | sample Palsa_T0_1_FD_201949 | JGI IMG/M metagenome (GOLD analysis project Ga0302324, IMG submission 201949) | Peat permafrost microbial communities from Stordalen Mire near Abisko, Sweden - Palsa_T0_1 | ecosystem: Environmental > Terrestrial > Soil > Palsa > Peat permafrost | place: Sweden: Abisko...
ATCGCGACGCACGCGCCGCAATAGCAGAACAGATAGCCCCACGAGACGTTGTCGCCGACCGTCAGCGCCACCGCCAGCGCGAGCTGCAGCAGACCCAGCGAGTAGGACAGCAGCCGCCGGTCATCGTTGATCCAGTTGAGCACCAGCGCGATGTAGACCGCGGAGAAAGCGACCGCCGCGGCGACCGCCAGCCAATGGCGAGGCGCCGCCTGACCGGTGCGGCCGAGCGCGTCGACGATCGGCGCGAGGATGAACCCGAGCCAGACCAGTCCGGCCGCGTACCGGCCCGGACTCGGCCGTCTGCCGTCGTGCCAGTCGTACGCCATCCCGGGCCGCGGCGACACGTCAGACCTGCTCCCCCTGCGGGCGGCGCAGGAAGCGGAGCATCAGGAAGATCCCGATCACGGTCCAGATCGCGAGCGTGCGCAGATGCGTCCAGTCAAAGCCCGCGTCGTGATAGCGGGGGTCGAACCCGTACTGCAGCGCCCGGGCCAGCGCGTTGATCGGGAAGATCTCCGCGATCGTCCGCAGCGCCGCCGGCATCCCCGACGTCGGATAGAAGATGCTGGAGATGAACGAGATCGGAAGCACGATCAGGTTGATGACCACCGGGCCGGTCTCGGCCCGGGGGATGAACTGTGCCATCCCGATCCCGAGCGAGGTGAATGCGGCGGTGCCGAGCACCAGTGTCACCACCATTCCCGGCAGCGCCGCGGCGCGCAGGTCGACGCCCCAGAGAAGTATCCCGGCAACGATCGTCACGACGGCGATCGTCGCGCTGATCAGGCAGGTCGAGCCGATTCGCGCCGCCGTGTAGGCCCAGCGCGGTAGCGGCGTTCCCTGCATCCGCTTGAGGATTCCCTCGTCGCGCAGGATCGTCGTCTGCAGCGACAGGTTCGTGAACGTGGTCATGATCACGCCGTAGGCGAGGATCCCCGGAACCAGAAAATCGTCGTAGGGGATCCCGCCCTCAGACGTTACGTGACCACTCTTGTCCAGCGACGCGAAGATCACCAGGAACATCAATGGGAACACGAACGTGAACACTCCGCGGCCGCGATTGCGCCAATACGAGCGCTGCTCGTAGCGGATCTGCCAGCCGACCAGGCCGATGTCCCGCCGCGGCGTCGAGCTCCGATCCAGGCTCACGATGCTCATGCGATCGCCTCCTCACCGATTGGCTGATCACGCCGGGGCGCGGTTAGCTCCAGGTAGATGTCCTCGAGCGTCGGCTGGCTGACCGACAAGTGCGCCAGCGCGAGCTCGTGATCGATCGCCCAGCCGGTCACCAGCTGCAGCGCGACGACCGGATCGTGGGTCACGACCAGCGCGCGCCCGTGGTCGAGCACGCACCGCTCGTACGGCATCAGCGGGAGATCGTCGAGCCCGATCCGTGCCGGCAGCGAGAATCGGATCTCGGCGGGCCGCGCGTCGCGGCCGCCGAGCTCGTCGGGCGCGCCGAGCGCGATGATCTCGCCGTCGCGCATGATCGCGACGCGGTCGGCGAGCTCCTGTGCCTCGTCCATGAAGTGGGTCGTCAGGAACACCGTCTTACCCAGCTCGCACAGCGAGCGGATCGTCGACCACGCCGCGCGGCGCGCCGCCGGATCGAAGCCGGTCGTCGGCTCGTCGAGGAAGATCAGCTCCGGGTCGCCGATCAGCGCCAGCGCCAGATCGAGTCGCCGGCGCTGGCCGCCGGACAGCGCCCGGGTGCGTTCGCCGCGCTTGGCGTCGAGCTCGACCAGCTCGAGCACCTCGTCGATCGGCCGCGGATGCCGGTGGTAGCGGCCGTACATCTCGAGCAGCTCGCTGATGCTCAGGTCCTGCTGGATGCCGCACTGCTGCAGGACGATCCCGACCCGCTCTCGCATGCCCCGTTCGCCGCGGGCAGGATCGAACCCGAGCACCGAGACCTCGCCGCCGGACCGTTCCCGGTAGCCCTCGAGGATCTCGACCGTCGTCGTCTTGCCCGCGCCGTTTGGCCCGAGCAGGCAGAACACCTCGCCCCGCGCGACCTCGAATGAGACCTCGCGCACGGCGTCGATCTCGCCGTAGGAACGGCTCAGACCCCGGACGTGAATTGCTGGTCCTTCGGGTTGGAATCTCATGCTGGCGAGGCTACGTTCGAGACCGCCTCACACGTAAGTGGCGCGCGGCCGAAATCCGCCATGACAACTGTCACACCGCAACGCCGCTGTCCGACAATGCTGTGTTCAGGGCGAGGCCACCAGCACGCCGAGCAGGCCGTCTCCCTGAAACGAACTACCGATCCGGTTCGCCTAAACCACCCAAAACACGCTCAGTCCCCGCCACCGTGGGTGTTTTGAGCGGCTCAGCCGCCCTTAATGCCCAAAGCTCGGTTTGGCGTGTGAGATTTGGGTGATATATCACCGGGCGAACGGGCGCAGCGGTGGCGGGGGCGACGGGCGCAGGCGCGACGGGCGCAGGCGCGACGGGCGCAGGCGCGACGGGCGCAGGCGCGACGGGCGCAGGCGCGACGGGCGCAGGGCCGAGGGGCGACGGGCGCAGCGGTGGCGGGCGCAGTGGCGACGGGCGCAGGCGCGACGGGCGCAGGGCCGAGGGGCGACGGGCGCAGCGGTGGCGGGCGCAGTGGCGACGGGCGCAGGCGCGACGGGCGCAGGCGCGACGGGCGCAGGCGCGACGGGTCCAGGGACGACGGGTCGACGGACGACGGGTCCAGCGGCGGCTTGCGAAACGCCCGGCTGCGCGACAGCGAGCGACGGCGGCAGAAGCCGCGACGCCCGGCCGACGCGCCGGCAAGGCCGACGCCGTCGTCACCCCGTACGCGGTGGCTGCGGGCCGCCCACGAGGCCGTTCAGACGCTCCAGCGGTCGATCGTCGGCGTCCCCCGCTCGTGACCGAGGATGCTGACGGCCGCCGCCGCGAGCTTGAAGTGGGCGCCGGTCGCCACCTCGAGCCCGAGCCAGCGCGCGGTCAGCACCCGCAGCGAATGGCCGTGCGCGAACGCCAGCACGTCGCCGTCGACCGCGGCGCAGCGCTCGAGCACCCGGTCAAGCCGCGCGCCGATCTCCTCCGGCGACTCTCCGCCCGGGCAGCCGTCGCGCCACAGCCACCAGTCGGGATTCCGCTGACGAATCTGGGGCGTCGTGCGCCCCTCGTACTCGCCGTAGTCCCACTCGTGCAGGTCGTCGTCGAGCTCCGCCGCATCGGCAAAGCCCGCCAGCCGGCAGGTCTCCCGCGCGCGACTCAGCGGGCTGCACAGCACCATCTCGAACGCCTCGCCGGACAGCTTGCGCCCGACCACCTCCCCCTGCTCGATCCCGTGTTTGGTGAGGGGCAGGTCGGTATGGCTCGTGTGCTGTCCGGAGCGACTCCACTCGGTCTCTCCGTGACGCACGATGAACAGGCGGTCGGCCATGGGCGGGGCTCCCCTTGGTGGTCAGACGACGTACGACGAACGCGTGGCCGCTCAGCGACCGAAGTCGGCGGGGAACGATACATCCCCCATCGTGCGCTCGATCTCCTGCACCTTGGCCCGCCGGCGCACGTGGCGCTCCTCGTCGGATATGACCGCGCTCAGAAACGCCTCGACGATCTCGACCATGATCTCGGCGCCGATCACGCGCCCACCCATGCACAGGACGTTGACGCCGTCGTGCTCGACGCCCTGGTGTGCGGTGTAGTGATCGTGGATCGTGCACGCGCGGACACCACGGATCTTGCCGGCGGCGACCGACACGCCGGCGCCCGAGCCGCAGACGATGATCCCCCGCTCGGCGCGGCCGGAAGCGACCGCATGACCAACCTCGAGGGCTTTGTCCGGGTAGTCGATCGGCGGGCTCGGGCGGTCGGTGCCGAAATCGAGAATCTCATGGCCGAGCTCGCGGATCTCCTGCAGGAGACGGTCGCGCAGCGGGTAGCCGGCGTGATCGAAGCCGCAGGCGACGATCATGACCGCACCTGCACCGGCTCGACCTGCGACGCGCCCGCCAGCTCGTGGGCGGCCAACAGCGCCGCGCCCAGCACGCCGGCGCGGACGCCGTGACGCGCCACGCGGATCGTCGTCGCCGAGCCGAGCCCCGGCAGCACGTAGGCGGCCGCGGTCCGCCGGGCGGGCTCCAGCAGCAGGTCGCCGGCGCGCGCCGCGCCGCCCCCGATCACGACCTCTTCGGGGTCAAACGTGTTGATGACGTTGGCGATCCCGATCCCGACCCGCTCGCCCCACAGCTCGATCATCCGCCGCGCGTCGGCATCGCCGTCGTGGGCGGCCTGCACGGCCTCGACGCCGGTCAGCTTCTCGCCCGCCGCCAGCCGGCGACCGAGCGACGAGGACGGATGGGAGCGCGCGTACTCGGCGACCAACCCATCGAAGGCGTGGCCTGCCGCCTCGCCCTCCAATGATCCGCGCTGGGGGAACCTGCCGGCCTGCGGCACCGCGCCCTCCATGTCCATGCCGACCATCGTATGACCGAGCTCGCCGGCGGCGCCGGTCGCGCCACGGTAGATCCGCCCGCCGAGCACCAGCCCGCCGCCGACGCCGGTGCCGATCGTCAGCATCACGAGGTCGGACGCGACCATCCGCAGGTCGTGATCGTGGGCCTCGGCCAGCGCGGCCACGGTCGCGTCGTTGTCGACGAACACCGACACGCCGAGTCGCTCACCGAGCGCTTCGCGCAGCGGCACGTCGCGCAGCGGGATGTTCGCGGACGAGACGACGCGTCCGGTCGCGAACTCGACGACCGACGGGACGCCGATCCCGACCCCGTCAAGCTCTGCACCGCGGCACTCCGAGACGCCGGCGACGAGCTGCTCGATCAGCGCCTCGGAGCTGGAGGTGTCGGTCGGGACGATCATCGAGTCGGCGAGCTTCTGGCCGTCGAAGCAGGCGAACGCGATCTTCGTACCGCCGAGGTCGACGCCGACGACCTCGGTCATGATCTCGCGGCCCCTGCCAACCCCGCGGCAGCGGCGTCGTCGGCCAGCAGCGTCACGTTGTGGGCGACCGTCGGGATCAGCGATGACGGGATCGCCGGGTCCGGTACGGCGTCGGGCCCGAATGCGCGCGTGAGCGCGTCGGCCTTGCCCTCGCCCTCGGCGAGGAACACCACGTGCTTGGCGAGCGCGACCGCACTCAACGTGAACGACACCCGCGGCACGAAGGGCTCCATCCCGGCCTCGGGCACGCCGACGACGAGCCGCCCACGCTCGCGCACCGCCGGCTTGCCGGGAAACAACGACAGCGTGTGTCCGTCGGGGCCGATCCCGAGCAGCAGCAGGTCGAAACGTCCGACCCCGCTGTGGCGCAGGCACTGCTCGTACTGGTCGGCCGCCACGGCGTACCCGAGCTCGCCCTTGATCCGGTGAATCAGCGGCTTCGTCAGGTCCGCCAGCGGCTCGAGCAGCGTCGCGCGGATCATCCCGTAGTTGGAGTTGGGGTCGTCGGGACCGACCGCGCGGTCGTCGCCCAGCCAGAAGCTGACGTCGCCCAGCGAAAGTTGGCGCTCGCGGACCGCCGCCGCGAAGATCTCGTTGGCGGCCTTGGGAGTCGAGCCGCCGGCGAGCACGATCTGGGTGCAGCCGTCAGAGGCACAGGCGTCGAGCATCAGATCCGCGCAGACGCGCGCAGGATCCTCCACTATTTCGATCGAAACAGTCATAGGTTGCACAGCTCCCGCGCCGCGTTCAGCGCCGGCCAGTACGTCGGCTCGCGGAGCAGCGCCTGCCGGATCCCGTCACCGAGGATTCCGCCCTCGCCGCGTGAGGCGCCGAGGATCTTCCACTGCTTGACCGAACCGTCGCCCAGCTTCTCGGTCGCATCCAGCCCACCCCAGCCGCGCTCCAGCGACAGCGACAGCTCCGGGCGGCAGGAGATCTTGACCCCGGCCAGCCCCGGTGCCTCTTGGTGGGACTCGCGCATCACGATCTTCACCTCGCGGTCGCCGTTGGCGAGCTCGCCCTCGCGCCGGTCAAGTGCGTGGAGCTCCAGCGGCGCCGCCTCCCAGCCCAGCCGGGAGGCCAGCCACCCGGCCAGCAACAGCGCCGAGGCGCTCGATCCGTCGCGGTGACGGATGTCGAGCTCGTCGACATGGCGCAGCGCCTGCAGCCGCGACGGCAGGTCGAAGCTCGCCGCCAGCCGCTCGCGCCATGGGGTCGTGCGTAGCCAGGCGAGATCGATCACGTACGCGTGATCGCGGACCGAGAACACCCGCTCGAACGCGTCGGCAGCGGACGGGAAATCGTCGGAGTCCAGCAGGATCACGTCAATCAGCGGCAGCAGTGCCCGGATCGCGTCGTCGTGGCGATGCGGCGACCACAGCACGGTCGGCAGCCCCGACACGACGATCGGGTCGATGATCGTCTGCAGTGCGAGCAGGTGCCCGGGGCCGAGGTCGATCTCGATCTTCTCCCACATCACGCCGAGCTTGTCCTCGGGGTTGTCGTAGGAGACGGTCGCGGTCGCGTCGAGCGTGGTGCGACCCTCCTGGACCGTGCACACGATCGTGCGTGAGCCGTGATAGCGGCCGGCACGCTCCAGCCGGTTGGCGATCTCGCCCTTCCACTCGCGATCGACGATCACGACCAGGTTCAGCACCCGCGCCGGCGCCAGCCGTTCGTTGGCGGCGTGGCGCGTGCGCAGCATCTCGCGCATCGCCGCCTCGATCGCGTCGGGCGTGGTGTCCTGCTCTGCCCAGACGTCGTCGCTCACAGGCGCCGCCAGATCTGTCCGCCATCGACCAGCGCATCCGCCGCCGCGGGCCCGGGGCCGCCGGACTCGTACTGCGGGATCGGCGTGCTGCGGTCGGCGTCCCAGGCCTCGAGGATCGGGTCGATGATCCCCCACAGCGCCTCGATCTCGTCGTCGCGCGTGAACAGCGTCGCGTCACCGAGCATCGCGTCGAGGATCAGCCGCTCATAGGCCTCCGGCGACTCCGACAAAAACGAGGTGCCGTAGCGGAACTCGAGGTTGACCGGGCGGATCTGCATCCGCGTGCCCGGCAGCTTGGCGCCGATCGACACGGCCACGCCCTCGTCGGGCTGCAATGTGAACACGATCTGGTTGGCTTGAATACCGACCGAGCCGTGGCTCTGGAAGGCGACGTGGGGCACGGGCTTGAGGATCACGGCGATCTCGGTCAGCTTGCGCGACAGCCGCTTGCCGGTCCGCAGGTAGAACGGGACTCCGGCCCAGCGCCAGTTGGAGACGTGCAGTCGCAGCGCCGCGTAGGTCTCGGTCCGCGAGTCGGCCGGCACCCCCTCCTCCTGTAGGTAGCCGTGGACGCGCTCGCCACCGACCACCCCCGGCCCATACTGGGCGCGAACCGCCATCTGAGCGACCTGCTCCGGGGTCGGCGGCACGATCGCCTCCAGCACCTTGAGCTTCTCGTCGCGCAGCTTCTCGGCGTTGAACGCGGTCGGCGGCTCCATCGCCAGCAGCGCCAGCAGCTGCATCATGTGGTTCTGGACCAGGTCGCGCAGCGCGCCGGCGTGGTCGTAGTAGCCGGCGCGGCTGCCGATCCCGATGTCCTCGGCCGCGACGATCTGGACATGGTCGATGTAGTTGCGGTTCCAGACCGGCTCGAACAGCGCGTTGGCGAACCGCAGCGCCATCAGGTTCTGGACGGTCTCCTTGCCCAGGTAGTGGTCGATCCGGTAGACCTGCGGCTCGTCGAAGACCTCCAGCACCTGCGCGTTCAGCCGCCGCGCCGACGCCAGGTCATAGCCGAACGGCTTCTCGATCACGATCCGCGTTTCGGCGCCCTCCACCTTGTTGAGTCCGGCAGCGCCGAGTTTGGTGGCGATCAGCGGAAAGTACTCGGGCGCGGTCGACAGGTAGAAGACCCGGTTGAGCGTCCTCCCCGCCTGCTCGTCGAACTCCTGCAGCGTCCGGCCGAGCTCCTCGTAGATGCTGTCATCGTCGAACGAGCCCTGCACATAGCGGGTGTCGTCGATCAGCCCGCCGAGCACCCGCTCGTCGGGCCGGCGCCGTGAGTAGCGGCGGACCGAATCGGTCAGCGTGTCCCGGAACTCGGAATGCTCCTTGTCCCGGCGCCCGACCCCGATCATCTCAAACCGCTCGGGCAGCTGCCCTTCGTGGGCGAGGTTGTACAGCGCCGGCAGCAGCTTGCGATGCGCCAGATCTCCGGTCGCGCCGAAGATCACCAGCGACGTCGGATGAACCGGGAGCCGCTCCAGACCGACTGTCAGTGGGTTGTCGAGGCCGGTCAGATCGACCGGCTCGATCGTGGTCAACCCTGCCCCTTGTAGGACTTACGGCGCTCCTCGATGCCGTCCAGCAACTGTGACATCGCGTCTTCAAACTGCTTGACGCCGGCGTCCAGCAGCTCGTCGGTGACCTCGACCAGGTCGATCCCGGCCTCCGCCAGCGCCGTCAGCGTCTCGTCGGGGTTGTGGGTCGCGGTCGGCCCGGAGACCGTGCCGTGGTCGGCGACCGCCTGCAGCGTCGCCAGCGGCATCGTGTTGACCGTGTGTGGCGCGACCAGGTCGTCGACGTACATCGTGTCCCGGTAGGCCGGGTTCTTGACGCCGGTGGAGGCCCACAGCGGCCGCTGCGGATGCGCGCCCGCGTGATGGAGAGCATCCCACCGCGGACTGCCGGTCCCGAAGATCTCCTCGAAGCTGCGATACGCGTGTCGCGCGTTGGCGATCGCGGCGGTCCCCAGCAGCTCGTCGTGGCCCCTGCCGTCGAGGCGCTTGTCGACGGCGGTATCGATCCGGGAGACGAAGAAGCTCGCCACCGAGGCGATGTCAAGCGACTTGCCCTCGGCCAGCCGGCGCTCGAGGCCCTTCAGATACGCATCAGCGACCTTCTCGTAGGCCTCGACCGAAAACAGCAACGTGATGTTGACGTTGATCCCAGAGTAGATCGCTTCCTCGATCGGACCGAGGCCCTCCTTGGTGCCGGGAATCTTGATCATCAGATTCGGACGATCGACCCGCTTCCAGAAGTCCTGGGCGGCCTCGATCGTGCGCGCCGGATCGTGGGCGAGATCGGCCGCGACCTCCAGCGAGACGAACCCGTCCTGGTGGTGGTTGTCCTCGTAGGTCTGACGCAGGACATCGCAGGCGCCCTGGACGTCGTGGATCGCCAGCTCCTCGTAGATCGCCTGAGTGCTCATCTCTTCGTCGGCGTCGAACAGCTGATGCAGCTGCTCGTCGTAGTCGTCGGAGTGGAGGATCGACTTTTCAAAGATGGACGGGTTCGAGGTCACGCCGCGCAGCGAGTCCTCGGCGACCAAGCGAGCGAGCTCCCCGTCCTCCACCAGCGAGCGCTGCAGCAGATCCAGCCAGGGGCTGGTCCCCGCCTCCACGAGCTTGCGTAGATTTGGGTTGATGTTGGTGACTTCGGTCGCGCTCATCGATGCTCACACCTCTGTGTGGAGGGGTTGTGCCGGTTGAGGCCCAGGATAGACGCAATCGGCCCCGCTCAAGCGGTGCTTTTCTGTGAAGAACGCTGGGGTCTAGCTCAGCCGAACAGGACGCCGTAGCGGGCGTATTCCTCGGCCGGCACGCGCCGCACCTCGGCGACCGCAGCGGCGAGCGTCACGAGCTCGATCTCGGTCGCGTGCAGCGCGGTCATGTAGCCCCAGTGTCCGGTGTGGGCGGCGTCGACCGCGGCGAGCCCCAGACGTGTCGCGAGCACCCGATCGAACGCCGTCGGGCTGCCGCCGCGCTGAACGTGGCCGAGCACGGTGGCGCGAGTCTCGAAGCCGGTCCGCGTCTCGACCTCACGTTCGAGCTGATGGCCGATCCCGCCCAACCGGGGATGACCGAACTCGTCCAGTTCGCCGGTGGCGACGGTCATCGTCCCCGCCTTCGGCATCGCGCCCTCGGCAACCACCACGATCGAGAAGTAGCGGCCGCGCTCGTGGCGGCGGGCGATCAGACCGCAGACCTCGTCGATGTCGAACGGGATCTCCGGGATCAGGATCACGTCCGCGCCGCCGGCCAGTCCTGAGTGCAGGGCGATCCAGCCGGCGCTGCGGCCCATCACCTCGACGATCAGGATCCGGTGATGGCTCTCCGCGGTCGTGTGCAGCCGGTCGATCGCCTCGGTCGCGATCTGCAACGCGGTGTCGAAGCCGAACGTCTGATCGGTGGCGCCGAGGTCATTGTCGATCGTCTTGGGCACGCCGATCACGTTGATCCCCGCTTGCGACAGCGCGTTGGCCGCACCGAGCGTGTCCTCGCCCCCGATCACGATCAGCCCGTCGAGCGAGTGCCGCGCGAGCGTCTGGCGGACGAGCTCGACCCCGTTCTCGCGCTTGGACGGATTCGTACGCGAGCTGCCGAGGATCGTTCCGCCCCGCGGCAGGATCCCGCGCGTGGACTCGATCGTCAGCACCTCTGAGACGTCGTCGAGCACGCCTCGCCAACCGTCGCGAAAGCCGATGAACTCGTCGCCGTGACCATCGATCCCCTTGCGGATCGAGGCCCGGATGACAGCGTTGAGGCCGGGGCAGTCGCCGCCGCCGGTGAGCATTCCGATCCGCATGGCGCCTGATGCTAGGAAACTTGACAAGATGCCGGATCCGGCCCGGACCGCTACGGTGCCTGGGAGATGTCGATTGACATTCCCGATCGACGACGATCCGGGCGGAGGGCCAGGACGGCAGCGCTGGCCGGCGCAGGCTTGGCCACGGCTCTGGCAGCCGGCGTCCTCGCGCAGCGCAGGCGCTCGCGCGCGCTCGCGCGCGATCCCGAGTATCGACGTCTGATCGAGCCGCTCGGCGGAACCAAGCTGCACGTCGTATCGGCCGACGGCACCCGCCTGCACACGATCGTGCTGGAGCCCGGGCCGGGCACGGCCGCCACCGCCACCGTCGTGCTCGCCCATGGCTGGACCGAGCAGCTGAGCTTCTGGGGGCCGGTCATCCGGCGGTTGCACGGTCGCGGCCTGCGGATCGTGGCCTATGACCTCCGCGGCCATGGCGCCAGCGGCCCCGCCGCCGGTGACGATTACCGCATCGAGCGCTTCGGCGAGGACGTCGAAGCGGTGCTCGTCGCGGCCGACGCGCCGGCCGGCGAGCTGATCGTCGCCGGTCACTCGCTCGGCGGCATGTCGATCGCCGCCTGGGCCGCCGACCACGATGTGGCGGCACGCGTCGCGGGCGCCGCGCTCGTCAACACCGGCCTCGACGACCTGATCGGCGGCGCGCTCGTGCTCGGCGAGATCGGCAAGCGGCTGAGCCCGCAGTGGCTGAGTCGGGCGGTGCTCGGTTCCTCGGCGCCGCTGCCGCCGCTGTCGACCCCGCTCGAGCAGGCGGTGATCCGCCACACGGCGTTCGGCCCGACCGCGACCGCCGCCCAGGTTGCGTTCTATGAGCGGATGCTGATGGAAACGCCCGCCAACGTCCGGGCGGCGAGCGGGATCGCGCTGTCGGACCTCCATCTCGGTTCGGCGCTGGTGAAGCTGACGGTTCCGACGCTCGTGATCGCCGGCGACCGTGACCGGCTCACCCCGCCGGACCATTCGCGCAGGATCGCCGAGGCACTGCCGTCGCCGGGGCGGCTGCTCGTGCTCGAACGCACCGGCCACATGTCCCCGCTCGAGCGCCCGGGTGAGGTCGCCGACGCGATCGCCGACCTGGTCGCGACGGTCGTCACCGCAGGGGCGGACGCTGAGACGATCATGCGATGAGGCCGCTGGCCGCGATTGAGACCAATATCTGCTACCCGCTGCAGGAGGACCTCGAGCTGGCGGAGGCGATCGAACCTGAGCAACGGGCGACCGCGATCGGCCAACTCGTCGCCCGCCAGCTCGAGATCTCGCCCGGCTCCTGGCCCGGCAGCGCCGCGGGGCTGGACGGGATTGGCATGCTCGTGCTCCAGGGGGTGCTGGCGCTGCGTGTCGGGATCGCCGGCCGCCACAGCGCCGAGCTGGTCGGCGAGGGCGACGTGTTGCGCCGCCCCGACGAGCAGTGGGCGAGCTCGCAGCTGGCGCTCACGCACAACTGGCTGGTGCTCGAGCCGGTCCGGATCGCGGTGCTCGACGCCCGCTTCACGCGAAAGCTGGCCAACTACCCGAACCTCACCTGCGCGCTGTTCGCGCGCTGCTCGGTCCGGACCAGGCAGCTGGCGGTCAACATGGCGATCGTCCACCAGGCCCGCGTCGACGTCCGCCTGCACATGCTGCTGTGGCACCTCGCCGGCCGTTGGGGCAGGGTCCGCTCCGATGGAATCGTGGTCCCGCTGCGCCTGACCCACAGCATCCTCGCCGAGCTCGTCGCCGCGCGGCGACCGACCGTCACCAGCGCGCTTTCGGAGCTCAGCCGCAACGGCCTCGTGCGCTCGGTGCCCGAGGGCTGGCTGTTGTCCGGCCCGGCCCCAGGCGGCGATGACGAGCTCGAACCGAGCGTCGTGCCGAGTGCCCTGCCGACCGACGCGAGGCCGACGTGAGCGCCCGGATCGACGTTCCCGTCGCCGGCGGCGAACTGGCGGTCTACCGACTCGGGTCCGAGCGGCTCGACGCGCCGACCGTGCTGGCGGTGCACGGGATCACCGCGACCAGCTTTGCCTGGCTGGCGGTCGCCGCTGCACTGGGCGACGATGTCTCGCTGATCGCGGTCGATCTGCGCGGCCGGGGCGAGAGTGGCTCGCTGCCGGGACCGTTCGGACTCGACGCCCATGTCGAGGACCTGATCGCGGTGCTCGACGCGCTGGCGCCGCAGCCCGCCGTGGTGCTCGGCCACTCGATGGGCTGCTACGTCGCCGCGCGGCTCGGCGCGCGCCATCCCGAGCGCGTCTCGAGCCTGGTGCTGGTCGATGGCGGACTGACAATCGCGGGCAGCGCCGATGTCGATCCCGAGCCGTTCATGCGCGCGTTCCTGGGCCCGGCGCTGGCGCGCCTCGAGATGACCTTCGAGAGCGTCGACGCATACGCCGAGTGGTGGCGCGCGCACCCGGCGATCAGCGACTCGGACATCGACCCGGTGGTGCTGCGGCGCTACGCCGAGCACGACCTCTCAGGCGATCCGCCGGCGCTGCGCTCGTCGGTCAACCCCGATGTGCTGCGCCCGGACGGGGGCGATGTGCTGCGCAGCGACGACGCCCATCAGTTGGAGCTTCCGGCGGTCCTCATGTGCGCGCCACGGGGGATGGTCAACGACCCCAACCCGATGCAACCGCTGGCGCTCGTGCGTGCCTGGGCGACCGAGGACCCCGGACGCCGGCGCGCGCTCCAGGTGCCCGACGTCAACCACTACACGATCACGCTCGGCGCCGCCGGCGCGGCGGCGGTGGCCGCCGAGGTCCGCGCGGCGGTCTAGCGCAGGCCGAGCAGCACGTCGACGACGAGCTGGTCGAGGCGCTCGTTGCCATAACCGCGCCGGGCGAGCTCGTCAAGCGTCGTCGCCTGCGCCTTGAGTGCCGCCGGATCGTCGGCGGCGTCGATCGTCGCCACACCGAGCTCGTCAGCCCCGGCCGCGTGCAGCGCCTCGGCAACCTCGGGCAGCGAGTCGAAGTGTCGGGCCTTCTCGGCGAGTGCCCGGTAACTGCGGACGCAGCCCCGCGCGAACTCCCAGACGCCGTCGTCGTCCTCGTTGCGATAGGCGTGCGCGTCGAAGTGGCGGGGACCGTCGTAGCCGGCGCGCTCGAGCAGCCGCACGAGCATGAACGCCTCCTTGAGGTCCTCGGCGCCGAACCGGAAGTCCTGGTCGTAGCGGCCGATTCGCTGCGCGTTGAGGTCGATGTGAAACAGCTTCCCGGCCCACAGGGCCTGCCCGACCCCCTGATGGAACGACAGGCCGGCCATCGTCTCGTGCGCCGCCTCAGGATTGACCCCGACCATCTCGGGGTGCGCCAGGGTCGTGATGAAGTGCAGCGCGTGCCCGACCGTCGGCAGCCACAGGTCGCCGCGGGGCTCGTTCGGCTTGGGCTCGATCGCGAACCGGAGCCCGTACCCCTGGCCGAGCGAGTAGTCAGTCAGGACGTCGATCGCCTCGCGATAGCGCTCGAGCGCATCGCGAGGGTCCTTCGCGACGCCGACCTCGGTCCCCTCGCGCCCGCCCCAGAACACGTACACCTCGGCGCCGAGCCGCGCGCCGAGGTCGATCGCGGCCATCGCCTTGCCGATCGCGGCCCGGCGCACGCGCCGGTCCCCGGAGGTGAACGCCCCGTCCTTGAACGCCGGGTGCGTGAACAGGTTCGTCGTCGCCATCCCGACGCCCAGACCGGCGTCGGCGAGCGCCCGCTCGAACCGCACGGTGATCCGCTCGCGCTCGGCCGCCGCCGTCCCGTACGGGATCAGGTCGTCGTCGTGCAGGCTCACCCCCCACGCGCCGATCTCGGCCAGCCGCTGCACGGTTGCCAGCGGGTCACGCGGGGGGCGGGTCGGTTCGCCGAACGGGTCGCGGCCCGGATTGCCGACCGTCCACAGCCCGAACGTGAATCGCTGACCGTCCATCGACGCAGATTGGAGCAGATTCCGGCGACCGGTGCTCGCGGCCGGATGTGATCGAGGCGTACGATCTGAGGTATGTCGCCTGACTCGCGCCAGCTATCGACCTGGCACCGCTCGCTGAAGCTGCGGACCTTCGGGGTGACGACGGCGATCGAGCTGCTGTTCGCCTCGGCGTACGTCTCGCAACTGCTCGGCTGGGTGATGCTGCTCGTCGCCTGCGTGCTGCTCGGCGCCAGCGTCGGCTCGGTCGGCCTCCCGTCCGACTCCGTCGGCGGCCTGCGCCAGCACCGCCAGTAGCGACAGCGACCGCCGCGGCCGTGCGTGGCCGGGACGATCTCTGTCAAGCCAGCGGGCCTCCCGCTAGGCTCGACCGATGGCGGTAACGGACCTACAGCGGCTGCCGCAGGCAGGGGTCGAGGCGGCGCTGGAGGCGTTGCGTGACGTGCTCGGTGTCGACCGCCTGCTGACCGGCGCCGACGTCCTCGCTCAGCATGGTCACGACGAGTCGTTTCATCCCGAGGCGCGGCCTGACGCGGTCGTCTGGCCACGCTCGGTCGACGAGGCGGCCGCGATCGTCCGCGTCGCCGCCGCGCACCGGCTCCCGATCGTCCCGTTCGGCGCCGGCACCTCGCTGGAGGGCCACGTCGCCGCGCTCGCCGGCGGGATCTCGGTCGACATGCGGGAGATGAACCGGATCTCGGACCTGTCGCTGGAGAACCTCGATGTGCTGGTCGAGGCGGGGGTCACCCGCCGTCAGCTGGACGCCAGGCTGCGGCCCGAGGGCGTGTTCTTCTCGGTCGACCCCGGCGCCGACGCGACGCTCGGCGGGATGATCGCAACCGGCGCCTCGGGCACCACAACCGTCCGCTACGGCGCGATGCGTGAGAACGTCCTGTCGGTGACGATGATCGACGCCCGCGGGCGGGTCGTCCGAACCCACTCGCGGGCACGCAAGTCATCGGCCGGCTACGACCTGACCCGGCTCGTGATCGGCTCAGAGGGGACGCTCGGCCTGGTCTGCGGCGCACGCTTGAGGCTCCACCCGATCCCCGAGGCCACGGTGGCCGCCCAATGCACGTTCCCGACCCTTGCCGACGCCGTTCAGTGCGTCGTCCGGATCCAGCAGTTCGCGATTCCGGTGGTGCGGGTCGAGCTCGCCGACGAGTTCCAGATCGAGGCGATCAACCGCTATCGGGACACGTCGTTCGCGGTCGCGCCGACGTTGTTCTTGGAGTTCGAAGGCGGCTCCGAGGAGGCGGTCGGGACGATCGCCGCCGACACCGCGGAGATCGCGGCCGAGTTCGGCGGTGGCGACTTCGCCTGGGCCGCCGACGAGTCCGAGCGCCGCCGACTGTGGGAGGCGCGCCACGTCGCGATGGAGGCCACCCGGGCGTTGCGCGCGGGCGCGGCGGCGTTGACCACCGACGTCTGCGTGCCGATCTCGGCGCTGGCGCAATGCATCACCGAGACCCAGGCCGACATCGCGCAACACGGACTGACGGCGTCGATCGTCGGCCATGTCGGGGACGGCAACTTCCACGCGATCCTGCTCGTCGATCCTGGCGATCCGGCCGACATCGAGCGCGGCGAGGCGTTCCACGCCCGGCTCGTGCGTCGCGCGCTCGCGCACGAGGGTACGTCCACCGGCGAGCACGGCATCGGCTACGGCAAGGCCCAGTTCCTGATCGAGGAGCACGGCGAGGCCGCCGTCGAGATGATGCGCGCGATCAAGCACGCCCTCGACCCCGACGGGATCTTCAATCCCGGCAAGTCGGTCTCGGCGATCGCCGGCAACTGAGTCGTCAGCCGCGCTCCGGCAGCGGCGGCGGCTCGGCAAGACCCCACGCGTCGGTGCCCCCGTCGACCGCGATCGTCGTGCCGGTGATGTAGGCGCCGGCCGGGCTCGCCAGGAACGCGATCAGTCCCGCCACCTCTGCGGGGGTCCCGAACCGGCCCAGCGGCACCGCCCGGCGCCAGCGCTCCTGCAGCGGCCGGTCGTACTGCGCCATTCCCTCGGTCTCGATCGAGCCGACCGCCAGACAGACGGTCCTGATCGCATACCGGGACCACTCAAGCGCCAAGCCGGCTGCGAGATTGGCCACCGCGGCCCGGGCGGCGGACGCGTGGGCGAAACCCGGGCTGCCGCGCAACGGGCTGAAGCCGACGAACACGATCAGCCCGCCGTCGCCGGGGATCATCGAGCGCGTGGCGACTTCCCGGGTCACGCTCCATGTCGCGTCCACCGCGAGCCGGCTCACCGCGCGCCAGCCGTTGTCGGAGATCTGCTCGGCCGGGGCGGTGAACTGGCCGCCTGCGTTATTGACGAGCACGTCGATCCGGCCGAACCGCTCGATCGTCGCGTCCAGCAGGCGCGCGACGTCGGCGGGCTCGCGGATGTCGGCGGTGAGCGGGAGGCACTCGCCGCCGCCCGCCCGGATCCGGTCGGCGGTCGCCTGTAGCGGCGCCTCGCGGCGGCCGCAGATCACGCTCGCGGCCCCCGTCGCCGCCAGCTCCACCGCGGCCGCCGCGCCGATCCCGCTGCCGCCGCCGGTGACCAGCGCGACCCGGCCGACGTTGGCGTCGGCGCGCAGGACGGAGGTGAGCGGAGCGGTCGTGGTCATGAGGTGCGACATTGGCACGATCGGGGGTGCCGTGCCTTTGTGTCGCTATACGACACGTACCTGGCAGACCCCCAACCGCAGCGGCCGGCTCAGCGGTCTCCGAGCAGCAACGCGACGTAGCCGTCGGCGATCTGCTCGGGGCTCAAGGCGCCGCGCGGGCGGTACCACTGCGCGGTGTGGTTGACCATCCCCAGCAGCGCCAGCAGCCCCAACGGTTCCGGCACGCAGGTGCCGGCGCTATCCAGCGCCTCGGCCACGATCCGCTCGAACGCCTTGCGCGCGGCACGCACCGAGCGCCACCGCTCCCCCGCCTCGATCACGTGCCGCTCCTGTTGAAAGACGAGCATGTGGTCCCGGTGCACGACCACGTGCGCGACCCATAGCCCGACCAGCTCGCGCAGTCGCCGCTCGCCGTCGCCGCCCGTCGCCATCAGCTCGCCGGCGCGTGCCAGCAGCGGCTCCATCAGCTGGTCACAGATCGCGTGCAGCAGCTCCTCCTTGGAGGCGAAGTAGTGATACAGGGCTCCCGTCGCCAGGCCCATCGAGGCCGCCAGTTCCTGCATCGTCGTCTGGTCGTAGCCGCGACGCGCGAACCGGTGCGCGGCCTGGCGCACGAGCTCGTCCTGGCGGCGCTCGTAGCGCTGCTTCAACGCGGGCCGGGTCGGACTGGCGCGGACTGGCACGACCGCGGATGTTATCCGAATAATCGTTCGGATTCCGAATTGGCGTTCTGTATAGTGGCGATCATGGACTTCCTGCTCGACGACGAGACCCAACTGCTGCAGAGAACCGTCCGTGAGTTCGCGCGTGAGGAGGTGGCACCGGTCGCGGGCGAGCTCGATCGCACCAAGTCGTTCCCGTACGAGCTGGTCGCCAAGATGGCGGCGCTCGGATGGATGGGGATCCCGTTCCCCGAGGAGGTCGGCGGCGCGGGCGGCACCACGCTGCAGTACGCGATCGCGGTCGAGGAGCTGACCCGGATCGACTCGAGCGTTGCGATCACGCTCTGCGCGCACACCTCGCTCGGTACGCAGCCGATCTATCTGTACGGCTCAGACATTCAGCGACATGAGTGGCTGCCGAAGCTGTGTGCCGGCGAGATCCTCGGCGCGTTCGGGCTGACCGAGCCCGAGGCGGGCTCCGACGCCGGCAACGTGCGCACGCGTGCGACGCTGCGGGACGGTGAGTGGGTGATCGACGGCGCCAAGCAGTTCATCACCAACGCCGGCACCGACATCTCCGGGGTCGTCTGCATCACCGCGAAGACCGGCGACGACGAGATCTCCAACCTGCTCGTCGCCAACGGCACGCCCGGTTATGAGCAGGCCGAGCCGTATCGCAAGATGGGCTGGAACGCTTCCGACACGCGGCCACTGACGTTCAGCGACTGTCGGGTGCCTGAGGAGAACCTGCTGGGCGAGCGCGGCGCCGGCTTCCGGCAGTTCCTGCACGTGCTCGACATCGGCCGGATCGGCGTCGCGGCGATGGGCGTCGGGCTCGCCCAGGGCGCGCTCGACGAGGCGCTCGCCTACGCCAAGGAGCGTCGCGCGTTCGGCCGGCCGATCGCCAAGTTCCAGACGATCGGAGCGAAGCTCGCCGACCTCGCGACCGAGATCGCCGCGGCGCGCCTGTTGACCTACCACGCCGCCTGGCTCAAGGATCAAGGTCAGCCATTCGGGCTGACTGCGGCGCAGGCCAAGCTGAAGACCGGACGGCTCGCCGTGCGCGCCTCCGAGGAGGCCGTCCAGATCCACGGTGGCTACGGCTTCATCGAGGAGTACCCGGTCTGCCGCTTCTACCGCGACGCGAAGATCCTGACGATCGGCGAGGGCACCGACGAGGTTCAGCAGATGGTAATCGCCCGCGCGCTCGGGGCATGAGCGCATGAGCGCGCTGCCGTCACATGTCCGGATCCGCGAGGTCGGCCCCCGCGACGGGTTCCAGAACGAGCCCGAGATCATCCCGACCGACGTCAAGATCGCCCTGATCAACGCGCTCGGCCGCACCGGCCTGCCGCGCTTGGAGCTGACGAGCTTCGTCCGCGCCGACGTGATCCCGCAGCTCGCCGACGCGGCCGAGGTGCTGGAGCGGGTGACGCTGCCCGCCGGCGTCAGCCGCTCGGTCCTGATCCCGAACGAGCGCGGCCTCGACAACGCGCTCAAGCTGCGTGCCCGGTTCGACGAGATCAACGTGTTCATGTCCGCCTCGGAGTCCCACAACCGGGCGAACGTCAACCGCGGCGTCGACGATTCACTCGCCGGCCTCGAGCGGGTGGTGGTCCGCGCCCGCGAGCACGGGCTGCGCTGCGAGGCGATGATCAGCGTCGCGTTCGGCTGCCCGTACGAGGGGATCGTCGATCCCGAGGCGGTGTTCGCGATCGGCCGCCGGCTGGCCGCCGCCGGCGCCGACGAGATCGGCTTCGGCGACACGACCGGGATGGCGAACCCCGCCCAGGTCCGCGCGTTCTTCGAGCGCGCGTTCGAACGGCTACCCGACGTCGAGCTGACCGCCCACTTCCACAACACCCGCGGCCAGGGGCTGGCGAACGCCTATGCCGCGCTCGAGGCGGGCGTGAGCTCACTGGAGTCGAGCTTCGGCGAGCTCGGCGGCTGCCCGGTGCCGGCCGGCGCGACCGGCAACATCGCCTCTGAGGACCTCGTCTCGATGCTGCACGAGATGGGGATCGAGACCGGCATCGACCTGCCGGCGCTGCTGGACTGCGCCCGCGCCGTCCGCGACGCGCTCGGACGGCCGCTCGGCAGCCATACGCTGGTCGCCGGCCCGGTCGACTGGCACCGCTGAGCCCGTGGTCACGTCCGTGAGTCCCGCGAGCACCGAGAGTGGTCACTGGTGGCGCCAGGCAAGGACGCAGGAGCGAAGGTGTGGCTCTGCCACATCGAGCTCCGAGGACGCCGCATGGCGGCTCCAGGGGCCGCTCGAATGCCGCGGGATTTGCGGACGTGACCACTGATGTTCGATTCGGTCCTGATCGCCAACCGCGGCGAGATCGCCCG
>Ga0302324_100009727_pt1 | contig 20036 bp, 17 predicted proteins | sample Palsa_T0_1_FD_201949 | JGI IMG/M metagenome (GOLD analysis project Ga0302324, IMG submission 201949) | Peat permafrost microbial communities from Stordalen Mire near Abisko, Sweden - Palsa_T0_1 | ecosystem: Environmental > Terrestrial > Soil > Palsa > Peat permafrost | place: Sweden: Abisko...
CCTCCGATCCGATTCCGAAGAGCCGCCTCGCGTTGCCGTTAAAGATCCGTGCGCGATCCGTCTCGCTCATGCCCGGGGTAGCCCGGCGGGCATAGTCGATCGAGTTCGGCCAGCGTGTCGCCATATGGGGGTAGTCAGTTTCGATCAAGATGTTGTCGAGACCAATCTCCTCGAAGAACTGCACTCCGTGGACTTCCTCGATAAGGCACACATAGATGTGGTCATGAAACACCTCACGTGGAGATCGCCCGGCCCGGGCCTGTTCGCTTGCCGCTTCCGTCATGGCCGCGAAGACCTGGCCCTGCTCGTCATCAAGGGCCGGTTCGTTGTGCTGCTGACCGGGCTGAGGACTGCGCTCGACGGCCATGTTCCGACTCCACTCCGCCAGACCGAGGACCGCAGGAACCCATCCGACGCCGCATTCTGAAAGGCAGAGCTGCAGGTTAGGGAACCGGTCGAAGTGACCACTGTGAAGCCAGTCAAGGCAGGTCTCTTGCCCCGCCAGTTGAAACAACGCTATCCCGACACCTTGAGGCGCGTCTGGGGCCGTTATCGGCGTCGACGACGACGACCCGAGATGTGTGCAGACCACCAACCCGGCATCGTTCGCCGTTGACAACACCGGATCCCAGAACCGGCCTGGATCGTGAATGGACGGCAGCCCCAGTTGGTGCGGGCCCTCGCTGAACGTGAAGCACTTAGCCCCTCTTGCCGCCATGCGCTCGAGCTCGGCCGCAGCCAGCTTCGGATCCCAAAGCGGGATCATGGCCGCAGGGATGAATCGCTCCGGAGCGATGGCGGCCCATTCGTCGAAAATCCAGTCGTTGTAGGCCTGAATGGACAGCCAGCCGAGTTCCTTGTCCGCCGCCTCGCTGAAGAGCTGGCCACAGAAGCGCACCAAGTTGGGAAACAGTACGGCTGCCTCGATGCCGTCGCGATCCATAGCAGCGAGTCGCGCTACCGGATCCTTCGCCGCCGGAAGCAGATCCTCGTAACGTGGCGGCTCCCATACGGGACGCCGCTCAGTGAGGGGCCATACCGCCCCGTTGTAATTCCCTCGGAACGGGACGATTCGAACGTCCTCGAACTGCCACGTGGGCTCGCCGTCGTCTATCACGTACCGAAGACACACGTCCTTGTACTTGGCGGGCAGACGCGACGTCCAGGCATTAGGAGCCTCCACCACGTGATCATCCACGGAGATGATCCGCAAATCAGTCACGTTTTCCCCCTTCTTGTCTCGCCATTCGCCCTGCGGTGTCGGCCCTCGATCCGGCCAACCATCTCACGACATGCGATTCGGCCGCTTCTCATCATAAGAAGGTAATCTTCTATAGAATAGATGTCAAGTGAAGGAGGGCCCAATGACCCACAATTCGGCGACATCCATAGTGGTCGGGGAAGGACGGAGCCAGGAGCGGATCGCTTGAGCGCCGACGGTCGGCCAACGGTTCGTCGACGTGCCCGACACCTAGCCTGCTAATGCTCCGTGACCGCAGTAGGACTTGGTGGGCATTCCCTAGCAGCAATTCAATTGGGTAATTGTGGTCTTCTCTGGTCAGAGTTCAATAACTTTTGAATCAACTAGCATTTCGCCCATGGCTACCGTCCGGTCTAGCTCCACAGGCGATCGCCAAATACACCTGCCCCGACTGGCAGACGTAGTTGCCGACCACATTCGTGAGCGGATCATCACGGGGGAGCTCAGCGAGGGAGATCGCCTCCCGCGCTTCGACATTCTCCTGCAGGAGTTTGGTGTCAGCGCCCCATCGATGCGCGAGGCGTTGCGAATCCTGGAATCAGAAGGGCTCATCGCGGTGCGGCGTGGTAACACTGGTGGTGCCGTCATCCACCGTCCCACTCACGAAACCGCTGCCTATACATTAGCTTTGGTGCTCCGCAGCCAGGGCACCAACGTAGGCGATCTGCGCCAGGCCCTTGCCATCTGCGAACGGGTCTGCGCCAGGCTCTGTGCGCGACGAGCGGACCGCAACAAGACGGTTGTGAGCGCCTTACGTAAGTTCAATGAAACGGCGCTGGCGCTGATCGACGACGAATCGGGCTTTGGCAGGCAAATGGCCGGATTTCACGGAGCCTTGGTCCGCCAGTGTGGCAATGAGACTTTCACGCTGGTTGCAGGCGCTCTTGAGTCCATCTTTGTCGACCACGTCTGGGGAAATGCGACCTCGCCCCCTACGCATGGGGCCTATTCAACCCGTGAATCACGGCTAGCCGACCTTGCGGTTCACGAGGAGATAACTGATCTGATCAAGGCCGGCGAGGAGAGCCGGGTGGAACAGTTGATGATCGAGCACACCGCCGTGAAACGCAACGTTACCCCCGAGCTTGCCCACCAGCGCATCAACGCCAACTCGTTGCGTACTAACAGATAGCCGCGATGAGTGCCCCACCTGTCATCGTAAAATGCTTTTCGCATTTGGGTATAACGGTGTCCGACCTCGACGTTTCGGTCGATTTCTACACCCAGGTGCTCGGTTTTGTTGTCTGCTTCACGGATACAGAGGAGGGATGGACCCGGGTCGGATTAGCCATCGGCAACACCCTCATCGAGCTTTTCAGTCGACGTCCAGGGCCGGAGACAGGACGAGCCGTCGACCCCTTTTACCCGATGGAGCTTGGTCGGCCAAAGATCGCCCTCACGGTCGTCGACGTGGAGGCGACGTACGAGCGGTTGGTCGCTTCTGACATCACGCCGCTGTGCCCGATCATCTCCACATCCGTATCACGGTTCTTCTTTATCACCGATCCTGACGGCACGCCTATCCAGCTCCACGAGTTCAGCGGTGGACAACAGCGGGTCGCCGAACTCTTTGGGTCTTGATCACTTCGCCTGGGATTGCGCTTGACCCTACTGCACGCATGCTGCTGCAAGGCCGTGAAACCTCCTCCTCTCGTTCGCGACGCCTGCTGCTTCCGTTCGAGCGAACGAAGTAAATCGTCGGAGGGCCGGGGCCGATCCACTGTGTGAAGCGCAATCCGATGCCCCAGTAGCCCATGCGCCACGCTGTAGCGCTTCTGGTTGTTCATCCGCCGCTCCCCTTCGGGCGTTCGTCTGGCGCCAGCATGCGCGCTCGAATCGGCGGACGTGTCGTTGCCTCGATGAGGCCACGCCGGTACCCGAGCAAGCAGGCTTGCTATTGCAAAAATTTCCCTTCAATTTTCATTAAGGTATCTGGTCATGGCCCGCCCCGCTCCTGCCTCCGCTCGGGCCGCCAACATCGTGGCATTCCTGACGGCACATGCAGGCCGGGGTTTCACGATCAGCGAGTTAGTCGATCACCTGGGGATGAATATCGCGTCGGCCCACGCCACCTTGGCGGTTCTGTGTGACCTGGGCTTCACTCTTCGGGACCCGCAGCACCGCACATACGTACTGGGACCCGCTCTGGCAGTCACTGGGTTCGCGGCACTGGAGCAACACCCGGCGATCGAAGCGGCCATCTCCGAGGCGGAGAGGCTCGCAGTCGAACTCGATGCAGAAGTCGGAGTCTCCGCCATCGCGGGTCGGGACGTCGTATTCGTTGCCCGAAGGGGCCCACAACCTCTCGAGACGGGCATCGGTTACCCCGGCGACCGCTCGCCGCTCTTGGCTCCCATCGGGGCGGTATTCATGGCATGGGCCGACGAAGCGACGGTCGTAGCCTGGTTGGAGCGCGCCTCCACAAACGCCCGAGTCCACGACTTCTACCGACACGCTTTGGCGAACATTCGCTCTCGAGGTTTCAGCGTCCCGCTGCCCTCTATCACCCCCAACTCGGTGGTCGATGCCATTCGCAGAATGCGCGAGCAGCCTACTGACGAAGGGGTCGAGCACGAACTCACCGATGCGCTCCAAACGTCCGACGAGGTTCTCCTTAGCTTCGAGGGGCTCTCGGACTCCGACGAAATCTCCATCAAGACGGTCGCCGCACCGATATTCGACCCCATCGGCAGAGTTCTACTGTCCATCAGCATCACCGGACCAGCACACCCAATTCGGGTCGATCATGTCCGTGCGCTCGGAGAGAGGCTCGTGAAGTCGGCATCTGTGGCAACTCGTCACGCACGAGGCCGAGTCCCCGAGGTGTGATCTCGGCGTGCCGTGGTGAGTGGCAGTGCCAGACGCGTGGGGCTAACGAGCCTTCAAAGCCTCGAGGACACGACCAGCGATCTCGGGGCGGGAAACGAGCAGGTCGGGCAGGTACGGATTTCGGCTCGTTGTAACGCAGAGGTGATCCGTCCAGTCTCGAGACGTGTAATCCGGCCGCACTCGCGACGGCGACAGGTGCACACGAATCCCACTCGTACTACTGGACGGCCGTCGACCGCGAGCGCCACGTGAACGGCCCAGTCTTCGCGGGGCGGTTCCCCCGTACTCTCGGGTGCCGTCGAGTGGGTCGACAATCCAGACGCGGCGGCGCTCGAGGCGAACCGGGTCGTCGACGCTCTCCTCCGAGAGCACGGCGTCATCCGGTCGAAGCTCGGCGAGACGGCGAAGGAGCAGCTCGTTGGAGAGACGGTCGCCCTCGCTACCACCTCGTGACCGGATGGCCACAAGCAGCTCGCCAGCTTCGGACGCCAGGGTTGCCGCGACCTCGTGATCGTTTGTCATGGCGAGTCCCCGCCGGTGCAGTGCACGACACCACCTGAGCGCGCTTCCTCTGTAGTCAGCTGCAGCGTCGCCGAACGGTCTGTGCCCACCGGAGAGCCTCATTTGAGATTTGACTGGAAGTCTACCTTGCTATAGCAATATATTGTGTTCAATTTGGGGGGTCGGGTGGTCCTCGTCAGCGGGGGCAATGCGGGAATTGGCTTGGGCTTCGCTCGAGGGATCGCCCGCGCCGGTGGTGACGTCGTCATTTGGGGGCGGCGAGCGGAGAAGAACGGCGAGGCGGCCAAGGCACTCGCCGAATTCGGAGGGCGGGTCCTCACTCAGGTGGTCGACGTGAGCGACGAGATGCGGGTTGTGGACGCGATGGCCGAGGCAGTCGAGGAGATGGGGCGGTTGGATGGTGTGATCGCCAATGCCGGCGTCATGCGCAACGAGGGCAGTTTCGCCGCCATGTCGTCCGAGGCTTGGCATTCCTTGCTGGCGATCAATCAGCACGGCGCCTTCTACACGGCGCGCGAAGGCGCCCGGCACATGAAGCGCCGATACGACGCCGGCGACCCCGGAGGGTCGTTGCTCTTTTGCGCCAGCCTGTCGGCCCTGACGGGCAGTCCGGGGATGCAGCACTACAACGCGGCGAAGGGTGCCATCGTGGCCATGTCCCGTGGGATCGCCGTGGAAGGCGGCCGCTACGGCATCCGTTCCAATGTGGTATGCCCCGGTCATACGGTGAGCGAGACGGTGAACCTCCCCGAGGACCACCCCGTGATGCAACACGTCCGCCGGTACAACCCGATGGGGCGTATGGGCACGCCAGAGGATTTCGAGGGTATCGGCGTGTACTTCATGAGCGACTGGTCGCGATTTCATACGGGTGACGTCGTGATCGTGGAGGGTGGTTGGATGGCCAACGCTGGTAAGTCAGACATACTTGGGCTACCACCGTGGCCGTGACGGTGTTGCGGATAGAGGGGATGCGGGAGGACAACCGCACCCCCGAAGAGCGCCGTGCACTTGAGGCCGCGGAGAGGCGGCCACTCGACATGAGCATCGACCGCGTCCTCGACGGAGCGCGACGTCAGACAGGTCTGCGTGATTTCGGCCCCATGGACTTCACCGGCCGGCTCGGCCAGCTCCTCGGCGAGGTCGAATCGGACGGCAACGTCTGGAAATCTCACAAGGAGACCTTCGTCGGACAGTGCACGCAGGCAGCGGCGAATCGGCTCTTGATCCAGCGCTACTGGAACGACCACCCGGCGTCGCTCGAGGCCGAAATCGACAGGCCGATCAACGTGATTGCCCTGCCGCGCTCGGGCAGCACGCACCTCGAGAACCTCTTGGCGGCAGATCGCCGTCTCCGTCATCTCCCGGTCTACCTGGCCGCCCAGCCCGGACCACAGCCGGGCGAGGAGCCGGGGGCGGACGGCATCGACCCCCGATGGGCGCGGGCCGCTGCCCGCTGGGACACGATGCGTCAGATTCCGATACTGGCAGCGATGCATGAGCATTCGCCGGACCACGCGTGCGGCGAGAACGAGCTGCAGATTCCGGACTTCGCCAGCTACCAGTGGGAGTGGATGGCGAACGTGCCTGGTTTCCGGGATCTCTATTTGAGCTGTGACCAGACGCCGCACTATCTCTACATGCGCGACGTCCTGAAGCTTCTTGCTCATCAGTTCCCGGGCGGGCAGAGGTGGATGTTGAAGTCCAACCAGCACAGCGAGCAGCTCGGACCTCTGTTGGCTGCCTATCCGGACGCCACCGTCGTGATGATCCACCGTGACCCTGTCGCGACCATCCAGTCGCTGCTGACGATGCGAGGGATGGCCTTGAAGGTGAGTCAAAAACACCCCGACATCGATGCCCACGTCGACTACTGGGTCTCCCGCATCGAGCGGATGTTGCGGTCGTATCTGCGCGACCGGCACCTCGTTCCCGACGGCCAGTTGGTCGAAGTGATGTTCGCGGACATCGTGGCCGACGATGTCAAGGCGGCAGGCGAGGTGCTCGACCGCGCCGGTTTGGATGTCACAGATGAGTGTCTGGATGATATTGAGGAGTACATGGCATCGCACCCACGCGGGAAGGACGGCCGAGTGGCCTACGACCTGGAGGGCGATTTCGGTCTCAATGCGGATGAACTTCGCCGGCGGTTCGCGTTCTATATCGACGAGTTCGCCATTCGCCCCGAGGGCGGAAAGGACAACAGGAGATGAAACAGCCGCTCAACGCCTTGATCGTCAAGGAAGGAGAGGGCATTCAGGAGGCTCTCCCCCTCGGCGACAGGATTTTCATGTCGAAGGGAATCTCGAACAGCTACCTGGTGACAACTCGGGACGCGAACGTGCTCATCAACACGGGAATGTACAACGAAGCTGCGGAGATTCAGCGGCGCTTCGCCCAGGTCAGCACCGACCCTGTCCGAGTGATCGTGATCACCCAGGGCCACGCCGATCACGTTGGTGGCTGGTCACAGTTCGATGCCCCCGGCATAGAGACCATCGTCCAGGCCAACCACGCCGACGTTCGCGAGTACTGGCGAAAACTCCAGCCCTTTTACACCGCTCGAACGGCGAAGCTGTGGAGCCGTGACATCACTAACGTCGATCGGTCCTTCCGGCCGCCGGAGCCGGTGATTACGACCACGTTCTTCGACAGCCACGCGTTCACCCTCGGAGACCGCACCTTCGAGCTGTACTCGACACCGGGCGGCGAGACGACCGACTCGCTGGTGGTGTGGTTGCCTGAGGACCGGGTGGTCTTCACCGGCAACCTCTTCGGCCCTCTGTTCGGCCACGTCCCCAACCTCTACACGCCGCGCGGCGACAAGTACCGCAGCGCCATCGCCTATATCCACTCGGTCGACCGGGTCATCGGGCTCAGCCCGGAAAGGTTGATCACGGGCCACGGTGAGCCGATCGAAGGCGCGGCGGAGATCCGGCGGCGGCTGACCCAGATGCGCGACGCTACCGCGTACCTGCGCGAGCGCACGATCGACGGCATGAACTCCGGGAAGGACCTCTTCACGTTGATGGGCGAGATCAGACTGCCACCGGAGCTTGCTATTCCCCAGGGTCACGGTAAGGTCCCGTGGATCGTTCGCGCCGTCTGGGAAGAACACATCGGCTGGTTTCGCTACGAGTCCACCACCGAGCTCTACGACGTTCCGCCGTCTGCCATTTGGGACGAGCTCACCGATCTGGCCGGCGGTCCCGCCGCTTTCCTGACTTCCGCCCGCTCGCACCTCGACGCGGACCGCCCCCTGCACGCGTTGCACTTCACGGACATCGTCCTGGCTCAGGATCCAGGTGCCAAGGACGCGCTGAGTGTGAAGCTCGGTGCGCTCGAGCAGCTCCTCGCGGCCAGCGGTCGGGAGAATTTCAGCGAGGTCCGTTGGCTCGAAGCCGAGATAGGCGAGACAAGGGCGGCCCTCGGGTGACCCATCCACGCCTCTCGGTGAGCGAGATGTGTACGTATCCCTTCGCCTTTGCCGACGAGCTGCAGTTGTGGGACGAGCTCGGCGTCCGGCAAGTGGGTGTGATCACCGCCAAGATGGACGCCTACGGACGTGACGCGGCCGTTGCCGCCATGAAGCAACGGTCGATGACGGCCGCGACGGTGATCACCGGTCAGTTCGACCTGTCGGCGCCAGGGACCTGGAACGTCACTCGGACGGCAATGAACGAAGCAATCGACCTCGCTGCCGTGATCGGCGGCTGCACCTACTTCACGCCGGGGCGCCGCGACGGCCGCTCGTTCGACGAGCTCACCGAATCACTCGCCGAGGCGGTCGCTCCCTGTGGCGCCTACGCGCGGTCGCGAGGGGTGCGTCTCGCCATTGAGCCATCGCTGCGCACGGACGTGTCGTTTGTGCACACGTTGCGCGACGGCACCGACGTGGCGGAACGTGCCGGCATCGATGTCGTTGCTGACCTGGGCAACTGTTGGATGGAGCGCAACTACGAGGAAAGCGTCCGGCGAGCCGGTCCCCGCATCGCCGCTGTGCAGTTCGCCGATGCGGTCTTCGGCTCGCCGGGTCAGCCTCCGCCGGGGGGCCGTGCGGTGCCCGGCGACGGTGACCTCCCGATCAGCAGGTTCTTCGAGGCCGCCCTCGACGCCGGCTACACCGGCCTCTTCGAGCTCGAGCAGGTGGGCCCCCTGATTGAGGCCGAAGGCCACCGGGAAGCTCTGCGGCGTGGTGTCGAGCGGGCATCCGCACTCCTGGAGGAGGTTCTTCGGTGAGCAGGGCGATCGTCTTCAATGGAGATGAGACATGGGAGGAGAGGGACCTTCCGGTTCCCGATCCGCAGCCCGGCGGAGCGGTGCTGCGGGTCGAGGCGACGGGGCTGTGCCATAGCGACGTCGACCACTTCCGCGGCCACGTGCACACATCGTGGGGAGGAGAGTTCCCGTCGATTGCCGGCCACGAGATCGTCGGCCGTATCGAGAAGATCGACCCGGCCGCGGCCACCGAGTGGGGAGTCGCCGAGGGCGACCGAGTCGCGGTCCGCGACATGGTCTTCACTCCCGACGGGTACCGGATTTACGGTCATGACTTCTCGGTGAACGAGGGCTCCGGCCTCTACGGAGGGTTCGCCGAGCACCTCGAACTGCTACCGGGCTCAATGGTGTATCGCCTGCGAGACGACGTCCCGGTCGAGCAGCTCACCTTCTTCGAGCCGTTGAGCTGCGCGGTGACGTGGGTGGACCCGGTGAAAGAGGGCGACGTGGTCGTGATCGAGGGACCCGGCCACATGGGGATGGCGGTCATTGTCGCCGCCCGAGCGGCGGGCGCTTCCTGCGTGATCGTGACGGGCACGTCGAATGACCGGTTCCGTCTCGATTGCGCACTACGGATCGGTGCCGATCACGTGATCGATGTCGAGGCCGAGGATGTCGTGGCCCGGGTACGGGAGATCACGAACGGCCAGATGGCCGACGTTGTACTTGACGCCGCCTCGGGAAGTCCGATCACCGTCAACATGGCCATGGACCTCGTTCGCAAGGGCGGTGGGGTCGTGATCGCCGGGATGAAGGACCGCCCGCTCGAGGGTTTTCACAGCGATTGGATCCCGACCCGGAGGATCACCCTGCATCCCGGTGCCGGGTTCGACGCCGAGCGGGCTGTCGACCTGATCAATCAGGGCAAGGTTCCAACCGCGGAGCTCGTCGGCGAGACGTTTCCCTTGGATCGGTTCGACGAGGCCTTCTCGTTGCTTACTCGCGAGATCCCCGGTCGCGATGCCGTGAGGGTCGGGCTGCGGCTCGGATGAGCATTACGGCGGCGGCGTGTCCCTTTCTTGCCAGGTGGTGACATATCGAGCGGCCCATGCCGGATGCTCCGCCGGTGACAACAGCAACAGACATTCGTTACCTCCTCTTGACGTGATCGGGTTGACCAGGTGAACGGGACCGCGGTCAGGTGTTGCGTCCGCCGTTGAGACCGATCAACTGACCGGTTAGGTAACCGGCCTCCTCGCTCACAAGAAACGCGCAGGTCGCGGCAACATCTTCAGGTGTGCCGATTCTACGGACCGGCACAGTCGCGACCCCTTCCTCGACGTCCCTTGATGCAGCTTCAAAGACCGCACGCAGGATGGGCGTGTCGATGAAGCCCGGTGGAATCGTGTTGACGGTGATCCCGTCGGGTCCGAACTCTAGGGCCAAGCACTTGGTCAGGCCCAGGACGCCTGAGTTCGCGGCGACGTAGTGCGCCATCCGCGGCGCTCCGCTCTGCATGCTGGACGAGGTGATGTTGACGACCCGACCCCATCTCTCCTCAATCATGTCCGGGAGTACGGCCTGGCAGCAATTGAACGTGCCGGTCAGGTTGACCGCCAACAGCAGGTCCCAGGTCTCAGGGCTGATATCCAGGAACGCGTCGGAACGTTCCGCCCGGGCGCTGTTCACGAGTATCGTCGGCCGACCTAGCCGTGAGCGCACCTCGTCGACGGCGCCGCTGATGGCGGCGCGGTCGGTGACATCGACCGTGAGGCCAAGGGCGGTGCCGCCGGCCGCCTCGATCGAAGCGGCCGCTTCCTTCGCTGCATCACCGTTGACATCGAAGACAGCCACTGCGGCGCCGTCGCGCGCAAGTCGTTGGCTGATGGCGCCACCGAGCCCCGAGTCGACGCCGGTGACGATAGCGGTCCGCTGGCTCATGCGATCGATTCAGTTCCGACGACGGTGCACCGGTGCATCGAACGTCCCGATGCGGGGTCATAGGGCATTGCCCGGTGAAGGACGCCGGTATTGTCCCACATGACCATGTCCCCGACCGTCCAGGTGTGCTCGAATACGCGATCAGGTGTCGTGGCGCGGGCCACAAGGTCACTTAGTAGCGCCCGCCCTTCCTCAAAATCCATTCCCAGGATGTAGTCCGCCATCGCCCCGATCAGCAGGGAACGCCGGCCCGAATCGTGTGTCCACACCAAGGGGTGGTCTACGCCCCCCGAACTCTGCCACCGCGCCAGCTGCTCGGATGTCGGGTTGTCGAAGACCGGACGCATGATCGCTTCCGTCGAGCAATGCACCCAGAGCTCCGAGAATCGCTCCTTCTCCTCATCTGAGAGCGCGTCGTAGGCGGCGTAGCTGCTCGCAAACTCCGTCTCGCCGCCAACTGGGGATACCTTGTGGGCGCTGAGCACAGTAGTCTTTGGTGGGGCCGATTGGTCCATGGTGCCATCGATGTGCCAGTGAACGTTGCCCCGGAAGTACTCACCGTGCGAGCCGCCCGCGTCCAGGTTGATCACCATGATCTCCGGGACCTCGTTGGATAGCATCGTCACAAGATCACCGAGTTTCCGGCAGAACGCGACCTGCGCCTCGTCGTCGATGTGGAGACCCCGGAACAGCAACGCGCCGTTCTCCTCGAGAGTTTCCACGATCGCCTCGGGGACCTCCTCGTCGTTCAAAAGGCGGTCGACATCGACATCTAGCACCTCGGCCCCGACCGTTTCGGTCACCTTTTCCGTCTTAAGCGCACCAGTTGTTGCCATGGTTAGCTCCTGTCTAAAGAGGTCAGCGCCGACCATGTTATCGGCGCTGACGAAATGACCGGCAATACAGGTGGATGACCACATCGTTCAGTTGAACGATGTGGTCGGTCTCGATGCATTCGACCTCGGAACATTCGGGCAGTGACCGAAGCGACGGCCATGCCGTTGCCCTCAGTTTGGGGCCGCTCGCGATACCGCGGCAGGGCGAGTCTTGCAGTGGAGCGGTGAGAGGTGGTGCACTAGGTCCCCCCAAGACGTTCCCTGCGGGCGCTTCAGCTGTCAGAATGGGCACCATGTCTGAGGAGTCGCAGGCGGGCACCGAGTTTGGCCGATACCTGCAGGCCCGCCGAGCGCGGATCAACCCGGCCGACGTCGGCCTGAACCCGGGCCCGGGCGCACGCAAGACGCCCGGCCTACGCCGCGAGGAAGTCGGCGTGCTATCCGGCATCAGCGCCGACTACTACACGCGACTGGAACGCGGCAAGGAAACCCGACCCAGCCGGGCGGTCATAGACGCGGTTGCCCGCGCTCTGCGTCTCGACGAAGTCGAACAGGACCATCTCCACGGCCTCGCCGGCCCCGCGGTCCGTCACCTCGCAGAACGGGTGGCCGTCCCGAGCCGGACCGTATCTCCCGGCCTGACGCTGATGCTGGAATCGCTGCGTCCACTTCCGGCGCAGGTGATCAACCGGTCCTACGATCTGCTGGGCGCCAACCCGAGCGGCCTTCACCTGTTCGCTGGCCTCGACAGCTGGCCGGCATCGGAACGCAACATCGCCCGCTACATCTGTCTACACCCTATGGCCCGCGACGTATTCGCCGACTGGGACGACCAACTCCGGAGTACCGCCTCAGGACTGCGCACCCTCCTCGGTGCCAACCCCGACGCCCCTGATCTGACGAACCTCGTGGACGAGCTCCTATGTAAGAGCAGCGATTTCGCCAAGCTTTGGGAAAGACACGAAGTCCTTGGGTACTCGAACAGTCACAGAACCTTTCGCCATCCTCAGGTAGGCGTCATTTCCCTTGGCTGTCAGGCGCTGCGGCCGGTCGGCGGTCTCGGTCAATATTTCGTGACGTACTTCGCAGACCCCGGGACGCCTGATCATGATGCCCTCGTTCTGCTCAACATGGCGGGCCACCCCCTCTGACGCCGAACGACACAACTAACCCGGACCTTTCGACAGTGGCTGTGGGCTGAGCGGGCGATCCGCGACGACGTTCTCCTGCCAAGGGAAACTCTGCGTGTCGAAGGCAAGTCGAGCCGAGCGGGAGGGCACTTCAAAGGTGAACGATCGACGCGCCGCGCGGTGGGTGAAGGTGACCGGCGACCGGCGGTACCTCCAGCAGCGAGATCGGTACCTATCTCGCTGAGTTGATTCTTGGCGGACTTCTCATGGATCAAGGTCGGCAGCCACGGGTGTCCTCTAAGCCGGCGAAGAAGCCGCGCCGCCAGCCAAAAGTCCAGCATTGACTCACTATACGGAACCCGGTGTCGGAGCGCTCCTCAAGGGTAGGGTCCATCCGATCCGGGAAAGACCGCACCCATCCCATTGGAGGTGGCTACACGACCTGGGAGCGGAGATCCGACAGCTTCTTCTCGATCGTGACCCGGGCCTCCTCGCGCCGTGTGGGGAGGTGCTCGGTGGGCCACAAGCCAGGGGCCGGCGTGTACTTCTTGAGCACTCGCCGGGCCACGGTGCCCTTGTGCACCTCGCTCGGCCCATCGGAAAACCCGGTGCTGTACTGCGCCTGGTTCATGTCCCACAGCGGCATCTCGTTGGAGATACCTAGGGCGCCGTGCACCTGGATGGCCCGCCCGACAATGTCGTGAAGGATCTTTTGTGAGGCCACCTTTATGCCTGCAATGTCCTCGCGGACCCGCTGGTAGTCGTTGTAGCGGTCGATCTTCCAGGCCGTCTGCAGAACCATCAAGCGATACTGCTGAAGCTCGATCCACGAGTCGGCGATGTAGCCCTGCACGTACTGCTTGTCGGCCAGCAACGACCCCTTTGTGGTGCGGCTGATCGCCCGTTCGCACATCATGTCGAGCGCCCTCTGGCAGATGGCCACAGCCCGCATTGCGTGGTGCACCCGCCCGCCACCCAAACGGGTCTGGGCCACGGCGAAGCCCTGCCCCTCGGGTCCGAGCATATTGGCAGCAGGGATACGGACCTTGTCGTAGTGGACGAGTCCGTGTGCCCCCTCATCCTCCGGCTCACCCCCCAGGCCGATGTTGCGCTCGATCTTGAGCCCGGGGGTACCGGCCTCGACCAGGAACATTGATGCACCTCGGTAAGGCATGTTGTCGGGGTCGGTTACTGCCATCACGATGAGGAATGTGGCCCACCTGGCATGGGAGGAGAAGAATTTCCACCCGTCGATGACCCACTCCTCACCGTCCTTGAACGCCCGGCACTGGAACTGGCCGGGATCAGCGCCGCCCTGGGGCTCTGTCATTGAGAAGCACGAGACGATGTCACCCTCGAGGAGCGGCTCGAGGTACTTGGCTTTCTGCTCGGGCGTGCCGTACGTGGCCAAGATCTCCGCGTTACCGGTATCGGGTGCTTGGGCCCCGAACACCCGTGGCCCCCATGGCGAGCGGGCCATGACCTCGTTCATGAGCGCCAGCTTGAGCTGCCCGTAGCCCAAGCCTCCCAGGTCGGGGCCGAGGTGCGCGGCCCATAAGCCGCGGTCCTTCACCGCTTGCTTCAGTGGTTTCAGCAGCAGCTTGATGTCCTCGCTCTGCGGCATCTTGTAGACGTCATGGGGGTACACCAAACCCAACGGCTCGACCTCTTCGCGCATGAACTCGCGCATCCACGCGAGATCCTCCTCGAACTCCGCGTCAGTCTCGAACTCCCAACCCATATCCGCACCCTTTCTTTTGATCTCTCTGATCGCCACATTGTTGGCGCCATTTTCTGGCGGTGTCCCCCGTGCTCTGGAGGGTGGTCCTCTTTCTGCACCGAGCCTCTGAGAAGCCGTCTACTGGGTCGAACGGCGCCTCTGGCCCTACGTATCGGACTGGGGTGAGAGCACGTCCGCTCCGCGCACGATCGTACCAATGTTCGTGATCGCCCGGTCCGATCCGATGCTCGCCCTTTTGTGAGCAACGTTCAGCAGACGTCACTGCGGTTCGCACGCTGGCTTATCGGGAGCCGCGGTTCATGGCGGAGTACTTACGCACCGTCTCGAAGGTCGCTGACCTGGGACATGCACGCGGCGGCGTCCGGCGACGCCTTCTTATGAGGACGGATCGAGCCCAGCGGGTCCGCTCCATCGGGGTAGCTCGTACGCAGGTTGCTGGTCAGGGGGCTGGCTAAGCTCCATTGCGGGAAGGACGTTGCGCACCTTTTGCGCTATGGCCCTACCGATAGATCGGAAGCGGGGAGGGACGGGGCGATGGTCGATTCTGACCGCATGGAGATCATCGACGCTGACGGGCACGTGATCGAGCCCGCCGTCGTGTGGAAGGACTATGCAGAGCCGGCTTTCCGAGAACGCCTCGATCGTCCCGGGGGTGGCGCACAGGCACTGGGGATGTCCCGGTCGTATCCCGACTCGACCATGGGCCAGGAGATGGCTGCGAGCGAGGAGCGAGACGGTGACGGTGCGGGATGGCGGTCCTCCCTCCCGCCGACCGATACGTGGAAGGAGGGGGTCCGAAAGCATATGGAGCTTCCCGGGGGATATGACCCTCGGGCCCGACTCGCAGACATGGACGAAGAAGGCATTGACGTTGCGGTGCTCTACCCGACATCGATGCTGACGTGGGTCGAGGAGGCCGACCTTTTCGGAGCCGCCTGTCGGGCCTACAACAGCTGGCTGCACGACTACTGCGCCGAGGCACCAACCCGGCTGTACCCGGTGGCGTTGGTTCCTGTTCAGGACCTGGACGCCGCTCGGACGGAGCTGCACCGCTGCGTCGACCAGCTTGGCGCCAAGGCGGTGATGGTGCGTCCAGCGCCCTATCTGGGCACCAAGCCCCTCTACCATGCCGACTACGACCCGTTCTGGGCCGCAGTCGCGCAGGCCGGCGTACCGGTCGGAGTGCACCCTTCGCCGCACGCGGACATGCCGAACTCGTGCCGGCTGCTGGGTCTCGCCGACGGGGTGACGAACCCCACCGAAGGGCTGGCCATGCGTCAGGGCCTCACGAATGCGATCGACCTGCAGATGGCACTGGCGTGGTTCGTGCTCGGCGGCATCTGTGAGCGCCACCCGGACCTCCGAGTGGCCTTTCTCGAGGGTACCGGCGGATGGATGGTCCCGATGCTCGAGCGCTTCGACCACCAATTCAAGGTCTTCGGGAGCAGCGACCAGAGAACGCTCCCGAGCGAGCTCTTCGCCCGGCAATGCGTCGTGAGTTTCGATCCCGACGAGGCCGCGCTCCCCTTCACGGTGGAGCGTCTGGGTGCAGAACGAGTGTTGTGGGCGTCTGACTATCCACATCCCGACGCGAAGATCCCTGGAGTGGTCAAAGAGCTACTCGATGCGCTCGCACCCCTCCCCAGGGAGGCCCAACGCATCGTCGCCGGGGGCAGTGCCCGCTCCTTTTACAACCTCTGAATCGACTGGTGGGGTCTCAAGAAGGGACTCCGTTGACGGTCCACGCAAGACCGGTTGTCAATATGTTGATTGGACTTGTATAGGCGATCGGTTTCAGTTTCCCTCAGGCTGTGGGCAGAGGACGAAGGCCGTTCGTCGGGACAGGCCCAGCCCTTGTCAACCCGTCGGCATGCCCGTCGCACGCCCAGACCGGCTTCCGGCCAGCGGTGTACCGGTAGCGACCTCTCCAGGCGACCGGCTCCATACAGTGGCCCGCCTGCCCGCAGGCGTTCTCGTATATGAACCGCCATCATCGGCCCGGCTGGGCGAAGATCCCCGGCAACACTGAGCTAATGATGGTAGGCGCTATGGGTGATGCACTCGTACTTAGTTGGGCAAGCGTTGTTATTACGTAGCCGCGTTGGTGAGGTGCAGTGTTCATTCTGGTGACAGGTGATCGTGCCAGGGCCTTGTTTAAGGCATCAAAGGGAGTCAGTCGTGATATTTGATCCGCCACCCTGTGACCGCTGTGAGCAAGAGTCGATAGTCCAGATCATCATCATCGCATTTGAGGGTCCGTCTCCATCGGACCAATTCCTTTGCAAGGCCCATGCGCCTTCGATGCCCACCGTGTCCGAAAATGGCGGTCGTGCCGTCGGTTCATCGGGGCGGCAATTCGCGTAGTTCGGTGGCGGCGTGCCCTGTTGGCAACCAAAAAATTGCCATGGTGCCTAGCCGACCTGTCCGGTCTGTTGGATGCGCCCCGAACGCACGACTGGGGCACCTCTGGAATCTTGGCCGCGGCTATTTGGAGCACTCGCAGGTCATTGAATGACGGTGCGTAAGAGGCCGTCGTCGTTCTAGCCTCTGGTTACAACTCGACCGATCTCAGATGATCAGGTTGCAACCTCGGAGATGGACGTATCGCGTCCGAGGAGTTCGGCCAGTTGCATTGCAGGCTGCGGCCTGGCGAAGTAAAAGCCTTGGGCTGCTTGGCATTCCAACCCCTCTAACGCCTCCAGCTGATCAAGGTCTTCCACCCCTTCGGCCACGGTGCGAAGGCCAAAGTCGCTAGCCAGCGACTGGATCGCCCGAATCAATCGGCCTGGCTCGGGGCGTTTGGCGACGTTGGTGACGAAGGATTGATCGATCTTGATCGTGTCGACCGGAATCTCGCTGAGCAGGCTCAATGAGGAGTAACCGGTCCCAAAATCGTCGATGGCGATTTTCACCCCGAAGCTTCTCAGTTCGGTGAGAACTCGGAACGTCTTCGGCACATCCACCATGACGGCGCTTTCGGTAATCTCAAGTGTGAGGCGTCTCGCATCCAGCCCAGAGTTGGTAAGTGCGCTGCGCACGGTGTCGATGAGGAGTGGATCGCTGAGCTGGCGAGTAGACAGATTGACGCTCAGACCAAGACTCTGACTACCGGCCACTCCTCGTGTCAAGACCTCGAACTCCTTGCAGGCTTGATCGAGTATCCATGCACCGATTTGGACGATGATCCCCGAGGACTCTGCTACGCCGATGAACTCGCTCGGCATGACCAAGCCGCGCTGAGGATGATTCCATCGAATCAACGCTTCAGCGCCGACAATGGTTCCCGAAGGGAGGATGACGATGGGTTGGTAGTACGCCTCGAATTCACTATGGTCGAGTGCATGTCGTAGATCAAGCTCCATTTGCATGCGATCGAGGATCGTCGAATGCATGTTGGTGGAGAAGACTTCGTAGCGCCCCTTGTTCGTCCTCTTGGCGGCGTACATGGCTAGATCGGCGTTTCGAATGAGATCCTCGGCGCTCTCGGTGCCAATTTCATTCACTGCCATCCCCATGCTGGCCGTCACGAGGACCTCGGAGGATTCGATAAGGAAGGGCTGGGCGAACGATTCGATGATGCGCTCGGCTGCGGCACCGGCATCAAGACCGAGAGTGACTCCCTCGAAGAGCGCTGCGAACTCATCGCCACCTATGCGGGCAATGGCGTCGGCGTCACGCAGTGTGGTTCTTAGCCTCTCGGCCGCCTGCCTGAGCAGTTCGTCGCCAAGCGTGTGGCCATGCAGGTCATTGACGTTTTTGAACTCGTCGAGGTCGATAAAGAGCACGGCGAGTTCACCCCCCATCCGGCTTTGGCGGCGCAGGGCCTGATCGAGGTGCTCTAAAAAGAGGGCGCGGTTGGCCAGACCGGTGAGCTGGTCGTGGAACGCCTGGTGGCGGAGTTGATCTTCGAGTGTCTTTTGATCCGTGATGTCTCGACTGTTGAGCACCAACCCGCCGACGCTGGGCTCGTGGATCAGGTTGGTGATGATGGACTGGAGGAAGCGCCACGAGCCATTGGCATGACGGACCTGCCACTCTGCGACCATTTCACCGTCGGAGTCCTCCATCACGAAATCGACAATGGTGTGCCAACGTGGCTGATCAGAGCCATGAAGAGCGGCCACAAAGCTAGACCCATCGGTTCTGTCCACATCCCAGCCGAGGACTCGGGCAACGGAGGGACTCTGAAACAAGATGATCCCGTCTCGATCGACGATGGTGACCAGGTCCGAAGAGTTCTCAACGAGCGCGGAAAACCGGGCTTCACGAGCCTGCAATTCCGTCGTGCCCAACTCCACTTTTTTGTTCAGATGGACCTCACGCAATGACATCCGCCGCACTCCACCAAAGAGCTCGGTCACGAACTCGCCGATCAGTACAAAGAAGATGCCCCGACTCACCCAGTCGCTCAGCGCCTGCGGGGTGCGGGTGGCTACGTCTGCGGGTAGGAGCGGCCCCGCCACGAACATCGATATCACCGCGGTCGTCAGCGCCCCGTACGGCCCGAATCTGAGACCCGCCAGGAACACCGGAATGTAGAACCAGAGCGGAGTCACGTTCGTTCCGCCGCCGAGAAAATACGCCCCGACCCACGACAAGCCCGTCAACAGAGCAATGATCTCGATCGCCATCGGCGCGGACATGTTCATCAAGGTGATTGAGGCGATGATCCGATCCGCGAGAGGTCTTGGAACCGTCGAATCGATTTGAGTAATCCGTTCCGCGTGTTCTTGGGTTCCTACGGTGCTCATGGATTCACCCTCTTGTGAAGAACCCTATGGACGGCCGCACTAATTGAGCCCAACGTTGTCACTACGTTCACCCAATGCTTGCGATAATAGGCGAATGGATGGCCATTTCGGTTTTCGAGAAGCGGGAGCGCCCTCAAAAGCTGGCTGTGTGTGCGAGGAGTACCTTTGCGAGGACGAGCGCCGCCGGTCTGCGCGGTGAGACCAGACTCATTCGGTCTTGGGGGACCTGAATGTAGGACCGGAGCCAATGAGGCGGTCCGTGCCCGCCTGTCCCCACGGACCTCAACCCCTCCTCGATACCGTTGAGGGGTTAGTTGGCCAGCAAGACCTGAGGGGGCTCCGAGGAGCCAGGGGCGGGCGGGGGCTTTAGGCTCTCATTCCCTGAGGGCGTCAGCGGCCTGCTGGGGGCCGTAGAAACCATCGTAGGGGCTTCCCCTCCTGTGGGGCGTTCCCTTCCAGAGTCCTCCCCAACTTCCGGTCGAGCCGGCCGGGCGAGCTATGACCCCTTCGCTGCCGGCGACTGAATCGACCACGAAGGGCTGAGGGACGGCTCCAGGCAGTCCAAATGGTAGCGGCGCCACCAACTGCACGCCAAGGATCAGGCTGAGGACCGGGAGACCGTGGCCCAATCGTGGCCCAATGTCTCGTGATTTCCGCAGGGACTCTGTGACCCGCATCACCGAAATCCCAGCTCACGCCCTTCAACGTCACTCGGTGACACTCCATGAGCGGACGCAGCAGAGTCCCGCCTATCGGCCGGCTCACCGTCACTAACGCTCTGAACAGGCCCAAGCTTCGAAATCAGCA
>Ga0302324_100009728_pt1 | contig 20034 bp, 12 predicted proteins | sample Palsa_T0_1_FD_201949 | JGI IMG/M metagenome (GOLD analysis project Ga0302324, IMG submission 201949) | Peat permafrost microbial communities from Stordalen Mire near Abisko, Sweden - Palsa_T0_1 | ecosystem: Environmental > Terrestrial > Soil > Palsa > Peat permafrost | place: Sweden: Abisko...
TTCCTAATACAGTCAACGACTTGGGAAAGAACACTCAAGATATCGGCCAAGGAGATTTGCGTGCGATGAACATCGTACAAGTCGGTGATCGAACCCGACTGGTGATGAATCTGCTGAAGCCGCTGGTATACGACACTAAAATTGAAGGCAGTAATCTAATCATCACATTGCAGGAGTCACCAGCATCCAGCGCTGCCTCTTCCGTTCCCTCTAGCCCGGCGCACTTTGCTGCAGCCCTCCCGGCAGAAGACGGGCATCATGCGCTGCGTGATGTCAGTTTCCGCCGCGGCCCCAATGGCGAAGGGAAAATCGTCGTTGATCTCTCCGATACCGGCATCGGCATAGATCTGCATCAAGAAGGAGCCAATCTAGTCGTCGATTTTTTGGATACCGCATTGCCAAAAAATCTTGAGAAACATTATGATGCCGTCGATTTCGCCACACCCGTACAAACCTATGATGTGCTTGCCGAAGGCAACAACACGCGCATTTTGATCACGCCCAAGGGATTATGGGAGCACATTGCTTATCAAACCGATAAGCAATTCATCGTTGAAGTCAAACCAATCGTCGAAGACCCCACTAGGTTGATTCAGGGCAACCATGCTGGTTACACCGGCGAGAAACTGTCCCTCAATTTCCAAAATGTCGAAGTGCGTGCGGTATTACAAGTAATTGCTGACTTCACTGGTTTCAACTTCATTACCAGTGATAGCGTGACTGGTAACCTGACCTTGCGGCTCAAGGACGTACCGTGGGACCAAGCGCTCAAGATCATTCTGGACGCCAAGGGGCTTGATATGCGGAAAGACGGCAATGTGGTATGGATTGCACCGCGCGATGAAATCGCAACCAAGGAAAAACTTGCCCTTGAATCGGAGGAGCAAATTGGTGATCTGGAGCCCCTGGTCACCGAATCATTCCAAATCAATTATCAAAAAGCGGCGGCGGTTCAGCAGATCCTGACCAATAAAGATCAACGCATTTTGTCGAAGCGTGGCAGCGCGATACCGGACCCGCGCACCAACATACTATTTGTTCAAGACACGGCGAGTCGAATCGATCAGGCGCGGGAACTGATTCGCAAAGTTGATGTGCCGGTGCGCCAGGTTATGATCGAAGCCCGCCTTGTTCAGGCTACCGATGATTTCAGCCGCAATGTCGGCGCGCGACTCGGCGCGCCCGAACTCCCCAACTCAAGCGGCCTCGTGGGTGACACTCTAGGCAGCAAGGGGTCAACGCGGATTACTGAAGGCGGTGCGCTTGATGCCACCGGCTACTTTACAAAGCAGGTATCAACGCCAGTCCCGACGCTAGATCAAGGACTCAATGTAGTCCTACCGGCGCAAGGCATCAACGGCAACGCCCCAGGGGTATTTTCAGTGGTTCTGTTTAACGAGGCACTCACGCACTTTCTGGATCTCGAGGTGTCCGCCTTGGAAGAGGATGGCAAAGGCAAAATTATTTCTAGTCCACGCATCGTAACTGCCGATCAAGTCGAGGCGACGATAGAAGAGGGCACTGAGATTCCATACCAACAGGCAAGTTCAAGTGGTGCCACCACGGTCGCGTTTCAAAAGGCTACTTTATCGCTCAAGGCCAAACCTCAGATCACGCCCGACGACAATATCATTATGACGCTCGAAGTCCACAATGACAGCGTCGGCGCCACCACAACGGCCGGCCCCGCGATAAATACCCAACAATTGAACACCGAAGTACTTATCCAAAATGGCGGCACAGCTGTACTCGGCGGTATTTATGTTCAAAATCAGAGCGACACTACAGACAAAATTCCAGTACTCGGTGACTTACCATATGTCGGGTTCATGTTCCGAACAAATGCGAAAGTGGACAACCGCGATGAGCTATTGATTTTCATCACTCCGCGCATTCTCAAAGACAACCTGACAGTGCGTTAACTGAATTATTCTAGAGAACAGCGGCCGGGCACCCCGGCCGTTTTTTCGTACCCCCCTGGGAAAATCCGACCCCGTGGTGAATCACGCTACAATCTGCAAATGAGAAGCTCTTCGCACAATGGATCGGGGGGTGCCCCTGGGAACATTTTTCTGATCGGATTAATGGGTGCCGGGAAAACTTCGGTGGGCCGCTTTCTTGCAAAGCGATTAAACAAGACTTTCTATGACTGTGACCAAGAAATAGAGCGTCGCACCGGCGTCAAGATCCCGGTGATTTTCGATATCGAGGGCGAACCAGGATTCCGGGCGCGCGAAATGGCAATATTGCGCGAATTAGTGGAATTGCACGACATCGTGCTCGCAACCGGCGGGGGTGCAGTGCTGACTGAAAACAACCGCGACCTTCTGAAGCAGAATGGCACCGTCGTTTATCTGCGCGCTACAATTGACGAACTATGGCGGCGCACCCGACATGACCGCAACCGCCCGTTGTTGCAAACCGCCGATTCTCGCGCGACATTACAGCAATTACTGGAACAGCGTGACCCACTCTACCGTGAAACCGCGCACATCATTATCGAGACCGGGGATCAAAACCTAGCCACGCTTGGCCGCGCCCTAGGGTATCGCTTGCAAGACCACTCCCAGAACCCGCCGCCTACACTGCACGGAAAAAATGCTTCCGGACAGCGATAATTCCATGCAAATTGTCCCCGTCGCCTTTGGCAACCGCGGGTATCCGATTTATATTGGGAAAGGGTTGCTTATACAAGCTGAACTGTTCACGCGCCATATGCCACGCGCGAACGTGGCAATAATAACCGACAATGTGGTTGCGCCGCTTTACCTCGACCATCTTGCACACGCGTTCTCATCCTCTGGTATCGAAATAACAAAGATCATTATTCCTGCGGGCGAAGAACACAAGGATTGGCAAACATTGAACATGGTTTTTGACTCGCTACTCACCGCGCGCTGCGAACGAAAAACGACGCTGATCGCACTAGGGGGTGGCGTAGTCGGCGATCTCACTGGCTTCGCCGCAGCAACTTACCTGCGCGGCGTGCCTTTTATCCAGATCCCGACCACGTTGCTTGCACAGGTCGACTCGTCAGTCGGCGGAAAGACTGCGATCAACCATCCGCTCGGCAAGAATATGATCGGCGCGTTTTACCAGCCACAGGCGGTATTTGCCGACACCGCGACCCTAGATACGTTGCCGCCGCGCGAAATCGGAGCTGGACTTGCTGAGGTTATTAAATACGGATTGATTGGCGACCACGCTTTTTTCGAATGGTTGGAGCAGAACATTGATGAACTCATCGCGCGCGAACCGCACGCACTGGCCTATGCGATCAGACGGTCATGCGAGAACAAGGCGACGGTAGTCGCTGCCGACGAGCGCGAGGAAAACGGCAAACGTGCGCTGCTTAATTTCGGTCATACCTTCGGGCACGCGATCGAAGCAGGCCTCGGCTACGGCCAATGGTTGCATGGCGAAGCAGTCGCAGCGGGAATGGTAATCGCTGCGCGCGTGTCCAAGGAAATGGGATTACTCAGTGCTGCCGACGTCGATCGTATTATTGCTCTACTCAAACGCGCTCAATTGCCGGTGATAGCACCTGACCTTGGCAATGAGCGCTACCTGCAATTAATGGGCATTGATAAAAAAGTCGGAGACGGCAAAATACACTATGTCCTGCTGCGAGGCATTGGTTCGGCATTTCTGACTGCGCAGGTCGAACCGACGGCGGTTGCAGCTGTCTTGACTGCCTCGGTGAGACGTGCCTGAACTCGCTACATACGCTGTCGGTCCACACAATAGCCGCGGCCGCCGCTGGAAAGAAACGCCGCCGACTGGCCGCAGCGAGTTCCAGCGTGACCGCGACAGGATTATCCATTCGACCGCGTTCCGGCGTCTTGAATACAAGACCCAAGTGTTTGTTAATCACGAAGGTGACTTATTTCGTACGCGGCTGACACACAGTCTTGAAGTTGCGCAAATCGCGCGCTCAGTCGCGCGCAGCCTACGACTCAATGAAGACCTTACCGAGGCAATAGCGCTCGCACATGACCTCGGCCACACGCCGTTCGGTCATGCCGGACAGGATGCGTTGCACAAATGCATGAAACTGCACGGAGGGTTCGAGCATAATCTGCAATCACTGCGCGTCGTCGATTTGCTCGAGCAACGTTACGCCGCATTTGACGGCCTCAATCTATGCTTTGAGACGCGCGAAGGCATCCTCAAGCATTGTTCACTCAATAACGCACGCCAGCTTGGCGAACTTGGCAACCGTTTCGTCAAAAAACAGCGCCCCTCGCTTGAGGCACAACTCGCCAACATCGCAGACGAAATTGCCTATAACAACCATGATGTCGATGATGGTCTTCGTTCGGGACTTCTGACCATCGAACAGTTATCCGAAATTAAACTGTTCGCGCGCCACAAGCAACAAGTGCAAGGCGAACATCCGAAAATCGACGAACGGCGGCTGGTACACGAGACCGTGCGGCGCATAATCAGTAGTCTGGTCATTGACCTCACCGAGCATAGCCGCAAACAAATCCACCGCCATCGCCCGGTTTCGCTCGACGACGTGCACCGCCTGCCGGCGCTAATCACTTTTAGTGCACCCGTTGAAGGCGAACAACAGCAACTCAAGCATTTTTTGCGACAACATCTATACCAGCATTACCAGGTGGTACGCATGACGGCCAAGGCGCAGCGCATCGTGACCGACCTGTTCCTGGCATTTCTCGCTGCTCCGCGTCTGCTGCCAGCGCAATATCAAGCTAATTTGCAGACCGATACTGCGCGCACCATCGCTGATTACATTGCAGGCATGACTGACCGCTATGCGATACGCGAATATCGCAGACTGTTCGCGGTGGACGAATTATGACTCTCAACACCACATTAACAACTTGCGGCCGGCACGGCAAGGTCTTGATGTGTAGGAATATAGGCGGTATATTGGAAGCACTTTAAGCGGTTTTTTTGCAAGTGCACATATACACCAAGCCGGGCGATCCGGCTTTTTTTGACTCGCGAGGTAGTGTGGATCCAGTGTTTCCTCCAGCGGCACAAGGTCTCTACGATCCGGCTCACGAGCACGACGCGTGTGGCGTCGGCTTTGTCGCTCACATCAAGGGCAAAAAAAGCCATGCCATTGTCGAGCAAGGACTGCAAATATTGAAGTGCCTGACCCATCGCGGTGCAGTCGGCGCCGATCCGCTGGCGGGTGATGGTGCCGGTATTCTGTTGCAAATCCCCGATGAGTTTTTCCGTGAGGAAATGGCCAAACAGGGGGTAAAACTCTCGCCCCCAGGCCAGTACGGCGTCGGAATGGTGTTTCTGCCACAGGATCCGGCAAGTCGGCTCGCCTATGAACAGGAAGTCGAACGCGCAATTCGTGCTGAAGGCCAACAGCTACTGGGATGGCGCGACGTGCCGCGTGACAGCTCATGTCTCGGCACATCGGTCAGGAAAATCGAGCCAGTGATCCGTCAAGTATTCATCGGCCGCGGCAAAGGCGTGACGGTTACCGATGCGCTGGAGCGCAAGCTTTACATTATCCGCGTTACCGCCAGCCACGCTATCCGCGCGCTGGGTTTGCATCACAGCGCAGAATTCTATGTGCTATCTATGTCGGCGCGACTGATCGTCTATAAAGGCATGTTATTGGCGGGACAGGTCGGCGCCTATTACAAGGATCTGCAGGACCCCCGCATGGTATCGGCACTGGCACTGGCACATCAGCGCTTCTCTACCAATACCTTCCCGACGTGGGATCTCGCACACCCTTTCCGCATGATCGCTCACAATGGTGAGATAAACACGCTACGCGGCAATATCAATTGGATGCGTGCGCGGCAAGGCGCGATCTCAAGCTCGGTACTCGGCAAGGATCTTGAGAAGCTGTGGCCGCTGATTCACGACGGACAATCTGATTCAGCGTCATTTGACAATGCGCTGGAATTATTAGTGATGAGTGGCTACTCGTTGTCGCACGCGATGATGCTGATGATTCCGGAGGCGTGGGAAGGCCACACGTTGATGGATGCCGGACGGCGTGCGTTCTATGAATATCACGCGGCGATGATGGAGCCATGGGACGGGCCAGCGGCTGTCGCCTTTACCGACGGTCGTCAGATTGGCGCTACGCTTGACCGCAATGGATTGCGCCCGGCACGTTATCTTGTTACCAATGACGATCTCGTGGTCATGGCATCGGAAGCCGGCGTGCTGCCGATACCGGAGGATAAAATCGTCAAGAAGTGGCGCCTGCAACCAGGCCGCATGTTCTTGGTCGATTTGGAAACCGGCCGCATCATCGATGACAAAGAACTCAAGGATACGTTGGCAAACGGCAAACCGTATCGCGAGTGGATTGAGCGCATCCGCATCAAGCTCGATGAAGTGTCGGCGCCCAAGCACGCACGGCCATTGAGCACGGTCACGTTGTTGGATCGCCAACAAGCATTCGGCTACACCCAGGAGGATGTTAAGTTCCTGATGCAGCCAATGGCGGCAAATGGCGAAGAGGCGGTAGGCTCGATGGGCAATGACGCGGCGCTGTCGGTGCTGTCGGACCGTCCTAAGCCGCTTTATCACTATTTCAAGCAGCTGTTCGCACAAGTCACTAATCCGCCGATCGACCCGATCCGCGAACAGCTGGTAATGTCGCTGGTATCGTTTATTGGCCCGCGCCCGAACTTGCTCGGTATCGACGAGGTCAATCCACCTCTGCGACTCGAGGTGTCACAGCCAATTCTTGATTTTGAGGCGATGGAAAAAATCCGCCACATCGCCGAATATACCGACCACAAGTTTCGCTCACACGAACTGGACATCTGTTATCCAGTCGCCTGGGGTATCAAGGGTATCGAGGCACGCCTCGCGGGTTTGTGCGCCGAAGCCGAAGACGCGGTGCGTTCTGGTTCCAATATTCTGATCATGTCAGATCGCCAGATTGACCGCGAACAGGTCGCGGTACCGGCACTGCTTGCGACTTCGGCCATCCATCAGCATTTGATCAACAAGGGGTTGCGCACCAGCACCGGCCTCGTGGTCGAAACCGGGTCGGCACGCGAAGTCCATCACTTTGCGCTGCTCGCAGGTTACGGCGCCGAAGCGATTCATCCTTATCTCGCACTCGAAACCGTACTTGCGATGAACAACTTGCTGCCTGCAGAAATCACCGGAGAAAAAGCAACTAACAATTTCATCAAGGCGATCGACAAAGGATTGCTCAAGGTCATGTCGAAAATGGGCATCTCGACTTATATGTCATACACTGGTGGGCAAATCTTCGAAGCGGTTGGGCTGGCAAAACCATTGGTTGATCAATATTTCACCGGTTCTGCCAGTGCCGTCGGCGGCATCGACTTGCTCGATGTCTCAGAAGAAGCTCTTCGCATGCATCGCCAGGCATTCGGTGATGATCCGGTGCTGGCCGACGCTCTCGATGCAGGCGGTGAGTATGCATTCCGCGTGCGCGGTGAAGAGCACATGTGGACGCCAGACGCTATCGCCAAATTACAGCACTCGACACGACAAAACCATTACGCGACATACAAAGAATACGCGCAAATCATTAATGACCAGTCCAAACGCCACCTGACGCTGCGTGGGCTGTTCGAGATCAAATTCGCGCCGCATCCAGTGCCGTTGGAAGAAGTTGAGCCTGCCAAGGAAATCGTCAGGCGCTTCTCGACCGGCGCAATGTCGCTCGGTTCGATCTCTACCGAAGCGCATACCACGCTCGCAGTTGCGATGAATCGCATCGGTGGCAAATCCAATACCGGTGAAGGTGGCGAAGACGCCCATCGTTATGCGCCTATCCGGGCCGGCGAAACGCTAAAAACACGCATTGACAGTGTGGTTGCCGATATTGAACTCCAAGAGGGGGATTCGCTGCGTTCGCGTATAAAACAGGTGGCTTCCGCCCGCTTCGGTGTAACTGCCGAGTATCTAAACAGCGCCGACCAGATTCAGATCAAAATCGCTCAGGGCGCTAAGCCTGGCGAGGGCGGCCAGTTGCCCGGTCACAAGGTCAGTGAATACATTGCGAAATTACGCTTCGCAGTGCCTGGTGTCGGACTGATTTCACCGCCGCCGCACCACGACATTTACTCGATTGAGGATCTTGCGCAACTGATACACGACTTGAAGAATGCAAACCCGCGCGCTTCAATCAGCGTCAAATTGGTGTCGGAAATCGGTGTTGGCACGGTCGCTGCGGGTGTCACCAAGGCCAAGGCCGACCACGTGACCATTGCCGGGCACGACGGCGGTACCGGCGCTTCGCCATGGTCATCGATCAAACACGCCGGTACGCCATGGGAATTAGGGCTCGCCGAAACGCAGCAGACGTTGGTGCTCAATCGCCTGCGCGGCCGCATTGCAGTCCAAGTGGACGGACAAATGAAGACAGGGCGTGACGTTGTGATCGGCGCGCTGCTTGGCGCCGACGAGTTCGGTTTTGCGACCGCGCCGTTAGTAACTGAAGGCTGCATCATGATGCGCAAGTGTCATCTAAATACTTGTCCGGTCGGTGTCGCGACGCAAGATCCACTATTGCGCAAAAAATTCCGCGGCAAACCTGAATATGTGATCAATTATTTCTTCTTTGTCGCCGAAGAAATTCGTGAGTTGATGGCGCAATTGGGCATTAGCCGATTCAACGACTTGATCGGTCGTTCGGACTTGCTCGATATGAAGAAAGGCATCACGCACTGGAAAGCGAAAGGCCTCGATTTCTCAAAGATTTTTTACCAGCCCCAAGTAACAAACGAAGTTGCCCGATTCCACAGAGAACAACAGGATCATGGCCTCGACAAGGCACTCGATCACCGGCTGATCGAGCTCGCCGAGTCAGCTCTGGAATACGGCAAGAAAGTAACAATAGAAATGCCAATTCGTAATGTAAACCGCACTGTCGGTGCGATGTTGTCAGGTGAAGTCGCAAAAAAATACGGTCATGCAGGATTACCTGACGACACCATTCATATCCGGCTTGCCGGCTCCGCCGGGCAAAGTTTTGGGGCGTTTCTTGCTCATGGAATCACTCTTGATCTGCTCGGGGAAGCCAATGACTATGTCGGCAAAGGCCTGTCGGGGGGGAGGGTTACTGTCCAGCCGTCACCAAAATTTCAAGGCGTGCCGGGAGAAAACATTATCATTGGCAATACCGTGATGTACGGAGCAATCAGCGGCGAAGCTTATTTCAACGGTGTCGCGGGTGAACGTTTCTGCGTGCGCAACTCGGGCGGCCAAGCAGTGGTAGAAGGCGTCGGCGATCATGGCTGCGAGTATATGACCGGTGGCACGGTTGTCGTACTGGGGCCGACCGGCCGCAATTTCGCTGCCGGCATGAGCGGCGGTATTGTGTACGTGCTTGATCCGGACGGAATGTTCGAAAAACGCTGCAACCTGACAATGGTCATGCTTGAGCCCGTACTCTCAGAAGCCGAGCAGGAGGCCAAAATCTCTCGTGAAATCTGGCATATGGGAGTTGCCGATGAAGTAATATTGAAGCGCTTGATCGAAAGCCATCTGCGCTATACGAATAGCTCCCGCGCTCGGAAAACTCTCGAAGACTGGCCTAACATGCGCGGAAAATTCATCAAAGTGTTCCCGCACGAATACAAACGCGCGCTCGGTGAGCTCGCGCAGAAGAACCGCAAGATAGCGGCCTGAGTGACAGCCGCGCCACACGTTTATTTATGGGAAAAATAGCCGGATTCATGGAATTTCAGCGCCTGCATGAGTCTGCGGAGGCGCCGCGCGAACGCGTCCGGCATTACCGCGAATTTCTGCACCACCTGCCGGACGAAGAAGCGAAAATTCAAGGCGCGCGCTGCATGGATTGTGGCATCCCGTTCTGCATGACCGGCTGCCCGATAAACAACATCATTCCCGACTGGAACGATCTTGTTTATCGGCAGGACTGGCAAAGTGCGCTCGATACACTGCATTCGACCAATAATTTTCCTGAATTCACCGGTCGTATTTGTCCCGCGCCATGCGAAGAGGCATGCACACTGCGTATCAATGCCGACCCGGTTGGCATCAAATCGATCGAACATTCGATTGTGGATAAGGGCTGGAACAAGGGCTGGATTAGGCCGCAACCAGCCACACATAAAACCGCGAAAAAAGTAGCGGTCATAGGCTCGGGCCCTGCCGGTCTCGCGTGTGCGCAGCAACTCGCACGCGCTGGACATGCGGTAACCGTGTTCGAGAAAAATGACCGCATTGGCGGACTGTTGCGCTACGGCATTCCTGATTTCAAGATGGAAAAATCGCATATCGACCGGCGCCTTCAGCAGATGCAGGCCGAAGGGGTTATTTTCCGCACCAGTGTGTTTGTCGGCACCACGCGTCCCGGCAAAGGCATTAACGATTGGGCAAACGAGGTTGTTGCACCAGCGCAGTTGCTGGAGGAATTTGATGCGGCGGTACTCACTGGCGGTGCCGAACAGCCGCGTAACCTGCCAATCTCTGGACGCGAACTTGAGGGCATTTATTTCGCGATGGAATTCTTGCCATTGCAGAATAAACGCGTGGCCGGCGATAAAAATGTCAAGGATCTGTGGGCAAAAGACAAACATGTGATAGTTATCGGCGGCGGCGATACCGGTTCCGACTGCATTGGCACTTCGAACCGTCACGGGGCAAAATCGATTACCCAGTTCGAATTATTGCCGATGCCGCCTGATGTAGAGAGTAATCCGGTGTGGCCGTACTGGCCGACGCGGTTGCGCACCTCCAGTTCCCAAGAAGAAGGCGCAAAGCGTGATTGGTCGATCGCCACCAAGGAATTTATTGGCGGAGAGGGAGAAATGCGCGGCAAAGTCAAGGCACTCAAGGCCGTGCACTTGCAATGGAAAGACGGGAAAATGAGCGAAGTCCCGGGTTCGGAATTTACTTTGCCAGCGGATTTGGTGTTGCTCGCAATGGGCTTTGTCTCGCCAGTACAAACCGTGCTTGACGCATTCGGCGTCGATAAAGACGCGCGCGGCAATGCCAAGGCGACCACCGACGGCGCTGGTTGCTATACCACTAACATAGCAAAGGTATTCACCGCCGGCGACATGCGGCGCGGCCAATCGCTGGTGGTATGGGCAATCCGAGAAGGCCGCCAGTGTGCACGCTCGGTTGACGAGTTTCTGATGGGCGAATCGCTGTTGCCGCGATAGGCAGTTTTCGAACCGAGGGCTTGGGGGCAATAAACCCAAGCCTTTTTTACGTCATAATCGCGCCTTCACCTAAGAATAGCCGATGCCCAAACTCAAAAACGATACCTTGATTCGCGCATTGCTACGCGAGCCAACACCATATACCCCGATCTGGCTGATGCGCCAGGCTGGCCGCTATCTCCCTGAATACAACGCGACACGCAAGCGCGCCGGCAGTTTTCTGGCATTGTGTAAAACCCCGGATCTCGCCACCGAAGTCACGTTGCAACCGCTTGCACGCTTCCCGCTCGATGCGGCGATCCTGTTCTCTGACATTCTGACGATACCGGACGCGATGGGACTCGGCCTCTATTTCGCCGATGGCGAGGGTCCTAAATTTGAGCGGCCATTGCGCGAGGAATGGGCAATTCGCGACCTGATTGTTCCCGATCCTACGGTGCATTTACGTTATGTGCTCGATGCAGTGCGGCAAATTCGCCAAGCGCTTGCCGGTAGCGTGCCGTTGATCGGTTTTTCGGGCAGCCCCTTCACCCTCGCTTGCTATATGGTAGAAGGTGCTGGCAGCGATGATTTTATCCATACCAAGAAAATGCTTTACGAACGTCCCGACCTGATGCACCACATTCTCGATGTAACGGCAAAAGCGGTGGCCTCCTATTTGAACGCGCAAATCGAATCCGGTGCACAGGTAGTGATGATTTTCGACACATGGGGAGGCATGCTGTCTTCTGCCTCTTTCCATGAATTTTCGCTCGCCTATATGCAACGTGTTCTCACCAGCCTCAAGCGTGAGCACGATGGAATGCGTGTGCCATGTATTGTGTTCACCAAAGGCGGCGGCGGGTGGCTGGAGAATATTGCCGCGCTTGGTTGCGATGCAGTGGGATTGGATTGGACCGTAGATATCGGTGAAGCGCGCCAACGCGTTGGTGGTCGAGTCGCGTTACAAGGCAACCTAGACCCGACAATATTACTGACGTCCCCCGACGCAGTGCGCGGCGAAGCCGCGCAAATTCTCGAACATTTTGGCCGCGGCAATGGACATGTTTTCAACCTCGGCCACGGAATTTCACAACACACTCCCCCTGAAAACGTTGCCGCACTTGTCGAAATGGTACACAGTGCAAGCGTGCCTTACCACTGAAAAGCTGCGCCATGTTGAGCCTGCCAGTAGGATTAGCCACAAATGTTATGCACAGCAAGGACTTACCTTCTTCCAAATTCACGTCACTCAACTGTTAATTGGGCATATTTTTATAACGACCTGTTTATATTAGGTTTTTATATATTTCTAAAAAGAGCTGAAAAATCTGAGTAGATAGTTGCCTAGTCAGGCGATCGCTGTTGTTTCAGTAATTAACAGACTTATCCACAAAGATGGCGGAGCTAAAAAATCCTAAGACGATAAAATAGTTGCCGCAAAAAACGAGAATTTGCTCTAGGCACTCGTGCCAACCATTTGTCGCAGTTAGACTGCATCATGACGTTTATCCGCGTTGCTCTCGATATACCATTGCCCACTTTGTTCGACTACCGTATGCCAAATGCGACGGATGCCGATATCGGAGCGCGCGTGATCGTGCCGTTCGGGCGAAAAATCGCGCTGGGAATAATACTGGAAATCGCGCACAGCAGCGCTTTACCACCAAAGCGCGTCCGTACTGCCCTCCACCTATTGCGCGACATACCACCACTACCAACGGATGTGCTGAAGTTAATGAAGTTCTGTAGCCGCTATTATCAGTACCCGATCGGCGCAACGATACTAAGCACACTGCCGATGCGGTTGCGCCAGACAAAGCCGATCAAGAGAACTCCAATAAGTCCTCAAGCTATTCTCCAACCTCCAAATTTCGTGCCCGGACCGGTATTGAGCGAAGAACAGTGCGCGGCCCTTAAACAAATACGCGCGCAGACCGATTACGGTTTCACACCGTGGCTGCTGCACGGCGTCACCGGTAGCGGTAAAACCGAAGTCTACTTCCACTTGATCGCGGATGCGCTCGCGCGCGGTGAACAGACACTACTGTTGGTGCCAGAAATCAATCTAACCCCACAATTTGAGGCACAGATAGTGGCCCGATTTCCCGAAACGCGGCTGGTAACGCTGCACAGCGCGCTCAATGAAAGCGAACGCTTACATAATTGGCTGGACGCACAGTCTGGGCAGGCTAGCATCGTGCTTGGTACGCGACTCGCGGTATTTGCGCCTCTTCCCAAACTAGGACTCATCGTCATCGACGAAGAGCACGATACATCGTTCAAACAAACTGAAGGGTTGCGCTATTCGGCACGAGATCTCGCACTGCTGCGTGCCAAACAACAAGGGGCTCCCATCGTGCTCGGCTCGGCCACGCCGTCCCTCGAAACCTTCCAGCAGGCACTCTCCGGCCGCTACCGGCAAGTCACGCTATCGCAGCGCATCAATGCTCGGCCACCCCGCATCGAGTGTATTGACACTCGTCGCCAACCGTTGATTGACGGATTGTCTCAAGGGTTGCTTGCTGCTTTACAAGCAACGCTGAGGCGTGGCGAACAAAGTTTGATTTTCATCAATCGCCGTGGCTATTCTCCGGTACTGATGTGTCGCAGTTGCGGCTGGACTTCCGGTTGCCAGCGCTGCTCTGCCAAGCTCGTGCTGCACCTGCGGGAGCGCATGCTTCGCTGTCATCACTGCGGGCACATCGAACCTGTGCCAGTTGCCTGCCCGCAATGCGGAAACCAAGACCTGCTGCCGGTTGGTCAAGGCACCCAGCGGATTGAAACCGCGCTGGCGAGAATGCTACCGAAGGCACGCGTTCTACGCATCGACCGCGACAGCACGCGTCGCAAGCATGCCTGGCGTGAAATGCGCGAACAAATACAATCACAACAAGTCGATGTCCTAGTCGGCACCCAAATTCTTGCTAAGGGTCATGATTTTCCGCATCTTACGCTGGTTGGCGTACTCAATGCCGATAGCGCGCTCTACAGCACTGACTTTCGTGCCGGGGAGCGGCTTTATGCGCAACTGGCTCAAGTTGCGGGCCGCTCCGGCCGCGGCGCACATCCTGGTCGTGTCTTGGTTCAAACTGATTTCCCGAACCATCCGCTCTATCAGGCCCTGTGCCAAGATGATTATGTCGGGTTTGCAAAAGCGCAACTCGCCGAGCGCAAGCAAGCCGGCCTGCCACCATTCGTTCATCAAGCCACATTGCGCGCCGAGGCATCGAAACTTGCCGTAGCCCTTGATTTTCTCGCACGTGCGGCAAATTTTGGTGCGCGCATCGCCGAGGCCCCAGTCACACTTCTCGATGCAGTACCTGCGTCAGCGACGCGCCGTCGAGGACTGGAGCGTGCGCATTTAATTGTCGAATCGCGTTCGCGCCGCGCGCTCCAGGATTTTCTGCCGAGGTGGCGTCAACAACTAGATGCGGTCGCAGAACGCAAAGTACGGTGGACACTTGAGGTAGACCCGTTAGAGTTGTAGCCGTTTAAGCGTTGCGGGCATGTTAGAATCCTGCGCCCCGTTATTCTAAATGCTCTTGAAAATAAACGATAAATCATGATCTCTCGTTCGTTCCCTGAATTGCGCGCGCACATCGCGGAACTGTTTAAAACAGCACTCGCCATCGTGGTACCCGATTCCAACGACGTTGTTATCCTCGTCGAACCGCCAAAACAATCGCAGCATGGGGATTATGCATGCAACGTCGCGTTGCAGCTTGCCAAACGGCTCAAACGCAATCCGCACGAAATCGCGACCGCACTACTCTGTGCATTACCACCGTCCCCCCATATTGCCAAAGTTGAAATTGCGGGTGCCGGATTCATCAATTTGTTTGTAACGTCAGCGACCAAACAAGCTGTCGTGCCACATATTCTTGCTGCAGGCACCAGTTATGGTAAAAGTAACGTCGGCCTGCAACAAAAAGTGCAGATCGAATTTGTGTCCGCCAACCCAACCGGTCCGCTGCACGTGGGCCACGGCCGCGGCGCCGCGTACGGCGCGAGTCTTGCCAATGTGCTGACCGCTGCCGGGTTCAACGTCATGCGCGAGTACTACATCAACGACGCGGGCCGCCAGATGGACATTCTCGTGTTGTCCACTTGGCTGCGCTATCTGGAACTCTATGGCATCTACGTACCATTCCCGCCAAATGCTTACCAGGGTGATTACGTTAACGTAATGGCGTGCACATTGCGCAATGCCCATGGCGAGCGGTACGCTAGCGCGACAGCCGAAAAAGTGGTGCACGATGCCCCCACTGTAGCAACGGACAAAGAAGCACATCTGGATGCGTTAATCGCGAACACCAAACAGCTGCTCGGCGAACGATACATCGACTTGCATGACCATGTGTTATCTGAGCAAATGGCCGATCTACGGGACGACCTCGTAGCATTCGGTATCGAATTCGACAACTGGTTTTCCGAAAAATCGCTATTCGATACGGGGTTGGTCGCACATGCCGTCGCTGCCCTCAGGGAGCGCGGGCACGTTTACGAGCAGAATGGTGCACTATGGTTCAGCTCGACGCATTTCGGCGACGAAAAGGATCGTGTCGTACAGCGCGAAAACGGGCAGTACACCTATTTTGCCTCCGACATCGCCTACCACATGAATAAATTCGAACGCGGTTTCGATCGCATTATCGATATCTGGGGTGCCGATCACCATGGCTACATCCCGCGCGTGCGCGGAGCGTTGCAAGCGCTGGGGCTCGATATCGACAAGCTCGAAATCGAGCTCGTACAGTTTGCGGTATTGTACCGTGGTGGAGAAAAGGTTTCGATGTCGACCCGTGCCGGAGAGTTTGTGACATTGCGCGAGCTGCGCCGCGAAGTCGGCAATGATGCGGCACGTTTCTTCTATGTGCTGCGCAAAAGCGACCAACACCTTGATTTCGATCTCGACCTCGCTACCTCTCAAACTAGCGATAACCCTGTTTATTACGTGCAATACGCGCATGCCCGCCTATGCAGTGTGCTGGAGCAATGGGGTGGCGATCCTGCCGATCTACTTGAATCGGAGGTATCGCTACTGATCAGTGACCAGGAAATTTCATTATTGTCACGCCTGATGAATTACCCGTATGTTGTCGCCAGCGCAGCACATGATTTCTCACCCCATCTGGTTGCGTTTTACCTGAAAGATCTTGCTGGAGGGCTGCACAGTTACTACAACTCGACGCGTTTGCTAGTGCCCGAGGAGCCGCTCAAGCAAGCGCGTCTCGCGTTAGCGATGGCGACACGTGAAACTATCCGCAATGGGCTAGCGTTGCTGGGTGTTTCTGCTCCGGAAAAAATGTAAGATAACGATCCCCATGAGCAAAGACTATAAATCAGCGGATAAGGCCAACGGCAGCAAAGGCAGTGTCGGTACGTTGTTGTTTGGTGTGTTGATTGGCCTGCTGCTCGGCTTGATAATTGCGACTGCCGCTGCATGGTATATCAACAAAATGCCCTCGCTGTTCGTCAACTCCGATACCACAATAGAAAAAGGCGGTGCCGCGAAAACTACCGCGCCTGATACGACAAAACCCATTGACACCAAACAGCATTTAGACTTTTACAACATATTGCCGGGCAGCGAGGAACCAATTACCGACCAACAGCTCAAAGAATCGCAGCAAAAAAGCGTGCCCGGGCCGGTCAAAGAAGCGTTTTTCCTTCAGATCGGTGCATTTCAAAATGCCACTGAGGCAGACAATCGTAAGGCTCAACTTGCGCTACTCGGCGTCGAGTCGGCGGTTCAAACCGTAACGTCGCCCGATAATGGAATGTGGCACCGAGTGCGCGCCGGTCCCTATAACGATATCGGCGAACTCAATTCCGTGCGTGATATGCTAAAGCAGAACGGGATCGATACCACATTAATTCGGGTGCGCGAGGCGCCTCCAGACAATCCTCAGGGGAGTAGTAAATGAAACGACAAATCATCTTTCTATCCACAGTGCTGCTGTGGGGATTCTTGATCAACACCGCATCGGCGCAATTGGTTCAAGGCCGCGACTATATGCCGCTTAGCCCGCCGCAGCCGACGGAAAACAGCAAGAAAATTGAGGTCATCGAATTTTTCTGGTACGGCTGTATCCATTGCTATCATCTCGAGTCGCCGCTCAATGCCTGGCTCAAGCACAAACCGGCTTATGTCGAATTCCGTCGCGTGCCAGCAGTATTAAGCCCCGGTTGGGTGCCTCTTACTCGCACTTATTACACGCTCGTGGCTTTGGGCGTTGCTGATAAGTACCATGCTGCCATTTTTAACGCGATTCACAACGAGGGTAGGAGAGATCTCGTCTCCGATCCGGATGCAATCGCAAGCTGGCTTGCAACCAAGGGGCTGGACAAACAAAAGTTTCTTGATGCCTATAATTCATTCTCGGTTAACGGTCGCACGGAGCGTGCGGCTGATATATCGGGTGCCTATAACATTGAGGGCACGCCCACTCTCGTCATCAACGGAAAATATCTAATTGAGCCCTCCATGGACGGCTATTCCATCGGCAGCCAAGTTGACTATGCGGCATTTTTCCATGCTGTCGACCAGTTGATTGCGCAGGAACGTAAGGGACGCAAGCAATAGCATGGGGGCAAGACCAGCATGGGCGCGACAGGCAATCGCATGTTGCTTCCTTGCGCTCGTTGCGCTGCCTGCCCTAGCCCAGCAGCTACAACAAGATACTGATTACCGCCTGATTCCGCAGCAGTCGGTCGCCACCGGCAATAAAATCGAAGTAATCGAGTTTTTTTGGTACGGCTGCCCATACTGCAATGAACTGCAACCAGACCTCGAAGCTTGGCTCAAGCGCAAACCGTCCGATGTCGAGTTCCGGCTAATACCGGCCATCCTCCATGACAACTGGAAACCGCACGCACGTATCTATTACACGCTTGAAGCGCTCGGCGAATTGCAGCGACTGCATTCAAAAGTCTATTACGGCTATCATGTCGATAAGCTGTATATGAGCAAGTCAGATGTGATGGAAAAATGGGCGGTTGATAATGGTATCGACCGACAAAAGTGGCTGGCCGCCTATAACTCACCGCAAGTCACCGAGCAAATCGAGCATGCGCGTGCACTCACCATGCAATACGATATTCAAGGCACACCGTCATTGGTGGTTGACGGGCACTATCTAACTTCCGGCAGCATGGTCAGCGACATTCCCGACCTGATTCCGATCCTCGACAGGATGATTGAGCTCGCGCGCGAGCAACATCTCGCCACGGGTAAATAATCCTGCGGACGCACTATGCCGCAAAATCTCCGCGTCATCATCACCGGAGCCTCTAGCGGCATTGGCAGCGCTTTGGCAAAACTCTACGCATCGCGTGGCGCAACTCTTGGCTTGATCGCGCGCCGGCGCATTGAGCTTGAACAGATCGTCGCGCCCTTTCCGGGGTCTGTAGAAATTTATCCCGCCGATGTGCGCGATGCAGCGGCATTGCAAGCCGCTGCGGCCGATTTCATAGCCAAGCATGGTTGTCCGGATATCGTGATCGCCAATGCCGGCGTCAGCGTCGGAACCCTAACCCAGCTACCGGAGGACTTGAGGGCCTTTCAGGATGTGTTCGATATCAACGTGATAGGTATGGTCAAAACCTTTCAACCCTTCATCGAACCGATGCAGCAAGCGCGTAGCGGCGCACTGGCCGGCATTGCAAGCGTTGCAGGCTACCGCGGCCTGCCCGGATCGGCCGCCTACTCGGCATCGAAGGCTGCGGCGATATCATATCTGGAAAGCTTACGTGTCGAATTGAAAACCAGCGGTATCCGCGTCGTCACGATCTGTCCCGGCTATATTGCAACACCGATGACCGAAAGAAATCCGTATCCGATGCCGTTTTTGATCGATGCAGACACCAGCGCGCGCAAAATCGCTCATGCTATCGATTGCGGTAAGACTTACACAGTGATTCCATGGCAAATGGCGATTGTCGCGCGCGTGTTGCGAGTACTGCCGAACTGGCTGTACGACCGATTGCTTCTGCGCGCGCCCCACAAGCCGCGGCGCACCGACAATATTTGATGGTCTCGTGTTTTAGAATCAGAAACTCTCATTGACGAGTCGGTCGCTATTGGTTGAGCGGGCAATAGGTATCCCTAAAATCTAAGTTTTTGTCTATCCAGCATCACTCTACTGTCACCGACTTTGCTAAATTGCGCGGCTTATCGACATCGTTGCCGCGCGCAAGCGCTGCATGATAGGCGAGCAGTTGGAGCGGAATCGTGTGTAAAATCGGCGACAGCATGCCCGCGTGGTCGGTCAGAGTGATCACATGGATGCCATCATCGGCGACGACGCGCGCACCTTGATCAGCGAGCACATAAAGCTTTCCGCCGCGCGCGCGCACTTCCTGCATATTCGACTTTAATTTCTCCAATAGCGCGTCGTTCGGCGCAATCGCAACTACCGGCATGTTGCCGTCAACCAGCGCCAGCGGCCCGTGCTTGAGTTCACCGGCCGGATAAGCCTCGGCGTGGATATAGGAAATTTCCTTGAGTTTGAGCGCGCCTTCGAGCGCGATCGGGTAGTGGATACCGCGACCGAGAAACAGTGCGTGCTCGTGCTTTGCAAAAAACATGGCCCATTGTTCGATTTGCGGTTCGACCTTCAGCACGTGGGACAGCGCACTCGGCAAATGCCGCAGCGACCGGATAAATTCATCTTCCTGCTCGGACGACAGGCGGTTGCGTAATTTAGCCAATACAGCGGTCAGCAGCACGAGCGCTGCCAGCTGGGTCGTGAACGCTTTGGTCGAAGCGACGCCAATTTCGGGACCGGCGCGTGTTAGGAAGCGCAGATTGGACAAACGGGGCAGCGTGCTTTCTGGCGCGTTGCAGATGGTCAGGCAGAATTGGTGGCCTAGGCTTTTTGCGTGATTAAGCGCCGCAATCGTGTCCGCGGTCTCGCCTGAT